>Ga0065721_10005927_pt1 | contig 17531 bp, 23 predicted proteins | sample Mesricmetagenome_FD_59108 | JGI IMG/M metagenome (GOLD analysis project Ga0065721, IMG submission 59108) | Mesophilic microbial community from rice straw/compost enrichment Sample: eDNA_1 v2 (version 2) | ecosystem: Engineered > Solid waste > Grass > Composting > Bioreactor | place: USA: Davis... | reverse complement strand
GCCGCCGAACGTCTGCGTCAGCAAAGTTCTGTTCATTTTCGTTTGAGGTAGCAGGTTGTGAATTCATTGACGTCCGCTGTTATAAAAGAATTATTTCAGGCGCGTTTTACGCTGCTGCCTGAGGTTGTTGTCAGTGCGCCGGGCCGCGTTAATTTGATCGGGGAGCATACCGATTACAATGACGGTTTTGTCTTGCCCGCCGCCATCAATTACCGCACCTGGGTCGCTGCAACACCGCGCGATGATCGTGAACTTCATATCATCGCGCATGACTTTACGGATCAGTTTGTCAGTTTTCACCTTGATGAAGAGATGCAGCATGACGCAGCCATGCCCTGGTCCAATTATGTTCGCGGGGTAGTGCAGCAGCTACGCAGAAATCATTTTGAATTGCGTGGCGGTAATCTTTTTATCACTGGTGACGTACCGGCAGGTGCCGGCCTGAGCAGCTCAGCATCCCTGGAGATGGCGCTGATCAGAGCGCTGACTATTCTGAGTGGCGAAAGCATAGAACCGAAAGCGGCAGCATTGATGGGGCAGGCGGCAGAGAATCAGTTTGTCGGCTGTAACTGCGGGATCATGGATCAGTTGATCTCCGCCTGTGGAGAGGCCAATAGTGCGCTGCTGATTGATTGTCGCGATTTAAGTACCCAGCCAGTCGCCATCCCGCAGGATTGGGAGATTCTGGTTGTCCACTCCGGCGTGAAACGCGGCCTGGTGGAGAGTGAATACAATCAGCGGCGCGAGCAATGTGAGGCTGTGGCCCGGCACTTTCACCAGAAAAGTCTGCGCGATATCTCGCTCGAACAGTTACTTGCCGCTGAAGCAGAGCTGGATCCGCTGCTGTTCAAGCGCGCCCGCCACGTCCTGACCGAAAACAACCGCACATTAGCGGCGGCTGACGCACTGAAGAAAGGTGATATGGCAAGGCTTTCGCGGGTAATGATGGAGTCTCATGCCTCCATGCGTGACGATTTCAACATTACCGTCCCGGCTGTGGATACGCTGGTGGATATCCTTACCACAGCAGGGAAAGGATTGGCTGGCGCGCGTATGACGGGTGGTGGCTTCGGTGGCTGCGTGGTGGCTATTGCACCTCGGGCTATGATCTCTACCCTAATGGCTGCGGTAGAAGACCACTATCAGCAGGAAACCGGCTGTAAACCCACCTTGATTCCTGCCAAGGCCAGCCCGGGTGCCTTTGCTGAGTTCGCCAGGGCCGAGCTCATCTAGGTAAAATCAATGAAAAAGCGGATCAGCGATAGTCTGGGAATATAAAAGAAAACAGGGAAACCTGCTCAGACGTTGCCGTCCGACTTCACTTCGCGCCGGGTCACTCTGCGTCAATGACGTCGCTGTGGGTCCGGCTGGCCGATAAATGCGTAATAGTCCTGCTCCAGCGTCCGCCCGCGTACCCGGCGTTCGGGGGATTTTCGACGCTTTCGATGATACAGATCGATAGGCATATCCTTGCAGGGGTCGCGATCCAGGCGGCGATCCATACCGCGCCGTCGATCGATAAAAAATTTATGCTCGCTCATGGTGATACGTCTGGTTAGTTGAACGGATCGGAGCGGTTCCTTGTTCCAAGTCAACAAAGTGTAGCTGGTTGGAGTTAAAATGCGGGGAATTTTTGTGAGCCATGTCGGAGTTCCTGCCATGAAACCAGTTGAAGACCAGATTCGNACCAAGCTGAACGCGGCATTTAAGCCTGTTCACCTGGAAGTCGCCAACGAAAGCCATATGCACAGTGTCCCACCGAATTCGGAAACCCATTTTAAAGTCGTGCTCGTCTCNGCAGATTTTGTGAATAAACGNCAGGTGCAGCGCCATCAGGCGATCTACGCCACGCTGGCGGATGAACTGAGCGGTGGGGTTCACGCCCTGGCTCTGCATACCTTCAGCCCCGAAGAATGGCTGGCAAACCAGGCTGTACCTGCCTCGCCCCAATGTCTGGGTGGCAGTAAACATTCCTGAATTACCTCTGGTTGTACAAAAATTAAGCGTCTATAATGCGCGCCCTGCATTAACCTCCTGTCTTTTCATTTAAGTGGAAATCTATGAGTTCGATTGTTGTTGCTGCCCTGTATAAATTCGTTTCCTTGCCCGACTACCAGACTATTGCGCCACGTTTGAAAGCGCACTGCGATCAACTGGGTCTTAAAGGCACGCTGCTGCTGGCGGAAGAAGGTATCAATGGCACAGTTGCCGGCACACGCGAGGGAATTGATGATCTGCTCACTTATCTCAAAAGCGATCCGCGTCTCACCGACCTGTCGCACAAGGAATCCTATTACGAAGGGATGCCGTTTTACCGTATGAAGGTAAAACTGAAAAAAGAGATCGTCACCATGGGGGTCGAAGGCATAGATCCGCTGAAGATCGTAGGCACCTATGTAAAACCAAAAGACTGGAATGCCTTGATCAGCGATCCGGACGTGGTGGTGGTCGATACGCGCAACCATTATGAGTATTCCATCGGTACCTTTGAACGGGCGATAGACCCCAAGACCGAAACGTTCCGTCAGTTTCCGGAATTCGTAGCCAAAAACCTTGATCCGAAAAAGCACAAGAAAGTTGCCATGTTCTGCACCGGTGGCATTCGCTGTGAAAAGTCCACCGCTTACCTAAAAGAGCAGGGGTTTGAAGAGGTTTATCACCTGGAAGGTGGCATCCTGAAGTACCTCGAAGAGGTCCCTGAGGAAGAAAGCCTGTGGCGGGGTGAGTGCTTTGTGTTTGATAACCGCGTGGCGGTGAATCACAGCCTGCAGAAAGGTATTTATGACCAGTGCCATGGCTGTCGCCACCCCATTACCGAAGAAGACAAGCTGTCATCCCAGTACATCCCCGGCGTCAGTTGCCCCCGGTGCTATGAGCAGCTGACCCCGGAGCAGAAACAACGCTTCATGGAACGTCAAAAGCAGATTGAATTGGCTAAGCAACGTAACGAACTGCACATCGGTGCACTGCCTCCAGAGCGCCAAAAACGGGCATCCGCGACGGCAAAGTCATAAAATCGAAGAGTTGGGTGCCATTTACAACAGGATGGCTTCGCGGTCCGAAGCGCTTATGGTTTAATGCCAGCTTCATCGCAATCGTACAGAGATTTTTATGGACTTTGATGCTTGGGAGGCAGACCTGGCTGCCGGTACAGCGACTCATGCGAGTGGCTTTGTATTGAAAATTGAAGGTAATCCCCGTAACCCCTCGTCGGTTGATCCGGGTAAATTTCCTCCAGAATTGAGCTACGCCGACCAGGCGCGTTTGTTGCGCTGCGGTATGGAGTTTTTAGCCAGAGCAGCGGCGTCGGAAGGCGGGGCGACCCATTACAGCAGTAAAACGGGCTACGCCCGGGCGGATGATCCGCGTATGGCGGCCATCAAAGCGCGCGAAGCAGAAGCCAAGCGTTATGCGGAGCGTACAGACAAGCCCAAGCGGTCAGTCCTGTCACTCAAGAAAAGCAGCTGATAGCCTGACATTAAAAAACGGCGCAACCCGGAAGGATTGCGCCGTTTTTTAATCTGGTTCTACAGCAGACCGCGCAACTGCAGATCGGTGCGGTGGGCGTCCATCAACTGGAACATCAACTCGAATTTCTGTCCCGCCAGTTCAGTCAGCTGGTGAGTATCTTCAGCAGCATTCTTAGGGCGGTAGATCAGCGAGTGGAGCTCCTTTGACAGTGAATCCATAGAGTTGAAAATTTGCTCAGTGGTCTCACCTGTCCGGAAAACCCGGCCTTGTTTAGTCATCTCCAGATATTTATCGCACTCCTGTAGCCATTCTTTACGCTGCTCAATGAAGTTGCGAATATTTCTGATGCCTCCCCGGTGTCCGCTGCTCAGTCGGTCCTCACGGTACTTCTGCAGGCTTTTCCGGGCATTTACCAGAAAATCCACGGATGTGGTTTTGCAGTATTTAGAGTCCAGGTAAGCAGGGAATTTGACATCATGTTCCGCCATGACTCTTTCCCGCATACAGGTCTCGTCACATGCGAAAGCAAAGGGTGCAATCAAGACAAGGTGTAAGAACAGTAGTGTTTTTTTCATAGTAGGGTCGCCGAATATTTAGTTATTGCTATTTGCAGGTCCAACGCCTGTATGTGATATAGATCACTTTGGCTGGCGCGTCAAGCATCGGCTATAAAAATACATTTATTAATAACAATGAAGTTGGTTAGATGGGTTATTTATATATGATTCTTTAATAAGCGTCGCCCTTTTCGGCGACGCTGGTTCTGAATAGGAATCAGGCGAAGAAGCCAAGAGGATTCTTGCTGATGGCCACGCTGACGATATAAATGAAAACCACCAAGGCCGCGAGCCAACTGCATTTACGGAGCGCAGGGTTGGAATTCCTGAACGCAATGACCCCGAGGATGATGTAAACAACCAGGAAAACGATCTTGGTCATCAGCCAGGGGTGGTCGCCCGGTGAATAACGCAGCAGCCCTGCAAGGGCGAGAGCGCTTACCAGTAAGAGGGTATCGACGACGTGGGGCAGGATCTTCACCAGCTTTTTGTGCAGCAGCGGTGACTGGCGCCACATCCACAGGCCTCGAATAAAAAAGCCGGCAAAAGACAGAGCAGCCATTGTCATATGCAAATGCTTGAGCATCAAATACATGAGCAGTTTCCTTTTATGGTTATGGTTGTAGAGGTCGTCAGTTACTCAGCAGGGGTGAGGGCTTTAGTCACCAGCTGCAGCATGGTATCGGACAGGGGCAGGCGCAGTGCAGCCTCGTGGCCCTTGATGGACATTTTGTTCCAGGTCTTGCGGATGATGTCGATGAGTTTTTCTTCATCATGTTTAGCCGCAAACTCTTCCAGGTAGTACTCCAGGAAGACCAGGCAGGCTACGTCTTCCAGGGTCTGTACTTCATCATCACGTTTCAGCCCCCGCTTGAGCAGCAGATCCCTGACTCGCTGTATGGCTTCCTCGTCGTAACCCTGGCTTTGCATGATGGATGCGGCCGTTTCGCCATGGAACTGGGCGAGATCACTGCGCCAGCGCTTGTAACCCTGACGATCCATGGGGTAATCACTGCGCGGGATCTTCCAGCGGCAGATATGCTGAGCGCGGACGGCCAGCTGCAGGGTTACTGACGCATCTGGCTGAAAGTCCGCCAGTCGCGCGCTCATCCGCTGCCCGTAGATCCATTCCTTTGGCACCTGTTGGCCATTGACTGTCTCGTGGTTGGGATCCTGCTGGTTGGCCGCGTCAAAAGCCGCCAGAGTAGCCTGGAGTTGTTCTGCGGGAGTCATAGGTTTCCTTGCGGTTATTCAGTGCCGGTCGCGATACTGCGCAGCTCATCAAGGTCATTGATCACAATATCCTTGCGGTTGACCTCGAGGATGCCTTGCTTTTGCAGGCGGGTGAACACCCGGCTGACGGTTTCGATGGTCAGGCCCAGGAAATTACCAATGTCAGTACGTGACATAGGCAGTGAAAAGGAGGTTGCTGACAGGTGCCGTCGGCTGTTGCGGGTAGAGATGCTGAGCAGGAGCGTGGCGATACGCTGTTCTGCCGTGCTTTTACTCAGCAGGGTAATGATCTGTTGATCCTGAGTGATTTCCCGACTCATCAGCTGAAAGATGTGACGTTGCAGCGAGGGAATCTTCACGCTCAGCTCTTCCACGCTGTGAAAGGGAATCTCACAGATGGATGCGGTTTCCAGGGCTACCACGGAGTTGGTATAGCGATCCTCTGCAAGTCCTTCCATGCCCACGACCTCTCCGGGAAGATAAAAGCCAGTGACCTGTTCTTCACCATTATCGCTCAGCGTGGTGGCCTTAACCGCACCGGAGCGGACAGCAAAGAGCGAAGTAAAGCGGTCATTGGCGCGGTAAAGGTATTCACCTTTCTGCAGTGGCCGGCCGCGCTGTACGATCTCATTCAGCCGATCAATATCGTCAATATGCAGACTCAGGGGCAGACACAGCGTATTAAGACGGCAGTTACCACAGGAAACCCGTTTGTCGTGAGCGCAATGGGGGGACGTTCGGGAGGTATCTACAACCTGGATGTGGATCATGGAAAAACCTGCAAGCGGATATAACCCGGAAATGCGGTCAATTGTTGCAGCTTTGCCAGGTGGGGTAAATAGCTATTCGTTCAGGCCTGACCAGCCCCGGGCTAGGCCCGGCGGCGCCTGCGGGTGGTCAGGTAACGATAAACCCCAAGCAGCAGCACGGTCATGACTGACAGGGCCACCAGGGAGGTCAGCAGATCGCGGATGTCTTTGCCCAGGAAGTCCACAAAATGCCATTTGTGCAGATAGCCGAAGCTGTATCCCTCCAGGCGATCAACATCGGTCACGGCGCTGGCCAGGGTCTGAGTGGCCGTCTCAAGGTATAGCGTCGGGTTTCCCGGCAGGTCAAAATCCACGGCGTGGACCGGCAGCCGTTTGTTGACGAAGCCATACTCGCCACCAAAGCCTTTGATCAGGCGGACGTCCCTGATGCTGTCGGCAGGGTGTCCACTGAACGCCAGGGCCAGAGATTGAGCGTGTTTACTCCAGCCTTGTTCCAGCTTCGTACCCGTGCTGACCTGGATATAACCGACAGCATCCTTGGGTGGTGGCTCTGGGGTATGGTGACCGTGATGATGGTGATGCTCACTGGCTGTTGCCTCAGACGGCCGATGTTCACGGACTTGCCAGTAGAGCTCGGGGCCGATTTTCGCCAGTTGAACATCCAAAACCTTATCGGGCCCGAACACACTTTGTACTGCACTCACGTTCAACTGGAGCTCCGCCGCTTTGGTCGCGTGGGCGAGCGCGGGCTGGGGTTGATCCGACTTGTCCCGCACCAGCAGGTGAAACATTCCACTGAGGCAAAACGCCATGGCAAAAACCGAGACAGCGGCCCCCAGATGCCGATGAAGCTTGCGCGACAGTGGGTGGTGCTGGTGCGCACTGGTCTGGCGACGGAATATCCCCAGACGCCAGCTTTTGATGTACAGCGCGAGACCGAAGGCTGCCGTACAGAAACCCAGGACCAGAAACAGGCTCATCAGGGTTTGACGCAGGGCCATTGAATCAATCCAGGTCCAGGAGTGCAGGGTGCGGAAGAATGCGCCGGTCAGGGCCTTTCTATTGTCCACCAGCGTTGCCAGTCGGCCTTGCCGCAGGTCTACATACACCCGCGCATTATCACCGCGCGCGAAATCTACCCGCATCACCGGCAGGTAGCGATTGATGTACAGGTAGTCCGAATCAAATTGTTCTACCAGGCTCACCTCTACGATGGGCGAGCTGGTATCGCCGAGGTATTGCCGGGCTAAATACTCCGCGTAACGTCGCTCTCCCTCAGGGATGGGGCTGAGATCTGTTGCAGAAAAAATGGTGCGGCCTTGCTCGCTTTCGATGCGATAAACGGGTTGACCTTGCCATTGAAACAGCCGCAGATGATGGATGTCCTGAAGGCCATTGGCTGTAATCATTTGTTCCACCGGCTTAACGTCCTGCCAGTGCAGTGGAGCGGGCGGCGGCGTTGCAGCGGGCTTTGGATTGAGGCGGGAAATCAAGGGGTGAGCCAGTCCGCTTAAGGCCCAGGCAATTACTGCGATGCACATCACGAGGCCGATTCGTTGATGCCAATAGGTAAAAAAAGGAGAAGCTGTTTTTAATTTTAATCATTGATTGCCGTCTTTAAGAAATTGCTGCCGGCCTTATGCCTTATGGGTTGTAGCACAAATGTCGGGCAGGGTGACCGAGTTTTCAGGGTGTCATAGAGCGGGCGGGTAAAAAAGTGACAAATTGTCGCACCCCCTGTGTCTTACCGCGACGGTTCGTGTGGGGTCTAACGGAACGTATCAAAGAGGGCTTTACTTGGCCTTTGAGTCGGGTATATAGTGCCTCGGCTGGCAAACATGCAGCATTATTTATGGTACATCGTTGTTCTAGCAGTACATCTATTAGCAACCTCGTTTTGTTCTTCATAAGTAAGATGTGATCAGTCAGCACAGATGCCAAGATGGCAATTTTTAATTTACTCAGCTAAAAGAGCATTGAGGTTTTTATGTCTAAAAGTACTGGTACTGTTAAGTGGTTCAACGAATCTAAAGGTTTCGGTTTCATTGAAAGCGATGCTGGTCAAGATGTTTTTGTTCACTACAGCGCTATCAGCGGTTCAGGTTTCAAAACTCTGGCCGAAGGTCAAAAAGTAGAGTTCGACGTTAAGCAAGGTCAAAAAGGCCCACAAGCTGAAAACGTTATCGGTCTCTAAGTTTTACGACTGATGTACTCAAAGCCGCACCTGGTGCGGCTTTGTTGTTTCTGCAGTAGTGTTTTTTAGTCAGCGCCGGGTTGCGTCAGTCGGAGGCATCTTTTGTAGAAGGGATTATCAGTTGTATCAGATACATGGTCGGCCAGTTTTTACCGGTTACCCACATCGCCTGCTGTTCTGCATCATAGGCAATTCCATTTAATACACTTTCACTGGATTCGATATCGACCTGCGCGGTAAGAGCGGTGAGATCAACAGAGCCCACGACTTTTCCAGCGTCCGGATCTATCTGAACCAGCCGATTCTCATGCCAGATGTTGGCCCACACATAACCGCCAATAAATTCCAGCTCATTAAGCCGCTGAACAGCCCGCCCATCCTCAGTTACCGCCACTGTTCGTTTTAAACTGAAATCTTCGGGTGAGTGAAAGTACAGATGTTCGCTGCCATCACTGCGAATCAACAGTTCATTGTTGTGAGTGAGGCCCCAGCCTTCACCACTGTAGCGCCAGCGATCGATAACTTCGAAGGTGGTGTGGTCATAGACAAAGACAGTGCCTTCCTGCCAGGTGAGCAAATAAAGTTTGTCATCCAGCAGCGTCAAACCTTCAGCAAAATACCGATCCGGTAATTTGTCTGTCTTGGTGAACTCGGCGGTGAGCTGTGCCCAACGGGTCGCAGGTTCCTGACGGGGATAACTGATCAGCTGTGAACGACCGTAAAGGCCGCTGCTCTCATAAAATGTACCCTCGTGAAGAACCAGCCCTTGGGTAAAAAGCGTTGGCTTGTGAGAGCGCTGCGCCAGCACCCGGTAGTCAAAATGAGTAACCGTGGGTAAATGTGGTGCAGTGGTTGCGTCATTGGCTATCATTGGCCCGCTCAGGCAGAATAGCCAGCAGAGCAAGATGATTTGTTTCACTGTGTTTAACCCTTATTCGCTAATTCGGTGCTTATTGTGACAGGGAAACTCCCGGAGTAAAACTTATGCAGAAAATCCAGGAATTTCGCAGGTTTCTGAAACGCAAGACCGGTGTTCAGCGCCTGCAATCCTTTATTGGTTTTACCCTGCTTGGCGGCTTTATGGTAGTGCTGCCATTCGTTATTTTTCTGTTTCTGCTGGAGTGGTTATTTAAGTTTATTACCGGACTCATCAGTCCCCTGAGTCGCTGGCTGGCCAGTGTTACCCCGCTGGCAGAATATATGGCGGATATTCTCGCCATTATCATGGTTCTGGGTATTTTCTTTGTTATCGGTCTGGCGATCAAAACCAATGTAGGTCGATTATTACACGAGCGACTGGATGCATGGCTGACCAAGGTAGCGCCAGGCTACCAAACCATTCGAGAGATTATTTCGCAGTTACTTGGGGGCGAAGGGAATGCATCTTTACTGAAAGGGCAGGTATGTCGTGCTTACATCATGGGACGCGCTGCCGGTGTATCCGTGACCGGTATAGTGACGGCCATTCATGACAATGGTGATTACACCGTTTACGTTGCGACAGCTCCCATACCTACGTCCGGCTTTGTCTATCATTTGTCAGCAGAATGTGTGGACCTGTTGCCGCACATCAGTGTTGAAACAGCTATGCGCACCGTGATTGCGTGTGGCAGTGGTTCGCAGATTCTATCGGAACCCCCGCCGCTGGAAACGCCACTGGTGGCTGAAGAAAAGCAGCAAGAGTAGTGTCGACTGAACTGTAGGTCGGATTAGACGCAACGCGTCGTAATCCGACACAAAACCTCCCACACCTGCACTTTTCCTAAACCCTGTTCCGAATCAAATCTCGTATCAAAAACCGCGCAGGATTCAACGCCTGTGTCAGCTCCCAGCTCACCGGTAAAACTTCCCCGCAGATCTGCGCAGCCAGTATCTCTGCGCCCAGTGGCGTATATGCGAGACCACGGGAACCATGTCCGACGTTAATATACAGGCCTGGAAAATAACTCCCTGTGACAGAAAGTGTGGCTTTGGCATTTTTACGCAGGGCTGCGAAATCTTCGAGAAACTTTTCCCGCTGTGGTACCGGGCCAATCATCGGCAGATAATCCGGCGTCGTGCAGCGAAATGCGACCCGTCCATCCAGTTGCTTTTCATCAAGGGCGTCGAATGCGCTCGCCAGTGCCGGAATTCCGTTGCGCAGGTTATTGATGTTGGTGAGATGATCTTCTGCCCGCAAGGCTTTGGATGTTTCCTTAAAGTTAAATGTGGCACCGGTGCAATGAAACCAGCCTTCTGCTGTTTCAAAAGCGGGCCCGACATAACCCGCGCCGCACAACACGGTATTGAGTTGTTTACTGGTCTCGGTGGCTGGCAGGTACGTGATCTGGCCGCGGATGGGTTTAACAGGAAGATACGCCGTTTGTGTAAACCGTTGCGCATCATTGGCATTGGCAACAATCAACGTCGGCGCCGACAAAATCATTCGATTTTCCTGATCGTATATCGACCAAAGATTTTCTTGCTGTTGCAACGAAATAGCAGCCGTCTGGCAGATGACACGGATATTAGGATGCTGGACCAGTGTATTACACAACAGGTGTGGGTTGATCCAGCCAGCAGATGGAAAAAAAAGNCCNGGATAATCAACGGAGACGCCAGCGAGAGCGCTTGCGCGTTGTACGTCAACAAAGTGAACAAGNTCGGTGGCCTCGGCGAAACGTTCCTGCAACAGGTGCTGCAGTTTTTCTTCAGTTTCATCGTGAGCCAGCTGCAATACTCCGCATGGCTGGGCTATCAATCTGCGATTGCTGGTTTGATTCCAGAAGGGACGGTAGTGATTCAGTGCAAACTGAAAACTCGCGAGGTTGAAGTTGGGCAGCGCCTCCTGTTTGGGTGACAGCTTGGCGTAAAGCACGCCTTGTGGATTACCAGAGGCTTCCATAGCCAGTTTTTCATGGCGCTCCACAATGGTGACCTGCCAATCTCGCTCTGCCAGCGCTCTGGCTGTATGACAACCTGCCAATCCGCCGCCAATAATAACAACGTGCTTTTGTGAAGGTGGCGGGTTCAGGTTAATAGCCCAGGTTCCGGCGGAAGACACACGAGGCTGATGGGCATCATCCTGCACCACNGCAGGCGCAGTGGCGTCGGCTCTGNACGCAGCAACCATCTCNCGCTTATGTCCGAAACCCGGAACTTTTTTAACTTGAAAACCTGCACGGATCAGCCCTCGCTTGACGATGCCNGCCGAGCTGAAGGTTGCTGCGGTAGTGCCTTGGCGGCTCAGCTGACCGACCACATCAAATAATGCATCACTCCACATCTGCGGGTTTTTGGCCGGTGCAAAGCCATCGAGAAACCAGGCATCCATCCCGGCCCGCGCAGCGGAATATTCAGGATTTCTATTCGCCAATAAATGCGCGAAGCCAGCGGCAGCATCGTCAATGATCAGCGTCAGGTTGATGCGGCCCTGTTGAAACTTCAAGCGATGAAAGCCGGTGCCGGTGAACTCGGGATATTGCTGCAGTAATTGCTGTGAAAGATCGGCCAGCTCCGGCCACAATGCCAGGGCGCGCTGCAGATCCGTTTTGCTCAGTGGAAATTTTTCTACAGTGACAAAATGCAGGTGTGCATTCGGCGGGGCGGTTTCATTCCACAACTGCCAGGCAGCAAGAAAATTTAAGCCGGAACCGAAGCCAGTTTCACCAATCGTAAAAACCTCGGTCTCGTTGAGCGCCGTCCAGCGATCCGCTAACTGGTTGTGAAGCAGAAAGACATGCCGCGTTTCCTGCAGTCCATTGGCACGGGAAAAATAAACATCACCGAATTCGCGAGACAAGGGTTGACCGTCCGCATCCCATTCGAGCTGAGCGTGATGAACTGGTCCGGATTCTGTCACAGGCCAAACTCGTCGAGAATCTGTTGACACCATTGCTGGATGCGCGCTTCCGACAAGGTAAATTCATTTTCTTCATCCAGAGCCAGACCAACGAAATATTGGCCATCAGCTGTCAGCGCTTTGGATGCTTCAAATTCGTAGCCCTCGCTTGGCCAGTAGCCGCAAGGCAGCGCCCCGCGCGCGATCACTTTACTGTGCAGATAGCCCATGGCATCAAGGAACCATTCGGGATAGCCCACCTGATCGCCCAATCCATAAAGTGCTACTTTTTTTCCGGTGAAATCTACCTCGTCGAGTTCATCCCAGATATCTTCCCAGTCTTCCTGTAATTCGCCATAGTCCCAGGTAGGGATGCCGAGGATGATAAAGTCGTAGAACTGAGNGGTGATGATCGGNGTTTCACTGATGTTGAAGATATCNACCCTGTCTTCACCGATNGTCGCACGAATTTTTTCACCGGCCATTTCGGTGTAACAGGTGGAGCTGCCGTAAAACAGGCCAATGGGAGCGCGGCTCATAACTGTTTTGCCCATTCTTTAACCCAGACAATACTTTCTTCTTCTGCATCCATCCCTTCACAGGCGTCAATGACCAGCGGGCCGCCAACACGCTGCGCACCCAGATCTGCGAAGGCTTCATCCAGTGCGCGGCCTCCTTCGTTGAAGGTGGTGTAACTGCTGTCGCCAAGATTGATGACACCGTAACGGCGCCCCGCAATCCGTGGAAAATCCCGAGTCAGCTGGAGGTAAAGTGGCTGGATATTATCCGGCAGCTCACCGGACCCGGTGTTGGAGGTGCAGATGAGGAGGACTTCGTCATTATCGCGCAGGATGTCGTTAACATCCGCCTGAAAGTTAACCGTCACCTCATGGTTTAACTGGCGCAGTTCAGCCGCCACCGCCTCGGCTACCGTTTCAGCGGTACCCATAACGCTGCCGACCAGAATCTGGATGGAAGCCATATGAAAAGCCTTTAACAGAAAAACGAAGGAGGCATGATAGAGGGTTTTGAGGGGATCGCAAACCGCAGGGATTCAGAGGGCGCCGTTGTACCCCAGCTGCCGCCAGGCCTCGTAAACCATTACCGCTACGGCGTTGGATAAATTCATGCTGCGGCTGTTGGCCTGCATCGGGATCCGCAACACCTGATCCTGAGGAAGGGATTCGCGGATGCTGGCCGGAAGGCCCCGACTTTCAGGGCCGAATACCAACCAGTCGTTGTCCTTAAAGCGGGCCTCGCTGTGGGCTCGCGTACCCTTGGTGCTCAGCGCGAATACCCGTTCGGGATGGGCGCGCTCCAGAAAATCCTCCCAGTTGCGGTACCGCTTAACATCCTGCCATTCCGCGTAATCCAGACCCGCGCGCACCAGACGCTTATCGTCCAGCTCAAATCCCAAGGGCTCGATCAAATGCAGACCGCAACCGGTATTCGCTGCTAATCTGATGATATTGCCCGTGTTAGGAGGGATTTCAGGCTCGAATAAAACGATATGGAGCATGCAGCAGGATTCTCTTGTTCAGGCTATGTTTTAACCGCAGGGATGTAAGGCAACTGATTGCCGTAACACAAATTATTCCCGGGTGATATTCTTGAATCAATCAGTTTCGTCATCAATTGAGGTAAAGCTATGGAGATGACTATCACCACGCCCAGTTTATTGTTTCCCGCCATTTCCCTGTTACTGCTGGCTTACACCAATCGCTTCGTTACCCTGACCAGCGTCATTCGCCAGTTGAGCGCCTCGGAAGGTTCGCTGTCCAAGGAGATTGTGCGGCGGCAGATTGTGGGTTTACGTCAGCGTTTACAAATCATCCGCTGGATGCAGGCCAACGGGGTGATGTCTTTCGTATTTTGTACGTTGTCGATGTTTGCGCTGTTGCTGCAATTCCTTTTGCTTGGACAGCTTTTGTTCGCGGTGAGCCTGATACTGCTGGTGGTGTCTTTGTTGTTTTCGTTTTATGAAGTCAATATTTCAACTAACGCAATCAATATTGAGCTGGAAAAGTTCGACGAAAGACATTAATGAGCCGGCGGCAACTCCAAACGGATATCCACGGCCAGCTCGTCCGCTATCAGATCCAGCTGATCGTGAAGCGCATCCATGTCCACGCTCTCCGGAACCTCAATGATGCCGGTGGCCTCAAACAGAGGTTCGCCGGACCAGGGCATGCTGGAATAAGAGGTTTCCAGCTCATCCATGTTAATATTGCGCCCCGCAAAGGCTTGGGCAATTTCGTAGACGATCCCCGGACGGTCATTGCCGACCACACTGAAATGAAACTCGCGGCAGGCGGATTTTTCGGCGGCGACGGCATCTTCAACAACGATCTTGAGCCCTTTGCCGGAGAGCGCCTGCAACGCCTGCCGTAGTTGCTCCTGTTGATCAGCGGCCACGGCCACCTGCAGGATCCCAGCGAACTTGCCAGCCAGATGGGCCATCCGNCTTTCCAGCCAGTTACCGTGATGCTGACTGATAGTATGCGCCAGGAGTTCNACTACGCCGGGCTTNTCGTCACTGATGACGGTNAATACAAGATAGGTGGTTGCTGAAGTGTTCACAGGTTGATCCTTATTGTTAATGATTTGCCTGAGTATAACCCTGCGGGATGGATCTGAAAAACCATGGCGGTTGAATGGACGCTGAGTGCGGTTTCCAATACTGAACCAGGAGAAAACCCTTGATCATTCCTCCTCAATCCCTGTCGACCGAAGCGCTGCAGGGCCTCATTGAAGAATTTATTACCCGCGAAGGCACCGACTATGGCTGGGAAGAGGTTCCCTTATCGACCAAAGTCGAACAGGTGCGCCGCCAGATAGAAAGAGGCGATGTGGTGATCGTTTTTGATACGGCCAGCGAGACGGTCAGCCTGCTCACTCGACAGGATGCGCAATCCTTGCTGAATAATGAATCATAAATTAATTAAAAACAGCCCGGCGGCTGAGCCCAGCTCAAGCCTGGTGCTGGCCCATGGGGCAGGTGCTCCCATGGACAGCGAATTCATGAATGCAATGAGTGAGTTGCTCTGTCAGCGAGGCTGTGAAGTTATTCGCTTTGAGTTCCCCTACATGGCAGAACGCCGTGTTTCGGGAGGCCGGCGACCACCCAATCCAACCGACGTCCTGCTGAAAACCTGGCGCGAGTTGGTGGCGGAGTTACGTCAGGCCTTGCCGGATGGGCGCACGCTTATTATTGGCGGAAAATCCATGGGCGGCCGCATGGCCAGCATGGTGGCCGATGAACTGGGAGCGGAGGGGCTGGTTTGCCTGGGTTACCCCTTCCATCCGGCGGGAAAGCCGGAGCGGCTGCGCATCGACCATCTACGCAATCTCACTACCCCGGCTTTGTTCATTCAGGGCACCCGTGATCCCTTGGGGAACTTTGAGGAAGTCTCAAACTATCCACTGGCAGAGGCCATCCAGGTCCATTGGTTGCCCGACGGTGACCATGATTTCAAACCCCGTGTTAAATCCGGGTATACCCAGATGCAACATTGGACGCAGGCTGCAGATTTGATCCTCAACTTTATTCAATCCATCGCAAAAAAGAGAACCGCGTGAATCATTTATTTTTACATTGCCGACCGGGCTTCGAGAAAGAGTGCGCCGCAGAGATAACGGACCTGGCCGGTGAGCTGGGAGTGTATGGATACAGCAAAACCAAAGACGGCAGCGCGTATGTTCTGTTTATTACGCATGAGCCGAAAGCGGCGCAGCGCCTGATCCAGGAGATTCCTTTTCGCCAGCTGATTTTTATACGGCAATGGTTTGCAGGCGGCCCTGCATTAACGGATCTGCCGGTGACAGATCGTGTAACGCCGCTGGTATCTGCTACAGAAAGTTTGCCGGTAGCACAAGAGGTGCTTATCGAAACGGTAGATACCAATGAAGGCAAGGAACTGTCTGCCCTGGGTAAAAAATTTCTTGCTCCATTCACGCAAAAACTTCGCGCTAAAAAACTGCTGGATGGGAAAAGTTCATGGCGTATGCATCTGGTATTTATCAGCGGGACTGAAGCCTACCTTGGTGTAAGCCCGCTGAATAACAGCTCCGCCTGGCCCATGGGTATTCCACGCTTGCGCCTGCCCAAGTCCGCGCCCAGTCGTGCAACATTAAAGCTGGAAGAAGCCTGGCATCACTTTATCCCTGCGGCCGAGTGGGACGAGCGCCTGGCTCACAGCATGCGTGCAGTAGACCTTGGTGCTGCGCCGGGAGGCTGGACCTGGCAATTGGTACAACGAGGCATGTTTGTTGATGCGGTAGACAACGGTCCTATGGATCAGGCCTTGATGGACTCGGGTCAGGTCAAGCATCAACGGCTCGATGGTTTTATCTACGAACCCAAGAAGCCTGTGGATTGGCTGGTGTGCGATATTGTGGATAAGCCAGCGCGGGTAGCCAGCATGATCTGCAAGTGGGCTGGTAAGGGTTATTGTCGCGAGGCAATCTTCAACCTGAAACTGCCGATGAAGCAACGCTACATTGAAGTCAAAAAATGTGAGCGTCGAATTCTCGACGAATTGCACGCGCTGGGTTTAAAGCTGGAGATACAGTTCAAGCAGTTATACCATGACCGCGAAGAGGTAACGGGACATCTGCGCATTTACCGGTAGACAAAGTCTGCCGGTAAGGCTTCAGTGATAGGCACTTTTCTCGGCGGTTGAATGCAGCAAAATCCATTCGGCCAGCAGAGCCCAGTCTTCAATGAGTTCCCGCAAAACTTTGATGTGTTGCGGTGGCAGATTTTTCCTGGCTCTGGCCTGATTGCCGATAGCGGTCAATGCGGCGACAATCCTGCCTACTGTCTCAGCCCCGAGCAGATCAACGACGTCTGCGTTTAACAGCATTTCGCCTGCATAATTCCCCAGAGTGGCTTCCTGGGGGGCTAAACGAATATGATCCAAGGCTTTTTTTAATGCGAATGAAAGCTCTGGATTATTGTTGCGCAAGAGCCGGAACGTGAGTTCCATAACCTGACGGCTGAACATATCGTGTGATTGATAGTACATGTAGTATGTGTTCCGAGACATCAAGCAGGGTTCCCCAGCGGTTGTTTGTGTTGGCTATGCCTGGATAAACGGATCCGCATTGGCTCAACCCGATGTCGTTTAAATTATCCTTCCTCAAGTGTAGCAACGGACCATTGTTTTGCTCGCTTGTTCATAGACGAAGTGAGACTATGAAACGCGAAATCGATAAATTTTTAGATACATCCGGTCTGATGTGCCCGGAGCCGGTGATGCTTCTGCACAAAGTCATGCGTGATGCAGAAGTGGGAAATGTGATCGAAGTGATCGCAACAGACCCTTCAACTACGCGGGATATACCGAAATTCTGCCATTTTCTTGGCCATGAATTATTAGAACAGGACGTGCGAGACAAGCAGTATGTGTATTACATCTGCAAGCGGTAGCTGAATAGAGCAGCAAAAAAGAACGTACAATTTTTTACAAGTTTTTGCAGAAAAA
>Ga0065721_10050847_pt1 | contig 17539 bp, 14 predicted proteins | sample Mesricmetagenome_FD_59108 | JGI IMG/M metagenome (GOLD analysis project Ga0065721, IMG submission 59108) | Mesophilic microbial community from rice straw/compost enrichment Sample: eDNA_1 v2 (version 2) | ecosystem: Engineered > Solid waste > Grass > Composting > Bioreactor | place: USA: Davis... | reverse complement strand
GCCGCGGCCGCCATACGGGTTCCAAGGGTTCTCGCTCACCCGCGACGATCTTCCGATGGAAGCGAAGGAAGCCGCAGGAGAGAGGGAGGCCGGATGAGCGGGAAGATTACGACTCACGCGCTGGACACCTCTACCGGCAAGCCGGCTTCCGGGCTGCGCGTCGAGCTGTATTACATCGACGAAACGGGCGGGCGGCAGCTGTCGTCCGCCGGGTTGACCGAAGTCGATGGACGCATGGGCAGGCCGCTTGCCGAAGGCGGTCCGCTGCGGACCGGCGTCTACGAGCTGCTGTTTCGCGCGGGAGACTATTATCGGCGGAGACAAGGCCGCGCTTACGACGGCATCTGGGATGAGATTCCGGTCCGGTTTACCGTATCGGAGCCCGGCGGCCATTACCACATCCCGCTGCTGTTAGCGCCGGGCGGCTTCAGCGCTTATCGGGGAAGCTGAAGGCCGCGTTTTGCGCTCTTACGAGGCTTGACCAGAAGAGAGGGTTGTCTTCATGAAAAAGACGGTAATCAAAGGCGCGCAAATCGTCACGATGGACGGGAAAGGTACGATCTTGAACGGAGATGTGCTGATCGAAGGGAGCCGCATCGCGCAAGTCGCCGAATCGATTGACGAGAAAGCGGACGAAACGGTGCATGCGGCCGGAAAAACGCTGCTGCCCGGCTTTGTGCAGACGCACATCCACTTATGCCAGACGTTGTTTCGCGGACGGGCGGACGATCTGGAGCTGCTGGACTGGCTGAAAAAAAGGATCTGGCCGCTGGAGGCGGCGCACGACGAGGAATCGGTGTATTATTCCGCCATGCTCGGCATCGGCGAGCTGCTGCGCGGCGGCACGACGACGATATTGGACATGGAGACGGTGCATCACACGGAATCGGCGTTTCGGGCCATCGAAGCAAGCGGCATCCGGGCCATATCCGGCAAAGTGATGATGGATGCCGGAGGCGGCGTTCCGGCCGAGCTGCACGAAGACACGGATCGTTCCCTGGCGGAAAGCGAACGGCTGCTGAACCGTTGGCACGGCGCCGCCGGCGGACGGATCGGTTATGCGCTCAGCCCGCGGTTCGTCGTCTCCTGCACGGAGGAGCTTCTGCTCGGCGTCGGGGCATTGCAGCGCCGATACGGCGTCAAGGTGCACACTCACGCATCCGAGAACCGAAGCGAGATCGCTCTGGTGGAAAGCGAGCGGGGCATGCGCAACGTCGTCTATCTCGATCGCCTCGGCCTGGCCACGCCCGATCTCATTCTGGCGCACTGCGTATGGCTGAACGAAGAGGAGAAAGAAATTATCCGTCAGCGCGGCGTCAAGGTTACGCATTGTCCCGGGTCCAATCTGAAGCTTGCATCGGGAATTGCGGACGTGCCGGATTTGCTTGGCCGCGGCGTGCCTGTCGGCCTCGGCGCCGACGGCGCGCCGTGCAACAATACGCTCGATATGTTTCGGGAGATGCGGCTGGCCGCCCTCATCCAGAAGGCTTCCCACGGTCCGACCGCAATGAACGCCCGGTCGGCGCTGCGAATGGCCACGATCGGCGGCGCCGAAGTGCTGGGGCTGTCCGACGAAATCGGCAGCGTCGAGCCCGGCAAAAAAGCCGATCTGATTATGCTGGATTTGAACGAGTTTCACTCGTATCCATCCTATGAGGCCGACCCCTACTCCCGAATTGTATATGCCGCCGGCTCCGGCGACGTGGATACCGTTATCGTCGACGGCGCCGTCGTCGTTGCCGGCAAGAGACTGCTGACGATGGACAAAGGAACGGTGCTCCGGGAGGCCGACCGGTCCATCTCCCGGCTGCTGAAGCGTCTGGATTAGGGCGGCGCGACAATTGATAAAGGAGGGCGGTGCGATGGTTGAAGCGGATATCGTCAAGGAGGCGGCCCGGAATCCCGAAGGCAGCGTGCTGGCCACCATTCTGCATACGGAAGGGCATGCTTACCGCAAGAGCGGAGCCGCGATGCTTCTTCGTCTGGAGGGAGCCTCCTCCGGTACGTTGAGTCCCGGGTGTCTGGAGGCGGATATTGCCGCGTTCGTTCCTTCCGCGCTGCGCGAAGACCGCTCGATGCTGGTCGAATACGATATGCGCCGCGCGGACGATATGGCATGGGGAGAAGCAATAGGCTGCGGCGGCTTCATTCGGGTGCTGCTGGAACCGGTGCGCGGCGAGCTTCTCGATTGTCTGGCCCAAGCGGACGTATGGCTGGAGCAAGGGGAAACGGTCTATTTGATCCGCCATTTCCGGGATGGGCTTTCGCCGGATTCGTACCGGGTCGCCCTCTCGTCCGTCGAGGCCGGACGACAATCGCCCGGGGAGTTCGCGGTGCGGCTGGAGCCGAAGCCGAGGCTGGTGCTGTTCGGAGCGGGGGACGATGCCGTTCCGGTGCATCGGCTTGCGGCGAGCGCCGGGTTTCGAGTGACCGTGGCCGACTTCCGGGAAGCGTATTGCCGCCCGGAGCGGTTTCCCGGAGCCCGGACGGCGGCCGGATTTCCCGCCGAATTGATGCCTCTGCTGAACATCGGGAGCGGCGATTACGTCGTCGTAATGAGCCATCAGTTTCAACGGGACCGGGAATTCGCGCTGATGGCCATGGCCGCGGCGCCAACGTACCTGGGCATTATGGGTTCGGCCGCAAGAACCGAACGAATGCTGGCCGGTATTGACAAGCCGTCCTGGCTCCATTATCCGGTCGGTCTTCCGATTGGCGCGGACGGTCCGGACGAAATCGCCGTCAGCATTGCAGCGGAATTAATCGCCCACAGGCGAAGGAGGTGCAGCGATGAGAAACCGGAGCGCGATTGCGGGCATTTACCTGGGCGCTGGCAGCAGCAGCCGGATGGGACGGCCCAAGCTGTCGATACCGGTTAGCGCGGCTCTCAAGCTCGGCGGCATGGCGCTGGAGCAAGCGGCCCGAAGCCGGCTGTCCCGCATCTACGTCGTCACCCGGCAGAGGGATAAGCCGGACTGGCTGCCGGACCGGTTGTTGGCTGGCGACGGCAAATGCCGTCTGGTGTTGGCGGACGAGGCGGCCAAAGGGCTGTCTTATTCGCTCAGGGCCGGAGCGGAAGCCGTCAAGCGCTGCGGGGCCAAGGCGGCGGTCGTGATGCTGGCGGACCAGCCGCTGGTCGACCGTGTCATGGTCGACCGGCTGATCGGCTGCTGGGAAAGCGATCCCGGCATCGATTATGCGGGATACCATGATGGCGGCGCTTTGCTTCCGCCTGTGCTGCTCGCCCGTCCGCTGCTCGATGCGTTGGGCGGATTGACAGGAGACAAAGGAGCGAAGGAGCTTCTGGGCCGGGTCGGCATGACAGGGAGGCTGCTCACTCCCGACCATCCCGCGCAGCTGGCCGATATCGATACGGAGGCCGATCTGGAGGCTCTGCTCGGCTCCACGTTCGCAGCCGAACAAACGAACTTGAGGCCGGATCGAACGATATGACAGACGGAGGGATGGAAATGAACCGATATGCGGTCGAAATGTCCGGCATCGTCAAGCGATTCGGAGAGACAGCCGCCGCCGACCGCGTCGATTTTGCGGCCGGGGCAGGCGAAGTTCATGCTTTGCTGGGCGAGAACGGCGCCGGCAAAAGCACGATCATGAGTGTTCTTGCGGGCATTTATCGGGCCGACGGCGGCGACATTCGAGTGAACGGGCAGCCGGCCCGAATCCGGTCGCCCAAGGATGCGCAGGCGCTCGGGATCGGCATGGTGCATCAAAATTTTCGGCTCGTGCCGACGCTGACCGCGCTGGACAACATGGTGCTCGGAGAGAAGCGGGAGCTGTGGCGAGGCAAGCGGTGGCGTTCGGGCAAACGAGAGGAAATCGAGGCGATCTGCCGTCAATACGGGCTTCCGTTTCCCATCGACATTCCGGTCGGACGGCTGTCGGTCGGGGAGCGTCAACGCGTCGAGATCGTTAAGCTGCTTTATAAAGGTGCGGATATTTTATTGCTCGACGAACCGACCTCGGTGCTGACTCCGGGAGAAGCGGAGTCGCTGATCGGTACGCTCGCCGAGCTGAAGAAAAGCGGCAAAACGATACTGATGACAACCCATAAGCTGAAGGAGGTTATGCAGGCGGCTGACCGCATCTCGGTCATGCGCAAGGGGCGCGTCGTCGCCGCTCGGCGGCGGGAAGAGACGAGCGCCGGCGAGCTGGCCGAGCTGATGGTGGGGCGGATGCCGGAGGGAGCCGACGCTCCCGAGCCTGCGGAGCCCGGCGGAATCGTGCTGGCGGTGGAAGGCATGACCGTCCAGGCCGATCATGGAGGCGCTGCGCTGCGCGGCATCCGGTTTGCGGTAAGGGAAGGCGAGATCGTCGGCGTTGCCGGCGTGGCCGGCAACGGTCAGCGGGAGCTGGCCGAAGCGCTGACCGGTCTTCGGGAATGGTCGGGGGGCAGCATGACGTATAGAGGGGAGAGGATGGAGCGGGCAAGTATACGAAGCCGGATCGACAAGGGCATCGCCCATGTCCCGGAAGACCGGATGGGCGCCGGATTGGCCGGCAGTCTCGGGCTGGTCGACAATTTGCTGCTGAAAAGCTACAGAACCGACGATCGGTTTCGCTTCGGCCTGTATCGCAAACGGCTAACGGAACGATGGGCGGATGAGCTTGCGCGAAGCTTCGACGTAAGGACGCCGGGCTTGTCCGCTCCGGTACGGCAGCTGTCCGGGGGCAATCAGCAAAAGCTTCTTCTGGCCCGCGAAATCGATCGGCGGCCAAAGCTGCTGATCGCCGTTCATCCCGCGCAGGGGCTGGACGTGGGAGCGGCCGCGTTCGTACACCGCAAGCTGCTCGAACTTCGCGACGAAGCGGCCGGAGTGCTTCTCATTTCGGAGGATCTCGACGAAGTGCTGCAGTTGTCCGACCGGATCCTGGTGCTGTACAACGGCGCGATTATCGGAGAAGCGCGCCGGGGTGAGGCGGACAGGGAGCGGATCGGCCGCATGATGGCCGGCTTGGCGGAAGCCGGGAAGGAGGCGGCGGGATGACGGGCCGGGAGACGACGGCGAAATCTGCGGGCCGCGCCAAGCCGCGAGGCTTCCCTGCAAGCCGGAAGCCGGGATATGAGATCCGATACGATCCGATGGGCAAAGCGGTCTGGTGGCTGCCTCCCGCTTCCATCGCCGCCGCGCTGCTCGCGTGCGCCGCCTTGATCGCGATGAACGGCATGAATCCGCTGGTTGTTTACATGAAGATGGCTCGGGGCGCCTTCGGATCCGCCTTCGGCATCAGCGAAACGCTGGTTAAGGCGATTCCGCTTCTGCTTTGCGGGCTCGGAGTCGCGGTCGCTTACCGGATTAAGGTTTGGAACATCGGAGCGGAAGGACAGCTCATTGCGGGGGCGATCGCGGCTACGGCGGCGACCGTGTACTTGCCGGGACTTCCCGGTCCGCTGTACATTCCGGTCATGACGGCCGCAGGCATTGCGGCGGGCGCCGTCTGGGGACTGCTCACCGCGCTGCCGCGGGCGTACTTTAACGTCAACGAGCTGATCACGTCGCTTATGCTGAACTATGTGGCGCTGCTGCTGCTGGACTATCTGGTCTTCGGTCCCTGGCGCGATCCGAACGGGTTTAATTTTCCCGGAACGCCCGTCTTTGCGCCCGAGCAGCAGCTGATGACGTTTCAAGGCACAAGGCTTCATTACGGCTTGCTGTACGCCCTGGCGGCCGCGGCGATACTCTGGTTTGCGTTGAGCAAGACGAGGTGGGGGTACGAGATGAAGCTGCTTGGATCCAATCCGCTGGCGGCCCGTCAAGGCGGCATCGGCTTCAAGCGCCATGTGACGCTCGTCATGATCGTCAGCGGCGGACTGGCGGGGCTGGCCGGCATGAGCGAGGTTTCGGGCGTCGCCCATCGCCTCATGTACGGCCTATCGCCCGGCTACGGCTATACGGCCATTATTGTCGCTTGGCTGGCCAAGCTGAACCCGTGGGCGATGATTCCGACCTCCGTATTCGTGGGCGGCTTGATCGTCGGCGGCTACAGCGTGCAGTCGCTCGGCCTGCCTTCGTCGCTGTCGTCCATGCTGCAAGGGGCGATACTGATCTGCCTGATCGCCGGCGATACGGTCGGCAAGCTGAGAATTCGGCGAAAAGGCGAATAAACGTTGACGCCTCCGCGCTCCATAGGTAAAGAGGGCTGTCCGAAGAAAGAGAGGGCCGATGAAGATGGACTTTTACGTATATTTGAGCCTGGCCGCCATATCGGCCGGCACGCCGCTGCTGTTTGCGGTGCTGGGCGGCATTCTGAGCGAGCGTTCCGGCGTCGTCTTTCTCGGCACGGAAGGGACGATGCTGATCGGGGCGGTCGTCTCCTGCATCGTGTTTTTGAAGACAGGCAGCTTATGGGCTGCCGTGCTCGGTTCCTTGCTCTCTGCGGGCGCCGCCGGCCTGCTGCATGCTTTCATCTGCGTGACGCTCAAGGCGAACCAGACGGTATGCGGATTGGCGATTACGTTATTCGGCACCGGCTTCAGCGCCTATCTCGGCAAGCCGGTCGCGGGACAGCCGCTGCCGGTCGCAGTGCCCAAGCTGCATTTGCCGTGGCTGGAGCCGATTCCATTCGTCGGCCGCATCGCCGGAAATCTCGATTTGTTCGTCTGGATGAGCATCGCCGTCGCGGCGGCGCTGTACGCTTATATGTACAAAACATCATGGGGCCTGCATTTGCGCGCGGTCGGCGACCATCCGGCCGCGTCCGATGCGATGGGGATTAACGTAACGCTTTGCCGATATGTTCATGTGACGGCCGGTTCCATGCTGATGGGGCTTGCGGGCTGTTATCTCATTATGGCTTATTCGCCCAACTGGATCGAAGGGATGACGGCCGGACGCGGCTGGATCGCCGTCGCTCTCGTCATTTTGGCAGGCTGGAACCCGCTGCTTGCGCTGCTCGGAGCTTATTTGTTCGGCGGCCTGGATGCCCTCGGCTTCCGTCTTCAGGTGATGGATACCGGCATACCGTCTTATTTTCTCAACATGCTGCCTTATATTGTCACGATCGCCGTCCTGATGGCGGCCGGCTGGCGCAATCGGGGGAAGCTGTCGTCGGAGCCACAGTCGCTGGGCCTTCCATATTTTCGAGAACAGCGGTTTTGACGGCGGACGAAGGCGCTCCCTGCAGCTTTTGCGCCATAAACTTTACAGCCTAATCGGAGGTGGAATCGATGGCTATGGAACAACCTTTCCTGCCTGCGTTGCCGAAGCTGCCTCAAGTATGGCAGCCGCAGAACGCGGAGGAAGCCTGGACTTTGAAACGGCGGCTTGGAGAGACGGCCTGCTACGTTTCCGGGGGAACGCTGCTCCGGACGCAGTGGGAAAATGAAGTGCGGCCGATGCCGGCGCATTTGATCGGTTTGGAAAGCATTCGCGAAATGAGGGGGATACGCCGCACGGCGGGAGGGATCAGCATCGGCGCGCTGACGACGCTCGCGGAATGCGGAGACGACGAGCAGCTCGGAAGCGTCGCGGCCGCTCTTGCACAGGCGGTCCCGCACATTGCCGCGCCGTCCGTGCGCAACCGCGCAACGATTGGCGGGCAGATTGCAGGCCTGACCGGCGATTCGCTGCCGGCGCTGCTGGCGTTGGACGCGGAGCTGATCGTGTACCGGGACGGCGGCTGGCGCAGCGAGACGCTGGCGCGATGGCTGCATGCAGAAGATTCTGCCCGGCGGCCGGACGACCTCCTATGCCGGGTGGTGCTTCGGAAGGAGACAGCCGAAGCCTCGCAAGGAGAGCCGTTTCGCTTCTACGAGAAGCTTGGACGAAGGGAAGGGTTTGCGCCTTCCGTCGTAACCGTGGCGGGATGCGGCCGGATAACGGATGACGGAACGGTGACCGGCGTCCGGCTGGCCTCCGGCGGCGGTTCGGCGCTGCCGGCGCGTCTCCCGGAAGCGGAAGCGGCGCTGAACGGCGCCAGGCTGAGCGCAGTCATGCTGGAGCTGGTTCACGGCTTGATCCGCGAGCGTTACGATGCGGCCGAGGATTGGTTTGCGGACGCCTCGTACCGCAAGGAGGCGTCCGCCAATATGATCACGGCCAGACTATGGCAGCTGATGAAGCGATAAGGAGGGCTGAAGATGCGGCTAGACAAACTGTCGGCCGGCAGCCGGTGGCGCATGCGGCCGGACGGGCCGGAGAAGACGACCGGCGAGCTGCGCTATTTGACCGATTTGTCCGTGCCGGGCATGCTGTACGGCAAAGTGCTGCGAAGCCCGTTCCCGCATGCGCTCGTGCTGGACATCCGCACGTCGCGCGCAGAGCGGGCGCCGGGCGTCAAGGCGGTCATTACGCACCGGGACGTGCCCGGCCTGAACGGCTTCGGCATCGTCACGCCGGACCAGCCGGTGCTGTGCGCGGACCGCGTCCGCTACGTCGGCGATGCCATCGCGGCCGTTGCGGCGGAAAGCGAGGAAGAGGCGGAATACGCGCTGACGCTTATCGAAGCGGATTTCGAGCCGCTTCCCGCCGTTACCGAACCGGAAGCGGCCATGCGGGAGGATGCGCCCCGCCTTCATCCGGGCGGCAACATTCTTCATCGCACAAGCTTTAAGAAAGGAGATGCCGGCGCGGCATTTGCGAACTGCGCCTTTATTGCCGAGCATACGTACCGCACCCCGCGCCAAATGCACGCCTACATGGAAACGGAGGGCGGACTGTTTATCCCGGAGCCGGATGGCAGGCTGACTGTGCGGGCGGCGACGCAGCACGGCTACAAGGATCGGATGCAGCTGTCGCGCATTCTGGCCGTTCCGGAAGACCGCATCCGAATCGTATCGAGTCCGATCGGAGGGTCGTTCGGCGGCAAGGACGAATTGAATGTGCAGCCGTACGGAGCGCTGCTCGCCATAAAGACCGGGCGGCCCGTCAAGATGCACAATTCCAGAAGAGAGTCCGTGCGCGCCGGCTTGAAGCGGCATCCGATGAAGCTGGCGATGAAGACGGGAGCCGACGCATCCGGACGGCTGATCGCCCATCAAGTCCGCATTGTGGCCGACACCGGCGCATACAGCACGCTCGGAGCGCCCGTGCTTAACTTCGCAACGGAACATGCGTCGGGCCCTTACCGCATCCCGAATGTCGATATCGAAGGGTTCTCGGTATTTACGAACAACGGAGTGTCGGGGGAATTTCGCGGCTTCGGCGGCAATCAGGTCATCTTCGCGGTCGAAGGGCAGATGGACCGGCTGGCCGAAGCGGCCGGCATCGATCCGTGGGAGTTTCGGCTGCGGAACTTGCGCAAGCCGGAAGATCCGGGACCGCTCGGACAGCGCATATGGCCGACGGACGGGGTGCGGCAGGCGTGGGAAGGCGTGGCGGCCTCCGCGCTTTGGAAGGAGCGCGGCGCCTCGTCTGCGGCGGCGAGCTTGCCTTGGCTGAAACGCGGAGTCGGGGCGGCCCTGGCGATGCACGGCTCGGGGCTTGGCTACGGCATTCCCGACCCCGGCGGCGGCCGGCTGTCGCTGAATGCCGATGGAAAGATCGAAGCGGCGTTCAGCTTCGAGGAGTTTGGGCAGGGGATATTGGCAACGCTGGAAGCGATGTTGACCGGGTGGTTCGGCTGCGGGCCCGACGACTTGCATATCGTGATCGGCGATACCGATCTTGCGCCTCATTCGGGCTCCAGCACGGCTTCCCGCTCGACGACCGTCGCGCATCTCGCGCTGCGGCAGCTCGCTCCGAAATTGAAAGCCAAGCTGCTGGAACTGGCTTCGGACCTGACGGGCCGGCCGCCGGACGGGCTAACGACCGGCAACGGAGGAATATGGGCGGCCGAAGGCGGGGGAGGTTCTCTGATCGGCTACCGCGAGCTCGCGGAAGCTTGCGGAACGGCGGCGGAGCTGTCGTTCGACGCGAAGTTCGAGTTTCCCGTCACGCCCGATCCGGTTACGGGAGGACATTATTTGTACACTTCCACGGCGGTTGCCGTCGAGGTCGAAGTGAACGAGCTGACCGGATCGGTTCGTCTGCTCGGCCAGCATCATGCGGTAGCCGCAGGCCCCGTCGTCAATCCGATGGGCTATCTGGGACAGATTGAAGGAGGGAGCTCCATGGCCCAAGGTTTTGCGCTTCAGGAGGACGCGCGAATGGAGGAAGGCCGGTATCGCATCGAAAATTTGGACGGCTACCTCATCCCGACGATTCGCGACATGGCGGAGACGTTTACGGTCGACGCGATCGAGGAGCTGCCGGAGGGCGATCCGTACGGACCGCGCGGCGTCGGGGAGATCGGCTCCGTTGCGCTGGCGCCGGCCATTGCGGAAGCCGTTTACCGCGCGACGGGCAAGCGAGTCGAGACGCTCCCGATCCGGAGGGAAGAGCTGATCGTCCGGTTTGCCGGCGCGGCTGTCGAAAGGGAGGCGGGCGTATGAGCGCGCAGCGGTGGAGCGCCGTCGTCAACGGCCAGAAGGAGGAACTGGACGTCGATCCCGCAGCCAGGCTGCTCGATCTGCTGCGGAAGGAGCTAGATTTGACCGGAGTCAAGATGTCCTGCGAGGTGGGGCGATGCGGGGCATGCATCGTACTGATGAACGGGAAGCCCGTCAACGCTTGTCTCGTCATGGCTTATCAATGCGAGGGGGCGGCCATCACGACGATCGAAGGATTGGCCGGCGAGGAGCTTCATCCGATACAGCGGGCATTTTGCGAGGAAGGAGGGTTTCAATGCGGCTATTGCACCCCAGGCATGATCTTGTCGGTTAAAGCGCTGCTGGACCGGACGCCGAAGCCGACGACGGAACAAATGATGGAAGGATTGGCGGGCAATTTGTGCCGCTGCACCGGCTACGCCGGCATTATGCGCGCCATCAAGGCCGCGGCCGGCAGCGATAACCGAGGAAATGCGATGCAAGGTTGACTTTAGCATTTGATGAGTTCGGCAGCTTATACCAAAAACAAGAGAGACCATTCGGAGAGGGGAAACCGTATGAAAAAATCGTTGCTGGCCGTTGTTGTCCTGCTGCTGACCTTTGCCGCCGCCTGCTCGCAGGCTTCCAGAACGGAGCCGAGTCCGTCGCCGAGTCCGGCTCCCGCGGCGAGCGCGGGGAACGGAAACACGGCGGAACAGGATGAGAAGAAGGAGCTGCCCAAGGTCGCTTTCGTTTATATCGGCGTGCCGGGCGACGGCGGATGGACGTTCGAGCACGACAAAGGACGGATCGCGGTCGAGGAGGCGTATGGCATAAAAGCGACGGTGATCGAGAACGTGCCGGAAGGGCCGGATGCGGAACGCGTGTTCGAGGAGCTTGCGCAGGATCACGACCTCATCTTCGGCACCAGCTTCGGCTATATGGATCCGATGTACAACGCCGCCCAAAAATATCCGGACGTCAAATTTATGCACGCCACCGGCTACAAGACGCTTCCGAACCTCGCCACCTATCAGGGCAAAGGGTACGAACCCGGTTATTTGGCGGGATTGGCCGCCGGCATGCTGACCGAAAACAATAAAATCGGATATGTCGGCGCGTTCCCGATTCCGGAGGTCATTTATACGATCAACGCCTTCACCCTCGCCGCCCAAAGCGTCAATCCGGAAGCGGAAGTATCGGTCGTATGGAGCAATACGTGGTTCGATCCCGCGACCGAGAGACAAGCGGCCGTCACGCTGCTGGATCAAGGGGTCGACGTGCTGGCCAACTATCAGGATTCGCCCGCCGGCATCCAGGCCGCCGCAGAGCGGGGAGTATGGGGGATGGGCAACGACTCCGACATGAACCGGTTCGCCCCCGATACTTACGTTACGAATCCCGTGCTGAACTGGGGCCCGTATTACGTGGACGTCGTGCAAAGCGTCATCGACGGCACTTGGGATACCCATTCCTATTACGGCGGGATGAAGGAAGAAATGGTCGGCCTTGCCCCGTTCGGCAAGAACGTTCCCGCCGGCGTGCAGGAAGCGGTCGAAGCGACAAAAAAGGAGATGCTCGACGGGACGTTCGACGTCTTCACCGGTCCGATCTACGACCAGAACGGCGAGCTTAGGCTGGCAGAGGGCGAGACGTTGGCGCAGGAACAGATCTTGATCATGGATTACTTTGTTAAAGGCGTCAAAGGCTCGACAGGCCAGTAAGGCCGCACATCTGCAAATCCGAGAATCTGCAAATCCGCATCAAAAGAAAGGAAGGCCGGCCATGACCGTTACCGATCCCGTACTTTTGCATTTATGGCACCCCGTGCTGCAATCGAAGGATTTAACCGACCGTCCCGTTTCCGCAACGGTGCTGGGCGAGAGGGTCGTCGTGTTTCGAACGTCCGCGGGGGCGCGCGCCTTGAAGGATTTATGCATTCACCGAGGCGTCCCTCTCTCGCTCGGGAAGGTGCGGGGCGACGAGCTTGTATGCGCCTATCACGGCTGGACGTACGACGGCTGCGGCGCCTGCACCCGCATCCCGTCGATGCCGGAAGGGAGCGCCATTCCGCTCAAAGCCCGCACTCCGGCCTACGCTTGCCGGGAAGCGCACGGATTCGTCTGGGTATGCGTCGGCAATCCGCCGTCCGAGGAGCCGAACGTCGGAATGAATGGGCCTGGCGAAGGCTTCCGGCAGGTGTTGATGGGGCCGTACGAGCTGGAAGCCGCGGCGCCCCGGGTCGTGGAAAATTTTTTGGATATTTCGCATTTGATGTACGTGCATGAAGGGCTGCTGGGAGACAGCGGACATGCGGAAATTGGCGACTATCGCGTCCATGAGGACGGAGGCTCGCTCAAGACGGACGAAATCGAGGTATTTCAGCCCGACCCCGACGGACGCGGAGCGGGCGTCGTCGCTGCCTATACGTACGAGGTTTACCATCCGGTAAGCGTATCGCTGTCGAAGCGTCTGGACCGGTCGGAGGACCGGTTTCATTTGTACTTGTTTGTGCTGCCGATAAGCGAAGGCCGAAGCGCGGTCTTTATGGTTATGGAGCGCAATTATGCGCTGGATGAGCCGGATGAGCCTTTTATCGCCTTTCAGGATAAGCTGCTCGAGCAGGACCGCGTCATCGTGGAAAGTCAAAAGCCCGAACTGCTGCCGCTCGATCTGCAGGCGGAGCTCCATCTCCGATGCGATCGGCTTGCGATCGCCTACCGGAAGCTGCTGCGGCGCTCCGGCGTAACGTTCGGCACGGCTTAAGGAGCGCGGCGCCGGGGCAGACCGGCGCCGCTTTTCTTTTGGCACCGGGATTGGTTATGATAGGATTGGACGTCGATCGACTTCTGGATTACGACAAGAACGGGAGAGTTCCGATGGATATACGCAAAATACGAAAGCTTAGACTTCATGACGCCGACCATGCGGGCTTCAGCGAAGACCGGGACGAATATGAAAAAGATTACGCCAGACTGATCCAGTCGCCGGCATTCCGGCGGCTTCAAGGCAAATCGCAGGTGTTCGGCGCCGGTTCGGGCGATTATTACAGGACCCGGCTGACGCATTCTCTGGAGGTGTCTCAGATCGCCCGCGAGGTGGCCCGGAGGCTGGGCAAGACTTACCCGTTTCTGTCCGCCAGCGGCCATCCCGGCCTGATGCTTGTCCCCGAGGTGGTGGAGTGCGCGTCGCTGGCCCACGATCTCGGTCATCCTCCGTTCGGCCATAAGGGAGAGGAAGTGCTGAACCGTCTGCTGCGCGAAAGGCATGGTTTGCCGTACGAAGGCAACGCCCAAAACTTTCGCATTCTCATGTTTCTGGAAAAGCGGGCCGGCAGCGAGAGAGGGCTGGACTTGACGGCGGCCGTCCTGCTGGCGGTCAACAAATATCCGTTCGACTTGAGCGAGCCGGGACGGATGAAGGGCGTTTATCCGATGGAGTGGAAGGCGATCGAGCATCTCCGCCGCTTATGGGGCATGCCGGACGGCTGCAGAACGCTGGAAGCGCAGCTGATGGATTTGTGCGACGACATCGCCTATTCGACTCACGATATCGAAGACGGCATTCGCGCGGGCAAAATTTCGATGACCGAAGATTTGTTCGAGGATGACCGGCTGGTCGACAATGTCGTGCTCGAAATTACGTCCGATCCCGCGAGCATGGCCGCGGTGCATTGGGAGCAAACGAATTTAAAGGAGATGGTGACGTCCGTCCTGGCCGACTACTACCGCCAATGGAAAACGTTGTACGGCCAATTCGGCAGGGAAACGTCGCGTACGATGCGGGAGATGAAGGCGCGCTGGGTCAGCCGCTTCGCGAGCCAGGTCGGCATCATCGACGATCCGAAGACGGGCTGGAAGCGGGTGACTTTCATCCGCGATGGCGCGGAGGACATGGATATGCTGCGGACGATGGAAATATTGAAAAAGCTGGCCTGGGTGACGATGATCAAAGATTTCCGCGTGCAGCGACTGCAGAAACGAAGCGAAAACATGCTGGTCCGGCTGTGGGAAAGCTTGCAGGACTACGATACGGGACGCCTCATTTTGCCGCGCGACTGGGTGGAGCGCTATAACCGGCATCAGGCGGAATGGCCGTGGGAACGGCTGGCCGCCGATTATATCGCGGGCATGACCGATTCTTATGCGGAAAAGGTCTATTCGGAGCTGTTTGCCAGCCGTTCGGGCTCGATATACGAGCGGGATTGAAGGGGCGGCTTCGACGGCCGGCAGGATTGCGCAGAGCTTGGCTTAGCCGTGCCGGGAATTCCGCGGACCGGCAAGGGAGGACGCTGCGCGTTCCCTCGGTCTTAGAGTTGTAAGCGTTTTCTGTTTTGCGCTCTGGCATGGATGTCCGCTCCCGCTCATATAGTGGATTAAGTACTGGCCCGGACTTGCCGGGTGCGGAAATCGGGGGACGATGCGAATGGGCGGAGCGGCTGGATCGGGACATTCGGGCGGATGGGCCGAACTGGACTTGATGATTGAAGGGATGCATTGCTCGGCTTGCGCGTCCCGGATCGAGAGAGCGCTGGGCAAGATGGACGGCGTTCGGGAAGCGGCGGTCAGCTTTCCGCTTCGGACCGCCTGGGTGCAAATGGAGCCGGAGAAGGTGACGCCGGATCTTATTCGACGCAAGGTGGGCCAGCTCGGCTTCTCGGCCGCATTTCGCGGACCTGCGGGGGAAGGATTGGAGTCGGAGAGGCGGCGGCTGGCCTTCAGACTGGCGGCGTCCGTTCTGATGACGCTGCCGCTGCTGGCGGGGATGGCGCGCCATATGCCCGGACTTGCGCCCGTCTTCGACTGGTTGCCGGATTGGCTGCAGCTGCCGTGGCTGCAGCTCGCGCTTGCCACGGCGATTCAGTTTGTGATCGGCATGCCGTTTTATTTCGGCGCCTATTATGCGCTGAGACAAAGAAGCGCCAATATGGATGTGCTCGTGGCCGTCGGCACGAGCGCCGCTTATTTGTACAGCCATTACGTCGTATTTCGGGAAGGGGCTTTCTTTGGGTCGGGGGAGGCGCTGCACGGGGCTCCCGTCTACTTCGAAACGTCGGCCGTCGTCATGACCGCCGTGCTTCTCGGCAAATATATCGAAGCGACGATGTCGCTGCGGGCCAGACAGGATTCGGACGGCTTCGGCAAGCTTCAAGCCGCGACGGCCAAGGTAGCGAAGGAAGGCGGCGTCGAGGAAGTCCGGACGGAATACGTGCGGGAAGGCGACGTCGTCATTGTCGGTCCGGGCGAGCTCATTCCGGTCGACGGCATCGTGAGCGAAGGCGAATCGGCGGCGGACGAAGCGCTGCTGACGGGTGAGAGCCGGCCCGTGCCGAAGCGGGCGGGCGACAAAGCATGGGCGGGGACGCGCAACGATTACGGCACGCTGACGCTGGTGACGACCGCTGCCGGCCACTCCGCCATGCTGAGCCGCATTCGCCAGCTGGTCAAGCAAGGCGAGCGGTCGAAATCGGCGCTGCAGAGACAGGCGGACGCCGCGGCGGCCTGGTTCGTCCCGGCAATGCTCATCTTAGCGGCTGCAACCTTCGTCGCGTGGGCGGCCATCGTCCAGCCGGGCGATTGGCGGCACGCCGCCACCTGCGCCATTGCGGTGCTGCTGGCGGCGTGCCCTTGCGCTCTCGGGCTTGCCGCGCCGATCTCGCTGCTGATCGCCTCGGGCCGGCTGGCCCGAAGAGGCATTATTGCAAAGGAAGCGGAAGCGGTGGAGAAGCTGGCGAGCGTTGACACGTTCGTGTTTGACAAAACCGGCACATTGACGGAAGGCTCGCCGCGCGTCGCCGCCGTCAAGCCTTTCGGCATCGGCGCCGCGTCGCTGCTGCGGCTGGCCGCGGCTTTGGAATACGGTTCCGCCCATCCGCTGGCGGCCGCCGTCCGGAAAGAGGCGCAGCGGCAAGGGATAACGCCGCCGTCCGCCGCCAACCCGGCATATTTTCCCGGAAAAGGAGCGATCGGGGATGTGCAGGGACGCTTCTCCGCGATCGGCAACGCCCGGTTCATGGAAGAGCTGGGCGTCGAACTGGACAAAGAAGTTCGGCTGGCGGCCGCATGGCGGGAGCGGATGGGAGAAACGGTGCTGTATGTCGCACTGGATCGGAACGGCGTCGGGATGATCAGCTTCACGGATGCCATTAAGCCGAGCGCTTCGGCCATGCTGTCGTCGCTTGGCCGGCTGGGGGTGACGCCCGTCATCGCGACCGGCGACCATCCGGCCCCGGCTTCGGCCGTCGCCCGGGCGCTCGGCATCCGCGAGGTTCACGCTTCGATGCTGCCCGAGGACAAGCTGCAGCTGATTGAAAGGCTGAAGGGGAAAGGCAAGCGGGTCGCGATGGCCGGCGACGGCTGGAACGATGCGCCGGCCCTGGCGGCGGCTGACGCGGGAATTGCCATGGGAAGCGGAGCGGACGCCGCGCTGGACGCCGGGCATATTACGCTTCTATATCCCGGGCTGTCGGGCATCGCGGAAACGATCCGGATCAGCCGGCTGACAATCCGCAACATCCGTCAAAATCTCGCTTTTGCCTTGCTGTACAATGCCGCCATTATTCCGTTCGCCATGCTCGGCTGGCTGCAGCCGTGGATGGCCGGCACGGCGATGGCGCTCAGCTCGGTATCCGTCGCCGGCAATGCGCTCCGGCTGAGAGCTTCGCTGCGTTCGGCGGCCGGCGGGGATTCGCGATGACGCTTACGCTGCAGTCGATCGGATTGATTATGCTGACCGGCCTGTTCAGCGCGCCGCACTGCATCGGCATGTGCGGCGGCATCGTGACGGCGGTGACGCTGCAGACGCCGGCCCGGCCGCTTCGCTCTATCTTGCTGTACAACGCCGGCCGCATCGTGTCCTATGCAACGCTGGGCGCGGCCATGGGCGCCGCCGGCTCCTTCGTCGACATGGCGGGCCGGCTGGCCGGCATAAGGGGACTGGCGTCCATCGTCGGAGGCTGCTTTGTGTTGTTATGGCTGTGGCGGAGGTTTCAGCTTCCATTGCTGGGCCGGCTGTCGGGCGCGCTGCACCGGCGGCTTTCCGCCGCGGCGCCCGGCTCAACGCGGGGCGAGACGGCCCATCTGCTGGCGACGGGAGCCGCCTTCGGCTTTTTGCCTTGCGGCTTGACCTACGCGATGGCCATGAACGCCGCGGCGTCCGGCTCGTTGCCGGCCG
>Ga0065721_10005133_pt1 | contig 17539 bp, 10 predicted proteins | sample Mesricmetagenome_FD_59108 | JGI IMG/M metagenome (GOLD analysis project Ga0065721, IMG submission 59108) | Mesophilic microbial community from rice straw/compost enrichment Sample: eDNA_1 v2 (version 2) | ecosystem: Engineered > Solid waste > Grass > Composting > Bioreactor | place: USA: Davis... | reverse complement strand
ACTACCGCGCCTTCGCCGGAAACGTGGTCGATGGCCTGGTTCAGAGACTCGTTGAGCTCGGCTGCACCGGGAGCGGTGTTGCCGACGACAGAGTCAACTACAGAACGGAAATAGTCATCACTGGATCCTTGTTCCCCGTCGGGGCCTTCGATAGTGATGACGGTTTGGGGGTCGCTAACTTCGATGGTGGCTTCGAAACCACCTGAAGATACTTCAATGGGGTCGCCGCTTTCATTGGGGATGATGACGGACTGTACTTCGTTGTCAGCACCGATACCTGTCACGACAGTGCCACCATCGGTTTCCTCGATTTCGACCTCTCCGTCCTGAGTATCGTTGAGGAAGCCATCAAGAACATCCTTGGTGGAATCGGGCAGATCATCGTAACCGTCGACGGCGCCGATGAGGGTTTCTGAGGCCATGGTCTAGTTCCTTAAGTCCAAAAATGAAGCCTGCATTGCCTGCGTTGAGAGAAATGCAGGCGCGATCCTAGAGGCGTGTGGGGGGGTGTGTCAAATCCAAATTGGGAAAAAAAGTGATCCCGGCGTCACAAATGCCAATTTCGCTCCAATTCGGTAAATCTGATGTAAATCCTTGGTGCATCATGCACTTAAAAAAAGCGCTCGAGTGGTTAACGCGCCCCGCAAGACTTGCTGTTTGCAGTAAGCTGCTGGCGAGCGTTCCCTTATCGCCCGTGCCAAAGTTATGACAGGGCTAACAATATTTAACGATGAGTTAATCCGCGGAACGATGCCGGCCTTGAAGAGTCGAGCTTTGCTTGGCGTTTCATTAGAACAACAATCCAGCTAGGTTGGCACGAATTTTCCTTGGGGTTCATGCCGTTGCGTGGATAAGTATGAAGTCTGGTTTAACTTGATATGGGCGTGTGCTAAAAAGCGCGCCCCGATTGGACGCTTCGCGATCGCGTGGCCCCGGTCCAGGTGCGGGCGAGAGCCTTGAGTCTGGCTCGTCAAAACGCAAACAAAATTGGAGTCCGAATCACAATGAAGTGTCTTTGCGTCGCCGGTTTCGGCCCCTTCACGCAGCAGTTCTATTCCCTTCTAACTCAGGCAGGTATGAAGCCTGCTCTGCCGGCTAATAGTCAGCCTCCAATGGATATCCATCTATGGCATCGCCAAGTGGATGGGCTACTTGAGAGTTCTTCAGACAAAAGACTGAATGAGTTCCCGAAAGTTTTAGGGAGAATGTGGGAACATTGGGCGAGCGAAATTTTTTTGGCCAATTCTCATGTCCCTTTTTGGGGGTGGGCGGAGGCCTCGAGCATTCGGTTGTTGGAGTTCTGGCAGGGATTCGATCCACGGGTGAACTTTGTCCTGCTATTTACCAATGTGGAAGCACTGGTAGCCACATACTTGGAGCAATCGGGACGGGAGGAGGGGGGGGGCGAAAGGCTACTCCGGGAGTGGCGAGACTATTCTCAAGCGTTGCTTAAATTTGCCCGCTCCAACCCAAAGAGATGCTTAGCCCTAGATGTCCTTGATGCCCTCAGTGCGCCAGAGGTTACCCTTAGACAGTTAAGAACTAAGTGGCGTTTACCCTTGGTTGTGCCAACCAATATGGCGAGTACAACGCCCCCTTTGCGACCCAATGCGGTGATGCGATTGATAGTCAGCCATTTGCTACAACAGGAGCCTGCAGTCTCAGAACTGCAGAGAGAAATCAACTCTTTGATTTCGCCGTGCGGTGAGCGATCTCACACAGCATTGGATGTGGACCAGCGCGAACTAATATCAGGCTATAGGGCGCTGTGTGATCGTTCAAGAGAGCAGGCGAGGATAGGCTTATTACAGGAGCAATCTGAGCGCTTGAATCAGCTTTATCACCGAACGCTGAGTAATTATAAAGGGCGGTATTTGGAATTTCTGAACCGAAACAAACAATCAGCGTATGAGTTGGAGCAGCTTAAGTCTCAATTAGCTTCAGTAAAAGGGGATAGCCAGAATAGGGTTTGCTCTTTAGAAAAAGAATTAGAAGCACTTCGCGAGAGTGATAATGAAAAAAATGAAACTCTAAAAGTTCTTGAAGCGCGCCTTAGTGATAGTGTGCAGGAAAATGAACTGCTTCTCCTGCATTTGCATCAAACGCAGGAGCAGTTAGTAGATGCGATTCTCAAGCAAGAAACTACCCAGAGAATCGCACAAAATAAGGTACAACAATTGGAGTCAGAGTTGTCGGCGGTACTTAAAATGCTTGAATCTAAAACGTCGACATCGGAGGCCTTGCAGCAGCGTGTGAATCAGCTGGAGATTCAAAACTCCAGTGTCTCCCGTCAGCAGGAAGTATTGGAGCAGCGGTTTAGAGAGAGTACAGAGGAAAATGAGTCTTTGCTGCTGCAGCTGCACCAGGCCCAGGAAGATTTGGAATCGCTACTCATCCAATATAAGGCACAACGGCGCGAGCATGAAAATGCTCTCTCGAATCTACGAGGTCAGCTTGAGGTGTCTATTCGCGAATCGGATGCCCTGCGTTCTGAATCAAAAAGACAGAAGGAAGAGTTGGTCCAAACTTTGAGGGATCTAGAGAACTATCAGCAGGCAAAAAAACGCGCTGAAGCCCAGCTCGCCATAATGGTTAACGAGCGAGAAAAAATGGCGTCTGAGATGGCTGTCCAGGAGAAGCGTATCAATCAGGTTGTTAAAGAGCGCGAACAGCTACTCAAGCAGTTTAGTGAAACTAAATTGAACTTGGAAGGACTTACTAAGCGCGAGGAATTTTTATCCCAGCAGCTGAACAGAAAAGCAAAAGAAATTGAAGAAGCTGAGCAAGCCGTCAACTCGTCGAGGCTACGCATCCAATCATTGGAAGTTAAAAATAGAGCCTTAGAGGAGCTTGTGTCCAGTTTAAACGCTGAAATTAAAAAACTGCATGCGTCTAATGATCGAAATCTGGAAATTTTAAAAAAGGCAGAGTTTGCATTGCAGGCTGCCACTGAAGAGAACGAAATTACTCTGGTCCAACTACACCGCGTGCAGGAAGAACTCGAAACGTATTTCGAGGAAGCACAACTAGCTAAACAAGAATGTAAAAAAATCAGTGAGCGCTTGAGGAAGATGCAGGAATCTTATCCCGACTACGTAGAGCACGGGGTAATAGAAGTCGGTGTCGATAACCGGAAAGCATTAAATTGGCGCGTACGAGATTTATCGCTGATGGGGTGTGAGTTTGGAGAGTTGAGTTTCTCTACCGTTATTGAGCATGGGATGGCAGGATTTGTCTTTCGTAAAAGCGAAGCAGCATCTAGAGAATTTCTAGCGTCGTGGTCTCTTTTCGAAGGCGATAATGAGATCACCTTGTTGCCTCTGGCTACTCCGGCTCAGGTTCAAAAAAGGTCCGCTGCATTGTTGTCGCTTAGTACCTCTGAGTGGGAAAGGCTGAAGGGGCTAACTCGATTCCTTATTTCTATGCTTCAGGATGATGTTGCATGGTCTTCGGTCTTGGTTAAAGGCGATCTAAATGTCAGAGAGTGGGCTGAGGCTCTTAGAACCCTTAATTCTGATTTAATGCAATTTCCATCTGTCCCTCGATTTGATGAGATGGCATTGAAGAATCAGCAAGTAAATCCGGATTATGAGCATTTATGGTTGGAGTTTAAGAACTTTAGCTTTGGCGGGAAAAGAGTACCAAATTTCGAGTTTCGGATTTCCTGCGCTAATGTGAGGCCGGGAGTATTCGGACGCTTTCCTAAGTTGGAGTTCCCGTTTGGAGGGAGCAGTATATTTTTCGAGTCATGGTTTGAGGAATCAGACGATGATTTTGGTCCAAAATTGGAATTGCGTTTTGCTGAGCCAGACTCAATGGACTTGGGGGTTTGGGAAAAACTAAGTGTTGCGGATAAAAAGTTAGTGAGGTCGCTAATTAAGTATCTACCAGCTTGGATTGCTCGTCTGGAAGTTAACAATCATCGACTGAATAGGCCTTTGTCAGACTGGATCTGTCTCGCGGAAAGTGTATCTCTGATAGCTCAGAAAATTTTAGATGCAAATAAATCTTCAGTTTCAAAAGAGCCTTCCCCAAAATTTCACTCCAATCATCGAGCTAGCGTCCCAGTTAGTCCCAAAGATGTCGTCGGGATACTTCCTTACCCTGACTCGAAAGTGTCACAAGAGTGGGCGATTGCATCCAGCCCTAAGCGAGGGGAGTCTCATGGCTCGTCCGCAGAGAACGAGAAGGAGGCCGACGGAAGCAATCAGATGCCCACCCTCCGTCCCCCTTCTCTCTCTAAGAAACGAAAGAGGTAATAGTTTTTGGTAAGTTGGGAGGCTGTCGGGGACTTGCCCTCTCCTGCAATAGCGCTTTAGCGCACCAAGAGCTCGTATAAGGGCGGATCTTTAATTGGTTTAATGAGTGTTCTGAGTTATGACAACTAAGGAAGCTACGGCAAGTTTTCTGAAACGCGCGAATGAGGCATTTCGTTCCGGAAGGCGGGATGAGGCTATTTCGCTGTACGAAAAGGCGCTCGAAGAAAGCCCATTCTTAAAAGCTCAAATTGAGTTTAATTTAAGTCTCGCTAAGAAGAGGTTGGATAGCGCAAAGCATTCAAGAACTTCTTCTAAATTTCCGGTTGCTTTAATCATCCATGTGTTTCATTTAGATGTGCTGGAAGATCTCAGAGCATATGCGGCGAATTTCCCGGAGGAAGGTGATCAATATGTTACCTATTCCACGGATTTTGATGCTGATGCCATTCATAGAATTAAAGAGACATTTCCATCAGCTAGACTCGTGGCGGTGCCGAATGTGGGGCAAGATGTTGGAGCTCTCTTTTCGCTAATGAAATTGGTTGATCTCACAAAGTATGCCTGCATATGTAAGATTCATACTAAAAAAGGAAACAAAAAACCAAATGAATGGCGGAAAGCCTTACTGCGTGGAGTATTAGGTAATAAGCAGCAAGTTGAGACCATTATCAAGTCCTTTCGTGAGCGCCCCAAGCTAATGCTAGCTGGTGCTAAGCAGCTATATCTGCACGGACCGTCTAATCTTTGGAGGAATGCAGACTCTATTCGGGCGATTTTTGGAGAGCTACTTGGTAATTATGATTTTACTAAGACTGATTGGGGGTTTATAGGGGGGACTTGCTTTTGGATTAGAACAGAGATGCTCGTTTTAATTGAGCGTGCATTCTCGAAAGTCGAATTGAGACCAACGAAATATGTCGATGATGGCACCCCGGCGCACGCTGCGGAGCGGATTTTTGGGTTGTTACCCTTCGTGAAGGGTTATGAGGTATTACTGAATGACGTATTGGATGTGGGGCGAGCTGAATTAACGTCTCACTTTCCTGATGACCTCCCGCGAGAGCAAGTCTCAATTGTGCCGTTGCTGGAAAAATTATGGCCCGTTACTCGGGATAATCCTGGCTCCAACCAGCGAGCTACTCCCAATGGCGAGTCCAGTGCGGCACCACAAAGATCTGCTGGAAACATTAAGGGATCAGTTGAGGTTGCAAATAATAGACCTGAAGTCAACGGTTGGATCGCTCAACTAGGAAATCCTGCTCCACAAGAGGGGATCGTAAAGATCTCAGGAATTGAGATACCCGTTATAGGCAAAACGTTCCGATCAGACTTAAAGCAACATGGGATTAACGACGGCTGTCATGCGTTTTCCTTTACGGTGCCATTTGAAGTTATGGATGGGAAAGAGCATACAGTTCAATTATTCGATGTTCAAACAGGAAGGTTGTTGTCCGAGAAAAGGTGCATTTGGGATCGTCCGAAGAGGTCCTACGTTAACTTTGACGAATTTCTCAGCTCTAGCCTTACTCAGCCCTTTATCCCGGCTCCGTTTACCGAAGAAGACAAACGTTGCTTTGCAATTATGGAAAATATCGCAAATAGACTGAGGTCTTATGCGAAGGACGAGTCGATAAAAGTTTCGGTGATTATGCCTGTATACAATCGAGAGGCCGTAGTGGCCGCCTCGATAGAATCCGTATTGAAGCAGGAGTACAGCAATCTTGAGCTCCTGGTAGTGGATGATGGAAGTAGCGACAATAGCGTAAAAGTTATCGAAAGGTTCACTGACCCGCGAGTGCGTTTAATTAAGTTGCCTAGTAACGTAGGGCATAGTGCAGCAAGAAATGCGGGTTTAAAGGCAGTTTCAGGGGAGCTAGTTGCTTATCTGGATTCAGATAATTCATGGGATCCACGTTATCTTTCTGTGGTAGTTGGTGCGTTCCGGCATCTGCAAGATGCGGATGCTATATGCACTGGCCAGATTCTTTATAGAGGGGACTCTAAAGTACCCTTTGCTGTTAGATATGGACATTTAAACCTAGCGCTACTGGAGAATAATAACTATTTGGACCTCAATGCTTTTGTGCATCGGAAGGGGATTTTAAAGAAAGTTATCGGTTTTGACGTCTCTTTAAGGAGGTTCGTGGACTATGACTTCATTATACGCACCTCGGAAGCGGGAAAGTTGTATTCGGTGCCGGTAATTTTGAGCAACTATTACTTCGACAAGGTTGCCAATACTGTAACAAGTCAATCAAAGTTTTCGGCTGATTTAGGCGTCCTACATGCCAAACTTGATGAGCGTGTGAGTGCCAGGCTTCAGGCAATGGATCGTCGCGATCTCGATCGGCATGTAACCGTAGTGATACCTAGCTGGGAGTCGTTAGAAGATATTCAGGCATGTATCTCATCCCTCAGGCGTAAGAATTGGAAAGGTAAATTGGAAATTATCGTTGTAGATAACGCTTCATCTCCTGAAGTGCTGGATTACTTACGTCGTGAGAAGAAGCAAGGGGTGATACAGCTAATAGAAAACCAATTTAATTTCGGCTTCACCTATGCAGTGAACCAGGGCATAGCTATATCTCGGAAAGATTCGGATATTTTGTTGCTTAATAATGATGCAATTGCTCAACCGGGAGCGATCCAAGCGTTGCAAGAAGCTTGTTACAAATTTGGTGATGCAGGTATGACGGTTCCGAGGCAGATTCTTCCCGCGGGCACGAAGACCATTCGAGTACATGTGCCTTTTGCTAATGAGCGCAGGGATGCGGATGTGAATCTTTCCGCTCACCATAGGAACGCTCGTAGCATCCCGCTGTTTCATGACGGGAAGTACATCGAACTGAGCTATGCCGCTTTTTTCGCTGTTTATATTCAGAGAGAAGTTGTTGAGGCGCTTGGCCCATTGGATGCAGAGTATGGGCGCCACTATAGATCTGACAGGATATATGCGGATCTAATGCGGCATGTTTTGCGGAAGAAAATTTACTACGTATCGGATGCATATTTCATTCACAAGCTTCAAAAAGCTACCGATACGTTACGTGATAAGTCCAGTAAGAGTGTTACTTTTGAATATATGTTCAATAGAAATCAATGGGAGCCGGAAAAAGCTCAAGAATTGGGCTATCGCCAAGCGGCGTGGGATATATGCACGTAATGTGCTGAAGTGTTTTGGTCGGTATTTGTTTTCTGCGTGTCCCGAGTTTTGGGGAGGCGAGAGCATCATGCATTCAGTTGCGTTCAACCATGCTTGTTTGGCTCAAATTGTGAGGCAGATTACCCGTCCTTCTATTATTGGGTAGTGACGCTGAGCGGCACTTAGGTTGAGCATGCATATCGTCGAGTTGATGCTTGAGCTTAAAAGTGCAGCGTAACGTTCTGATGGGAATTAGTATTTATTGCTTTATATCTGTTACTAGCAGTCGATCTCGTTCCATCTTGGGGCGATTTGAAAGTTGTCGCTTTCTTAAGCTGGCTGGTGGAGGACGAATTTAAGGAGTCTTTGATGGAGTGTATTCTTGTTACAGGAGGGGCCGGATTCATCGGAAGTAACTTCGTGCACGAGGTGCGTGCACGTCAGGACGATGTCCATATTGTCGTGCTAGATAAGCTTACGTATGCAGGCAATTTAGAGAATCTGACGTTTAACGGCTCGAGAATGGAAAGGGTCAGCTTTGTTGAAGGTGATATCGCGGATGCAGAGCTTTTACGTCGCCTCTTTCTAAAATTCAAGCCATCTCGAATAGTTAACTTTGCGGCTGAAAGCCATGTAGATCGCTCTATTCATGATCCGTTTGCGTTTGTGCATACGAATGTCGTGGGAACTTGTGTGCTTCTACATCAGTCCTTGAAGTACTGGGAAGAGCTATCCTTTGAGCAGAAGGATAGTTTTAGGTTTCTGCATGTAAGCACCGATGAGGTTTATGGCTCGCTCTCGTTAAGCGATCCCCCGTTTACTGAAACTACCCCTTTTCAACCAAATAGCCCTTACTCCGCTAGTAAGGCTGCAAGTGATCATTTGGTAAGAGCTTGGTTCCATACTTACGGCCTTCCGGTTCTTACGACAAATTGTTCTAACAACTACGGTCCCTACCACTTCCCGGAAAAACTTATTCCGTTGATGATAGTTAATGCTTTGGCTGGAAAGCCGCTTCCTATTTATGGTGACGGCCAGCAAATCAGGGATTGGCTATATGTAGAAGACCACTGTAGGGCGATACTTCGAGTACTCGAAGCAGGCAAGTGTGGCGAGACGTATAACATTGGCGGATGGAATGAAAAAACCAATCTGGAGATAGTGCATACGATCTGTGAACTTTTGGATGAGATGCGCCCACGGGCTGATGGCATTTCATATAAATCGCAGATCACGCATGTGAAGGATAGACCGGGGCACGATCGTCGCTACGCGATTGATGCGCGCAAGATCGAACGTGAGTTGGGATGGCGCCCGCAGGAAACGTTCGAGACCGGTATACGTAAAACCGTTCGGTGGTATCTGGATAATCCCGGATGGGTCGAGCGTGTGCAAAATGGCTCGTACCGTGAATGGATCAACAAACAGTACAGCCCAGCAGCATGAAGACACCTCTCATTGTTATTCTTGGCAGCTTCGGACAGGTAGGCTGGGAGCTTCGCCGCAGCCTGGCGCCCCTCGGTACCATCGTTGCTCTTGATCGACATTCCTCTGGCTATTGCGGAGACCTTTCAGACTTGGATGGTCTTCGCAACGGAATTCTCACCTTGCGTCCAACTTTAATTGTGAACGCTGCGGCTTATACCGCAGTGGATAGGGCGGAGTCGGAACCGGAATTAGCTAACTTAATTAATGCCACTGCCGTTGGCGTTATCGCCGATGCTGCGCGTGAAGTTGGTGCCGCTTTGGTTCATTACAGCACCGACTACGTCTTTCCCGGGAATGGAATCAATGCTTGGAGAGAAGATGATGAGACTGCACCTCTGAGTAGGTATGGTCGCAGCAAATTAGAAGGTGAGCGCGCAATCTTTGAAAGCAGTTGCGATGCTTTGATCTTGCGCACTTCTTGGGTCTATGCAGCGCGTGGCAATAACTTCGTTCGGACCATGCTGCGACTTGGTCAGGAGCGAGAGATTCTCTCCGTAGTATCAGATCAGATTGGAGCTCCCACCGGGGCGGAACTGATTGCTGATGTAACAGCACAAGTGGCTCGTCAAGTTTTGCGTACTGGAGATAGTTGGGGCGTGTTTCATCTGGCCGCTACTGGTACCGTAAGCTGGTACGACTATGCTTGTTTTGTGATGGAGCGAACGCGCGTTTTGAGGGGGGAGAAATCACTCAAGGTTCAAAAGATAGTCCCAATTCCTACTAGCCACTACCCAACTCCAGCCAAGAGGCCTCTCAATTCTCGCTTGAATGTCTCAAAGCTTCAGCGGACTTTCGATGTATTCCTGCCACCGTGGCAACAAGGAGTTTTGCGTGTCTTGGAAGAATTGCTTCATTGAAGCTCCCATTCGATCGCCGACACGCCAAGATGTAGCTAATTCTTTAAAGGTGTTATTTCTATTAATAATTATGAAGCTTGTGCTGGGTCTGACAACGTATCTACATCATTAAGTCGGCATCAATATCAGAGATATTTATTTCCTTGAGCATGCTGTTTCTATAACAGCGTGTGCTATGTGCCGCGTGTCGATGTGATCGCATCTGTGTTAATAGAGATAATTCTTTACAAATATTAGTGCATCAAATTTATGAACGAAACTGAAGAGCAGCAAAAATTAAGTGGGCAGATCTGGGTGCGTTCTTTCCCAGACAACGCTCACATTGTTGGGTGGGCTTTTTGCCGTAAACATCCCGAGGCAAAAGCCAAATTGGTTCTTAGTATTGATTGCAAAGAGGTCGCTCGTTTTGAGGCAGACCGGTTTAGGAAAGATCTGCTGGCTCAAGGTTTTTCTGATGGGACTTGTTCCTTCAAAATTCCTATACCTGAAGAATTCCTCGACGGTAAGGTGCATGAATACACTGTCGAGTCGACGGAAGATTCACCATTTGTGGTAAAGCCCAGCACGAAGCGCGCGCTATTCCCTGTGGCAGACCTACCGCTTTTCAATCGTCCGTGGGTGGCGCCTAGGGTGCCTAATCAGGTCGGTGATGAGACTCCTGTTTCTATACAGAGTGTGATGCTTGATGTGGAACGTGCGGTCTTCATTCCGCAAAAGATTGAGCTACTAAAACGTTTGTTTTTAGAATGGCCGGGCTCCATTTCAAGTGCGTCCGTTCAGGAGGTGGTGGAGAGCTTAGACGTTCCATTACCATCGATGCTTGAAAGAATGCGGCGTCGCCATGAATGGTTGTATGGCGAGGGAGCGAGTTCAGAAACCTTGGAGACCGATCCTCTTGATGCTGAAGCTGCGAAAAGGATTTACGGCAAGCGCTGGATAAGGGTTTTCAACAAGAAGCAATACATGACGCAGTTTGCGAAGGCTCTCGGAGTAAAGACCCCAAATATCCTTGCTGAGTCATCAGATCCTGCTGAGCTGCTTTCGGGGCACTTGCCGGAGAGGTTTGTTCTAAAACTCGATGGACTTGCCAGTAACCTTGGTGTGTTTGTGGTGTGTGAGGGGATAAATATCCTAGATAACTCTCCAGCTGACAAAGCTTCTTTGATCGATAACTTAATCCGTCTTGGTGGGGGCAAGCGTAATAGGCGCTACTTTATTGAAGAATTTTTGGAGCAGGAAAATTGCTCTGGTAGAGCGGTTATTCCTCTTGATTACAAGATGCATTGTTTCGGAGGCAAAGTTCTGCTGTTTCAGGTAATTGATAGAAACTTTGTCGATAAAAAGAAAACGATGCAGTCCTTTTATACTCGGGATTGGCGAAGAGTGAAAACGCCTGTCTCTTCAGGATACATTGCAAGCCCTGATTATCAAAAGCCTGCATGCTTCGAAGAACTTATCTTCCTCGGAGATAGGTTGAGCGAATCTCTTGGAGCCTACGCTAGAATTGATGCGTTCAGCACTACTAGAGGTGCTGTCTTTGGGGAGGTAACTATTTATCCAGGGTCCGGACGTACTTTTACTAGGTTTGGATCAAATTTACTAACTATTTGGTGGGATATGTTTTACGGGAATGACAGTCTGTAGGATGAAGAGCGGTAGTGGTTGTCTAGCGGAGCACTCATGGGAGTTTCAAGCTTATAGTCAGGTCACTTACCTCTGCCGGCAAAGTTAGTGGGCTGTCGATTGTTGCTTTTCGAGTAAAGGCTGTTTCGGCCGGGATCTCCGAATTGCTCGGCTCGTTTTTTGGGTTTTGAAAGGAATCACTATGCAGTACAACTCCTCTCGTAAAGGGATTATTTTAGCTGGCGGCTCCGGCACGCGTCTTCATCCCGCCACTCTTGCAGTCAGCAAACAGTTGTTGACCGTCTATGACAAACCGATGGTCTACTACCCTCTCAGTACATTGATGCTCGCGGGTATCCGTGATGTTCTTGTCATCAGTACTCCTCAAGATACGCCACGCTTTGAACAGTTGTTGGGTAGTGGCTCTCAGTGGGGAATGAATATTTCCTACGCGGTGCAGCCAAGCCCGGATGGATTGGCGCAGGCATTCATTATCGGCGACAACTTCATTGGCAATTCCCCGAGCGCTTTGGTGCTGGGCGACAACATTTTCCATGGCCATGACTTCCAAAAACTATTGGGTCAAGCCGATGCTCAGAGTGAAGGCGCTACCGTGTTTGCCTATCACGTGCAGGATCCAGAACGATATGGGGTCGTAGACTTTGATGGCCAGGGGCACGCGCTAAGCATCGAAGAAAAGCCCTTGCATCCTAAGAGCAATTACGCTGTGACCGGGCTTTATTTCTATGACAACGACGTTGTTAGTATCGCCAAGCAGGTGAAGCCAAGCGCCAGGGGCGAGTTGGAGATCACTTCTGTCAATCAGGCATATCTGGAAAAACAGCGGCTGTCGGTTCAGATCATGCAGCGTGGCTACGCGTGGCTTGACACCGGAACGCATGAGAGTCTGCTGGAGGCAGGGCAGTTCATCGCCACTTTGGAGCATCGGCAAGGTCTCAAGATTGCTTGCCCCGAAGAAATCGCCTGGAGGAATGGGTGGATTAGCTCCGAACAGCTGGAGGCGCTTGGCACTCCTCTTTCAAAAAATGGCTATGGCAGGTACATCTTGGGCTTGTTGAAGGATACGGTGGTGCGCTAATGGAATGCACAGCATTGGCAATTCCTGAAGTAATCTTGTTCACGCCCCGTGTGTTTGGGGATGAAAGGGGCTTCTTCTTCGAAAGCTTCAATGAGGTAGTTTTTCGAGAAGCTACCGGTAGGGATTACCACTTCGTCCAAGATAACCATAGCAAGTCAGTCAAAGGCGTGCTGCGAGGCCTGCATTATCAGTTGCCACCACAGCCTCAAGGTAAATTGGTACGAGTAGTTCATGGAGCAGTCTTCGATGTGGCGGTGGACATTCGTCGCAATTCACCTACCTTCGGAAAATGGGTTGGGGCAGAGCTGAGTGCGGAAAACAAGCAGCAGCTGTGGATCCCGCCGGGTTTTGCTCATGGATTTGTCACGCTTAGCGATACAGCGGAGTTCCTCTACAAGACCACGGATTTCTATGCTCCAGCTCTGGAGCGCAGCATAGCTTGGAATGATCCCGATCTGGCTATCGATTGGCATTTCGACGGTGAACCACGGCTTTCTGCAAAGGACCAGCAAGCGGTTTCCTTTGCAAACGCTGAAGTGTTCTGAGCTGTACTCCTTCTCTGATGTCAACGCCATTGATTAGCTTCATTGTTCCGCTATTCAACCACCTGCAGAAAACTCAAGAGATGCTGGCTTCGCTGAAAGCGAGTTTGCCGGCGTCTCTCGTGTACGAAATAATTTTCGTTGATGATGCTTCCAGCGATGGCACGAGCGAATGGCTGCGCTCCTTGGAAGAACCGAATTACAAGATCATTTGTAACCCTTCCAATCTCGGCTACGCAGCTAGTAACAACATTGCCGTAAGGCGGGCAAGTGGAGACGTGCTCGCCTTGCTGAACAACGATCTATTGTTCGAAGCTGGTTGGCTGGAGCCTATGCTCGATCTACTGATGGATAAATATCTCAACGTAGGGTTGGTGGGAAACGTCCAATACTCGGTTGGGAGCGGCCGTGTGGATCATGCTGGCGTCAGAATCGACCCAAGGGGAAAGTTCGAGCATATTCGTGAGATTGATGAGGCTCGTCCGTATCTCAAGGTGCTGGCTGCAACCGGCGCTTGCGTGCTCATCAGAAAGAGCGACTTTGAAGCCTGCGGAGGATTCGATGAATCCTTTCAGAATGGTGGGGAGGACTATGATCTTTGCTTTTGCCTCCGACAGTGTGGTAAGGCTATTTATGTTTCGTGGAATAGTCGAATCCGCCACTACGTTGGTCTGTCCCGTAAAGGAGCTTCGCTGGAAAGCGAAAGAAACAGCCGCTTATTGCAGTCAAAATGGCGTTCTGAAATCAAGTTCGAGTTGACTTCTGTCTGGGCTTCTCTGCTGAGTGGAGGAGAGCAGTCATACAAACAATACCTAGATGGAGAGATCGTTGAGTCTTTCATGGAAACCCCATTTGCGGCCGCCCGAGTGGTGTCGGAAAACATACTTAGGAAGCAGGAGCATTACTGGGTTCGGTTACTCGATGGTAATGAACCGAACCTAGAACTTCCTAGGAGAGTTCTAAGTCAAGGCCTGGCCAAAGACACTGAACGCAATGCTTACAGGCCGTCTTCTGAAGTGAAATTTGAGCTGGATCGCGTTTACAGTGCCAAAAACTTTTACGTTTGCGGATACACTTTTCCCTTCGATGAAAGGTGTGAGCTGCTCTTGACGTTGGAAGTGAATGGGATACAACGTAAACGCATGACCGTTGGCCCTGCTCAGAGTGTAAATTTCGGAATCGTCGATCCATTGTTCTTGCCAGGGGGGAAGAACCACGTCGTCTTGAGGATATCGTCTGTGGAAGCGGGCTCCCTCGAAACAACAAATATGCCCATGGTTCTGACTCACATTATCGTGGACGATCGGAAGTTTGACGATCTCTAGTCTGCTCGATTACTTTGGGGCTCTGCCGTAGGTGTCTTCGAAACGAACAATGTCGTCTTCTCCGAGATAGCTACCTGACTGCACTTCGATTAAGTGCAGCGGCACTTTGCCAGGATTCTCCAGGCGATGGGTGTGGCCCAAGGGAATGTAAGTGCTCTGGTTCTCGCTTAGCAGGGTTTCTACTCCGTTGATCGTGACCTTGGCTGTACCGCTTACCACGATCCAATGTTCCGCACGGTGATGATGCATCTGCAGCGATAGCTTTTCGCCCGGCCTCACCATGATACGCTTGACCTGAAAGCGTTCTGCCTTGTCGATTCCCTCATACCAACCCCAAGGTCGGTGCACTCTGATGTGTTCCAGATGTTCGTGGCGCTTCGTGTTGGTGCAATAGTCGACGGTCTTCTTAACCTCTTGAGCTTTGCTCTTATGCATGACTAGTACGGCATCGGGCGTTTCGACCACCACTACGTCTTCGAGACCGATTACCGAAACGAAACGGCTTTCAGCGCGTATAAGGCAATTTTTGGTATCCGTGAGGAATACGTCTCCTGAGCAGGCGTTGCCATTTGGGTCCTTGTTCGCTACTTGCCATAGCGCATCCCACGAACCTACATCACTCCAACCTATATCCGCTGGAACTACCGCAGCATGGGGGGTTGCTTGCATGATTGCGAAGTCGATGGAGTCTGAAGGGCTGCGTTCAAAGGCGTCCTTATGAGGTCTTATGAAATCGAGGTCAGCAGAGCGCTTGTTCCATGCTTCTTCTACTGCATTGAAAATGTCGGGTTTCAGCCTCCGGAGCTCATCCAGGTAAAGCCGTGGTTTGAAGAGGAACATCCCGCTATTCCACGTATACGAACCGCTGCGAAGATACTCTTCAGCTGTTTCCAAGTTCGGCTTCTCTACGAAGCGCTCCACAGCAAAGGCTGACCCGTCATCAAACAAGGGATCTCCTGCCTTGATGTACCCGTAGCCGGTTTCAGGGTACGAAGGCTGAATTCCGAACGTGACTAGCTTGTTCAGCTGTGCTGCCTTGGCGGCCTGAGCTACCGCACGATGGAAGGCGGTGGTGTCCGTGATGATGTGATCGGCGGGAAGCACCAGCATCAAGACATCCTCGGTCGGCCCCTCAATATTAGAGATGTGGAAAGCGCCCAAGGCTATCGCTGGCGCCGTACTACGGCCTGCTGGTTCCAAATAAATCGCGGAAGGCATTCGGCCTAGGGCGGCACATTGTTCACGAATCAGGAAACGGTGTTCCTGGTTACAGATAAGGATGGGGGCTTTGACATCGATGTCAGTGACACCCAAGCTGCTGGCCCTCGCAATGGTGGCCTGAATCATAGTGAGCTGGCCAGTGAGGGCGAGAAGCTGTTTGGGATAGGATGCTCGGGAAAGGGGCCAGAGCCGGGAGCCAGTTCCTCCAGAAAGAATTACGGGATAAATCACGGTCATCTAAGGAGTCTCTCCTCTAGGGTTTTTGATATGCTAGGCCGCCTTTATGGGGGCGTTCTTTTCTGTTTCCAGTGCGGGCCTTCTAGGAGTGGTGGGGCCGAATAAGATCCTGCTTGGAAAGATAAGCCATTAATTCAGCGACGCATTCTTCTATTGATAGCTGCGCTGTGTCCAGCCGTAATTCAGGGGTAGCGGGGGGTTCATATGGCGAATCTATACCCGTGAAATGTCGAATTTCGCCCGCTCGGGCCTTTTTGTAGAGTCCCTTGGGNTCGCGCTGTTCGCAGACTTCCAGCGGCGTNTCCATGTACACCTCTACAAANTCCCCTTNTGGAAATAGCTTACGCACCATCTGGCGGTCACTGGCAAAGGGNGAGATGAAGGCGCTCATGACGATGAGGCCGGCGTCGGCAAAGAGTTTGCATACCTCGCCTACGCGGCGGATGTTTTCTACCCGATCGGCGTCTGAGAATCCGAGGTCTTTGTTGAGGCCATGCCGGACGTTGTCCCCGTCCAGTAGGAAGGTATGGAAGCCTCTCTCGTAGAGAGCGACATCGAGCGCGTTGGCGATAGTGGATTTGCCGGACCCACTCAATCCCGTGAACCAAAGCAAGCAAGAGCGCTGATTTTTCAGCTGTGCCCGCTGTTCACGGGAAATTCTGTGGGTATGCCAGACGATGTTGTGAGTCAATTGCAAACCTCGCTCAGGAAATACGCCGCAATGAGCGGTTTTTCGGAATCGGGGCTAAATGGTAGCCATAAATGCCAAAGCCTTGAAAAGAAAACTCTTGCGAGAAATCCAAAATGTACGCAATGTAACCAACTTTTTTGCTGCAAGCGGACCAAGGTGAATTGGGGTCACAACAGGGAGGATCGATGAAGATTGCAGTTGCTGGCACAGGCTATGTAGGGTTGTCCAATGGGGTGCTGTTAGCTCAGCACAACGAGGTGGTGTTACTGGACGTGGTGCCTGCGAAGGTCGATCTGGTCAATAGTAAGCAAAGCCCCATAGAAGACGCAGACATTTCTGACTTTCTTGCAAACAAGCCGCTCAATCTCCGAGCTACTCTCGACAAGCGCGAGGCCTATGAAGGGGCTGAATTCGTCATCATTGCGACCCCGACTGATTACGACCCAGAGACGAACTACTTCAATACCAGCTCGGTCGAAGCGGTGATCAAGGATGTGATGGCCATCAATCCCTCGGCCGTCATGGTGATCAAGTCCACTATTCCGGTCGGCTTCACTGCCCGTTGCCGCGAGACCTATGGCTGCGACACCCTGATCTTCTCTCCGGAGTTCCTGCGGGAAGGCAAGGCGCTTTACGACAACCTCTATCCTTCCAGGATCGTGGTTGGTGAGCGCTCTGAGAGGGCTCATCGTTTCGCTGCGCTTCTACTCGAAGGCGCAATCAAGAAGGATGTGCCGGTACTTTATACCGACAGCACTGAAGCCGAAGCCATCAAGCTTTTTGCCAACACTTACCTCGCAATGCGGGTTGCCTTTTTCAACGAGCTGGATACGTATGCGGCCATCCACGGGCTTGACACTCGCCAGATCATCGAAGGTGTTGGACTCGATCCGCGCATCGGATTGCATTACAACAACCCCTCATTTGGCTATGGCGGATACTGCCTGCCGAAAGATACCAAACAGTTGCTTGCGAACTACAAACACGTTCCACAGAACCTGATTGGGGCCATCGTTGCAGCAAATACGACGAGAAAGGACTTCATCGCCGAAAGC
>Ga0065721_10006199_pt1 | contig 17542 bp, 14 predicted proteins | sample Mesricmetagenome_FD_59108 | JGI IMG/M metagenome (GOLD analysis project Ga0065721, IMG submission 59108) | Mesophilic microbial community from rice straw/compost enrichment Sample: eDNA_1 v2 (version 2) | ecosystem: Engineered > Solid waste > Grass > Composting > Bioreactor | place: USA: Davis... | reverse complement strand
GCGGCCCGGCGCGCCTCCAGGGCCGCCCGGGTGGCCTCGTAGGTGCGCCGGTTGATCCCGTAGAGCGAATAGAAGCCCACGGCGATGACGCCGGGGATGGCGGCCAGGATGCTGTCCCAGAGGGCGAGGTCGAACAGCACCTGCGGCGGGACGTCGGCGATGCTGCGGGCCTCCTTGGGGAAGCCGATCAGGGTGATCACCGCCCCAGCCACGGCCGTGCCGACGGCGAGGTCGATCTTCCCGGCCACGTTGCGGGTGGAATAGAGGATGCCCTCCTGGCGCACGCCGTACTTGAGCTCGTTCTCGTCGGCGATGTCGGCCAGGGCCGACATGGCGCTGATCTGCAGGACGCTGACGGCCCCGTACTGGACGGCGGCGAAGGCGATCAGCATGGGCAGGATGCCGGGCGTCTGCGGAGAGACCACCCCGGCTATGCCGAGCACCAGGGGGATCGGCGGGACCACGGCGTAGACCAGGGCCGCCAGCATCAGGGTCTTCTTCTTGTCGATGCGGCCGTGCAGGCGCGGGGCGAAGATGAAGGCCGTGAGGTAGCCCGCCAGGCTGCCGAAGACGAACAGCGACAGCTGCTTGGACGACAGGTCCCAGTAGAAGGTGTTGACGTACATGCGCAGGCCCTCGCGCATGCCGATCATCAGGGCGGCGAAGAAATAGGCGGCCAGCAGCCAGACGTAGTTGATGTTGGTCAGCGCCTTGCCGAAGTCGCCGACGAAGCCGCGGAGGCTGAAGGCCGGCTCGTCGGGGCTGGCCTTGGGCAGATAGGGGATGCGGTCCCTGGTGAACCAGGCCGAGACCAGCATGGCCGAGACGCTGACCAGGCCGATGGCGGCGGCGTAGCGGGGCCACGGCTCGGGGTTCAGCAGGCCGCGGGGAAACGCGGGCGTGGCCGGGAAGAAGATCAGGGTGGCGCCCACGAAGGTCAGGGCCCCGCCGCCCCAGTTGAAGAAGCTGTAGTAGGCCATGACCTTGGACCGCTCGGTGTAGTGGGGCGAAAGCTCGCCCCCGAGGGCCAGGTGCGGGACGTAGAAGAAGGTCATGGCCTGGCGCATCAGGATGACCGACGCCGTCAGCCAGATCAGCAGGCCGGTCTGCGACAGGCCGGCCGGCGGGGCGAAGATCGCCCAGGCGGTGAGGCCCGTGGGGATCGCGGCGGCGAACAGAAAGGGATGGCGGCGGCCCCAGCGCGACTTCGTCCGGTCGGAGATCGAGCCGATGATCGGGTCCGAGACCGCATCGAGGATCAGGCTGGCGGAGATGGCGAGGCCGACCAGGTGAGCGGGCACGCCCAGCACCTGGCTGTAGAACAGCAGGGCGAAGCTGGAGACCGAATAGAGGGCCACCATCTCGGCGGCGCCGCCGAGGCCGAAGGCGAGCTTGGTCCGGATGGGCAGGCGGTCGGCCGCTGGGGGGACGCGGGCCATCGTCGGTTCCTCCGAAGGTTGCGCTCTGTCGGCGCTCTCCGGGAGGCAGCAAGCCTCAAGGCCGACGCCGGGTCAACGCGCCATACCCGTCTTTCGATCAGAGACCGGCGTGCGGCGAACGGCTGACTTTGGCCCCCTGGACCTGCTAGAAGAGGGCCTGACATTCCCCAAGACGTCAGGTCGGGCGCAAGAACGCGCCCCGGCCGGCGCGAACGCCGGATCATTCCATGCCCCGCGCCCACGTGCCTCCCGCCGCCGGCCACAATCTGGGGACCCGCCCCGAGATTTCGCACCTGAAGCGGATCGACGAGCGGCTGCGCTGGCTGGCCACCTGGACGATCCACAACGCCAACCACCTGCGCGAGAGCCGCGACGGGCTGAAGGTGGGCGGCCACCAGGCCTCCTGCGCCTCGATGACCACCATCCTGACGGCGCTCTATTTCCATGCCCTGCGGCCCCAGGACCGGGTGGCGGTGAAGCCCCACGCCAGCCCCGTGTTCCACGCCGCCCAGTATCTGATGGGCCGCCAGACCCGGCAGCAGCTGGAGGATTTCCGCAGTTTCGGCGGCGCCCAGTCCTACCCGTCGCGCACCAAGGACCGGGACGACGTGGACTTCTCTACCGGCTCGGTGGGCCTGGGCGTGGCGATCACCGCCTTCGCCTCCCTGACCCAGGACTATCTGAAGGCCCACGGCTGGCTGGACCCCGCGCGCGAGGGCCGGATGGTGGCCACCCTGGGGGACGCCGAGCTCGACGAGGGCAACATCTACGAGTGCCTGATCGAGGCCTACAAGCACGACATCCGGAACTGCTGGTGGATCGTCGACTACAACCGCCAGAGCCTGGATGCGACCACCGCCGACCGGATGTTCGACCGGTTCGACGACATCTTCGAGACGGCCGGCTGGCGGGTGGTGACGCTAAAGTGGGGCAAGGTCCAGGAGGCGGCCTTCGCCCGGCCGGGCGGGGCGGCGCTCAGGGACTGGATCGAGGCCTGCTCCAACGCCGAATACGCCGCCCTCACCTACCAGGGCGGCGCCGCCTGGCGGCAGCGGCTGATGCGCGACCTCGGCCGGCAGAAGGGCGTCCCGGCCCTGCTGCAGAGCTTCACCGACGCCGAGCTGCACCAGCTGATGATCGGCCTCGGCGGCCACTGCATCGAGACCCTCACCGAGGCCTTCGACGCGGCGGCCCAGGACGACAAGCCCACCCTGTTCATCGCCTACACGGTCAAGGGCTTCGGCCTGCCGCTGCAGGGGCACAAGGACAACCACGCCGGCCTGATGACCTCGGCCCAGGTGGAGGCCCTGCGCGAGAGCCTGGGCGTGCCGCCGGGGGCCGAGTGGGAGCCCTATGCGGGCCTGCCGCCGGACGAGGCCGAGGCCTTGCGGGCCTTCGTGGCCCAGGCCCCCTTCGCCCAGGACGCCGAGCGCCGGCCCGCGGCGGCGCCCGTGCCGGTCCCGGCCGAGGCCGAGTTCCCCATCCCCGAGGGCGAGGAGCAGTCCACCCAGGCGGCGTTCGGGCGAATCCTGCTGGAGCTCGCCAAGTCGGGGGCGCCCCTGGCCGACCGCATCGTCACCACCAGCCCGGACGTGACCGTCTCGACGAACCTCGGCGGCTTCGTGAACCAGCGGGGCCTGTTCCGGCGGCGCGAGACCGCCGACGTTTTCCGCGACGCCAAGATCCCCTCGCCGCAGAAGTGGGCGGGGGGCCATGCGGGCCAGCACGTGGAGCTGGGCATCGCCGAGCACAACCTGTTCCTGAACCTGGCCGCCCTGGGGCTTTCGGCGCCGCTGTGGGGCGAGCGGCTGCTGCCCATCGGGACGGTGTACGACCCCTTCATCAGCCGCGGCCTCGATGCCCTGAACTACGCCTGCTACCAGGACGCCCGCTTCATGCTGGTGGCGACGCCGTCGGGCCTGACCCTGGGCCCCGAGGGCGGGGCGCACCAGTCGATCTACACGCCGCTGATCGGCATCGGCCAGCCGGGACTGACCTATTTCGAGCCGGCCTTCGTGGACGAGCTGGCCCTGGTCATGCGCTGGTCGTTCGAGCACATGCAGGCGCCGGACGGCGGCTCGGTCTATCTGCGGCTGACGACCCGGACCCTGAAGCAGGCGGAGCGGCCGGACGCGGCCTGGAAGGCCGACGCCCTGCGCGGCGCCTACTGGCTGAAGCCGCCGGCGGCGGGATCGGACGCGACCCTGGTCTTCTGCGGGGCGGTGGCGCCCGAGGTGCTGGCCGCGGCGGAACAGCTGGCCGAGGACCTGCCGGGCCTGGGCGTGCTGAACGTGGTCTCGCCGGGGCTGCTGCACCGGGACTGGATGGCGGCCCGGCGCGCCCGCTGGACACGCGGCGAGACCCGCCGGAGTCACGCCGAGGCGCTGCTGTCTCGGCTGACCCCCGGCGCGGGCCTGGTGACGGTGGTGGACGGCGCCCCGGCGACCCTCTCCTGGCTGGGCGGGGTTAAGGGCATGCGGGTCAGCGCCCTGGGCCTCGACGCCTTCGGCCAGGTGGGGGACCTGCCCGACCTCTACCGCCACTACCGCCTGGACGTGGACGCCATCGTCGACGCGGCGGCGGAGCTGTTCTTGTAGGGATGATCCTCCCCCTTTGGGGATGTGGCCTGGAGGGTCCGAGGGGCGCGTCGCCGGCTTGTGGGCGGCCCCCCTCGGTCGCTTGCGACAGCTCTCCCAGAAGGGAGCGGCGAACGGTCCCTAGGCGGCCAGGGCCTGTTCCAGATCGGCGATGAGGTCGGCGGTGGATTCGACGCCGACGGAGAGGCGGATCAGGCCGTCCTCAATGCCGATGCGGGCCCGGGTCTCGGGGGGGATCGAGGCGTGGGTCATGATCGCCGGGTGCTCGATGAGGCTTTCCACCCCGCCCAGGCTCTCGGCCAGGGTGAACAGGCGGGTGCGCTCCAGCATCCGGCGGGTTCCGTCGAGATCGCGGTCGAGGACGGCGGTGATCATGCCGCCGAAACCGTTCATCTGCCGCCGGGCGAGTTCGTGCTGCGGATGGCTCTCCAGGCCCGGGTAGATGACCTTGCGCACGTCCCGGCGGGTTTCCAGCCAGCGGGCGATGGCCAGGCCGTTCTCGCAGTGCCGCTCCATCCGGAGGGCCAGGGTCTTCATGCCGCGGAGCGTCAGGAAGCTGTCGAAGGGCGAGGCCACGGCGCCCACGGCGTTCTGCAGGAAGACGAGCTGGTCGCGCAGGGCGGCGTTGTCGCCCACCACCAGGGCGCCGCCGACCACGTCGGAATGGCCGCCGATGTATTTGGTGGTGGAGTGCATCACCACGTCGAAGCCCAGCTCCAGGGGGCGCTGGACATAGGGGCTGGCGAAGGTGTTGTCGGCGGCGGCGATCAGGCCCCGGCGCCGGCAGAGGTCGGCGATGGCCTCAAGGTCGGCCAGGCGCAAGAGCGGATTGGTGGGCGTCTCGACCCACACCATCCGGGTCCGCGGCGTGATGGCGGCCTCGATGGCCGAGAGATCGGCGAGGTCGACGAAGCTGAAGGACAGGCCCGCCGAGCGGCGGCGCACCTTGTCGAACAGCCGGAAGCTGCCGCCGTAGAGATCCTCGGAGGCGATCACATGGTCGCCGGCGTCGAGCACCTCGAGCAAGGTGGAGATGGCCGCCAGGCCCGAGGCGAAGGCGTAGCCTCGCGTGCCGCTCTCCAGGTCCGCCAGGCCGCGCTCCAGGGCGAAGCGCGTGGGGTTCTGGCTGCGGGAATATTCGAAGCCGGTGTGCACGCCCGGCGAGGACTGGGCGTAGGTGGAGGTGGCGTAGATCGGCGGCATCACCGCCCCGGTGACGGGGTCGTGGCTCTGGCCGCCGTGGATCGCGCGGGTGGCGAAGTCCAGCCGGTTCTTTCCCTTCTGTTCGGTCACGCCGTGCGCCTCAGATAGTTGATCAGATCGATGCGGGTGATGAGCCCGAGGAACTCCTTGCCGTCCATGACGATGGCCACGCGGTCCATCTCGAAGATCGGCAGCAGCGCCTCGAGGGGCTCGCCGGCCTGGAGGGTGACGAGCTTGGCGGTCATGGCCGTGGACACCGGCTGCTTGAAGCGGCCCTCGGCGTCGCGGCGCTCCACGGCCTCCAGCAGGTCGCTCTCGTCGATCAGGCCGATGAGGCGCCCGTCGTCCATGACCGGCAGCTGGCTGACGTCGGCCTGGCGCATGCGGTTGTAGGCGGTGAGCAGGGTGTCGTCGGGACCGACGGTGACGGCCTCGCCCTCGCTGCGGGCGATGAGGTCGCGCAGGTCCCCGTGCAGCTGGCGGTCGGCCAGGCCCTGCTCGGCCACCCAGCTGTCGTTGTACATCTTGGAGAGGTAGCGGGAGCCGGTGTCGCACACGAGGGTGACCACCCGCTTGGGTTCGGTCTGCTCGCGGCAGTAGCGCAGGGCCGCGGCCAGCAGGGTGCCCGACGAGGAGCCCGCGAGGATGCCCGCCCGGGTCAGGAGTTCGCGCGCGGCCGCGATGCTCTCCTGGTCGCTGATGGCGTAGGCCTTCTCGACGAAGGAGAGGTCGCAGTTGTCGGGCACGAAGTCCTCGCCGATGCCCTCGACGATCCAGGAGCCGGCCTCGACGTGCTTCCCCTCATTGACCAGGGGCGCGAGGATCGAACCCACCGGATCGGCCAGGACCATGCGGGTCCTGGGCGAGGCCTTCGCGAAGAAGCGGCCAAGGCCCGTGAGCGTGCCGCCCGAGCCGACGCCGACGACCACGGCGTCCACGTCGCCGTCCATCTGCTCGAAGATTTCGGGCCCGGTGGTGGTCTCGTGGGCGAGCGGGTTCGCCGGGTTCTCGAACTGGTTGATGTAGACGGCGTTGTTGAGCTTGGCGGCGATGGCCTCCGCCATGTCCTGGTAGTACTCGGGATGGCCCTTGCCGACGTCGGAGCGGGTGATGCGCACGTCGACGCCCATGGCGCGCAGGTGCTGGATCTTCTCCCGGGCCATCTTGTCGGGGACCACCAGCAGCAGCTTGTAGCCCTTGAGCAGGCCCACCTGCGCCAGGCCGAGGCCGGTGTTGCCGGCGGTGGCCTCGACGATCGTGCCGCCGGGCTTGAGCCGGCCGTCCTTCTCCGCCGCCTCGATCATCGAGCGGGCGATCCGGTCCTTGATGGAGCCGCCGGGGTTGGCGTTCTCAAGCTTCACGAACAGCCGGCACGGGCCGGTGTCGAAGCCGGAAAGCTCGACCATGGGCGTCCGGCCGATCAGGTCGAGGGCTGAGGCCGCGATCGGCGGCAAGGGCGGGATCGTCACGGGCGTTCCTCGGAATTTGGCCTTCGTTCGGGCCTTCACATTGGGTGGAAGCAGGCGGCCTTCAACGAAACCGGATTGCTTCGNGTTCACCGATCGGAGGTAGACAACAGGCGAAAGCCCCGCGCAAGANGGGATTTCCTTGCCGGNCTGNCGCGAAATCAAGGCAAGTTGCGCCGCAATTGGACGTANGCCGGCGCATGCGGTACCGCGAAGGTGGTTGCGGCGCCGGCTTCNGGGAGAAGGCCGGCGCNGTGCGGGAGTTCCCCATGTTCGCCAGCCTCATGGCCAGCTTCCGGCGGCGTCTGTCCCAGGACCTTCTGTTCTGGGCCTGCTCGGCTGCGGTGCTGTTCGTGGTGCCCACCCTGGTGATGGTGGCCTGGCGGGCGAACGTCGTGGAGCGGCGGCAGGCCGACGCCGCCCAGGAGATGCTGCTGCATTCCACCGAGCGGCGGACGACCATCCAGGACTTCGCCCTGACCCTGAAGGACGCCGAGGCGAGCCACCGGGGCTACCTACTGTCGGGCGACCGCAGGTTCCTGCGCCGGTATCATGGCGCGGAAACCACCCTGGACGAGCGCCTGAACCAGCTCGACCTCATCTTCGCCGACCAGCCGCAGCAGAAGGCCCGGGTGGCCGAGGTCCGCCGCCTGACGGGCGAGCGCTTCGCCCTGATGAACAAGGTGCTGGAGGTCCACCGCCGGGACGGGCCGGCCGCCGCCGCGGCCATCGTCGCCCACGGCGACGGCGAGCGCCTGATGGAGGCGCTGCGCGCCCAGACCGACCAGATCACCGAGACCGAGGCGCGCAACCTCGCCGAGCACCTGGCGATCCTTCAGGCCGAGGCCACCGACGCCCGAAAGGTATCGCTCCTGAGCTTCGCCCTGGTGATCCTCACCATCCTGCTCGGGGCCATCATCGCCCTGCGCTACACGACCATGCGCACGGCCCTGATCCAGCGTATCCGATCCGAGGCGGACCGGCGGCGGGCGATCGTGGATGCGGCCATGGACGCCATCATCACCTTCAGCCCCAGCGGCGGGGTGGAGACGCTGAACAAGGCCGCCGAGCAGATGTTCGGCTACAGCGCCGAGGAGCTGATCGGGCGGGACATCTCGGTGCTGATGCCCGAGGCGGCGGCCGAGGCGAACGCCATCGACCCCGGCGAGCCGTTCCTGGCGCGCCTGCGCCGGGAGCATCTGGCCCGGGCCGGGGAGCCGTGCGAGCTGGAGGCCCGGCGCAAGGACGGCTCCACCTTCCCGGTGGACATCAACTTCGGGGAGATGACCCAGGCCGACGGAATGCACGCCGTGGCGGTGATGCGCGACTGCACCGAACGGCGCCGGGCCGAACAGGCCAAGTCCGAGTTCGTCTCCACGGTGAGCCACGAGCTGCGCACGCCCCTGACCTCGATCGCCGGCTCCCTGGGCCTGCTCATGGGCGGCGCGGCGGGCCCCCTGCCCGACAAGGCCAGGCGGCTGATCGGCATCGCCGAGAGCAACAGCCGCCGCCTGGTGCGGCTGATCAACGACATCCTCGACATCGAGAAGATCGATTCCGGCCAGCTGACGCTGGCGCTGCGGCCGCTGGACCTCACCGAACTCGTCCGTCAGGCGGTGGTGAGCCTGCTGGGCCTGTCGGCCGAGACCGGGGTGGCCTTCGCCGTGGAGACCCCGGACGGGCCGGCCCTGGTGAACGGCGACGCCGACCGGCTGACCCAGGTGGCCACCAACCTCCTGTCCAACGCCGCCAAGTTCTCCAACCGCGGGGGCGCCGTGCAGGTGACGGTGCGGGCCGACGAGCGGCGCGTGCGCCTGTCGGTGAAGGACGACGGGCCGGGCATCCCGCCCGAGTTCTTCGACCGCATCTTCACCCGCTTCGCCCAGGCCGATTCCTCCGACACCCGGCAGAAGGGCGGCACGGGCCTGGGGCTGGCGATCAGCAAGGAGATCGTCGAGCGGCACGGCGGACGCATCTGGTTCGAAAGCCCTCCCGGCGACGGCGCCACCTTCTTCGTGGAGCTGCCGGCCCGGAGCGCCGCGACGCCGGATCGGGAGGGCGAGGGCCAGGGGGCGCGGATCCTCCTGTGCGAGGACGACGCCGGGGTGGCGCAGACGCTGTGCGCGGCGCTGGAGGCGCAGGGCTTCCAGGCCGAGACGGCCCACACCCTGAAGGACGCCGCGGCGGCCCTGGCCGGGCCCGGGCGGTTCGACGCCCTGCTGCTGGACCTGCGCCTGCCCGACGGCTCGGGCCTCGACCTGCTGCGCCGGCTGCGGGCCAATCCGGCGACCCGGCGGCTGCCGGCGATCATCATCTCGGCCGATGCGGCCGACCGCGCCGCCTGCGCCAGGCTCGACCTCGTGGACTGGATCGAAAAGCCCGTGGACATGAGCCGCCTGCAGGCGGCCCTGGACCAGGCCACGCGCGGCGGCGGCCAGGCGCGGCCGGTGGTGCTGCACGTGGACGACGATCCGGACCTTCGGCATCTGGTGCACGAGGCCCTGGGCGCCCGCTGCCGGCTGGTGTCGGCCGAGAGCCTGGCGGCGGCGCGGGACCAGCTGAAGGCCCTCCGTCCCGCCCTGGCGATCCTGGACCTGGGCCTGCCCGACGGCTCGGGCCTCGACCTGCTGCCCGAGCTGGTGGACGAGGCCGGCCGGCCGCTGCCGGTGGTGGTGTTCTCGGCCCAGGCCGTGGACGACGAGGCCCTGATCGAGGCGGTGGACGCCGTGCTCCTGAAGTCGCGCTCGTCCCTGGACCAGCTCATCGCCACGGTGCGGAGGCTGACCTCGGCGGCCCCGCGGCGGCGGGCTCGGGAGGCGGCGCTGGAGACCTCGAACGCATGAGCAAGCTGAAAATCCTCTACGTGGACGACGAGCCCGACATCCGCGAGGTGGCCTGCCTGTCGCTGGAGATGGACCCCGACCTGGACGTCCGCACCGCCGAGTGCGCCGAGGCCGCCCTGGCCCTGCTGGACGCCGAGGCGGCGGCCGGCGGCTGGATCCCCGACCTCTTCCTGCTGGACGTGATGATGCCGGGCACCGACGGGCCGACCCTGCTGCAGGCGATCCGCGAGCGGCCGGCGTTCGACTCCGCGCCGGCGGTGTTCATCACCGCCCGAGCCCAGCGCCAGGAGACCGAGCGGCTGACGGCCCTGGGGGCGGTGGCGGTGATCGCCAAGCCCTTCGACCCCATGACCCTGGCCGGCGAGGTGCGGGCGATCGCCCGGACGTAAGGCCGNGGCGNCCTCCGTCAGACCCGGCGGCGGCGCACGTCCTTAAGNACTTCCCGGGCGGCGTTGTGGCCCGGCGCCCCGGTGACCCCGCCGCCGGGGTGGGTTCCCGCCCCGCACTGATAGAGGCCGGGGACCGGCGTGCGGTAGTGGCCGGCGCCCAGGACCGGGCGGGCCGAGAAGAGCTGATCGAGGCTCAGGTTGCCGTGCATGATGTCGCCGCCCACGAGGCCGAAGGTGCGCTCGAGGTCGAGGGGCGAGAGGACCTGGCGGGCGATGACCGAGCGGGCGAAGCCCGGGGCGTGGCGGTCCACCGTGGCGATCATCAGGTCGGCGACCGCGTCGCGGTGGTCGTCCCAGGAGCGCCCGTCCGGCAGCACCGGGGCCACGTGCTGGCAGAACAGGCTGGCCACGTGCCGGCCCTCGGGCGCGAGGCCCGGGTCGAGGGTGGACGGGATCAGCATCTCGACGATGGGCTCGCGCGACCAGCCGTGGGCCCGGGCGTCCATGTAGGCCCGGTCCATGTAGGCGAGCGTCGGGGCGATGATGATGCCGGCGGTGTGATGGTCGCCCGGCTCCGGCCGCGCCGGGAAGCGCGGCAGCTCCGACAGGGCCACGTTCATGCGGAAGGTGCCGGAGCCCGAGCGGTAGCGGGCCAGGCGCTCGGCGAAGTCGGCGGGGATCAGGCCCGGATCGACCTTGGCGAACAGCAGCCGCGGATGGAGGTTGGAGACCACCAGCCGGGCCTTGAGCGTCTCGCCGGCCTCGGTGACGACGCCGACCGCCCGGCCCTTCTCGGTGAGCACCTCGGCCGCCGCCTCGCCGGTGCGGATGGCGACGCCGCGCTCGCGGCAGCAGGCGGCCATGGCCTGGGTGATGGCGCCCATGCCGCCGAGGGCGTGGCCCCAGGCGCCCTTCTTCCCGTTCACCTCGCCGAAGACGTGGTGCAGCAGGACATAGGCCGAGCCGGGCGTGTAGGGGCTGGCGTAGTTGCCCACCACGCCGTCGAAGCCGAGCACGGCCTTGATGGGGTCGCTCTCGAACCAGCCGTCCAGCCAATCGCCGGCGGACTGGGCGAAGAGGGCCAGGAGGTCGCGCCTGGCGGTGAGGTCCAGCCGGCCGAGCCGGCGGCCGAGGCGCGCGGACTTCAGAAGTTCGGGCAGGGCGGCGACCCAGCCGCCCTCCGCCAGATTGGGCGGGGTTTCCAGCACCAGCGCCCGCAGCACGTCGGCGATGGCCTCCAGGCGCGCGTCATAGGCGTCCAGCCGCTCGGCGTCCCGGGCCGAGAAGCGGGCCACCTCGGCCTTGGTGCGGCCGGGGCCGGTAAGCAGGCTGTCGCCCTCGAAGGGCAGGAAGTTGGAGGCCCGGCGCTCCACCACCCTCAGGCCGTGGCGGGCCAGCTCCAGGTCGCGGATCACCTTGGGATTGAGCAGGCTGACGGTGTAGCTGGCCACCGAGTTGCGGAAGCCGGGGTGGAACTCCTCGGTGACGGCGGCCCCGCCGACCACGGGCCGCCGCTCCAGGACGGTGACCTTCAGCCCCGCCGCCGCGAGATAGGCGGCGCAGGTGAGGCCGTTGTGGCCGGCCCCGATGACGATGACGTCCTGGCTCATGGCCCCGGTCTGCTACGGACCCGGGCGGTTGGCAATCAGCCGGCGGCGGCCACCACCTGGCGCAGGCCCTCGTGCAGAGCCTGGCAGTGGTCGCGGTCCTGGTCCTGGAGGTGGCGCATCACCTGCAGGGCGTCCACATGGACGGCCACCATGGGCGCGCTCCAGCGGCCCGAGGCGCGGAAGCGGGTGATCAGCTCGCACAGGCTATAGGCGGCCTGGCCAAGCTCGGCGCGATCGAACACCCCGGCCACGGCGACGATGCGGTTGGCGGCGCCGTAGATCTGCTGCACCCGCGGGTCGTCCACCGCGCGGATGTCCTGGGCCAGGGTCTGGATCTCGTGGACGGCGCCGTCGATCTCCGCAAGGGTCCGCTCGCGCAGGTCCTCCAGGCGCGTGTCCGCCGCCTTCACCGCCTCGGCGAGGGTGAGGCCGTGCCGCTTGCTGAGCGCCTGGGCCAGGCGGTTCACGTATTTGAACGTCCGCGCGGTCATCAGGCGAAGGCTTTCCGGGGCGTGAGCAGGGCGTCGATCTCGGCCTGGGCGAGGTCAGGGCCGGTGGGATAGCCGACCTCGACGGGCAGGTCGTCCTTGCGGCGGCCCTTCATCCCCGGCGGCGGGCCGAAGGCCTTGCGGCGGCGGTCGGGGCCCGCATAGGTGTCGCACTCCACGAACTCGCGCTGGTCCTGGACCAGCCAGGTGATGCGGTCGAACAGCACCTTGGGGGTGATCGGCTTGGCGACCACGAAGTTGGCGCCGCAGTCCCGGGCCCGGAAGATGGCGCTCTGGGTGGCGTGGCCGGCCACCAGCATGATCGGCGCGAGGCGGTTGCGCCCCTCGCGGTCGCGGCGCAGGCGCTCCACGAAGTCGAAGCCGGCGCCATCCTCGAAGTCGGCGTCGACGACGATGAGGTCGAAGTCGACCCGGCGGGCGACCTCCTCGGCTTCCTCCAGGGACAGATACTTGCGGATCGCCTTGACCCCGAAGCCGATGAACACCTGGCCCAGGATGTCGAGCTCCGTCTGGTTGTTCTGGACGATCAGCACGACCGTCTTGGAGAGGTTGAGGCGCGTGTCGGGGCCGGCCGGTCGAGTGATCATTCGAACAGCTCCAGTTCGCCGCCCGCGGCCGCCGCAGGCGGCGGCGAGAGGCTGAGGACCGCGGCCATGTCCTCCAGGGGCAGGCCCGCGGCGGCGGCGGCGGCGTCCACCGTCAGCTCGGCCGGCACCCGCTCGGCGAGGGCGGCCAGGAAGTAGGAAAGGCTGGCGAGGCCCTGGGTCACATAGTCGAGGTCCTGCAGGGCCATCGGCCGGGCCGCGTCCATCGCCCCGGGCGGCCCGGCGGCCGCCACCGGGCTGAGGGCGTCCTGCAGCCCCACGCAGCGGCCTTCCAGCTGCTGAAGAACGCCGGCGGCGGCGCTCAGGACTTGGCGGACGGGGGCGGTCATGGCGGGATCCTTCAGAACAGCTCCAGCTCGCCGGCGGAGGGGGGCGGCGGCGGAGCGGAACGGGCGCGTTCGGCCTCGAACGGCGCGGCGTCCTGGCGGGGCAGGAGGATCTGGCGGGCGCGGCCGGTGCCCGGCCAGTACTGGACCCGGCGGGCCTGATCCCCGCCCAGGGAGCCGCCGAGGTAGGTGAGCCCCTCGCGGCGCAGATAGGACTCGGCGAAGGCGGCGTTGGCGGCGCCCACGTCGGTGAGGCCCTTCAGCATCCGGGCCCCGCCGAACAGCTTCACCTCCAGCCGGCCGCGCTGGGCGCCGCGCTTGAGCAGGGCGTTGACCAGAAGCTCCATGGCGTAGGCGCCGTAGCGCTCGGCCGCGCCGCCCACGTCGGTCCCCTGCGTCCCGGGCAGCAGGAAATGGTTCATGCCGCCGAGGCCCAGGGCCGGGTCGCGCATGCACGCCGCCACGCAGCTGCCGAGCACGGTGGTGAGCACCGCGTCGGGGCCGGAGGCCACCCGGTGCTCGCCCTGAACCACATGTTCGGGACGCAGCGCCAGGCCGTCGTGGCGGGCCGTGTTCACGTGATGTGACCGAAGACCGCCTCGATCTTCTCCTTCAGCGTGGCCACGGTGAAGGGCTTCACGAGGTAGTTGTTGACGCCGAACTGCACGGCGCGCTGCACCAGCTCGCGGTCGGCCCGACCGGTGAGCATGATGAAGGGCGTCTGCCGGATCGGCTCGTGGCCGCGGATCGCCCGCAGCAGGCTGAGCCCGTCCAGCTTGGGCATGTTGAAGTCCGAGATGACCAGGTGGACCTTGGTCGTCAGCAGGATCCGCAGGGCGGCCTCGCCGTCGGAGGCTTCGCGGATCTCGCGGAACCCGAGCTCCTGCAGGCCCGTGCGGACCAGCGAGCGCATGGTCTGTTGGTCGTCGACCACGACGACGGTCATCGAAGCCGCGGCGGGCATCAGGCTTTCTCCGAAAGTTTAGGGGCAGGCGCCTTGAGGAGTTCGGCGGCGATCCGGTCGAGGGGCAGCTGGCGCTCCACGGCGCCGATCTCGAAGGCGGCGCGGGGCATGCCGTAGACGACGCAGCTCGCCTCGTCCTGGCCGACGGTGCGGGCCCCGGCGCGGCGCATCTCCAGGAGGCCCTGGGCGCCGTCGCGGCCCATGCCGGTGAGGATGCAGCCCACGGCGCGGGCGCCGACGACGCGGGCCACCGAGGCGAACAGCACGTCCACCGAGGGGCGGTGGCCGTTGACCCGGTCGCCCGGGACGATGCGGCAGCGCAGGCGGCTCCCACCGGCGACTTCGAGGTGGGTCTCGCCGCCCGGGGCCACATAGACCCGGCCGGGATCGAGCGGCGCGCCGTCGGTGGCCTCTTCCACATGGGGCGCGCAGAGGCGGTTGAGCCGTTCGGAGAAGCTCTTGGTGAAGCTCTCCGGCATGTGCTGGGTGATGACCGTCGGCGGGCAGTCGGCCGGGAAGCGCGAAAGGACGGTGATCAGGGCCTCGACCCCCCCGGTAGAGGAGCCGATGGCGATCAGCCGGCCGTCTCCGGCCACGGTCCCGGCGTCGATCTTGACGGTGGCGGGCGGGGTGGCCAGCCGGTCGAGCGGTCGCACCCGGGCCCGGGCGGCGATCTTCACCTTCTCGGGCAGCTCGCGGAAGCCCTCGAGGCCGCCAGTGGAGGGCTTGGCCACGCAGTCCACGGCCCCGATCTCCAGGGCCGCCAGGGTGACCTCGGCGCCCCGGGTGGTGAGGGTGGAGACCATCACCACCGGCATGGGACGCAGGCGCATCACCTTCTCGAGGAACTCGATGCCGTTCATGTTGGGCATCTCGACGTCGAGGGTCATGACGTCGGGATTGAGCGCCTTGATGGCCTGCCGGGCCTCATAAGGGTCGCCCGCCTGGCCCACGACCTCGATCTCGGGATCGCGGGAAAGCACCGCCGAGATCAGGCTGCGCATGGTGGCGGAATCGTCGACGACGAGGACGCGGATCATCGGACGCCGTCCTTGAGCCGGTAGATGGTCACCCCGTCGCTCTCCAGGACGTCGGCGGCGGGGCCGCTGATGCGCTCGGAATGGCCGATGTAGAGGCGCGCCCCCGGGTTCATCTGGGGCACGAAGCGGGCGAAGACCCGGGCCTGGGTGGCTTCCTCGAAGTAGATCACGACGTTTCGGCAGAAGATGGCGTCGAAGCGGCGCTTCATCGGCCACTCGCCCATCAGGTTGAGTTCGTTGAAGACCACCAGCCGGCGCAGCGGCGCGGTGACCGTCCAGGCCTCGCCGTCGCGCTCGAACCAGCGGCTGCGCAGGTCGCCCGGGATCTGCAGCATGTTCGAGGCGCCGTAGGTCCCGGCGCGGGCCTTGGCGAGGACGTTGGTGTCGATGTCGGTGGCGAGGATGCGCACGTCCCACTCGGGCGCCTCGGGCGCCAGCGAGAGGATGGTCAGGGCGATGGAATAGGGCTCCTCGCCGCTGGAGCAGCCGGCCGACCAGATGCGCACCGGCGCCCCGTCCCGGGCGGCCCGCAGCAGGGGCGGCAGCACCTTGGCCTTCAGGTGCTCGAAGTGGTGCGGCTCGCGGAAGAAGCGGGTGACGTTGGTGGTCAGGGCCGCGATCATCCNCTGACGCTCGTCGGCGCCCTCGGCGTCGGCGATCAGGGCGCAGTANTCCCGGAAGCTCTCNAGCCCCAGGCTGCGCAGCCGCTTGGCCANGCGCGAATAGACCAGGGTCGCCTTCGATTCCGAGAGGGCGATGCCGGCGGATTCATGAAGAATGGCGGCGATGCGCCGGAAGTCCTCGGCGCGGAAGACGAACTCGCCGTCCACCAGCCGCTGACCGTCCGAAGACGCCGAGCTGTGCATCACGCAGCCGCCTCCAGATCATCCTGCGGGAAGAGGCCGGTGAGCGAGAGGTAGCTGATCATCCGCCCGTCGATGGCCAGCAGGCCGCGCACGCAGGCGCGGGCCAGGTCCGAGCCCACGTCGGGGGTCGGCTGGAGCTGGTCCTCGGTGATGGTGATGATGTCGGACACAGCGTCCACCAGCAGGCCCACGACCCGCTTCTCCACCTGGGCGACGATGATCACGTGCCGGGCGGTGGGATCGGCCGCCCCCAGGCCCAGGCGGGCGCCCAGGTCGAGGATCGGCAGCACCGCGCCGCGCAGATTGATGACCCCGCGCACGAAGGGCGGGGAGTCCGGCAGGGCCGTGGCGGGCGTCCAGCCGCGAATCTCGCGGACGTCCATGATGTCGACGCAGAATTCCTGACGGCCGATGCGGAAGGAGATCAGCTCCTGGCCGAGGCCCGAGGCGTTCGTGAGATCGTTCATGCGGGTCAACCTGCTTGGAGGAACCGAGGCGGCTCGGCAGTACGGGCGGAGGCCACGAGGCTGTCCATGTCCAGGATCAAAGCCACGCGGCCGTCGCCGAGGATGGTGGCCGCGGCGATTCCCGGGACGCGGCGGTAATTGGCTTCCAGGCTCTTGATGACCACCTGGCGCTGGCCCTGGATGGCCTCGACCAGGAGCACCGAGCGGGCCCCGTCCTCGCCCTCGACCAGGAGGGCGACGCCCTGTTCCGGAGCCAGCGGCTCGCTGCGGTAGCCGAGGGCGACGCCCACATCGACGAGGGGCGTGTAGGCGCCGCGGATCGAGATCACCCGCCCGCCGCCGGTGGTGGGATGCACGTCGGCCGGCCGCGGCTGAAGCGTCTCGACGATGGCGCTGAGGGGGGCGACCAGGGTCTGGCCGGCCACCGAGACCACCATGCCGTCGAGGACGGCCAGGGTGAGCGGCAGGCTCATGACGAAGGTGGAGCCTTCGCCCGGGCGGGACGAGATGGAGATGCGGCCGCCCAGGGCCTGGATCGAGCGGCGCACCACGTCCATGCCCACGCCGCGGCCCGAGATGTCGGAGACCGTGTCGGCGGTGGAGAAGCCGGGCATGAAGATGAGGTTGTCGATCTCCTCGTCGGACAGGGCCGCGTCGGGGGCGATCAGGCCCTTTTCCACGGCGATGGCCTTGACCCGGGCGCGGTTGATGCCCGCCCCGTCGTCGGCGACCTCGATGACGATGCGGCCCGACCGGTGCAGGGCCGAGAGGCGCACCACGCCCTCGGCCGGCTTACCGGCGGCGAGGCGCGCCTCGGGCGATTCCAGGCCATGGTCGATGGCGTTGCGGATCATGTGGGTGAGCGGGTCGGTGAGCCGCTCGATGACGGTCTTGTCGACCTCGGTGCCCTCGCCCTCGGTGACCAGGCGGACCTGCTTGCCCGTGGCGCTGGCCACCTCGCGGACCAGGCGCGGCATCCGCTGGAACACGGACTTCACCGGCTGGGCCCGGATGGCCATGACGCTGTCCTGGATCTCCCGGGTCAGCTGCTCCAGGTCGTCCAGGGCCACGGCCACGTTGGTGTCGCGGATCAGGCCGGCCTCGCTGACCCGCTGGGCCATCATCGCCTGGTTGATCACCAGCTCGCCCACCAGGTCGATCAGGCGGTCGACCCGCTCGAGATCGACCCGGATGGTGGGATTGGCCGCGCCGGCGGGC
>Ga0065721_10050846_pt1 | contig 17545 bp, 10 predicted proteins | sample Mesricmetagenome_FD_59108 | JGI IMG/M metagenome (GOLD analysis project Ga0065721, IMG submission 59108) | Mesophilic microbial community from rice straw/compost enrichment Sample: eDNA_1 v2 (version 2) | ecosystem: Engineered > Solid waste > Grass > Composting > Bioreactor | place: USA: Davis... | reverse complement strand
CATTTCCAACTGCTTGTCAATACTTTTGTCGCATTATTACGCAAAAAAAGAGCGGGCTATCTTTTCGATAACCTGCTCTTTTCCGTAATTATTTGGCTTTTGCCTTATCTTAATGACATTGGCCTTATGCCCCCCCTGATTGGAATTGACCTAGGAACCTCCAATAGCCTCACGGCATACTGGGACGATCATATCCAAGGACCTGTTATTATTCCGAATATCCATGGAGATCACCTAACCCCATCAATCGTCAGCATTGACGAGAACGGCGAGGTGCTCGTCGGCAAAACCGCCAAAGAACGGATGATTACCCATCCCCAGCTTACGGTCTCTGCTTTCAAACGGTATATGGGCAGCGAAAAACGCTTTGAACTAGGTCGGCACTCGTTCTCGCCGGAGGAGCTTTCGTCTTTCGTTCTTCGATCTCTGAAAGCCGATGCGGAGTCGCACTTCGGCCAAGAAATCGTCGAAGCGGTCATCAGCGTGCCGGCATACTTCAACGACGCTCAACGCAAGGCTACGAAGCGCGCGGCCGAGCTAGCGGGATTAAAGGTTGAGCGGCTCATTAACGAGCCGACTGCCGCAGCCCTGTCCTACGGCTTGCATCTGGAAAATTCGGATACGAAATTCCTGGTGTTCGATCTGGGCGGAGGCACCTTCGACGTATCGATACTGGAATGGTTCGAGGGTGTCATGGAGGTCAAATCCATCGCGGGAGACAACTATCTTGGCGGGGAGGATTTCACGCAGTTGCTTGTATCCTACTTCATACAGTCGAAAGCAATCGATCCCCAATCCCTCGACGATAAAAGCTATTCCGCCTTGTTCAAGCAGGCCGAGCTGTGTAAAACCGCGTTATCGAAAGACAACACCGGCACCATGACCTTTACGACAACGGACGGTACCGTCCACGAGCTCCGACTGGATCGGCATGACTTCGAGAAGCTGGTTGGCCCGTTGCTTCTGCGGCTGCGTCATCCGATTGAAAGAGCGCTGCGCGATGCCTCCTTATCTCCCGAGGAGATGGACGCCGTTATTCTGATCGGCGGCGCCACTCGGATGCCGGCGATCAAATCCGTGGTCAGCCGCGTCTTTGGACGGCTGCCCTTCTCCCAGATTCACCCGGATGAGGCGGTAGCGTTAGGAGCGGCCGTACAGGCAGCGATGAAAGAGCGCAATCATGCCTTGAAAGAGGTCGTTCTGACCGACGTTTGCCCCTTCACGCTCGGAACTGATATCGTGAGAATGCTCAATAACGATCAATATGAGAACGGTCACTTCTTGCCGATCATCGAGCGTAATTCTCCCATTCCGATCAGCAAGGTAGAACGTCTATGCACGGTTAGAGATAACCAGACCAATCTGCGGATAGGCATCTATCAAGGCGAAAGCCGGCGCGTCGAGAACAACGTGAAGCTGGGCGAGCTCCTTATTGAAGTTCCTTCAGCTCCCAAAGGCGAGGAGTCTGTCGATGTCCGCTACACCTACGATATCAACGGTATCCTTGAGGTCGAGGTGACCATCGTTACAAGCGGGTTGAAAAAACGGTTGATTGTCGAGAAAAATCCGGGCACGTTGTCCGAGGCAGAAATCGAAGCGAGATTCCGCGAGCTTAGCCATATCAAGATCCACCCTCGGGAACGGGAGGAGAATCGGCTGCTTATCGCAAGAGGCGAATGGATCTATGAGGAGTCCTTGGGAGATAAACGAGAGGAAATTGCCCATCTCCTGCTTGAGTTCGAAGCCGTGCTGCGCACTCAGCGAGAGTACGATATCAAGAAAGCCGCGGCGATATTCAAGCAACGCCTGGATGCTTTGGAGAGATGGATATGAGCATATGGCAGATTCTCGATATCGCTTCCACGAACGATATCGCGGCGATCAAGAAAGCATACTCGAAGAAGCTCAAACAGCATCATCCGGAGGACGATCCCGCGGGCTATCAGCGCCTACGCGAAGCTTACGATACTGCCATTAAGCTAGCCTCAAGGCAAGCTAAACAGAAGGCTGTCCCGGAGCTGGATGACCCAGCTCCCTTAACGATTCCCGAGCATCCCGAGCCGTTCCAGCCGCTTCAACCGATTCGGCCTATCCAGCCTGTCCGACCGACGCCTGACATTCACGAGCAGACAGAGCAGCTTATCGAGAAGGCTGTCGCCATATACTCGGATTTCCAAGCCCGTATTGATCTGAATCGATGGACGGAGTTACTCAATTCCGATGCGCTATGGGATATCAGACATAAACAAATCGTCGGGCGACGATTCTATCATTTTCTACAGGAGCACCGTCTATTGCCCAAGAACGTCTGGCTTCTCATCGAAAGCTGCTTTCATTGGAAGGCGGATCTGGATGACTCGGAGCCGGATGCGTTCATGAAGGAATATCTTAGACAATTGGACGGACCGGAGCTGCGCTATAACTATATTCCCTCCGGAATGGACATAGAGAGCATCGACAGGTTCCTATCCCGCAGAGCTGCAGCGTTCCAAGCCCTGCAGGACAATCAACTGGATATGGCTAGAACATACGCCGAAGAGGCATTGGACGTGTTTCTCGATGACCCGGACCTGCTACGCATACAAGGAGAGCTTCTCGTCCACAGCGGAGAGCTGGACGACGCCTTAGACGTATATTCCCGCATCGTTCGCCTATCCCCCTCCGAGCTTGACGGATATATTGGCCGCGTCAGAATCCTGTTCGGTAAGGGCCTTTACCACGAGGCGATTGAGGCATGCGACAATGCTCTAGCACTGGCCCCAGACCATGAAGAGCTTCAATTCCTATTAGCAAGCTGTTACAGGGATCTCGGCGAAATAAGTAAAGCCATCGCGATCTTCGAGCGACTTAAACCGTCCTATCATTATGCGCGGGAGTCCAGAATCAATCTACTGGAACTACGGGGACAGCTAAGAACATCCACGACTACTCTCACTCCGGCGAGACGTTATCGATTGAGACCGGGGGAAGGCTCCGTTCTCTTCTTGTTCTTTGTTCTGTCATTCATCATTATGTTCTCTGAACTATTCGGCTTCGGCAATATGTATCAGAAGCCGATCGTCATCTCTGCCCCGCATGAACTCCTGCAGCCGGATCTTATCGGGCACAACGTCAGGGTCGAATTGACGGGCATCGATCGATCGGAGCTTAATGTGGATGACGGTCGGATCAAGAATCTAATCATACCTGTCGGCAACAGCGATCAAACGATGGACTTCTCGGATACGCGCTATAGACGGATCAGCGTCGGCTACTCGGGAGATTCCTTAGTAATGGCCGCGTCATGGCTCTTGAAAGGACATCCTCTTGAGAATGGTGACCACATCGTCACCGGGGTACTCTCGCCTCTAGTTTTGACCGAATCCGATGCCGACTCGATCACGAGGCAGTTCGGCTCTGAGCAGCTGATTCGCGAAGTTTATATAGACACGACCCGATCAGGCCCGCGCTCGAACTGGTTCTTGCCTATGCTGCCGCTGCGTCTTCTGAGTTTGTTCTATATGATCTGGTATACATTCCGATTCCTTCGGAAAATTTATCGATTGATTAGCGGGGGGTGAGCATACCGATGATCCGCCGCATGCTGAACCAAAGAACGGTACGACGTTACTTAGACGAAATGATGTCCGTCTGCTTGCACGGCACTCTAACTTTTAACGCCCTTTATAAGAAGAAAACCGCGGCCGCCTTGCTGAGGCAATGGGAGATCAATGATACCGATTCCATCTATCGGAAGTTAAAGTGGCTATTGGAAGAAGGCTATCGATCGGAGTTCGAGCATGCCCGCCGTTACTTATCTACCTTCTCGGAATCGGAAAGAAGGTCTCTCGCTCCTACCCTGACCGAAGGCGATATGCGGCTCCGCAAGCTCTCCATTGCCGAGCGTTATGGAAGGCAGCTCCCGTCGGATGGCATTGCCGCCTTCGACTATGCCTGGTGCATTCTATTGACATCCGTCGCTTCCGATTTCAAGTGGATAGACCCCGAGTTAGGCTTGTCCTACGCAATCCAAGCAGCTTCCGGGGCCCAAAGCGCTTATTCGAGCTGGGAAGAGTACGTGCTCGGCTATTCCGTGGGAGCGGAATTCTCCGGGAGGTTCCAAGAGGCCGACTTTGGTTCCAAGAATGAAGCCTTCCTCATGGACCTTCTTCAAACTTGGCAATCGCCCGGGAACCGATTGGATTGGAACACGCCTCTTAGGCATTTCTAACATTCCGTGCATAGGTGGCTCTTGAGTACTTCGAAATGAGCTACTTCGCTTTCAGCACGAGCACGATGACGCTTCGATCCGAATTAAAGTCCCAATCCACGAAGCAATCTACCACGCGTTTGTTCAGAATGCTTTCGAAGCTGCTGTTGTTATGCAGATAACTTTTTTCCATCTTCCTCTTCACGCTTTTGAGCAGCTCGTTGTGCCCAAGCCGGATAAGCTCCTTCTCGATTCGTACCAGAATGCCGTTGCGGATAATGAGAAGCTTGCGCGGGTTGATCTCGAACGAGATCAGTTCATCCGGCGCTTTCTGGGCTTGTTGGCTTATTCTAACGATCTCGTTCTCAAGCTCGGCTTTGCCCTCATACGCTACGTTAACTTCCTGTCCGCCCGGGATCGGCTGCGGACAGATCGCGACCAGCATTCCCGATTTATTATCCATGGACCAGTCGTAATAGAATTCATGGGGCTTAACTCCCGTTACGATCTCGATATAACTCGCGAATTCGGGGATCATCGACTGCATCAGCGTCTCTCTCATCTGATGGATGATCATCTCGTGATTCTGCTCGAGCAAGACTCGCTCCGTAGGAGTCAGGAAATTCCGAATGTATACCGTTATGTAGTTCGAGCCGATGGAAACCGCCGAGGATTCCGGACCTTTGCCGAAATGTTCCCTGATCAGTTTCCCCGTGTAGCTAGCGATTAGCTGTTGATATTGGTTGATTGTCTGATTCATCAGTTCCGACTCGTCCATGAGAAAGCCCCTTAACCGCTACAATGATAGCTAAGTATGTGGAACGACGAGTCCCTTATCCTCCTATCCACGAATGAAGGGAAGCTTAATGGTAACCAACGCCCCGCCGGATATTTGATTCTGCAAATGCATCGTGCCTCCGTGATCCTCCAGTATGGTTTGGCATACCATGAGGCCGAGGCCGGTTCCTTTTTCCTTGGTGCTGATAAAAGGTTGTCCGATCACGTTTAGCAATTCCTGCGGAATTCCCGGACCGTCATCCGATAGCTCGATCGAAACCCACTCTTCGTCCGTAGATACGGTTACCTTGATCTCTCCACCGCTTGGCATCGCTTCGATCGCGTTTTTAATCACATTAATGAACACTTGCTTGAGTTTATTCTCCACGCATTCGACTTCGATCTGTTGTAGCTGTTGCGGGTAATAATCGATTAGTTGGACGTTATGCAGGATCGCTTGCGGGTTGACTAGCGTATACACGCTCTCGAGCAGCGGTCTGAGCTCCTTCCTGGCGTACTCGCCCTCTTGCGGCTTAGCGAGTACGAGCAATTCGTTAACGATTCCATTGATTCGATCGAGTTCGGCGAGCATGATGTCCGTATGCGCCGGCGAAGCCGTCTTGTTTAACTGAACGAATCCTCTTAAGATCGTGATAGGATTGCGGATCTCGTGCGCGATCGCGGCAGCCAGCGTCCCCGCCATCGTCAGCTTCTCGGATTGCTGCGTCCCGATCGCCATTTCCTTGCGACTGCGCTCGATTTCCGATATCGATTGCATGTACGCTCGTCGGGATACCAGCCAAAAGAAAGCGATTACGAAAGAAGTCCGCGCACCCCCCCATACTCTCGCCCATGCATGAGCTTCAATTACGGATAACAAGATCTGGTCCAGAGCAATCATGATTGCTCCCGCTGTAATCATCCAAGAAAATGCGGGAAAATGATATCGCTGTTTGGTCATTTGAGATGGTCCATCCGAGTTGGTTTTTATTGGTAATTAAAAATGACCTAACTTTCCCGTTATCAGGAAGTTAGGCCATGAACGTGACTTTTATCCAAGTGAGATAAATTCACTCATTTACCTTCAATATGAATGCAGCTTCAGACATAGTGGTTTACAACCTTAAACAAATATAACACAATAATTAAACTAATAAAAGAGTTATTCCAAAAGCACGAAAGGAACCGGACGCGACCTATGAGCTATAAAGCGAATAGCAATAAAGGATTAATAGGCGTGAGCAACGGCTACAAACCCCCGAATTTGCATAAGTGGGGTCCCGGCGTGCGCGATCTATATGCGTTGCATTACATTATAAGCGGCCAGGGGTTTCTTGAGACTCGTCGATCCACATTTCCGTTAAAAGCAGGGGATAGCTTCGTCATTTTCCCGCATGCGGAGGTGTATTATTACCCCGATCCTCAAGACCCGTGGGAATATACGTGGATCGAGTTTAAAGGCGAGGAAGCGTCGCGTCTCTTGTCTCTGACGGAGCTGTCGCCCGATAAGCCGGTTGTTCCGGAAGCTCCAATGAATCTGGGATCCTTATTCCCGATCATCCCAGCCGCGGATGCCCCGCCGTTCGAAATCATGCGCGCCGAAGCCAAGCTGCGTCTGCTGCTGTCCTATTACATGGAGCACTATCCGAAGAACGCGGCGATTCGTCCGGCGGATTACGCGGAGCTAGCGAAGGAATATATCGCGAATAACTATTGGCAAACAACGATCACGGTATCCGATATCGCGAGCGCGGTTCGAATCGAGAGAAGTTATTTATTCCGCTTGTTCAAGGACGCGACCGGACTGTCCGTCTCCGCTTATCTGGCCTCATACAGAATCCGGCGTGCCTGCGAGCTGCTTAGAACTTCCGGACTAACCGTCAAGTCCGTCGCTTATTCCGTAGGTTATCAAGACCAACTGCACTTCTCTAGAGTATTCAAAAAAGCAACATCGCACACTCCGACGGAATATGCGATGCTGCATGCCGCTCGCGTGGAGCGTCAATGACTTATTCTCTTGTCGTTAGATTAGCTTAGCCCGTACGATTACGCAATCACGTGCCGGTACGGTTGGCGCGAATCGCTCTCTGAATTCGCCGAGCTCTTTATGCTCCCAGCAGTCATAGAGCGACAGCGAAATCTTCTCCGCATAGGGAAGTCCGATGTCCCAGAACTGGAGCGACAGCTGGCGTTGCTCATCGCTCAGGTTGAAGAAGCCGATAGCCAGATCGCCGTCCGTCAACACCTTCACGAGCATGAATACCTCGTCCGTGTGGAACCATTGCGGCTCTGGTTTGATGCGGTATGCGCCCCGTCCCTCGACATCCTGATTGATAGCGATGAGATCGGGATTCAACAGCGTATTCTTCGTGGCTTGGCTGGCGTTCCGGATATCGCAGCCGATCATCAGCGGAGAACCCATAAGGCTCCATAACGAAAAATGGGTTTTGTACTCCGTTTCGCTGCAGCCGCCGCTGTGGCTGCCGATAAACCCGTCGTTGCTGCCGCCGTGCATGCCGACAATCAGCATATCCATGTCGTTGTGGCAGAAGGCGCCGGTGTAGCACGCCTTATCCAATTGCGAAATCGCGAGCTTCTTGACGGAGCCCCAATTATCTTGAATGTCGCCCGTGGACCGGTACATATGGGCCCCGGATTCGCGAATCCATTGATAGACGTTGTCTTCTCCCCAGTTGCATGCGGAGAACAAGATGTCTCTGCCGCAATTTTTGAGCGCCAAGCTCATTCGTTTGTACATCAGCTCGCCTGATAGGTTACGTGGCTTAAAGCAGTAATCGTACTTTAAGTAGTCCACGCCCCATTCGGCGAACAACCTCGCATCCTGAAACTCATGCTCGAAGCTGCCCGGATAACCGGCGCACGTATGGGTTCCTACGCATGAATACATCCCGAACTTTAGGCCCTTGGAATGAATATAATCCGCGAGCGCCTTCATTCCGCTCGGGAATTTATTCGGATCGGCCACGAGATTGCCGTCCTGATCTCTCTCCTTCAAGCTCCAGCAGTCATCGATGACGATATATTCGTATCCTGCCTCTTTGTACCCCTCCGAGACGAAGACGTCCGCGACGTCGCGAATCAGCTGCTCGTTAATGTCCCAGGTGAAGGTGTTCCAAGAATTCCATCCCATCGCGGGCGTTAAGCCCAACAACTTGCGATTGTCCACTAGACATCATCCTTTCTCGGTTCGCGGCGGCTGGCGCCTCTTGCCGAGGGGCTTGGCCGTGCGAGGCTCTCCTCGTATTACACCATAACGTCTCATCGCCGGCGTATAGCTAGAGGTTGCTTCTATATGGATAATTGTTGTTTTTAATTTGGCGAAACGTTGAAACTGCTGCTCTATTTTAGCCTGCGTAGACTTCCGTAGTTTGTTCCTATTTTCCGATCGGCAATCTCGATCATTCTGTGCAGGAAACTTGGCAATTCGGCATCGAACGCTTCGCGGAACAAGCTGATGACCCTCCAGCCCTCTATTGTGAAATCCCGTTCGGCATCACGAAAATCCTCGTATTGTTTGTACGTGCAGCGGCGCTCTACAATCTCATCGCCAATGAACATGAATGAGATCCGTTTATCAAATGCTGAAGGATAAATATTTAAGCAATAAGCCGGTTGATTGCCTCTTAGCAAAATAGGGTACTTTGCCAATAGATCATCAAACTGATAATTGACGACCGGTCCCCAAAGCTCCTGAAGGAATGTCCGTACATCCTCGCCGTACTTTGCGTCCTCATCTAGGCTAAGATGAGACGCAATCCACTTCTCCACGTTCGGATGGATAAATCGTTCCGATATTGGCGGACGTTCAACCGGCGTCCCCCGCAGCCATTCGAATTCATACTCTAGGGCTGAATCCATTAGGCTATCGAGATTTCCGCTCTGGTCGAAGACGATATACGCTCTCGTTATGCTGTTCTTGTAGTGAAACAGCCCCTCTTCGTTACCCATGAACATCATGAACGTCATCATCTGTTCCGCCTCATTCGGATGATGCTTCTCCAAGTAATCACGTAACGGCGCGAATGCTTGATCCAACCAATCTTTCGTAGGCTCCCCTTTAGGGGAATCGACTTTAGGATACATCGAACCACACTCCTTGTCCTATTTAGGAATAAATAAAAAAAACACCTCCAAAGCACGCGTAGCGTGACTTTAGAGGTGTGCTTCACCTTGGATTTAATTAGCTTAACAATACCATCCGAAAGTGATAATAGCAATGGTTACATCAATATCCAACTATTTGCTTAGAAGATTCAATATCGCTTGAGCGGTTTCCGCGCGTACAGCGTCCGAGCTAGGGTCGAACAGGTTGCCTCCCTTGCCGTTCATCAGACCGGCTGCGATCGCTTTGTTCACTTCGGCTTTCGCCCATTTCGAAACTGTAGCTTCGTCTTTATACCCTTGCAAGGCATGGTCTGCGGTAATCGCGCTGCCTTGCCGGTATTCGAACGCTCTTACCAATAGTGCCGCCATTTCTTCGCGAGTAATCTGCGCGTTAGGAGAGAACTCGTTAGCCGATACCCCTTGAATCAGACCAGCTGCATAGGCCGCAGCTACTTCGTCCGCATACCAGTCACCGGTATGAATGTCTGCGAACGGCGCTGGATTAGCGCTGGCAGTCAAACCTAAAGCTCTGACGAGAAGGGCCGTAAATTCGGCACGGGTCGTCTTGGCGTTCGGCTGGAATTCATTCTCCGACATGCCGTTCACGATATGCTTGGCCGACAACACCTTAATCGTTCGATAAGCCCAATGACTGGCAGGAACATCCAGATATGATTTATTGTATTCCATGACCGCGTAGGTGCTTAGATGCTGAAGTTCAATGGTCATCGCGTTCTCGGTCGGATCGAATGTCCCGCCGACGTATTCCCATTGCTTCGTCGATTCGTTGTAATAGTAGACTCCCAGCAGCTCTTGATCGGCATTGTCGTCCTCGACAGGCAGCATGATGCGTACGCCGCCGTCTACTTGTTCCGCCTTGAACTCTGTGCCGTCCGTCTGTCTTAGAATAACATTAATGTCGTAGATTTGCCCGGCAGCCTGCAAATTCGCCTGTGTGCCGGCATTCGTTACAGGCTCCACCTTGACGACTAGCGTAGCGCCGTTCAAATCGCCGGATTGGGCTTTCAATTTGTCGATGACTTGGCGATCGACCGACAGGGTTACTTTGCCCGCCGTGACCTGAAGCGGATGATCCGCGATCTGCTCAACCGGAATATCCGCGGTTGTCTGATCTTGATTCAGAGTCACGACTGCCGTGTTGTTAATCACTTCGACAATCGGTTTTTCTGTTGGAGTGCTAGGCTTTTCATTATTATCAGGTGTAGGTGTAGGTGTATTTCCACCTTCTTCTTGTTGTACTGCATTGACGGTAATCGTAACGTTCTTGCTTACCATTGCTTTACCGTCGCTTACATTAAAGGTCACCTGATAGCTGCCGGCCTGGCTCGCGCTCGGCGTCCAGTCGAAGGTCCGGGTACCCACATTAAACGTTGCGCCATTCGGCAAGCTTAACGCACTGTAGGTTAGCGCGTCCCCGTCTGCGTCAGTCGCATACACGGAGAACGTTACGCTTTGTGCTGTATTTACCGTCCGGTCTTCAATAGGATCGAAGACTGGCGGATGGTTAGGTTTAGCCTGAATGCTGACATCGTCGATTTGCAGCCAAGCGTCCCCGTTGTTCATCCAGGACCCGACGAACACGTAAGCGGTAGTCTGATCCCCGGAATTAAAGTCCAAGGTGACTAGCGTATGTTCAGTGTCGTCACTGCGATTGAACGTGCTTTCGGCCAGAACCGTCGCGCCGTCTCCTTTTCTAATGCCGTAATACCCCGTACCGAATCGTACGTTGTCTTTACCGGTTCTAACATACATGGACAACGTATAATCCGTATTCGGAAGCAGCGTAATTTGCTGCCTCAATCCGTTCCAGCCGCTATTGAACCTTAAATACGCGCTATTCTTGCCCGATCTCGCGAACCCGTTATTGTAGTCGATGCCGCCTTTCCCTTCTAACACCCACGGGAAGGAGACAGCGCCAGAGGATTGATTCTCGAAGCCTCCGTCGGCTACGTAGTTCAGCGGTCCTGCAAGCTCGAGTGTCGCTGGATTCGTACGAATCAGGTATACGTTGTACGGATTCCATTGCGACATCGTCATGTACAAATACTTGCTGTCGGCAGAATCCGGATGAATGAATCCGCCGTACAAGGCAGGGTATTGCTGCGCCTTGGCGACGATTTTCTCGTCGGACCAAGGCCCTGTTAGATCGGACGCTGTCCGGATCACCATGGCTGCCCTGTTCTCATTCAAATAGCTCATCATGAATTCGTTGTAATAGGTGCTATAGATGACGGACAGTTCAGCTACAGGTGCTTGAACGATCGCAATGGCAGCCGATTCGTCGTTCGCGATCCAAGAGGAACCGTTCCAATATTCGTAGCTGGTTTTATCCAGCAGGTTAGCCTCGGGAACTCTGGCCAGATAGGCGCCGCCGTATCTTCCCGAAGGCGTTCCGAACATGTATACATATCCGTCTTTTTTCACATAAGCCGCCTGAGCGAATTTACTGTCTCCGCTCCACGTAACGCCGGATGTCGTCCAAGTCTGTCCGTCGTCATCCGAGTAAGCCAGCTCCGAATAGTTGGTCGTCCAGCCTGTCCAGCTCTTAACATCCATGAAGTGGATATAGTGTCTGGTTCCTACGGTCACCCCGGCAGTAGGAATCGTGGTCCAATCCCCGTTGCCCGAAGTGTCATGTGCCGAAGGGATAATTTCCTTCGCATGGTTCGTCGTGTCCGTGATCACCGACGAGAAAGTCAATCCGTCTGTTAGATTGTGATCGTCGGAGATCGCAATCCAGTTACTTCTCCAGTCAGGTCCTCCGGCGCCAGGGCCTGTCCATCCAACTCCGTAAGTGTCGCCGAAAGCAATCATGGTCTTCCCGTTGCCCATATCCCACATAATGCCCAAATCCGTACCGCCAACCTTAGCCGTGGCAACGGTTTGGTTCGGGTTCGGGAGCTTTTCCCCAGGCTGAGTAGCCCCCGTCACACGCGCAACCTTGACGGTTTCATTCCCCGCATCGACGGTGACGCTGCCCGTCAGCGTTACTCCGCCGGATGAATCCGTGTAAGCGGATGGAGGAATATTGACGGTTAGCGTGTGTTTAGCATCGAAATCGGTGCCATCCCACGCCAGGGCGATATTCACATGGGTCGGATCTACATAGGTAACCGATTCTATGGAGACATGCGCTTCCGTTACTGCTGTGCCGGACAAAGTAATTTGATTCACATTGGCTTGTACGTATGAAGCCTGATCTAGCGTTACTTGCAGAACCTCGGCGTTCATCGTCTCTTTAAATCCGCTCGTACCCGGGTTAGCTGCCCATTGGACATCCATGGCCACAGTCGGACCTGGCCCTTCGGACGAATAGTAGACTTCCAGTTCTCCGATTGTCGTGAACTTCGCCGATCCTCCAGGTGCGCCGACGATTCTGACTCCATCGCCCGAAGTACCGTTGAAGGTGAATACATAGGTCTTATTAGGACCGGCCGTATTGTTATTCGGATAAGCCGGAGCTGCGGTAAGCCCGGTCACGTCTGTCCATGCGCCATTTTTTCTGACCTGGACCCTAATGTTGTTGAACCAGCCGCCATCCGGGAACATATTGCCTGTCGTATAGACGACCTTGTTCATATTGTAGTTTTTATACCAGGTATAGCCCCACCAGTCGGACTCAGCTTTAACTGCTGTCCAGCTGGTCTCCGAATTCAAGAGGTTTCCATCGTTCATGTAGCTGCTATGGCCGAATTGCACGGCTCTGTAAGCTGGGGTTACCCCTTCTCCATGTGCCGGCAAAGCGAGATTGTCGTCACTGAATCCATTCACAGCCGGACCCGGCAACACGCAGGTTACCGTCCACTGCTGCGTAGAACCGTCCTCTGCCGTAACCGTATAGGTCACAGGATTCGTAAAGTTCTGCGCAGTAGAGGATTCCGGAGAGATCGTCGCATAAGTGGATACGCCTATGGCCGGAATCAGCGCGGTCACATTCGTTCCGGACGGCATAAGGAACGTTACCGTACGAGCAGCCGGATCGATGGTGCTAGGTCCATTTTGCCCAGGTACGCTGAAGGATACGATGTTCTTCGCACTGCTCTTAATCGTGTTATCCCGATAATAGACTTCCAGCTCTCCTACGGAAGTAAATTTGGATGTACCGCCAGGAGCTCCGATCAACCTTACTCCGTCGCCGGAGATGGGATCAAAAGTAAACGTGTAGGTTTGATTGCTGCCCGCCGTGTTATTGCCCGGATATTCCGGCGTTGCGGCAAGCCCTGTTACGTCGATCCATTGATAGTCGTCTCCGACCCGCTGTCTAACCTGTACTTTAAGATCGTTGAACCATCCGCCGTCACCATATATATTCCCTGTTGTATAAACGACGGTATTCATGTTGTATTGCCGCGGCCAAGTGTAACCCCAATAATCCGTAGGCTTCGCCTCGCCGTTCCAGCTGTCCTCGGACTGGAGGGTGATGCCATCGTTCAGGAAGTGATTACGCGCGTTGTGGAAGCTTCTTCCTAGCTGAACGACGCCCTCTGCATGAGCAGGAAGAGCAAGATTGTCCGCGCTCATGGTTGGATTGGCTTCTGTTGTATTCGTATAAGGCTCTAGCTCGAGCTTCCTAAAGTTGAAATTGTAATTCGTTGCAGCGCCCATGAACGTATTGCTCTGGATCCACAGCGTTTTCCCATCGTCGCTAATATACTTGGATGGCGCCGTAGTGGAATATCCCCCGTTCTTGGTCGCAGTCCATGGGTACACGCCAACATCTTCTGTATAGAATCTCTTCCATGGGCCCCATGGGGTCGGAGATTCATAGAATTCGAACGTGTATTCCGTCCAGGAGAAATACAAATACCGGTTAAGAGGCTTGTTATACGTAATGCTTCCCTGGGACAGCACCGTCATGTTCTTCTGTTGGACGAAGTTTTTATCGACCGTACTGAGTAAATTCGTATAAATTCTTCTGTCCTCTTGAAGGACTGGCTCTCTCTTCCCAATCTCGTACGACCAAGTCGCTCCGTTAGAATCTTGTCCGGTATAGAATTCCCACTTAGAGCGGTCCATGATCGAATCCTCTGGAACTCTCGCAAGATACAAGCCGGTCGGGTCGATCGCCGTGTTATTGAAGGAATCCCGCCAGTTGCCGTCCAACCCATATGCATATACATAGCCGTCGGTATTGTTGACATAGTCCTGACCGGCGTCTAGGAACATGATCGTCGTAAAGGTATTGTCGCTGAACATCGGAGCGGTTTTATCCCATGTCCAGGTTTGACCTTTGTCCGTAGATTTCGCAATCGTAGCGGCAGGAGCATCATCGAATGCCGTACTGCCGACGCTCAGATCCTGAACCGCCAAGTAGAGAACCCCGTCAATACTAATCATGCCAGTCGGCTTTCTGTTGTATCCCGGGCCTGACCATACTTGCGATACGTTCGTCGTGAGGATATTCCCTGTGATGTTCTTATTGTAAGGGTCCCCGCTCGTTACTACGCTCACCGCAATATCCGAGAATTCATTCCCGAAGCCTTTGCCGTCGCCGTTAGCCGTATAGAGCAGGCCATCGTCCGACCATGCTGCAGGCCATAGATCCCCGTCGCTCGCCGTGCTGTACGTAGTGTAGGTTTCCATGGTAACCGTGGAGAAGAAACTGCTCTCCGGTGCGTTGACGTCCGGCGTCACCATGGCCTGTACCGTCCAGTTCTGGGTTGAACCGTCCTGTGCAGTAACGGTATAGGTAACCGGAGTCCTGAAATCTTGAGCTTCCGCTGGAGACGGAGAGATCGATGCCAAAGGTGATACGCCTATCGCCTTAGGAACGATGTTCTCTAGCGATGTCTCAGCAGGCATACGGATCGTTACCGTATGATCGAGCTTATCGATCTTGGTCACTGCAATTTGCCCGTTAATCGCGAACTTCGTAATGTCCTTCGCATCGCTAATGGAATCCACGACGCAAGTAACCGTCCACGCTTGGCTTACGCCATCCCGCGAGGTTACCGTATAGGTCACCGGACTCGTAAAATCTTGAGTCGATGCAGATGCCGGAGAGATCGACGCTCCGGGCGATACCGTAATCGTTGGAGCCAATGCGCTCACATTGGTGCCGTGCGGCATATGAAAAGTCACGTTATACACCGCGGAGGTGACGGTTGCCGGCGCGCTTTGACCCGGTACCGACAACGAGACGATTTCGTTCCCGTCGGTATAGTAGACAGCCAGCTCACTAATCGAAGTGAACTTTGCCCCGCCCCCAGGCGCTCCGATGATTCTTACGCCATTGCCCCAAGTATCGTCGAAGCGGAATCCATAGGTTTTGTTCGTGCCTGCCGTGTTGTTATTAGGATACGCAGGCGACACGACCGTATTGCTCACGTCAATCCAGCTGCCGTCTTGCAGCACCTGAACTTTGATATTAGTGAACCAGCCGCCGTCTGCGAACATGGTGCCTGTCGTATAGTGCACTTCATTCAAGTTGTAGTTGGCCGACCAGGTATAACCCCAATGGTCGCTTGTCTGTTGCGTCCCATTCCAACTATCGATCGTTTGGTTTAACAGACCATCGTTGATGATGCCTAAACTCGATGCGCCTTGATGTGCGGTCTGATAGATCGGCGTTACCGTAACCCCGTCCGCTGGCAGAGCCAGGTTGGCGGCGCTTTTGCCGTTTAGTGCCGTCGGTAACGGCTCAGACGGATCAGCGCTTGCTGCCGGAGTCATTGCAAAGCATGATGTAATGACCAATACGATCGCCATCACCTGCGCAATGCCTTTTCGCCATAAAATTCCTTTCAAATCAATAACCTCCCCTTTGCGTTGTAAGCCCTTTCAGGAATAGATTCACGCTTGATTGTAGTTTCACGCCTCCCCCTCCAACAACGGTAAATATTACTGATGGGTGGACTTTTGTTGGACATTCCCCGTTATGCACGAAAAAAACACCAACCTCGTGAGATTGGTGTTTCTAGGGTGGAACAATCTTGTCTAAAATCGACAGTTAGTCCCAAATATTCACATTTGAAATTTCATAGGAGGGGCTGTGCCCAAAAGGACAATTTCCTGATCGAAAAATCATACAAAGTTGCACATGAGGTACTCCGGGGCCGAGATCTTGTTCGAAAAATCGTACAAAAATGCGCATGAGTTAGACTGAACTCGAGTTCCTGTACGAGAAATCGTACAAACCGCACATGAGCTAGACCGAACCCGAGATCCTGTACGATAAATCGCACAAGCCGCGCATGAGCTAGACTATCCGCGCTCATACTCCTTGGTCGCCGTCTCTAGCATAACGTCCCAATTCGCGAAATCCGTCTCCCTTGCCACATGCCGATCGAACAACTCATCGGGAATGTTCCGAACGTCTTCGCGAGTTTGTACTTGGAAATTACCTTTCGTCAGAAACTCCGCGAAGCTATTCGATTGGGAATGCTTCTTCATGAACGCGTCGTCGAACAATTGCGCGAGAGGAACGCCTTCAGGATCCACCTGAACGGTTTTCTGCCCCTGTAATTCCTTCAATAGATCGTCGAACGCCATCGGTTTATTATTTCTTCTCAAACCATCACTCCTAGCAGTTTTATTATGACACGATTCGCTTGCAATCCAACTCGTACAGTACAAAGGCCCAACCTCATGCGGTCGGGCTTTTCGTGTTAGGTCTGAGCTTACACCGGTAAGGAAATAACAATCACTTCTAAATAAAACAAGACCAGCGCGAGGCAGCTCCTAGTCAGAACTACAACACCAGTCGATCTAATTAATTTACCACTCGTGTTTATTCAAGTCAAGAAACCAACCGCAAATCGAGCCCCATGGAAACCAGACTTTGTCACTTCATTCCGCGAATAATTTCAGCAAGACAGACGGCTTGATTCCGATGTTCGTCTTTAGCCGAGTATAGCAAGGTGACAGTGCCTGCCTCTGCCCATCTTTGCAGTTGCTCTAACAATGGAGCTTTCGAAGCATCCTCCAGAAGCTCTTGTCGATAACGATTCTCGAACTCATCGAAATCCGCCTTCTCTTGCTCATGGAACCACTTCCTCAATTCATGGCTTGGCGCAATCTCCTTCATCCACTCGTGGATCGCCGCTGTTTCCTTCGACAATCCCCTTGGCCACAGCCGATCCACTAGTATTCGCTTACCATCCGATTCGTGTGCTGTATCGTATATGCGCTTGGTTCTAATCATCCATGCTCACCGTCTCTTTCAGCATATATAGTTGATCATACCGGTCGCGGGTTTGGCAATCAAGCAGTCCTGCGATTGGAACGGCCTGGATTTCAGCCATTCCATTACATTATATTTTTCTTCTTATACCGTGTATAATTGTTATAACAGTTGAATAGTATAATAAGGAGCCATTCCTGTAATGAAGTAATTTGCACTTTGAAAATAAAAAGCGCCTCCTGTATGCTGGGTCTCGGAATGGTGGCCATTCACTGCCCTAATTGAAGGAGGACGCTCTACATGAAGTATAA
>Ga0065721_10050844_pt1 | contig 17548 bp, 16 predicted proteins | sample Mesricmetagenome_FD_59108 | JGI IMG/M metagenome (GOLD analysis project Ga0065721, IMG submission 59108) | Mesophilic microbial community from rice straw/compost enrichment Sample: eDNA_1 v2 (version 2) | ecosystem: Engineered > Solid waste > Grass > Composting > Bioreactor | place: USA: Davis... | reverse complement strand
TCGCCACCGCGACCTCCGCCGGTCCCGCCGCCGGCGGTCCGCCGGCCTGTCCCTTGTCCTTGCAGCCGGCCAGCGCCACGGTCAGTGCGGCCGCAGCGGCCAGGGACAGTAAAGCCTTCGCTTTGAACATCGGTTTCCTCGTCAAAACGCCGCGACGCGGCGATGCGACAATCATGAATGACGGGTCCAGGAGGCCGGGCTCCAGAGCCTGACGATGCAGTTGGGCTGGTGCGAGCCTTGGGGCCGTCCGGGATCTGCGGGTCATGCGCAGCCGGGGCGGCTTTCGCCGGTCATCCGAATTAACCCTTTTCGGAGTACTGTCTCGTGCAGTACACTGTACCGGACGATACAATCAGATCGGGCGTTCGCGCAAGTGGGTTATTGCTGCGTTGCGGAAAGGGGGACACCCGCGCGCGCTCCACCCTGCGGCATTCCGCCCGCTTGCTCCTTAAGGCGGTTGTGATCCGTTGCGCCGCTTGTCGTACACTGTGCCGGGCCCTGAAGGCGGGCTCGCAGGGAATGCGGGATGAACAAGGAAAACGAAAAAGAACTGTCCACCGTCGGCCCGCGGGGATGGGCGCGTCGGCAGGCCCTTCTCGACGCAGCGGGGAGGCTGTTCATCGAGAAGGGATTCGAGAAGACGACGCTCAGCGACATCATCAACCGGGCCGGCGGGTCGCGGGCGACGCTCTACGAGCATTTCGGCGACAAGGAAGGCCTGTTCCGCGCGATCATGGAGGAGAACAGCGCCTGCATCCTGGAAGGGCTGGGGGCTGCCCAAACCGACGAGCTGATGCCGCCCGAGGCCGCGCTGAACATGTTCGCGCAACATTTCGTGCAGGCGCTGCTGGACGACCAGACCATGTCCATCCTGCGCATCCTCGTGTCGGAGGGCGGACGCATCCCCGACATCGCGGAGGCCTTCTTCCGCATCGGCCCCGACACGACGGCCACGCGGCTGGCGGGCTACCTGCAACGTCTCTCCGACGCGGGGGCGCTGCGGATCGACGATCCGCTGGCCGCGGCGCACGCCTTCATGGGGATGGTCACCGGCAACATCGTCATGCGCCGCCTGATCCTGCCCCAGCAACCGCTCGACATGGCGGAGGTCGACCGCTACGTCCGGCAGGCCATCGCCCTGTTCCTGCAAGGCACGCAGGCGGTGGGGGCACCCAGCTCACATTGACGGGAGAAGGGCTTTCATCCCGCGGTCCGCGCCGCGGGCGTATGCCCGTGCGCCGGCTGGCCCCACAGGGCGACGTAGCGCGCCCAGTGGCGGTCCACCCGGTCCCGCGTCTCGTCGGACAGGCGGTGGCGGTTCTTGGCGTAGTCCTTGACCTCGCCCAGATAGGCCGCAAAGCGCGGCTGCGCCGCTTCGAAGCCCGGCATCTCCAGGCTGCGGTAGATGTGCTCGGCCTCGGCCAGCGGTTCGCGCTCGAAGGTCTCGAAGGCGACCTCGACGAAACGGTTGGACGGCAGATCGGCGGTGTCGTCCAGCAGCGCCTGCATCATGCGCGGGTAGTGGTCGAGCACCACCTGCTCCACGTCGATGTGGTCGTAGGGCTGGAGCGCCATCTGACGAAGCAGCGTGCGGTAGAAGCCGACCGTAGACGCGAACACCGCCCGCGGATCGCGGTGGATGTGGATGAAACGCGCGTCCGGCCAGATCTCCCGCAGCATGGCGATGCGGGCGCTGTAGACCGGGTTTTTGATCAGCAGGCGCTTGCCCCCCTGCGCCAGCGCCACCTTCTCCAGGAAATAGACGAAGCGGCGGCGCCAGCGTTCCATCTCGGCGGCGGTGCAGCCCTCGTGGTAGAGGCCGCGGCGCAAATCCTCGTCGAAACGACGGGGGAAGTAGAGGCCGTGATAGAAGGACAGCGGCGACATGTTCGCCAGCGCGATCTCGTCCTCCTGCGGCGAATCGGGCCGGACCGCGACGTTGTCGATGTAGCGGCGCTCCGGCAGCGCGCGTTCCAGCAGCGGGCGCAGCAGACTGCCCAGCCCCAGCATGTCCCACGGCAGCCCCACCGCGACGGGCGAGATGAAGCCGAACTGCGGGTCGCGGCTCAGCAGGTTGTACAGGTGCGTGGTGCCGCTCCGCCAATGGCCGACGATGAAGACCGGCGCCGGCAGCGGGCCATGGCGCCGCCGCGCCCAGGCGACCCAGGCGGCCTCCGCCAGCGAGAAGGGCGCGCGCAGCAACGCGGAGCCGAGGGCCGCGGCCACGGTCGGCGCGTGGTGCGCGTCCACCCGCCCATGCCGCGCCAGAACGGTCAGCAGGGTCAGCAGGTCGCAACCGTAGAGCGGATGGTTGGGGCTGGGTGCCCAGCGCCCGGCAGTGTCCCCCCTTCGCTCCATCAGCACCCACTCCGTTGCCGAAAGGTCCCGGCAGGATAGGCCGCCGCCCCACCTGTTGCATCTCACACAGACGGTTGAACACCGATGCGCCAAGCGTCACGGTGGCGCTGGATCGACGACGGAGACGAGCATGATGGGTGCCGGCTTTCGCAAGAGCCGCCTTGCCGGCCTTATGGTCCTTGCCCTGGCCGCGCTTTGGTCAGGCGCTCCGCCGGGCGCGCGGGCGCAAAGCCCGCCGGCGGCCGAGACGGGCGCCTCGGCACCGGTCGCCCGGCTGAACAGTGCCCTGCTCGACCTGATGCGCAGCGCCGGGCGGGAACCGGCGCGCGTGCGCCTGCAACGCTTCCTGCCGGTGATGCAGAGCGCCTTCGACCTGGAAACCGCCCTGCGGGTGGCTGCCGCCCCCTATTACGACCGCGCGGACGAGGCGATGCGGCGGCAGGTGCTCGATGCCTTCGTCCGGCGCAGCGCCGCGCAATACGTCGACCGTTTCCATTCCTACGACGGCCAGACCATCGACATCGTCGGGGAACGGCCGGGGCCGCGCAACACGACGCTGGTGGACACGAACCTGACCAAGCCGGGCAGCGCGCCGGTGCGGCTGACCTATGTGCTGCGGTCGGAAGGCGGGACCTGGAGGATTCTCGACGTGCTCGCCAAGGGAACGGTCAGCCAGGTGGCTGCCCAGCGCTCCGAATTCCAGACCATCCTGCAAAGCGGGGGGCTCGCCGCCTTGACGCGCGACCTGAACAGCAACGCCGACCGATTGCTTGGGGGAGCCTAGGCGTCCGATGGAGGCGGCGAAGCGCTTCCTGGCGGCCTGGAGCACGGTGGCGTGCCGGTGGCCGGTCAGCACGGTCGTGCTGACGGTGCTGCTGTCGGTGCTGGCCGGCTGGTATTCGGCCAGCGCGTTGCGGATCACCACCAGCACCACGGACATGATCTCGCCGGAGGCGCCGTTCCGCCGCGACGCGGAGGCCTACCGCAAAGCCTTTCCCTTCGTCGAAGACCAGATCGTGGTGGTGGTCGATTCCCCGTCGCCCGACCAGTCCGACGCGGCGGCCCTGCGGCTGGCCGAGCTGATGCGCGGGCATCCGGACGCGCTGTCGGAGGTGGAGGTGCCCTCCGCCGACCCATATTTCCGGCGCTACGGCCTGCTGTTCCTGGACACGCCGGTGCTTCAGGACCTTTCCACGCGGCTGGCCGGCGCGCAGGCGGCGCTGGGAACCCTGAACGAGGCGCCGAACCTGCATGGCCTTGCCGGCATGTTCGACCTCGTGCTGGGCCACGCGGGCGAGAACGCGCCGACCGCCCTGACCGACCTGATCGACCGCCTGTCTGCCTCGGCCGAGAGCGTGGCGGCCGGCGACCCGGCTCCGGTGTCGTGGAGCGGGCTGGTCAAGCTGAACGAGGGCGACCGGTTCGGTAACCGGCGCTTCGTCACCGCGCGGCCCGTGTTCGGCGAGGCCGCCTTCGGGCGCGGCCGGCCGGCCGTGGACGCCGTGCGCGGCGCCATCGACACGTTGAAGGGGGAACCGGCGGGGCTGGGCGTGGACGCCCGCGTCACCGGGGCCGTGGCACTGCGCCAGACGGAGCTGGACACGGTCGCGGACACGGCGGGCCTTGCCACGATCCTGTCCTTCGTCCTGGTGTCGGCCGTGCTGGTCACCGGCATGCGGTCGTGGCGGATGATCCTCTGCATGATGGTGACGCTGCTGTTGGGCCTGACGTTGAACGCCGGGTTGGCGGCGGTGGTGGTCGGGCGGCTGAACCTGATCTCCGTCACCTGCGCGGTCATGTTCTTCGGGCTGGGCGACGATTTCGGGAGCCACCTCGGCCTTCGCTACCAGGAGGAACTGCGCCGCGGCCTGTCCCCCCGCGCCGCCGTGCTGGCCGCGGCGCGGGCCGTCGGCCCGGCCCTGACGCTCAGCGCCATCTGCGCGACCATCGGGTTCCTGTCCTTCGTGCCGACCGAATATCTGGGGCTGGCGGAATTCGGCGTGATCTCCGGCCTTGGAATGGTGGTGGCGCTGGTCATCAGCCTGACCCTGCTGCCGGCCCTGTTCACCCTGCTGCCCCCCGGTCCCGGCGTGGTGAAGGTCGAGCGGGAGAACCGCGGCTTCGCCACCTGGATGACGCGGAACAACGGCCTCGTCCTGGCGCTTTCGGCAGCGACTGTGCTCGCGTCCCTGGCGGCGCTGCCGCTGGTGCGGCTGGACGTGAACCCGCTGAACCTTCAGGACCCGAAGACGGAGGCGGTGCAGACCTACCGGTCGCTGGCGAGCGAGTCCCGCACCTCCCCCTATTCCATCAACATCCTGGAACCCGACCTGCCAACGGCACAGGCCGTGGCCGACCGGCTGCGCGGGAACGAACAGGTCGGCGGCGTCCGCACGCTGGCCAGCTTCATCCCCAAGGACCAGGACGAGAAACTGGCGATCATCGGCGACATGGCCCTGCTGCTGGGGCCGAGCCTCGCCAATACACCGTCCGACGCGCCGCTTTCGCCCGAACAGCGGGTGGAGGCCGTGGGGACCTTGCGCACCGTGCTGGCGCGTTATGCGGACGGGAAGGAGGGGCCGCCGGAAGCGCGCGCCGCCGCCCATCGCTTCGCCGAAGCTCTGGGCCGCATTCCGGTCCGTGACGCCGATGCGCTGGCGACGCTCGACCGGGCGCTGACCGGCGGCATCCCGCCGCTGCTCGACCGCCTGCGCGATGGGCTGGAGGTGGAACGGCCGGTGACCCTCGGCGACGTGCCGGACTCCCTCCGGCGCCGCTGGGTGACCCCGGACGGGCAGGCGCGGGTGGAGGTGCTGCCGACCCACGACATCTCCGACAGCCGCGACATGGCCCGCTTCGCCGAAGCGGTGCTGGCCGTGGCCCCCCATGCGACGGGCGCGCCGGTGACGGTGACGCAGGCCGGGCGGATCGTCTTCAACTCCTTCGTGGAGGCGACGGGGCTGACCATCGTGCTGATGGTTCTGCTGCTGCTGGTGGTCCAGCGCAGCCTGTCGGCCGTGCTGATGACGCTGGCGCCGCTGACTGTGGCCGCCCTGTGGACCATGGCGGTGGCCGGGCTGCTGTCCATTCCCTTCAACTTCGCGAACGTGATCGTGATCCCGCTGCTGTTCGCGCTCGGCGTGTCCAGCAGCATCCACATGGTTGCCCGCGGGCGGGACCTGGAGCGCGAGGAGGTGGCCGGCACCAACTACGGCGTGGAGTTGCTGAAGACCAGCACGCCGATGGCCGTCCTAGTGGCGGCCCTGACCACAAGCACGGCCTTCGCGACGCTCGCCATCTCGGGCCACCGCGGGCTGTCGAGCATGGGCATCCTGCTGGCCGTCTCCATCCTGTTCACCGTCATTTCGGCGCTGGTCGTTCTGCCTGCCTTGATGATCGGCTGGCACCGCTGGACCCACCGTCGCACAGCAACAGCCGGTCGGACATCACCGACCCGGCGATGACACGGTCGTCCCAGCCCGCGGCCACGGTGGCGGCGGACAAACCGCGCCCGTCGTCTTCCAGCAGGATCTCCGCGCCGTCCGGACGCAGGGCGACGATGCGGCTGGGCGCGGTCGCTCCACCCGGCAATCCGTAGCGGTGCAGGGCCAGCGCGAACAGCGACGCGTGCACCGCCGCCAGGATCCGGCCGTCCGGGGTCCTGCTCAGGTTGTCGGGGCCGCCGGGCAGGGGGATGCGCTCCAGCGGCTCCGCCCCGCTGCCGTCGAGCAGGGCGGACAGGCGGTAGACCAGCACCGCCCGCTCGCGCGTCGCCGCCACGAACAGCCGGTCGGCGGCCGGGTCCGGCAACAGCCCGTTGGGGAAGCCGATGCCCGCGGCCAGCACCCGCGCCGTGTCGCCCTCCACCAGCCCCCCCACCAGCCCAACGAAGCCGCGGTGCCGATTCAGCACATTCTCGACCGCCACCCCGGCCCAACCGCAGGCGCCGTGGTCGCTGGTGAACAGGAAACGGTCGCCGTCCAGGAAGGCCACCTCGTTCGCGCGGCACAGCAGGGGGGCGTCCACGGTGCCGCGATGGCGCAGCCCGTCACCGTCCAGGGTGAAGCGCTCCACCACCGTGCGCCCGTCCGTGCGCCGGTTGATCACAAGGAGGGACCGGCTGCCGTCGGATTCCGCCCGCAGGTCGATGCCATGCGGCCGGAAGCCGCCCTCCGGGTGGAAGGCGGCGGACAGGTCCCGCGCCTCGCCCGCTCCGGCTTTGAGGTCGGCGAGGGGCAGCAGGAACAACCCGCCGCCGGCCCGATCCGGAGCGGCACTGCGGTCGTAGGCAGACAGCACCGCCTGCCCGCGGGGGGCGTCCACAACCAGATCCTCGATCCCCATCACAGGCCGTCCTTGGGCCGTGACGGCGACGGTCCGGCAGTCGGCCAGCGCGACGCCTGCATCGGTTGCCAGGAAGGCGAGCACGAGGCACACAGCGCGCAGCGGGGAGCGGCGGCGGGCGTGTTTCGATCCCCCGCGGGGTGCGTACCGGAATGGCCTCATCCACCCTCGCCGATCATGCGGGCCATGGCGTACATGCAGGATACATGAAGGTTACGGTTACGAACACCACGGGCGGTAACGGCGCGTGCTAGGCCGTCAACCCACTCTGGAACAGTGCGGCCCCCGTTCCTGGACAGCGTGCCGGGACCGCGCGCGGGCCGGCCGGCCCCAACAAAACGAACCCCGACACAACAAACCAAAGGGTGCAAGCGATGGACCATCGATCGAGGTGTGTTCGGGTGGCCGGGACGCTGGTGATCGCCTCCGGTCTTGCCATCCTGGGTCTGGCCACTCTGGCGGCGACCGCCCGGACGACCATGGCCCAGACGACCGCTGCTCCCCCGACCTCCGGAACGGGGGCGGGCCTTTCGGAAAACACGTTCCGGGTCACGACGACCGCCGATCTCGTGCGGCTGTGCGAGGCGACGCCGAACGATCCCAACGGCGTTGCCGCGCTGCACTTCTGCCATGGCTTCGCGGTCGGGGCCTACCAGTACCACCAGATCGCGACCGCCGCGGAGGGCAAGCAGCCCCTGGTCTGCGCACCCAATCCGCCGCCGACGCGCAACGACGCGATCGCCGATTTCGTCGTCTGGGCCAAGCAGAACCCCCAGCAGATGAACCTGCCCCCGGTCGAAGGGCTGTTCCGCTACATGGCTCAGAAACACCCCTGCCGCAAGTGACGCGCGCCGTACGGCCCGGCGTCAGGTACGGGCATAAAGCATGGGGATGACATGATGACATACGCACAACTGATCAAAGTCGCGGGCGTGACGCTCTGCCTCGCCGCCTGCAGCGACCTGTCGCCGACGCAGCAGCGGGCACTGACCGGCACGACCGGCGGGGCCGCCGGCGGTGCGCTGATCGGCGCCATCGCGGGCAACGCCGGCATGGGGGCGGCCATCGGCGCCGGGGCGGGCCTGGCGAGCGGCCTGATCTACGACTACCACAAGCGGGGCGAGGCGTCCGCCTACCAGCGCGGCTACCAGCAGGGATCGCAGAACCGCTCCGGCTCCTGACGTTCCTTGCGTTCTTCCTCCGACGTCCGACCGATCAACCCAGGGGAGGCCACCATGCGACGTTCCTTGACCGCCATCCTTCCGCTTGCCCTCCCCGTTGCCTTGGTCCTTGCCGCCTGCGCGGACACGTCGACATCGGGGATGGGCACCGCCGGGACGACCGCCCGGGCGGACGATGTCGCCTACTCCGACAGGCCGCAGGTCTCGCTCGTCGAGAATGTGCGGCTGAACGCGAAGGTGATGGGCATCGACAAGACCGCGCGCACCGTCATCCTGCGCTACCCCAACGGCGAGGAGGAAGCCGTCACCGCCGGCCCGGAGGTGCGGAACTTCGACCAGATCAACGTCGGCGACACGGTGCTCGCCGAATACAGCCAGTTGACCAACATCTTCGCCCGGCCGGCGATGTCCGGCAGCAGCGCCACGCCCACCGCCACGCAGAGCACCGCCTCCGACCGGGCGAGGGTGGGCGAGATGCCGCGCGCGTCCTCCGTCCAGACCACGGAACTCGTCGCGGTCGTGGAGAAGATCGACCCGGCCACGCGAAACGTCACCTTGCGTGGCCCGCAGGGGCGTACGCGCACCGTCCAGGTCTCTCCGGACGTCCAGGGGCTGGAAAAGGTCAAGGCCGGCGACGAGGTCGTCGTGCGCCGCACCGAGGCGATCGGTCTCGCGGTCGTGCGATAGCGGGAATTTACGCCTGCCGGTAGTCCTGCTTGTCCGCGGAGGTGGGCAGGACCGCGCCGCGTACGGACACGGAATCCCGACCGGCCAGCCACGCCACGGCGTCGGCCAGCGTCTCGTCGAAGGGACGGAAACGGTAACCCAGTTCGCGCACGGCCTTGCCGCAGTCCACGCCACGGGCCGCCAGGGCCAGGCGAACGCCGGTCAGGGAGGCCCGTGGCGGACGGTGGGTGAGGTGGTCGCTGATCCACTCGTCCACATGCGCGGCGGCCAGCGCCACGCCCCCCGGAATCGACGCGCGCCAGCGCGGCGGGCGACCCGCCAGCGCGTCGATGCGGGCGCCCAGGTCCTGGAGCGGGATATCCGTGCCGCTCAGGATGTAGCGCTCGCCGACGCGGCCGCGGTCGGCGGCCAGCACCATGCCCCGTGCCACGTCGCGCACGTCCGCCATATTCAGAAGGCAGTCCAGGACGAAGCGCGGCCCGCCGTCGAGGAACAGGCGCACCATTGCCGTGGGCGGCGTAGGCCGGCGGTCGCCGGGGCCGAGCGGGGCGGTCGGGTTCACCACGACCACCGGCAAACCCTCCGCCGCTGCGGCCAGGGCGTCCTTTTCCGCGCGGTATTTGGACCGGCAGTAGGGTCCCATCATGCCGCCGATCCCCGGATCGGTGTGCTCGTCCACCGGAGAAGGGCCGGTCCGCCCCACCAGGGTCGCGCCGGTGGAGCAATGGACGAAGCGGCGTACCCCCGCCTTCGCCGCGGCTTGCAGCACCGCGCGCGTGCCGCCCTGGTTGACCCGCGCGAAGGCGGCGCGGTCCGGCTGCCACAAGTCCGCGATGGCGGCGAGGTGGAACACGCACCCCACCCCCTGGAACGCCCGGTCGACCGCGCGCGGGTCCAGCACGGAGCCGCGAACGACGTCCACGCCGGGCACGGGCAGCGACGGCGCATCCAGGTCGAGGATGCGCACCCGTTCGCCGCGTTCGACCAGCGCCGCGACCAGATGGCTGCCGATGAACCCGCTGCCGCCGGTGACGAGCGTAATCGCCATGCCGTCCTGCACCTTTGCTGACCTGGGAAAGAATGCACACGATGTGACACCCGACATAACTGATGAAACACCGGATCCTGTCGATTCACGAGGGTGTCGGAAGCGTTGCCCAGGGTGACTCCCGGCAGCAACCCCGAGGAGGTACCGAACGTGCAACCCCACATCGGCATACCTCCGCAGGGCGGCCGTCCGGCCGTCCCGGCGTCCGGTAATTTTCCGTAAGATACCTGCGCGGCCGCATCGGGTCGGCGACAGTGTGCGGCTCAAGGCAACAGCTGTTCGAAAGAGGAGCGGGCCATGTCCCGAGCCAAGTCCTGCGACGCGGGTGCGGTGGTTGCGCGTGTCCTGAGGAGCCTGGGATTGGCGGCGATGGCGCTGGCCGGGCTTGCCGCTTCGAGCGCCATCTCAGAGGCTGCCGCCGCGGAGATGTCGGAAATCGAAGAGCGGAACCCCGAGGTCTTCAACCTCTTCGACGAAAATCGTGACGGCTTCATCTCGATGGCGGAGTTCCAGAACAACAAGATCCTCGTGTTCTACGTCTGGGACCGCAACAGGGACATGGTCCTGACCATCGAGGAGACGCCGCTGCGGCCGGAGGTCTTCGCCCGTGCGGCCGGAACGGACGGCAAGATCGACAGCTTGGAATTCGTCGAAGTCATCAACGAGGCGTTCGCCATCGCCGACGCCAACCACGACAGCAAACTCGACCGGGAGGAGTTCATGGCCTTCCGGCGGCAGATCCGGCGGCCCTGAGCGAACCGGATTCTCCGGGTGGTGAAGGCCGATCACGCGACGCGCGCGCAATTCCATTCGAGGGACCGCAATCCCAAGGACAGCAGATCAGGTGCCGGGGCACCGGGCGAGGCCGGCATGGGCAGCAGAATGGGCGGCAGGGCGAGACGCGGCAGGCTGGGGCGTTGCGCGTTCGCCATCGCGCAGGCGGCGCTGATCGCGGCCGCTCCCGCGGCCCTGGCCCAGGGTCCGGCCGCGGCGCCATCCGCTCCGGCCGCCACCCCGGCCGCAGAGGCACCGCCGGAGCGGGTGCGGCAACTGCTGGACCTGCTGGCCGATCCCACGGTGCAGGCCTGGATCGACACCCACCGCACCGCGACACCCGCCACCGCCGCGCCGGCCACACCGGCGATGGAACCGGCGGCGATGGGCCAGCATCTGGAGGACACGCTCTGGACCGGCGTCGCCGCGCGCATTTCCTTTGTCCGCCAGCATCTGGAGGCTCTGGTCAGGGCCATCCCCCATGTCCCGGCGGATTTGGCCGGCGCCTGGGCCATCCTGCAACTCGAACTTCAGCAGCGCGGCCTGTTGAACGTGTTGCTGTTGGTGGCCAGCTTCCTGGCGCTGGGGGTCGGGGCGGAACTGCTGTTCTGGCGGGCGACCAAATCGGTTCGCCAGTGGGTGATCAACAGCCCGCTCGACACCGTCAGCCAGCGCCTGCGCGCCATCGGGGTGCGCTTCGCCTTCAGTCTCGGCGTCGTCGCCGCCTTCGCGGTCGGCAGCATCGGCGCCTTCCTGATTTTCGACTGGCCGATTCTGCTGAAGGAGATCGTGCTGGGCTACCTGACGGTCTTCGTCATCGCGCGGCTGGGCATGGTGCTGTGCCGTTTTCTGCTGGCACCGGGGGCCGAGCGGTTCCGCATCGTTCCCATGCCGACAGTCAACGCGTGGTTCTGGTACCGGCGGGTGCCGCTGGCCATCGCCTGGTTCACCTTCGGCTGGGTGACCGTTGATGTGCTGCGGACGCTGGGCTTTCCGGTGATCGACCGCCAGCTGGTGGCCTACGCGCTGGGGCTGGGTTTGCTGGCCATAGGCCTTGAGATCGCCTGGAGACGGCCGCGCGCCGTTTCCGATGCGGCGGACCACAGCCACACCGTCCAGCGCTGGCTGTTGTCGGTCTACATGGTTTGCCTGTGGGGGCTGTGGGTCGCCCGCTTTCCCGGCCTGTTCGGGATTGCGGTCATCGCGCTGGTGCTGCCGGCGGCCATCTCCATGACCCAGCGTGCGGTGGCCCATGTCCTTAGCCCTCCGGGCGACTCGTCCGTCCAGGCGCCGACCGTCGTTTCCGTCTATGTGGACCGGGGCGTGCGCGCGCTGCTGATCATCGGCGCCATGCTGCTGCTCGCCTGGGCGATGGGCATCGACCTGATCGCCCTGTCCGGCCGGGACACGGCGATCACTCGCGTCATGCGGGGCCTGATCAACGCGGTGCTGATCCTGCTGGCGGCCGATCTGGCCTGGGGCCTGTTCTGCGCGGTGGTCGACCGGCGCCTGATGCGGGCGCAGCAGGACGACGACGCGTTCAAGACGGAGGAAACGCGGCAGAACGCGCGGCTGCGCACGCTGCTGCCCATCCTGCGCAACATCGTGCTGATCGCCCTGCTGGTGATCGCCGGGCTGATGGTGCTGTCGGAACTGGGCATCGAGATCGGGCCGCTGATCGCCGGGGCCGGCGTGGTCGGCGTTGCCGTGGGCTTCGGCGCCCAGACGCTGGTGAAGGACATCATCAGCGGAATCTTCTACCTGCTGGACGACGCCTTCCGCGTGGGAGAATACATCCAGAGCGGCAATTACCGCGGCACCGTGGAGTCCTTCAGTCTGCGCTCGGTCAAGCTGCGGCACCACCGCGGGCCGCTCTACACCATTCCCTTCGGCTCCCTCGGCGCCGTCCAGAACATGAGCCGCGACTGGGTCATCGACAAGATGACCATCAACGTCCCCTACGACACCGACCTGGAACTGGTGAAGAAAATCGTGAAGCAGGTCGGCAAGACGCTGGCCGAAGACCCGGAATTCGCCCCGCACATCCTGGAAACGCTGAAGATGCAGGGCGTGGAGCAGTTCGGCGATTTTGCCATCGCCATCCGCATGAAGATCATGACGAAGCCCGGCGAGCAGTTCGTCATCCGGCGGCGCGCCTACGCCTTGCTGAAGAAGCAGTTCGACGCGAACGGCATCCAATTCGCCCTGCCGACGGTGCACGTCGCGGGCGGTGCGGCCAACGGCCCCGCGGGCGAGATGGCCGTGGCCCAGGCGGGCCTGAGCCTCGTGTCCCCGCCCCCACCGGCATCCTGATTTTCTCTGGCCTGATTTTCTATCGCTGTCTCCTGTTGACGGTCATAGTGGCGACACCGACCGGAACCTGGGAACAGCCTTGCCATGATCACCGAAGACACCGTTCCGGATTGCGAAAGCTGTGGCGCCTGCTGCGCCTATTCGTGGGAATGGCCGACCTTCATCGGCGACCGCGACGGGGAGGACATCGCGCCCCACTTCGTGGAGGACGGGCGCATGCGCTGCGACGGCAACCGCTGCTCCGCGCTGGCCGGGACCATCGGCGCCTCGGTTTATTGCCGCGTCTACGATGACCGCCCGCTGGTGTGCCGCGAATTCACGGCGGGCAGCCAAGCCTGCCACGCCGTGCGCGCCCATTTCGGGCTGGAGGAGGGCGAGCCGGAAGCCGGCGTCCTGGAGGATGAGTCCCTGTACCGGTCCTGAGTACCGGTCCTGACCGGCCCCGACCGGCCGTATTTATGCGCCGCGGGCGACCGCAACGCGGCATATAAACCGGAACCGCCATCCGGTCGTTCTGTTGAACGCAAAATCCGGCGCCGTTTCCTTTCCAGGCCGGCATGGCCCGGCGCCATGGCGGGCTCCCTCGCGATCCCGTCCCCACTCGGTCCTGCGCCGCACGCGCGGGCGGCCGAACCGACTCATCTTCAAAGCGACTGAGGAGCACAAGGCATGGTTATCAAGGAAGGCGTTTACACGACGCCGCACGCAGCCGCTTCCGATGACGTCGGCGTGGAAGTCCGGCCCGGCGTTCACCGGCGGGTGTCCTGGGGCGCGGTGTTCGCGGGCGTGGTTCTGGCCCTGGCCGTCCAGCTGTTGCTCAGCATGCTGGGGCTCGGCATCGGCATGACGACCATCGACCCCGCCGCGGGGCGCGAAGGGCTGCCGCAGGCCAGCAATCTGGGCATCGGCGCCGGGGTGTGGTGGACGGTCAGCTACATGATCGCGCTGGGCATCGGCGGCTATGTGGCAGCCCGGCTGGCCGGCGTGGTCGTCCGCACCGACGGGCTGATCCATGGGCTGCTCACCTGGGCCTTCGCGTTGCTGATCAGCGCCTATCTGGTCACCACCACGCTCGGCAGCGTCATGGGCGGGGCGATGAACGCGCTGGGCAACGTGACCTCCGGCGTGGCGCAGACCGCAAGGCAGGCGGCACCCGAGGTGGCGCGCGCCACCGGTATATCCCCCGACGAACTGCGCCGACGGGCCGAGGATCTGCTGCGCCCGGCGGACCAGCAGCGCAGCGCCGACGACGCCCGCACCCAATTGGTCCAATCCCTGACCACCATCGCCCGTGGCGGACCGCAGGCGGATCAGGCGCGCCAGCAGGCGGTGTCCATCATTGCCCAGCAAGCCGGCATTCCGGAGGATCAGGCCCGCCAGCGGCTCCAGCAGGCCGAGCAGCAGTATGGTGAAGTTCGGCAGCAGGCGACACAGACCGCAACCCAGGCGGCCGAGACGACCAGCAACACCCTGTCCGCCGCCGGCATCTGGGGCACCATCGCCCTGCTGCTGGGCGCCGCTGCCGCCGCCATCGGCGGACGGATGGGCACCCGGACACGGAGGGAGACGCTGGCCGAGACCTGACGGCGGCCCGGATTTTCGGGAAAAATTAACCATGACAAGGCTATGGAAGCCTCTGATCGGAGGCTTCCATGTCTGTTTTCTGGCTTTGCGTTTGCGCCTATCTGCTCGTCAGCGCCGTTGGGCTGTTCGAGGCCGAGATTCGGATCAAGCCGGGGGCCGAACCCTCGGCCCCACACGTTGCCTGGGCGGCGCTGTGCTATGCGATGACCTATCCCGCCGCGCGCGCCTTTCGCTGGGTGTCCGCCCAGGCCGGACGCTGACGCCGGCATGGGGTCAAGGGTGCGGGTGGTCCAGGAAGAAGCGCAGCATTTCCCGCGCCGCATCCGGTCCCTGCGGATCGGTGTAGGAGCCGGCCGGGCTGCCGCCGGACCAGGCGTGGCCGGCACCGTGGATCGTCCACTGTTCGCACAGCTCCCGGCCGGTTGAATCCGTGTAGAGGGTCCGGCTGTAGGCGCGGCCGCCGGGCACTTGGCCGCGCTGCACCGTTTCCCGCAACGCTCCGGCCGATTTCGACGGGTTGATGACCATGTCGCCGTTGCGCGGATGGACGGTCGTGTCCTTGTCGCCGTGGAAGACGATGGTCGGGACGATGCGGTCCCCTGTGTGAACCCGCGCCGCGGCCCCGCCCTGGCGCATCGCGGCAAGGGCGGATGGCAGGTCGCGGGCCGCCCCGCAGGCCAGACCGGAATGCACGCCGATGGCGGCGTAGAGGTCGGGATAGGCCGCCCCCATGATGGCCGCCGCCGCCCCGCCGGCCGAAAGCCCGGCGACGTAGACGCGGCTTGGGTCCACGGCGTGGTCGCGCATGATCTGGCGGGTGATCCCGGCGATCAGCGCGGGTTCCCCCCGGTCGCGCTGCTGGCAATCCGGATCGAACCAGTTCCAGCATTTCTGCACGTTGGCCGAGGCGGCCTGCGCGGGGTAGGCGATGAGCAGGCCATGCTCCTCCGCCAGCGCGTTCATGCGGGTTCCGGCGGCGAAGTCGTCGGGCGACTGGGTGCAGCCGTGCAGCATGACCACGAGGGGAAGCCGCTGGCCGTCCCGCCCACTGGGTACATACAGCTTGTACTGCCGGGTGCCAGCCTCGGCGCTGTAGGTCAGGGTCGTGAAGGACGCGCCCTCGGGCAGTGGCTCGGCGGTTCGGGCCGGCCGAAGACCTCCATGGGCCGGGGTGAAGCGTGCGGTGAGGTCGTGCAGGGCATCCCGCAGGCTCGGCCGCGGGGCTTCGCGCCGGTTTGCGGCTGCGGCGGGCTCGTCCACCGTGGAGGAGATGGGCTCCGCGTCGATGACGATGCCGGAATTGGCCGGCGCCGGGGGAGGGGCGGTGCCCGGCGCCGTTCCGTGAAACAGGCGCTGGATGAGCGCCGTCGCTTCGCTCAGGCGGCCGGCGCGCGTCAGGCGGGCGGCTTCGGTCATGCCGGTGGTCATCTCGGGGGGCAACTTGCTGTTCATAGCAAAAACTTTCCTGTCCTCGGCCGTGGCGCGAGGCTCATGAAGGGGAAAAGTGCGCGTCCGGGTCAGCGGATGCGGTCGGCGAGGGCGGCCTTGACGGCTGCGCTGGCGTGCAGCGCGCCCAGGACGGTCAGGGAGACGATGGTGGCGCGGGCCAGTTCGGGCGTGACGTCCGGCGCGATGGTGGCAAGGCCCAGCACGCGGATGTCGAGCATCTCCCCGGCATCCCGCACCGCCTCAAGGTCCGCGCGGCTGAAGTGACGGAGGCCGAGTTCCACGCTCTTGCGCGTCACGGCCTGCCGGACGATGTCGCCGTGCCGGTCGATCTGGTTGCGGATGGCGGTCCGGATGAAGTCGGTGCGGTTGGAATAGACCCCTTCCTGGACCAGAAGGTCGATGTGGCCGAGGTCCACGAACCCCAGGTTGATCGTGATCTTCTCGCTGTCGGCCGTCTTCAGCCGTGTGTCCTGTGCGTTGCCGGCCATCCTGCGCCATCTCCTTACCATCCAATGGGATGGTATATGGAGGGTTTCACGCTCGACACAAGGTGATGGGCGGTGGACAAAAAGGGGGCAGTACGCCGACCGGGGTACGGCGGCGACGCCCGGCGGGCAGCGCGGGGTCTCTGCTATCGTGGGCACGGACGACGCTCGAAGGTGCCTCATGACGGAGACGGCAACGGCAGTGGCGCTTCTTTCCCTGGCGGTCTGGCTGTACCTGCTGGCCGGGCGCGGCGGGTTCTGGCGGGCCGACCAGCGGCTGCCGCCCGACACGGGTCTGCTCCCTTCTGCCGCGCGCGTCGTGGCCGTCGTGCCGGCGCGGGACGAGGAGGACATCATCGAGGCCGCGCTGACCTCCCTGCTGACGCAGGAGGGTGTCGATCTGACCGTCATTCTGGTGGACGACCACAGCCGCGACCGCACCCGCACCATCGCCGACCGTCTGGCTGCCGTGTCGTCCGGCCGTCTGGTCGTCACCAGCCCCGCCCCGCTGCCGTCGGGCTGGACCGGGAAGCTGTGGGCGCTGGCCGAAGGCATCCGCCTTGCGGGGGACATCGCGCCGGGGGCGGCCTTCCTGCTGCTGACCGACGCCGACATCCGGCACGGTCCGGCGACGGTCCGGCGTCTGGTCGCCAAGGCGGAGGCAGAGCGGCTGGATCTCGTGTCGCTGATGGTGGAACTGGACCACCGCGGCGTTTGGGGCCGTCTGCTGATCCCGGCCTTCGTCTTCTTCTTCCAGAAGCTGTACCCGTTCTGCTGGGCCAACGACCCGCGGCGGACCACCGCGGCGGCGGCCGGCGGCTGCATCCTGCTGCGGCCTGCGGCGCTGGCGCGGACCGGTGGGATCGCGCGCATTCGCGGGGACCTCATCGACGACTGCGCGCTGGCGGCGGCGGTCAAGGGAAGCGGTGGGCGCGTGTGGCTGGGGCTGGCCGACGGGGCCCACAGCCTGCGCGACAACCGGCGCTTCGCCAGCGTCTGGACCATGGTGGCGCGCACCGCCTACACGCAACTGGACCATTCGCCCCTGCGACTGGCCGGGGCCATGGCGGGAATGGTCGTGACCTATCTGGTGCCGCCGCTCGCCCTGCTGCTTTACCCGCTTCACGGCAGCGCCCTTGCGGCCGGCGCCGGGGCGGCGGCCTGGATGGTCATGGCGGTGTGCTACGGCCCGACCTTGCGGCTGTACGGGCAGCCCTTTGCGGCCGGGTTCCTGCTGCCCGTCGCCGGGTTGCTCTACAGCCTGATGACCGTCGCGTCGGCCGTCCGCCACTGGCGCGGGCGGGGTGGGGCGTGGAAGGGGCGGG
>Ga0065721_10050845_pt1 | contig 17551 bp, 16 predicted proteins | sample Mesricmetagenome_FD_59108 | JGI IMG/M metagenome (GOLD analysis project Ga0065721, IMG submission 59108) | Mesophilic microbial community from rice straw/compost enrichment Sample: eDNA_1 v2 (version 2) | ecosystem: Engineered > Solid waste > Grass > Composting > Bioreactor | place: USA: Davis... | reverse complement strand
GCCTCGGGACGGTGGTGAGCCCATGAATTTCGCCCGACTCACTCGACACCTCTTCATGCCTCGGCGGCAACTGCGTCGCGCCTTCGACGAAGCCGCGCTGAACGCCATCGAGCAGGCAATTACCGACACCGAGCGATCGCACGGCGGCGAGATCCGGGTCGCGCTCGAGGCCAGCCTCGATCCGGCCGAGCTGTTCAGGGAGCTCTCGCCACGCCAGCGCGCGCTGCAGGCATTTTCCCATCTTGGCGTGTGGGACACCGAACTAAACAATGGTGTGCTGATCTATGTCCTCTGGGCCGACCGGGACGTGGAAATCGTGGCCGATCGCGGCTTCAACGGGCGCGTGACCGCGCAGGAGTGGAGCGACGTGTGCCATCGCATGGAGCAGCTGTTCGGCCAGGGCTCGCCGGCCGCTGCGCTGATCGCCGGCATTCAGGCCGCGGGCGGGCTCATTTCGCGACATTTTCCAGCGGCCGATCGCAACGAGCTGCCGGATCGGCCGACAGTGTTATGAGGGGTCATTAGTGGCGCTGAACAGGGGCGGAAATGGAAAAGAGCGGCTCGATAGGGTAATAAGTATCCCTATGAATCCGTCGATCCGTTCCGGCTTGAGCCGTCTGGTGGTCCTGGCAGCGGCTCTGGTAGCCGCCGGTTGCCAGCTCCCCCGTCCGGTCGAACCGCCGCCTCCGCCTCCGCCCCCGCCGCCGCCCATCGAGGCCCCGCTCGCCACGCATGAATTCCGCTTCGATCCCGCGCACGACGAAGTTGTCGGCCAGGTGCAGATCACGCGTGTACAGGGCGAGGACACGCTGTCCGACATCGCGCGGCGCTTCAACGTCGGCTACGAGGAGATTCTCCGTGCCAATCCCGGCGTCGATCCGTGGCTGCCGGGCGTCGGGCGCGAGATCGTGGTGCCGACGCAGTTCGTGCTGCCCGACGCGCCTCGCGAAGGCCTGGTGGTAAATCTTGCACAGCTGCGCGTCTATTACTTCCCCAAGCCGCCCAAGCTGAAGAAGGGCGAAGTCGATGACGGCATGCGCACCGTCATCACCCATCCGATCGGCATCGGCAAGATCGGCTGGCAGACGCCGGAAGGCACCACCAAGGTGGTCAGCAAGCAAAAGAACCCGACCTGGACGCCGCCGCTGTCGGTGCGCAAGGAGCACAAGGAAAACGGCGATCCGCTGCCCGCGCGCGTCCCGCCGGGCCCGGACAATCCGCTGGGCGCTTACAAGATGACGCTGGGCTGGCCCAGCTATCTGATTCACGGCACCAACAAGCCGTACGGTGTGGGCATGCGCTCCAGCCACGGCTGCATTCGCTTCTATCCGGAAGACATCGCCGATCTGTACGACCAGGTTCCGGTCGGCACCAAGGTGACGGTCGTCAACCAGCCGTTCGTGTTCGGCTGGCAGAAGGATGCGATGTACGTGCAGGTGTTCCCGGTGCTCGAGGATGACGAACGCGAACATCCCAAGGGCGCCGAGGAGCTGCTCACCGCCGGCATCAACGACAAGCTGTCTCAGAAGCTGCAACAGCACGGCGCGGCCGTCGACCTCGAGTTGCTGAATCAAATCATCGCGGAGGCGCGTGGCATCGCGATGCCGATCTCGCGCCGGGACGTGACGGTCGAGAGCTATCTCGCCAAGGCCCGCCACGTCGAGAATCGGGTGCCCCAGGGCGCCACCTGGAACTACACCGAAGAAGGTCTGTTCCTCGCCGAAGAATTCGAAGCGGTGCGCAACGGTCTGCCGTTGCCCAAGAAGACGCCGCCCAAAGTCAAAAAGACTGCCGCGAAGCCTGCTGGCGCCGCCAGCGGCTCCTGAGTCCCTCGTTGCCTGCGACCGGGCGCCCGCTTGAAGCGGCGGGCGTCCGGCCGCATATCGTGCGCAGGTTAGCTGCGTTCGATGTTCCCGCGTGTCCGTTGTGCTCAGAGTTTGACCCTGTATTTGACGTGTCCCCAGGAATCGATCCACCGACCTAGAGTCACTTTATGAAACGCATAGCTCTGTTCGTCGCCACCAACGTGGCCATCCTGCTGGTCCTCAGCGTCACCCTGCGCCTGCTCGGCGTGGATCGCATCCTCAACGAGCAAGGCACCGGCCTCGACTTCAACAACCTGCTGGTGTTCTCGGCGATCGTCGGTTTCACCGGCTCGCTGATCTCGCTGGCGATGTCGAAGTTCGTCGCCAAGCAGAGCATGGGCGTGCGAGTGATCGAGCAGCCGAGCAACGCCACCGAGGCGTGGCTGGTCGAGACCGTGCGCAAGCAGGCACAGGCCGCCGGCATCGGCATGCCTGAAGTCGGCATCTTCGACGCGCCCGACATGAACGCGTTCGCGACCGGCGCAAACCGCAACAACGCCCTCGTGGCAGTCAGCAGCGGGCTGCTGCGCGGCATGTCACAACGCGAAGCCGAAGCCGTGCTCGCGCATGAAGTCAGTCACGTCGCGAATGGCGACATGGTCACGCTGACGTTGATCCAGGGCGTGGTGAACACCTTCGTCGTGTTCCTGTCGCGGGTGATCGGCTACACGGTAGACCGCGTCGTGTTCAAGACCGAGCGTGGCCATGGTCCGGCGTTCCTGATCACGACCATCATCGCGCAGCTGGTGCTGGGCATTCTCGCCAGCATGATCGTCATGTGGTTCTCGCGTCGTCGCGAGTTCCGTGCCGATTCGGGCGGTGCGCAGCTGGCCGGCCGCGAGAGCATGATCGGCGCGCTGGAACGCCTGCGTCATGCGCATTCCACGCCGCTGCCGGATTCGATGCAGGCCTTCGGCATCAGCACCGAGAAAGCGCCCGGCGGTCTGAAGCGTCTGTTCATGACCCACCCGCCGCTGGAAGAGCGCATCGCCGCCCTGCGCCAGGCGGCATAAACAGCGCAGTCCGTTTCTCTACGACGGCGGCCTGGTTTGCGGACCGGGTCGCCGTTTTTCTTTGGCGGCGGCGCGTTTCATCGAAACGTCATGTAAACGCCCTAGGCTCCGCGGCATCGTTAGTCGCGAGTGCCGGCATGCGCATCCTGATGATCTCGGATGTTTATTTTCCGCGCATCAATGGCGTTTCCACCTCGATCCAGACCTTCCGCCGCGGCCTGCACGCGGCCGGGCATGAAACCGTGCTGGTCGCGCCCGAGTATCCGGTCGATTATTCGGACGCGGGCCAGGAGCCCATCATCCGCGTGCCTTCCCGATATCTGCCCCGGGATCCCGAAGATCGCATCTTGAGACAGGGCGCGCTGCGCTCGCTGCGGCCGCAGCTGAAGCGCGGCGGCTTCGATCTCGTGCACGTCCAGACGCCGTTCATCGCTCACTATTACGGCGTCAGCGTTGCCCGGCAGCTCGGTATCCCTGTGATCGAGACGTATCACACTTACTTCGAAGAGTATCTGCATCATTACGTGCCGCTGATTCCGCGGGCGGTGATGCGCTTCGTCGCGCGCCGCTTCACCGTATCGCAATGCTCGGCGCTCGATGCGCTGGTCGTGCCGTCGATGGCCATGCAGAAGGCGTTGGCAGATTATGGCGTGCGCTGTCCCATGCACATCATTCCCACCGGCATGGAGATGGAACGTTTCGCCGGCGGTGAGGGCCTTCGGTTTCGCGAGCGGCTCGGCATTCCCGCCGATCGGCCGACGCTGGTGCACGTCGGGCGCATCGCTCACGAAAAAAACATCGACTTCCTGTTGCGAATGTTCGTTCGGGTCGTGCAGCGCAAGCCGGAGACCATGCTGGTCGTGGCCGGCGAAGGGCCCGCGCTCGATCACTGCAAGTCGTACGTTGAATCGTTGCAGCTGTCGGCGAACGTTCGCTTCGTCGGCTACCTGTCGCGCGAACGCGAGCTGCCGGACTGTTACAGCGCCGGCGACCTGTTCGTGTTTTCCTCCAAGACAGAAACCCAAGGTCTGGTGCTGCTGGAGGCGATGGCCTGCGGCACGCCGGTCGTTTCCACCGCGTACATGGGCACTGCCGACATCGTGACGCCGGAGCGCGGTGCACGCGTGGCACCGGACGATGAAGAGGGCTTTGCAACTCTGGTGGTCGAGCTGCTCAACGATCCGGCCCGCCGTCGCGCCATGTCCGCCGAAGCGCGCAGTTACGCTTCGACCTGGTCCGCCACGGCGATGGCGACACGCATGGCCGAGCTGTATTCCTCGCTCGTTGGAGGCCGGCCCAAACAGCTGGCCGCGTAACCTCCCGGCAAATCGACTGGAACCCTGGCCGTCGCAGGCCGTATAACCTCTACCGACAAACAAACTCGGCGGGGCATGGCGTCATGCGTTGGCAAGGTCGGCAAGGCAGCTCGAACATCGAAGACCGGCGTGGAGTCCGTTTTGGACGGGCCGGCGGCATCGGCACCATCGTGCTGGCGCTGATCGCCATCTATTTCGGCCAGGATCCGTCGGTGGTCCTGCAGGGAGTGCAGCCTTCGGCGCCCACTTCCGAACAGGGGCCGTATCAGGAAAGTCCCGAGGAGGCGCAGCTGCGCGAGTTCGTCAGCGTGGTGCTGGCCGACACCGAACAAACCTGGGGCGACATCTTCGACCAGATGGGGCGAACCTACGAAGAACCGCGCCTGGTGTTGTTCTCCGGCGCGGTGGAGTCCGCCTGCGGATTCGCGGAGGCGGCGGTCGGGCCGTTCTACTGCCCTGGCGATCACAAGGTCTACATCGATCTGTCGTTCTATCAGGAACTGCAAAACCGCTTCGGCGCGCCGGGCGACTTCGCGCAGGCGTATGTGGTCGCCCATGAGATCGGCCATCACGTGCAGACCCTGTTGGGCATCTCGGAGCGCAACATGGCGGACCGTCAACGGGCCAGTGAAGTCGAGGCGAATGCCTTGTCGGTGAAGCAGGAACTGCAAGCCGATTGTTTCGCCGGCATCTGGGCGCACAACGCCGATCGCTCCCGGCAGCTGCTCGAGCAAGGTGACATCGAGGAAGGTTTGAACGCGGCCGCGGCCATCGGCGACGACCGGCTGCAAAAACAGGCGCGCGGCTATGTGGCGCCGGAATCGTTTACTCACGGCAGCTCGGAACAGCGGGTGCGATGGTTCAAACGCGGTCTGGAGAGCGGCTCGCTGCAGGCTTGCGATACTTTCGCGGCGAAATCACTTTAACGCGTCAAAACATATGCTAACTTACGCTCCGCACACACCTGGGGAGGTACGGTGCGGGAGCAAACGCTCGCTGGTATCCAGTTCGCGGCAACGTCGAGTGCGGAACAGCCCATTGCGCGCGCCAGTGCGCAACTGACCGCATTCGTCGGTCGTACTCTTCGCGGCCCGCTGCATCGACCCATCATCGTCCGCAGTTTCGCGGACTTTCAGCAGCACTTCGGCGGCTTGTGGCAGCCCAGCCCGCTGTCCTACGCAGTCGAGCATTTCTTCGAGCAGGGCGGCCGGCAGGCGGTGATCGTTCGGGTTGCGAACGGTGCGGCGCCGGTTACGCTGTCCTTGAAGTGCGGTCGCGAAACGTTGCGCCTGGAAGCGCAGGCGCCCGGAACCCGCGAGTTCCTGCGGGCCTCGGTCGATTACGACCACGTCGATAACAACGACGAACACAGCTTCAACCTGGTCATCCAACGCGTGCGCTCGCCCGGCTCGGAGCGGGTCGAGGAGCAGGAAACGTTTCGCGGTCTGTCGGTGGATCCGCAGTCGCCGCGTTTCATCACTTCGGTGTTGCTGGAGTCGGATTTGATGCGGGTGCGCGGCGAGGTGCCGCTGATCCGGCCCGATCGCACGCTCATGCCCGGCACGAATCTGCCGGTGGGCTATGTGAGCTCCAATCCCGATGGCGACGATGGCAAGCCCATCACCGACTATGACGTGATCGGTTCGGCCGCCCGGGGCACGGGTTTGTTTGCATTGGAAAGCGTCGATGACCTGGCGTTCGTCTATATCCCGCCGCTGGCGCGAGTCATCGATGTGGGCGTGAGCGCATTGCTGGTCGCGACCCGGTTTTGCCGGGACAAGCGGGCCATGCTCATCGTCGATCCGCCGTCGTCCTGGGAAAGTGCGCCCGAGGCGATCCGTTCGCTCAAGGCCCTCGACTTCCGTAGTGACAATGCGCTGATGTTCTTCCCGCGGATCTCCGCGATGGATCGGCTGCGAGGCCGCGTTGAAGTTTTCGGGAATGGCGGCGCGGTCGCCGGATTGCTGTCGCGTTCGGGTGAGGCCGTCGCGGCGGCTCTGTCGGAGCGCGAGCCCGAGCCGATGCTGCGGTCGAGTGCCAAGCTGGCGAAAGACGTCGACAGCTCGGATCGCTGGCTGCTCGCATCGCTCGGCGTCAACGTGCTGCAGTCGGTGCGCAATCCGGATCGCGAATGGCCCGCGCTGCGGACGCTGGCGTGCGGCGCGAGCGCGTCTTCGGATTGGTCTTATCTGGCACAGCGTCGTTTCGCGCTGTTCGTCATCAATGCCATCGAGCGCGGTACGCGCTGGTGTGCGGGCCTGCCCAACGCCGCGAGCACTTGGGTGCGCGTGTCGCGACAGGTCGCCAATTTCCTGAGCGAGTTGCGCAGTGCGGGTGCGTTCGCGTCAGTGCCGCCCGATCAGGCGTTTCTGGTCATTTGCGACGAACGCATCAACGATGACGACGCCGACGGCATCAACATCCTCGTGCAGTTCGCGGCTACGCACGCCGGTGCGTATCACAGTTTCATGCTGACGCACCGGCCGGGCGGTTCGACCGTGAAACCCGTGATGGTCAATCGCTTCGAGGCCACCTTGGTGGTGTCGCGCGAGCTGGAGCAGGAAATCACACTCCGGCTCACGCCCAAGGATGATCTGATCAGCGTGCTGGCTTTGAACTGACCGGCACGGTTTTCTTCCACAGCACTTCCTGCCCGTTCTCGTGCCGCGCCAGCACTCGCGCGATGACGAAGAGCAGATCGGACAGGCGATTCAGATAGCGCGTCACTTCCGGCGCGATCTCTTCCTGCTTCGACGCCGCCCACGAGCAGCGCTCCGCCCGTCTCGTGATGGCCCGCGCGAGATGGCAAGCCGCGGCCGCCGGGCCGCCACCGGGCAGAATGAATTCCTTCAACGGCGGCAGCGGCTCGTTGAACTTTTCCAGCGTGTCCTCCAGTGCATCGATGTGCCCGGTCGTGATCACCCGATACCCCGGCACCGCCAGCTCACCGCCCAGGTCGAACAGCTCGTGCTGAATCCGGGTCAGCGCATCCGCCACGTCGGTCGGCAGGTTCGGAACGGCCAGAATCATCCCGATCGCACTGTTCGCCTCATCCACCGTCCCATACGCCTCGATGCGCGCATGCGTCTTCTCGACGCGCGTCCCATCCCCCAATCCGGTCGTGCCGTCGTCGCCGGTGCGTGTGTAGATCTTCGAGAGGCGGTGGCCCATGGCTGACTCGTCAATGTGATCGAAACGCTAACCTTGCCCGGATCGGGCGGGAATGTCGAATCGGGTCGCGGCTATGAATTTGCGCCAATCGCACAAATTTCTCTTGAGGTCTGAAGCCGTAGGCCGAGTGGAATCAAGGCTCTATGCGGGGCGTGGCAGGGTGCGTTCGCTATTCTTGAATAGAGAATGTCGTCCGCGGCTACTCAGGCACCCTGGCAATTCTCGCGAGGCCCTCGATGTCCAACGATTGCTCGAGCTGACTCGCGACCGAGTCGAGCGACTGCTCCACTCGATGAGCATAGTTCTCATGGTTGGACTGGACACCCAGCCGTGAGAGGAACGCCGAGCGGAAGGCCGGGGCGTGGAACAGGCCGTGGATGTGGCAGCCGAGGATGCGGGTGTCGGGGGAGAGGGCGCCGTCGGTGGTGCCGTCGTCGAAGCGGATCAATGGATGCGCTGTGGCCGGGCCGGTGGAGAGGCCGAGGTGCATTTCGTAGCCGCTCACAGCGGAGCCGGTCAGGGCATCCGTGCCGGTGATGGCGCGGAGTTGTTTGTTGTCGGTCATGGTCGTGGTGATATCGAGCAGGCCGAGGCCACGAGCGGAGTCTTGGGGGCCTTCGATGCGCTGCGGGTCGAGCACGAGATTCCCGAGCATTTGATACCCCGCGCAGATGCCGAGTACGTGGCCGCCGCGGCGTACGTGGGCGAGCAGATCGATGTCCCAGCCTTGCGAGCGGAAGAATCCGAGATCGGCGATGGTCGCCTTGCTGCCCGGAAGAATGATCAGCGTCGCATCGAGCGGCAACGGCTGGCCCGGCGGAATGAACAGCAACTCGACGCCCGGCTCGGCACGCAGCGGATCGAAATCATCGAAGTTCGCGATATGAGGCAGCCGAGGAATGACGATGCGAATGCGACCTTGACCGGCGGCCAGCGGCGCGATGCCGGATTGATCCAGCTGCATGGCATCTTCGGCAGGCAGCGCGCCGGCCTGATGCAACCAGGGCACGACACCGAGCCGCTGCCATCCGGTGCGATCTTCGATCGTACGCAGCCCCGCATCGAACAAGCTCGCATCGCCACGAAACTTGTTGATGATGAATCCTCGAATGCGAGCGCGGTCCGCCTCGTCCAGCACGGCATGTGCGCCAACCAAAGAAGCAATCACATGCCCGCGGTCGATATCGCCAACGAGCACGACCGGCACATCGGCCGCATGCGCGAACCCCATGTTCGCGATGTCGTGCGTTCGCAGATTCGTTTCCGCCGGGCTGCCGGCTCCCTCGACGATTACGAGTTGTGACTCTTGCTGCAGTCGACGAAAACTCTCGACCGCGATCTGCAGCAACTCGCGCTTGTCGCGCCCATGCGCACTCGCCTGCATCACGCCTTGGCGACGACCACGAACGATCAGTTGCGAGCCGATGTCACTCTGCGGCTTCAACAACACGGGATTCATATCGACAGTTGGCGGCGTCCGGCAGGCGAGTGCCTGCAATGCCGTCGAACGGCCGATCTCGCCGCCGTCCGGAGTGACGGCCGCATTGTTCGACATGTTCTGGGGTTTGAACGGCCGCACGATCAGACCGCGATTCGCGAACAGGCGGCATAGTCCGGCGACGAGCAACGATTTGCCGACGTCCGATCCGCAGCCTTGGATCATGATCGCCGCCATCAGCCGTTCGCCCCCAACCAGTGTGACATCGCGAAGGCCGCCGCAGCGGCAGCAAGCCACAGCAGTCCGCAGGCAATCACATAAATGCGCAGCCCGCGCTTGAGATCATCGACTGTCGGCGACGAGCCAGCACCGAACACGGGGCGCTCATGCATGACGCCGTCGTAAGCGGTCGGACCGCCGAGCCGAATCCGCAACGCACCGGCCATGGCGGCCTCGGGCCAGCCCGCATTGGGTGACGCATGCTTCGGCGCGTCGCGCCACATGACGAACAATCCACCGCCGCCAGCGATGGCAAGCAGGGCGCCGGCAAGTCGAGCAGGGATGAGGTTCGCGACGTCGTCCGCGCGTGCCGCTGCCCAACCGAACATTCGCCAGCGCGGCTCGCGATGGCCGATCAAGCTGTCGGCCGTGTTCAGCGCCTTGTAAGCAAACAAGCCGGGCAGGCCGGCGACGAACAGCCAGAAGGCGGGCGCGACGATGCCGTCGTTGAAACTTTCAGCGAGGCTCTCCAGCGCGGCGCCAGCCACGCCGGATTCATTCAGTGCGGCGGTATCGCGACCAACGATCTGCCCCACCTCGCGGCGCGCGGCGACCAGATCGCCATGCTCCAATGGTTGCAGGACGGCGCGAACGTGCGTGTACAAGCTGTGCTGCGCCAGGCCAGTGCTCGCGATCAAGACGATCAACGCCGCGCCGAAGGAAACATTGCCCGCGAGCGTCTGCACGAGGTAACCAATGCCAGCGGAGCCACCAGCGACCAACACGACCGTGAGAACACCCAAGCCGCGGCGCGTTGCATCACCAAGCTCCGGCCGATTCCAGCGACGCTCCAGGGTGTCGATGGCGATGCCGATCCAAACGACGGGATGACGAATCGCGCGATAGAGGGCATGCGGGTAGCCGACGCAGGCTTCCACGATCAGCGCGGCGACGAGCAGCCAGGGGTCGAACATCGCTAGCTCCGCGTCGCGCGCCCGTGAATGGCAATGGTCGGCGGCGTGCCATTCGCGCCATCGAGCCACTGCGCATCGATGTTATAGACATCGCGCAGGATCTGCGGCGTCAGCGCCTGTTGGGGCGTGCCGTCGGCAACGATGCGGCCCGCATCGATGATGATGACACGATCGGCGATTCTCGCGGCCAGCGTGAGGTCGTGAATGGTCAGCACCACACCACCGCCTTGGTCAGCCATCGATCGCAACAGCTCGGCCGCTTCGAACTGATGGGACGGATCCAGCCCGGTGAAGGGCTCGTCCGCCAGAATCCAATCCGACTCGCCCGCCAACACGCGCGCCAACAACACGCGGGCACGTTCGCCGCCCGAAAGTGTGGTGACGGTGCGGTCGGCCCACTGAGCGACTTCGGTTCTGCTCATCGCGCGTGCCACAGCGGCGCGATCTTCATCGTCGCTGCTGAGGCCATGAAACGGAATGCGACCGAGCCCGACAAGGGTCTGCACGTCGATCGACCAGGCGATCTCGGGAGTCTGCGGCAGAAAAGCGATGCGACGGGCACGTTGCATGGCTGCCAACGACTGCAGTGAGGTTCCATCCAGCTCGACCGAACCGCGTTCCGGACGAAGCAGGCCGGCGATGCAGGACAACAGCGTGGACTTGCCGGCGCCGTTCGGGCCGAGCACCGCGGTGACGGCGCCCGACTGCAAGTGCAGATCGATGCCGTCCAGCACGACGCGGTTGCCACGCCGGAACTGTAGTCCGCTGATTTTCAGGTTGCTGGCGGGCCGCGTCATGTGAGTTTGCGCCGCATGGAGTGCAACAGCACGAAGAAGAACGGGGCGCCGATCAATGACATCACCACGCCGAGCTCGAGCTCCGAGCCGCCGGGGAGTAAGCGCACGACAATATCTCCTGCGAGCACCAATGCCGCGCCGCCGATTGCACTGGGAACCAGCAACGCGCCGGGGCGCGAGCCAACCAGCGAACGCATCAGATGCGGCACGATCAAGCCGACGAAGCCGATGACTCCCGTCACGGCGGTGCTGCCGCCAACGATCAGTCCGATGCCAAGGGCGAGCTGCCATTGCGCCCGGTTCAAATCGATACCGAGTGAACGTGCGCCCGTTTCACCGAGCGTCAGCGCATCGAGCGGGCGACGACAGCCGAGCACAGCGATGCATCCGATGATGATCAGGGGCGCGGCAATCGTGAGCTCGTCGAAACTGCGATCGGTGAGCCCGCCCAGCATCCAGCGCACGATTTCGCCCGCCGCCCACGGACTCGGTGACAGGGACAAGGCCAGCGAAATACCCGCGATGGCGAGTGCGCTGAGGATGATCCCGGACAGCACCAGCGTCAGCACGCTGGCTGCCATGCCGGACAAAACGAACAATGCGGCCATGCCGGTCATGCCGCCGATCACGCCGCAGATCGGCAGCACCCACGGATGCAGGCCCGCGATGTTGAAGAAGATACTGAGCACCGCGCCGAGCGCGGCCATTGCAGATACGCCCAACGTTCCAGGCTCGGCGAGCGCATTTCTCAAATAGCCTTGCATCGCCGCGCCGGCCAGGCCAAGCGACGCGCCGACCAGAACACCCAGAATCGCGCGAGGCAATCGCAGCTCGATCAGAATCGCGCGGCTGACGGCGTCCTGCGCCTTCCACATCTCCCAAGTCAGGGTCACGCGTCCGACGGCGACCGACAGGATCGCTAGCACGACGACGAGCACCAACAGCGCCGGAATGGCCCACCGACGTGCAGTCACTGCGCGCTCCTGGTCCGACCGGCGGCCACCGCCTGTTCACGGGCATGAACGAGCGCGGCGACGGCGGGGACCATGGTCGGTCCGGCGCAGTACAAGAGCCGCGCTGGAAACACTGCTTGTGTCATTTGAGACTGCAAAGCTCGTAACGCGCGATGATGAACGATCTTCTCTGCTTGCATGGGCGAGCCGGGCGAGGTTTCGCCGACGAGTAAGACATCGGGGGGAGACGAGACCAGTACTTCCAGCGGCAGCGGACGATATTGCTCGACGCCGTAGCGCGCGGCGATGTTTCTCAGTCCCGTGAGCTCCATCAACTCGCCGACGACTGTATTCGCGCCCGCAGACAAGCCGCCGGGCTGATAAATCGCAGCTGTCAAAGGCTGTTCGTTCGCAGGCAGGCGAGCAGCGTCGAGCGCGGCCTGGATGCGCGAAACCAGTGCTTCGCCCTCACGCTCGGCGCCGAGCAGCTTGGCGACCTGTCTCACTTGCGCGAGGCTCTCCGCGACGGAGCCCGGAACATCGAACAGCTCGAAGCGAATGCCGACGCGCTTCAACGCGTTGCGAGTGGCAATGGCCGAGTGGCGGCTGGTGAGCACCAGGTCCGGTCGAAGCGCGACGACTTCCTCGGCGGTTTCGTAGGTGATCGGCAGGTGGCGCGCGGACTCGGCGATTGTCGAACGCTGAGGGTCGCGCGCGTAGTGACTCAACGCCGCGATCCGATCGTGAGAGACCAGTTCGATCACGATGCTGTCGACGCACATGTTCAGGGACACGATGCGCATCGGATGACGTGCCTGTTCGGCTGCCTGCGCACCGGGCGCGAGCCACGCAGCAGCGAGCAGCGATGCGAGCCAGGCTTTCAAAACTCCACTCCGCGCTGCGGCTTGAAGCCGGCCTCGTACGGGTGTTTGATCAACGTCATCTCGGTGATGAGATCGGCGATCTCCAGCAGCTGCGGGCGGGCGTCGCGGCCGGTGATGCAGATGTGCTTGTCGCGCGGCCGGTTCTTCAGGAACTCGACCACCTCCTCGATGTTGACGTAGTCGTTGCGAATGGCAATGTTCAATTCATCGAGCAGCACGAAGTCATAGTCGGGATCGACGATCAGCTCGCAGCTGCGTTGCCACGCCTTCTGGGCCGCGGCGATGTCGCGCTGGCGGTCCTGCACGTCCCAGGTGAAGCCTTCACCCATGACCTCGAACGTCACCAGCTCGGGGAAGCGGCGGAAGAAATGTTTCTCGCCGGTCTGCCACTTGCCCTTGATGAACTGCACGATGCCGACGCGCATGTCCCAGCCCAGCGCGCGGGCCACCATGCCGAAGGCGCTGGAAGACTTGCCTTTGCCGGGGCCGGTGAGAATCATCAGCAGGCCGCCCCGCTCCTTCTTGGTCGCGCGCTCGGCGCGGCGCTCGGCCTGTCGCAGTTTCATCTCTTCGGCGTGCAGGCGATCCTTCTCGGCTTCGGAAAGCCCGTCGGTCGGTGTGCTCATGGTTGCACCTTCAGCGCATCGGCGAGGCGGCGCCAGTCGTTCGAAGCGAGCGGCAGGCCGAACCGCAGCAGCGTGCTGTCGTAGTCGAAAGGCCGCGCGAGAATGCCGTGCGAAATGAGTTGTGTGAACCTGGCGCGCGCGTTCGGGGCGCGAGCCAGTCGATAAAGTGAAGTTCCGCCCACGATGGTCATGCCCGCGCCAGTGAGCAACCGATCCAGCCGTTGAGCGGCGCGATGCAATCGCAGCCGGGTTTTGTCAGCCCAGGCCGCATCGGCGTAGGCCGCGAGCCCCGCTCGTAACGCGTCTACCGAAACGGGCCAATCGCCGAGCCACTGGCGCAGTCGAGTGGCGAGGGCGGGCGAGGCAATGACGAATCCGAGGCGAACGCCGGCCAGTCCATAAAACTTTCCAAACGAACGCAACACGATCATGCGCGGCGCGCGCCCGGTGCCGGCCAGACCAGCGACGCTGTGCAGGGGTTCGAGATCGCCGAACGCTTCGTCGACGATCAACACGCCGTCGCTCGCCTGCAGGGAATCGTGCAACCCTTGCAGCCGATCCTGGCTCAACACGCGTCCATCCGGATTGTTTGGATTGACCACGGTCATCGCGATGCTGCCGGCCATATGTGCCGCTTGCGCAATGTTGCCGACTGCGCGCGCGTCAAGCTCCGAGTCTTTGCAGATCTCGGTTTGCACGCCGGCACGAATCCACGCATCGGCGTGCGATCCATACGTCGGCCCTGCAATCACTGCGGCAGGGATCTTCAGCAGATACGGCAGCAGTCGAAGCGCGTTCTCCGTTCCGCCAGTCGCGACGACACGCGCTGGGTCATCGACGCCAAATGCAGTTCCGGCCACAGCTTCGAGCCTGGCCAGTTCGGTGGGCTCCGGCAACCGATTGCGCTCGCGAGCCGAAGCTCGCGGCGCCGGATACGAGGAAGGATTGATGCCTGTGGATAAATCGATCCACGGCTGCGGCACATCGGGAAACAACGCGCGCGCGACACACAGCCGGCCACCATGATGGGCGAAGCGTCCGGCTGCGATGTCGGCGCCGCTGTTCATCAGAAGGTCTGCCGAAGGCCGGCGTAGAACGTGCGGCCGAGCGTGCCGTAGTTCTTCGCGATCTCGTACTTCTCGTTGAACGCGTTCTCGACGCGGCCGTACACCTCCAGCGAATCGCGCACTGCGTACGACGCGCGGAAATCGCACAGCGTGTAACTATCGAGCACGGCGACGTTGGAGATGGTGTCGAACGAGCGGCTGGCGTGCTGAACCGCGACCGTGGTGGTCAGGCCGACGGGCCACTCATAGCTCAGCTGCGCATTGGCGGTCTCATCCGGGCGGCGCGGCAGCTTGTGGCCGAAGTTCGCGGTGCCGCGTGCGGTGCTCTTCGCGTCCATGTTGGTGTAGTTCACAGCAAGCGACAGCCGCTCGGTCAGCTGGGCCGTCGCTGCCAACTCGACCCCTTCGGCGTTGGTTTGCTGGAAGTTGTCGTAGTAACCGTCGGGCCGCGCCTGGCAGTTCGGCGAGGTTTCGCCCCAGCAGGAGACGAAGTCGATCATGTTCGTGGTGTCGCGGTTGAAGTAGGTTGCGGACACCACCAGCCGCTTGCCGAACAAGTGCTGCTCGATACCGGCATCCCAGCTTTCGGCTTCTTCGGCGTCGAGATTCAGATTGCCGTACTGGCTGTACAACTGATACAGCGTCGGCGCCTTGAAGCCCTCGCCATAGCTGGCACGCAAGATCGTGGACGGGGTGACGGACCAGGCGGCCGACGCGCGGGTCGTCGTGTGACCGCCGAACGTTTCGTGATCGTCATAGCGAACGCCAGCGCTCAACGACAACGCATCGATCGGCGTCACGTTGACCTGCGCGTAAGCGCTGTCGATCCGCACGTCGCCGGTCAGCGGCGTGGGATTCGGATCCCAGGTCGTCGGCGACACGCTGCTCAGCTTGGAACGCTCCGACTCGAGGCCGACGATCGTGCTCAGGCGCTCGGTGATGCGCAGCGTGCCCTGATATTCCCAGCGCTCGTTGCGACCATCGGCATCGAAAGTGGTGCGCACCGGTGAGGACGGGTCGGTGTTCTTGCGATCCGTGTCGGTGTACGCAAAACCGATGCGATTCTCGAGGCGGCCCTCGAATGCGTTGATCTTCACGCCGGCGTAAGTGGTCAATTCTTCGGTGGTGCCGTACTCGGGCGAGTCGACGAGAAAGCCGTCGAATTCCGAACGGCCGTCGCTCCACGTCGAGCGCAGTTCGGCGGAAACATTGTCGGTGATGCGCAGAATGCCACGCGCATTGAAGCCGACATTGCGATATCCGTCGGATTCGCGACCGCCTTGATAACGCGAGTACGAGGAGATGCCGTCGGTCGTCACGTAATTGCCACCGACGCGCCAGGCGAAGCGGTCACCGCCTGCTTGAGCGTTGCCGCGCACGATCGCGGTGTTGTGAGTGCCGCCCTCGGCGGACACGGTCGCGGACAGCGGGCCCTCGGGCACCGGCGTCACGATGTTTACTACGCCGCCAATGGCCTGGCTGCCCCAGAGCGTGGACTGCGGACCGCGCAACACTTCGATCTGTGCAAAATCGGTGGTGATGAGATCCGCAAAGTTGAATTCGCCGCTCGCCGAGGAGGGGTCGTTGAGCTTGACGCCATCGATGAGCACCATGGTCTGATGGCTTTCCGCGCCGCGAATGCGCAGCGTCGTGGTGCCGCCCAAGCCGCCCGTGCGCGCGACGCTGATCCCTGGCGTCGTCGCGAGCAGATCGGACACGGCGGTTTTCTGGCTGCGGCGCTGCTCCTTCGCCGTGATCACGGTGACGGAATCGCCGACGTTCGATGTTTCCTGCGCGATGCGATTGGCGCTGACGATGACGTCTTCGACGCCATCGCCGGTATCCGCAGCCATTGCGGCCAATGCCGGATGCAGCAGCAAGGCAACGGACAGGGAAAGAAGGCGAGAGGGGACCCGGGAAGTGGGCCGGCAAAGGGGCATGGTAGTCACAGAAGGCTCCGCGGTAAGTCACAAACCGCATGGGCTGCAACTTTCAAACGCGTCGCGACCCATGCACCGGTCGCCTCTACAGGGAAATTCCCGTTCTCTCGGCACACCCCGGCCGATCGATGGACGACGGCGGCAAGCAGGTCTCCTGGCTGATGGCTGAAGTCCTCGCGTCACCTTCCCGGCGCACCCGGTCATCCGGGCCTCGCCAGTGGTTTTGACGCGCGGCGAACCACTTACAGTTGCGGGGGCAGCCCGGGCTTCACACCCGAGTTCCCTTTGAATCCCCGTGACGGGGAACTTGTCGCGCGGCGCGAGGATGAAGTCCGCGCCGGCAATCGTCAAGTGTCAGGCAAATTCTTGCGCCGCGCGCGCAGTTGCCGATCCAGCGACCATGCCCCGGGCCCGTACACGGTCAGGACCAGCAGCAAATAGCCCCACAAATAATGCTGACCGATGGCGGCGGCGAAGCCGTCCTGGAACAGCACGTGCGCATATGAAATCACCGCGAGCACATTGACGGCCTGCAGCCCGAGCGCGCTGAGCCTGCCGAACAGACCGAGCATCAGCAGCGTCGGAAACACCAGCTCGCCGGCGGTGCCCGCGATTGCCGCCAGGTGCGGGGACAGCAGCGGCACGCGATATTCGTACTCGAACAAAGCAAGCGTGCCGGGCCAGTCGGAGAGCTTGAGATAACCGCTCTTCAGGAACACCCAGCTCACATAAATCCGCGAGGCGAGCGCGAATGGCGCCTGCAGCAGGTCGAGCAGGCGGGGCAGGGAGCCGTTCGAATCCATCGAGGCGGTGCTCAGCATCTTCAGCTTCCGGTGGGGGGTTGCGGAACAGGACCGGTCCGAAGCAGTGCTTATTACCGACGCCGGTCTGTAATGCGATGGCGCCTGCTCCGGTCTTGTGGGCAAGATGCCGTTCGCGGCATCGATGACGATCCGTTTCATACCCACCAGGAAATCCGATCAGGAGAGAACATGAGCACACAGAAAGCCACTCGCGCCGCCATGGCCGCCGCCGCGGCGATGCTGTTCAGCACCGTCGCCACCACCGCGAACGCGGCGGACGAAGCCAAGGTGAAATGCGAAGGCGTCAATTCGTGCAAAGGGACTTCGGCCTGCAGCACGGCCACCAATGCCTGTCAGGGCCAGAACAAGTGCAAGGGCACCGGCTACCTGATCATGAGCAAGGCCGATTGCGATGCCGCCAAGGCCAAACTGAAGAAATGATTGCGGTGCCGGCGGGCCCACGGCATGTCGGGCCCGCCGCATTC
>Ga0065721_10050843_pt1 | contig 17562 bp, 10 predicted proteins | sample Mesricmetagenome_FD_59108 | JGI IMG/M metagenome (GOLD analysis project Ga0065721, IMG submission 59108) | Mesophilic microbial community from rice straw/compost enrichment Sample: eDNA_1 v2 (version 2) | ecosystem: Engineered > Solid waste > Grass > Composting > Bioreactor | place: USA: Davis... | reverse complement strand
CTTCCCCGATGTGCCGTCCGTGGTGGAGTTCTACCGCAGCGGCGGACGCCCGCCGGCTCTGATCATCTCCGATTATGAGCTGGCCGAGGATATGACCGGCGACCGCGCCATAGCCGAGGCGCGAGCCTGCCTGCAGCGCCAAGTGCCGGCGTTCATTGTCACAGGTACGGAAGATGCCGATGCCTGGGCACGGTTGCAGGCCCAGGGCTTCGCGGTGCTGCGCAAACCGGTCAAACCTGCCCGCCTGCGCGCGCTCATCAACCACCTGCTGTGTTGAAAAAACCGCATCTAATCCCTCGCCGGCGTATTAATGCGGACAATACCGGCCTATAATCTGCGGCCTTTCACCTTCTTCACATTCCTCTGCTACGACTAAAGGAGTCTCCTGTGAACTCGACCCTGAAATCCCTCGGCCTGGTGGCCCTCGGCGCCCTGGCCATCAGCGCCTACGCCGCCACTGAATCCGTCTCGGATCGCACCAAGCCCGTTGGCGAAGTGTGCATGGCCGGCGAGCCCTGCGCCGCCCCGGCCGCAGCGCCCGCCGCCGGCGGTGAAGCCCGCAGCGGTGAGCAGGTGTATTCCACCAAGTGCTTCACCTGCCACGCCACAGGCGCAGCCGGCGCCCCCAAACTGGGTGATGCCGCCGCCTGGGCTCCCCGCGTTGCCGAGCGCGGCGTGGACGGCATGTACGCCAGCGCGCTCAAAGGCTTCCAGGCCATGCCCGCCAAAGGCCTGTGCATGGACTGCAGCGACGACGAGATCAAAGCCGCCGTGGACCACATACTCGCCAACTCCAAATAAGGCGCGCTGCAACGAAAAAACCGCCTGCGGGCGGTTTTTTTTATGTCTGTTCCAAGGTGAATTGGCCTCAGGCCGAGTGCTCGTTGCGCCTGTCCTCGCTGTCCAGCGCGTCCAGCCAATGGATCAGGGGCTGCCAGTTCTGCAGGTCTTCCGCTTTGCGATAACTGTGGAGTTCGTGGATACCCAGCCCCTGTTCCGCCGCCTGCACATAGAGGGTGGTGTCCCTCAGGCTGGTGACAAAGGGGATGCCGAGCGAGTGGAGAAAGCGTTCGAGCCGCTGGTACACCAACAGATTCTTGCGCACCCGGTTGGCGATCACGGCAATGCGGTTGCGCCGCTTGTGCTGCTTGGCCAACAGCAGCAGATCGGCGATGCAATGGGAGGCGGCGTGTATATCCAGATCGGAGGGCAGCACCGGAATCAGTATGGCGCTGGCCTTGTCCAGCAGCTGGGTGAAGCCGCTCATCTCCAGCCCGGCGGGGGAGTCCACCACTACACGTTCCGTCTTGGGCTCGACCCGCAGAAACCAGCTGCGGGTGACACTGTGGTTGTACTTGTAGGCGGGAATGGCCTGGATTTTCGGCAGATTCGCCGGGCGCCGGCTGAGCCAGAAAGTGGCGGAGCCCTGGGGATCATAATCCAGCAGGGCGGTTTTATAACCGCTGTGCGCGTAATAGGAGGCGAGGTTGGCGGCAACGGTCGTCTTACCGCAGCCGCCCTTGGCGTTGAGCACGACTATGCGCTGTTCCTGGATCATAGAGATGGCCGCAGGTGTGACCGGGAAATGCCCTTGAGTATAGTCCAGGGTCCCAATATCAGCCGCAGATTGCGATCCATGTTGCATTGCACAAAAAAGTTATAACGAGCGCAATCCGGCTGGGGTACACTCAGCCCGCCGCGAGGTATGCGGCGGACACGCAACAGGGGCGGTTTCACCTTGGACGGGGGTGGCCCGCCACCCAAGATGGACAAGAATTATGAAAATTACCCTCAGTGATGAATTACCGGAAGATGCGGCGGCCATAGAACTATTGCTGCAGCAGGCATTTCAGGAGGCGCCGCATTCCAATCAGAGTGAACACCTTATAGTGCGGCAGCTGCGGGCGTCCGGCGATTTGAGTTTTGCCCTGGTGGCCAGGCTCGCGGACGCAGTGGTGGGTTATGCGGCTGTATCGCCGGTAACAGTGGCGGACGCCGCGGGCTGGTACGGTGTGGGCCCGGTGGCGGTCAGCCCGGCTCACCAGAATCGCGGCATTGGCAGCCGACTGATGCACAACACCCTGATGAGACTGCGCGACATGGGGGCCGGTGGATGTGTGGTGGTGGGTGAACCCGAGTTCTACCGGCGCTTTGGTTTTCGCGAACTGCCGGGGCTCCATTTTCCCGGAGTCGCACCCGAGTATTTCCTGGCGGTCTCTTTTGCCGGCGCCACACCCCGCGGCGAGGTCAGCTACAGCGAGGCCTTCAGTCAGCTGGAAGTGTAAACGACGCTTTTCCTCGTTTGATCAATCCCATTTTTTGTTCCCGCAGCCGGTCATTGCCGCCGGCTTTTGTAATTTTTGCAAAATTCCGCGGTGAAAAATCCGGGCACAGCGGGAGTTGAACCCATTCCTTATCCGCAAAGCTGTATGCGAGGTCGCTGACATGGCGTCTGGCGGCGTTGGCATTGTTCTTGGTAGCACTGTCTCTGGATTCGCGGGAGGACACCTGTCGAACCAGGGCAACCAAACAAATGATGTGAACCAGGAGCGTAAATGCCGGAGCAGAACACAAGGGACGAGCACAGATTTCATATTGTCGGCATAGGCGCTTCGGCCGGCGGTCTGGATCCCCTCGAGACATTCTTCAAAAACATGCCGTCCAATTCCGGTATGGCGTTTGTGGTGGTGCAGCATCTGTCGCCGGACTTCAAAAGCCAGATGGAACAGCTGCTGTCGCGCAAGACCCGCATGCAAATCCACCGCGTGGAAGACGGCGTAGTCATAGAGCCGGACAATATCTATCTGATACCACCGAAGAAGATGATGGCCGTGGTTAATGGCCGTCTGTTGCTGACCGATAAGGCGCCCGCGGGCCAGATTTCCCATCCCATAGATGAATTTTTCTGCTCATTGGCGCAGGACGCCGGGCCAAAGAGCATCGGCATAGTCTTGTCCGGCACAGGCGCGGATGGCTCCAGGGGCGTGGTCAGTATTGCGGCCGCCGGTGGGCTGGTGTTGGCGCAGGATGAGGAGAGCGCGGCCTTCGACGGCATGCCCAACAGCGCCATGGCCACGGGCGTCGTGACCTTGACCCTGCCGCCGGAGGTGATGCCGGAAATGTTGCTGCGCTATGTGCGCGGCGATCTGACGCCGGACCTGCTGCGCGAGCGTGAGCAGCTGCCGGAGGAATCTGATCTGCGGCGCATATTCCGCCTACTCAACGAGCGCTACAAAATTGATTTTTCACTCTACAAGATCGCCACGGTCGGACGGCGGATCAAGCGCCGGCTGCTGCTGACCAACAATCAGGATCTCAAGGATTACTGGCAGCGCATCGAAAGCGACGACGCGGAATTGGAAAGCCTGTACAAGGATCTGCTCATAGGCGTGACCCGATTCTTCCGCGATACGGAAATGTACAGCGTGCTGGAACTGCAGGTGGCGCCGCGGCTGATCAGCGTCATGGAGGAAAACCGCCCGCTGCGCATCTGGGTGGCGGGTTGCGCCACGGGCGAAGAAGCCTATTCCCTGGCGATCCTGTTTCACGAGCAGCTCACAGCCGCCGGCAAACCTTGCAACATCAAGATTTTCGCCACGGATGTGCATCCGGCTTCCATCAAGACGGCCGGCAACGGCTTTTATTCCGAGGAGGCGCTGCAGGGCGTCTCGGAAAAGCGGCGTTCGCGTTATTTCAACCGCGCGAAAAACGGCTATACGGTGTGTGCGGAAATTCGCAAGCTGGTCTCATTCGCCACACACAATGTGATCACGGATGCGCCCTTTACCAAATTGGATCTGATCACCTGCCGCAATCTGCTGATCTATCTGCAGAGCCACGTGCAGAAAAAAGTCATCTCCGTATTTCATTTCAGTCTCAACACCGGCGGCATATTGGCGCTCGGCTCCAGTGAAACCGTGGGCGATCTCGCCGCTGAATTCGAGGAGGTCAGCGGACGGCAGCGGATTTATCGCAAGAAACGCGATGTGCGTTTGCCGGCGGAATCGCGTTTTGAAGTGCAGAGTCTGCCGTTGCGCTATGTGTCTCTGGCAAAAAACAGTGCAGATTCTGAGCTGGTCAACCGCAGGGAGCGGTCCCTCTTGTCCGTATACGACCGTCTGCTGGAGCAGTTCCTGCCGCCGTCCTATCTGCTCGATGAAAAGCTGCACATAGTCCATATTTTTGGTGGCGGAGAACAATTTCTGCGGCTGCGCTCCGGCCGCACCTCCACCTATTTTCTCGACCTGATCGAGGAGGAGGCGAAAACCTCATTCGCCGGCGCCATCAATCACGTGGTGCAGAAGGCGACATCGGTCAATTACACCGGCATCCGCATGCGTGACGCGGAGGGCAATCTGCGCAGTCATCAGGTTTCCGTCCAGCCGATCTATGATCAGCGCACCAAGGCGAATTATTTTTTCATCAAGCTGACCGAGCAGAAAACGCCGGAACTGATTCAGGACGGCGAAGCCATTCAACTGGACGCCATAACCCGCGATCACATCGACTCCCTAGAGGTGGAACTGCGCTTCACCCAGGAAAATCTTCAGGCGACCATAGAGGAACTGGAAACCGCAAACGAGGAGATGCAGGCCTCCAATGAAGAACTGGTGGCCTCCAATGAAGAGTTGCAAAGCACCAACGAAGAACTGCAGTCCGTCAACGAAGAGCTTTACACGGTCAATTACGAGTACCAGAAAAAAATCCATGAATTGGTGGAAGCCAATGACGATATGGACAATCTTCTGGCCACCACGCGGGTGGGCGTGGTCTTTATGGATCGCGATCTGTGCATCCGCCGCTACACGCCGGAGATCAGTCGCGTTTTCAATTTTATGCCCCAGGATGTGGGGCGCCCGGTGGCCGGATTCACCCACACGCTGATGCATCCGGAGCTGATCGACCAGCTGCGCACAGTGGTGGAAAAAGGAGAGGAATTCGAGACCGAAACCTGCGACCTCAATGGCAACCCCTATATTTTGCGTCTGCTGCCCTATCGCAGCGCCCATACGGGTGAATGCCAGGGTGTATTGTTGACCCTGATCGACATTCAATCGCTCAAGTCGGCTCAGGTTGAAGTGGCGCGCTTCAAGATGATCAGCGACCTCACATCTGACGGCAACGCCCTGGTGGATACGGATGCGGTACTGACTTACGTCAATCCCGCTCTGTGCCAGTTACTGCAATACAGCGCCGGGGAATTATTGGGGATGAGGCTTGCGGATCTGGTGGCAGAGGCATCCCCTCTGGAGGTGCACAACTTGTTGACGCGTGCGCGCGCAGAAAAAATGGCGCCGTTTGAAAGTAGCCTGATCCGCAGAGATCAGAGCCGTCTGCCGGTGGAAATGAATCTGACCGCGGTGACCTTTGCCGGCGAATCCCTGGTTTTTGTCAGCGCCCGCAATATCACCCAACGCCTGCATCATCAGCGCAAACTGCGCGACATGCAGGAGCGCGCCGAGGCGGCGAGCAAGACCAAAACCATATTTCTCGCCAATATCAGCCATGAATTGCGCACGCCTTTGACCGCCATATTGGGATTTACGGAATTGCTGCAGATGGAGATCAAATCCGCAGGTGCCCGTGACAAGCTGGATATATTGCGCCGCAATAGCCTGCACCTGCTGGATCTGCTCAACGATCTGCTGGATCTATCAAAAATCGAAAGCGGCTTTTTGCAGATCGCCATGGAAGAGTGCGATCTACTCAATTTATTGAGCGATGTACAGGCCATCGCCATCAATCGCGCGCGCGAAAAAAGTCTGGATCTGACCTTCGAGATACTCAATGAGGTGCCGCAGATCCTGATCACGGATCCCATACGCTACCGGCAGGTGGTCACCAATCTGTTGAGCAACGCCATCAAATACACGGAAAAAGGATCGGTCAATGTCACTGTGCGCAGATTCTCCGAGATGGAGCAGGACTGCATAGAACTGGCGGTGACCGACACCGGACGCGGCATAGTGCCCGCAGAACGGGACAATTTGTTCAAGCCTTTCGTGCGCGGCTCTGACAATCTTACGCGCAAAACCCCCGGCTCAGGTCTGGGGTTGAGCATCAGCCAGCAGCTGGCGCGGCAGATGGGCGGTGAAATCACTTTTGATAGTACGCCGGGGCGGGGCAGTCAATTCCGTTTCACCCTGCCGCTGCGCCAGTCCCGCACCTCCGCGCCTGTGGAGCCGGGCATCATAGAAAAGCAGGAAAAACCTTTGGCGACAGCGCTTGTTCCCGCTCTGCGCTGTCGCTTGATGATCGTCGATGATCACGAGGATATCCGCGAATATCTGCGCGGCATTCTGCGGCCGACCCAGGCTCATATCATCACTGCGGACAATGGACAGGAAGCTGTCGATCATGTGCGAGCGCATCTGCAGGACGGCGCATTGCCGGATTTGATTTTGATGGATTTCCATATGCCGGTAATGAACGGGCAGGAGGCGGTGGCCGCCATACGCGCTTTGGGCGTGGAGATTCCCATCATTGCCATTACCGCCGGCGCCATGAAGGGTGAGCGCGAGCGCTGTCTGCTGGCCGGCTTCAGTGATTATTTATCCAAGCCTTTCGATATTCGCGTGTTGCTCGACAAGGTGACCCGGTTTCTGCAGGGCAGCGCCGCAGCGGTTCCAACCGGGGATGGCGCAGCGCGCGATGGCGGCAGTGCGTCGGTGAAAAAATTGCTGGTAGTGGATGACAATGTGGATGTCACCCTGGCGGTCAAGGAGCTGCTGCAGGCCCACGGCGGTTTTCAGGTGGAGACCGTATTCGACGGCAAAGCCGCGCTGGAGCGGCTCAACAGTTTCTGTCCCGATGCTGTTTTGTTGGATATGCAGCTGCCGGATATCGATGGCCTGGAGGTGGTGCGTAGGGCGGCGGGCGCAAGCGCCAACCGTCTGCCGCAGTTTGTCGCCATGACGGGTTATGCCGATGTGCAGGAAAAACAGCGCGCTTTGAGTAACGGCTTCAGCGAATATCTGGTGAAGCCGTTCACCTTGACGGAAATGATCAGCGCACTGGAAGCGGTGCTTGACAGCGAACCCTGAAAATCCGCTCAGCCCCAGATCAACCAGCCGCACAACAGGCCCGTCAGGGCACCTGCGGCGAAGACCCAACCCAGGGAAGAGGACTGCTGGCTCGCCGAACTCTTGGCCGGGCGGATCACCGGCTGAGCCGCCGGGCGCGCGCCCTGGGCCTGTTGCAGGATTTTGCGGGTCTCATCCGGGCGCAGAAAAACCGTCGTGCTGCTGACCTCTTCCGGCTCCACGGAGGGCGGGGGTGTGGAGGAGGACGGCTGTTCGTTGGTCAGTCTCGCCGTCAGTGTGAATTTGCCTATGCCGATGGTATCCGAAGGTAGAACCGGGGCCTGGGTCACCCTCTGGCCGTTCAGGTAGGTGCCGTTTCCACTCAACAGGTCCACCAACATGATTTTGTCGCCCTGCACCAGCAGCTTGGCGTGCGTGCGCGAGACCCCGGGGTTGTCCAGGAGCACGTCACATTCCGTGCTGCGTCCTATGAGAATTTCCGTTTCAGAAAAGCAGTATTCATGAAGCTCCGTGCCGTGGATGCTGACGTTGATTTGCAGATACATAGGGAATACACAGGTCCTTTGATACGCCCTGGTGGGCAAAAAGTCGCCATTATAACGATGGCTGCAACGGGCTAACCAGGGGTGGCGAGTGCGGAGCGGCGATCTGCGGTCAGATGTTGTACCGAGAGCGCTCTGCGCATATCGCCGAAACGTTTGCGGTAGGCGGCGGGTGTCAGGCCCACCTGACGGCGAAACAGCCGGCTGAAAAATCCCGCATCCTCATAACCCACATCATTGGCTATGGCCTCCACGGAAAGATCGGAGCGCTCCAGCATCTGCTTGGCCTCCTCCAATCGCAGTGTGTGGACATACTCCAGCGGCGACATGCCGGTGGCCTGTTGGAAGCGCCGCTTGAACGAGCGTTCCGGCAGGCAGCTGCGCTCTATCATCAAAGCCACTGGAGCCGGCCGCTGATAATTTTCCGCGATCCATGTCTGGCAGTCGGCGATCACCGCGTCCTCCACCTGGCGTGTGCGGGCGAGGCGGGCGAAAGGTTGCTGGCCCACCGAGTGCCAGTCGATGAGGTTCAGGCGCGCCGTGCGCATAGCTTCCTCCACACCGCAGAATCGCGCGATCAACAGCAGCGCCAGATCCAACCATGTGGTGCCGCCGCCGGCCATCACCAGGCGCTGTCCTTCTCCCGTGGCCACCAGCGCCCGCTGGGGATGCACTTCGATCTGGGGAAAATGCTGCTTCAGATAATCGCAATAGCCCCAGTGGGTCGTCGCCTCCCAGCCATTGAGCAGGCCGGATTCCGCCAGCAGAAGCGCACCGGAGCAGGCGGTGGCCAGAGTGGCGCCCTGCTGATACACACGGCGCAGATAGCGTATCTCCGCAGCGAAATCCTGGGACAGGGATTCCCCGGGGGCCACAAAAATATCCGGCACACACACCACCTCGGGTATGGGCATGGCGTCCAGATGCGCGTGCGGTGTGAGCACCACGCCATTGGCGGCGGGGAAACTGCCGGAGTGAGCCGACACTATTTGCGGCGACATGAGCTCGGGGCCCGGGCTGCCTCCTGTCACCAGTGCCCAATCCCGTCCCACACCTTTGAACAGGTCGTACATGCCGTAAATGGTGGAAGCGGTGCTTTGGGGAAAAGCGAGTATGGCGACGCGAACAGGCTGGGTCATGGCTGAAATGTCCGGTTTCTAGCAGAAATGACTTTGGGCTCTGAAAGCTGCCCTGGTTACAGTGCATATACCGGCCGCTGGCCGGATTTTGCTTTGCGCTGGCAATTACTGCCGCTTATTTAACACGAGGAGTCTGTATGTCAAACACTGGATCTGTATATCGTCATCAATTGCCGCAATTGCACAATCATGTATTGGTGTGTGACGGCGGTATGGAAACCACGCTGATTTATCACGAAGGCGTGGATCTGCCGGCATTTGCCTCTTTCACTCTGCTGGATAAACCCGAAGGCGCGGAAATTCTGCGGCGCTATTACAGCCGCTATGCGGACATAGCTCGAGAGCAGAAACGCGGCCTGATATTGGAGACCGCCACCTGGCGGGCAAACGCCGATTGGGGTGCGCACCTGGGATACGATCAGGCGCAATTGGCGGAAATCAACCGCCGGGCGGTTGCCTTGCTGGAAGATCTGCGCGCTGAGTGGCAGGCGCAGATACGGCCTCTGGTCATAGGCGGCGTCATAGGCCCGCGCGGCGATGGTTATAAAATAGGACAACTGATGAGCCCAGCAGAGGCCCGCGATTATCACAGTCTGCAAATGCGCACCTTTGCCGATACAGCGGCGGATCTGGTGACCGCCTACACGCTGAATTATGTGGAAGAGGCGCTGGGGATAATTGAAGCCGCGCGCCAGTGGCGCATGCCGGTCGCCATATCCTTCACCGTGGAAACCGACGGACACCTGCCGTCCGGTCAGACGCTGCGTTCCGCCATAGAACAGGTGGATGCGCAAAGTGGCGGATATCCCGCCTACTACCAGATCAACTGCGCGCATCCGTCGCACTTTGAACATATTCTCGCGGACGAAGGTCCCTGGTTGGATCGCATTCGCGGTTTGCGCGCAAATGCCTCCCGCAAGAGCCACGCGGAGCTGGACAATAGCACCACCCTGGATGCGGGTGACCCGCTGGAATTGGGCGCCAGCTACAAACGCTTGACGGGGACCCTGCGCAAGCTGTCGTTGATCGGGGGCTGCTGCGGTACGGATCACCGGCATGTGGCAGCCATGTGCGAGGCGATCGTGGCCTGACGCTATTGCCTGCCATGTGCAGGCGATAGCGCCCGGGTGTTCGCCTCTACCGAAGAGATCTTCCCAGCAGCATGGCGATAAAGCGCTTCCGCACCTCGGGCCCGCTGTCGCGCTGAGTGAAAAATTCCGGGGTTCGATCGGGATACTGGGCATCGATTTCTATGCCCCAGAGCGGCTCCAGGGTGTTGGGCAGCATGGCATAGCGCGCATCGCCGATTCTCGCAGGATTGTGCGGATCTGCCACCAGCAACTGATCGGCAAAACCGTGAAATCTCTGCAGATCGCGGTAGGCCCGCGATTCGGGCGGCAGTGCGCCCCAGGTCTGAGGGTCCAGGCGCTCCACTGAATTGCCGATATAAGTGCGCACCGCGAAAGGCGGCAGATAAAACGCCAGCGCATGAATGCGCGATTCCTCCACCACCAGCACCCGCCAGAGCACTAGATTGGCCAGCGTAGGCTTGGCCACCAATCGCTCCGGTGTCACACCATTTTCCTGCGCCCAGTGTTGGCCGTAATCCAGCGCCCGCTGCAATTGCATATATCCCAGTATCAGATACACCAGTGCTGTGACAGGGGCGCACCAGCGCCAGGGGCTATAGGGCTTTTTCAACACCACAATCAGTCCCACCAACACCAACAGGGTAAACAGCGGATCCACCACGGCGATTATGTCGAGAGAAAAGGGAGCGCGAATGAGGGGCCAGAATAAATAGGTGCCGTAACTGGTACAGACATCCAGCAGACAGGCGCTGACGTAACCGGCGAGTGCGCAGAGAAAAAGCGGGCGCGGTGGCAACCACCGGCGCAACAGGGGCCAGAGCAGCAGGGTCAGCAGTGCCGCCGCCACAGGCGCGATCAGCAGTGAGTGGCTGAAATGCCGGTGATACTCCAGCACCAGCAGAGGGTCCTGAGCGCTGCGGATCAAAACATCCAGATCCGGCGCGAGCGCGGCCGTGCCCCCGGCCAGGGCGCAGGTGCGACGGTTGGGATGTCGGCTGACAAGAGACGCGCTCAGTGCGCCCAGCAAAGCGTGAGTCGCTATATCCATAAAGGATTTACGCAGGAGAAGATCATAAGAGGATTCTTAGCGGGTGAATTTTCTATTCGGTCAGTGCTGTAGAGCTCGGCGCCAGCTCACGCACAGTTACCGATAAACAGCCGACCCGGTGTATATTTCACAAAAGTCGCATGAGCGACGGCATATAATACCCGCGCTGCAAGGTTCAAAGCACATATCCATTTTTCCGATCTTTATAAGAGGGAGTTCACCCGTGCCTATCGATTTTATGCCTGCGAGTCCGTTTATCCAGGGAACCCGACACCTGCGTGTCCAGACAGGTTTGGGTGACGATGTGCTGCTGTTGCGGCGTTTCAGTGGTGTGGAAGGCATGTCCCGCCTGTTCCATTTCGATCTGGATCTGCTCTCCCATAACGGCTCTATCAATCCCCAGGATATAGTGGGCGATAACATCAGTATCTGCATCCAACCGGAAGGTGAACCTCAGCGTTTCTTCAATGGCTTTGTCAAAAGTTTCCAGTACCTCGGGTTGGAAAGACGCGGGTTGTATGCCTATAAGGCGGAGGTGGTGCCCTGGTTCTGGTTCTTGAGCAAACGCACCGATTGCCGGGTGTATCAGAATCAGACAGTGCAGGAAATCGTTGAATCCATTTTCAATGAACTGGGTTTTTCGGACTATGTTTTTGCGCTGGTGGAGCAGCATCCCAAGCTGGAATATTGTGTTCAATACAATGAGTCCGATCTGGATTTCATCAGTCGCCTTCTGGAGCACGAGGGCATCTACTATTTCATCGAGCATCAGCCCGACAAAAACATACTGCATTTGTCCGATGATGCTTCGCATTACAGCGATCTGGAACCCGAAGTGTTGGAACACAGTTCCGGCATGCGCCAGACCTATCAGATCCGCCTCTGGCAGCACCTGTATCAATACTGCTCCGGCGCCTATGCGCAAACGGATTTTGATTTCGAAAAATTCAACCAGTCTCTGCTCACCGAAACTTCCACCACCCTCAGACTGAAAAACAACAGTTCATTCCCGCGGTTTGAATTTCCCGGTTGCTATCGCGAAAACGAGTTGGGGCGCGCTTTGACCAAATTGCGCATGCAGCAGGAAGAAATGAACTACGAGCGCGTTTCTGCGGCGAGCAACATCCACATGCTGGAAGTGGGCAAAAAATTCATTTTGAAATCCGATGAAAACGAAGCGGATCACAATAAAATGTACGTCATTACGGAGATCCATCACAACGCTTACGACCCCAGCTATATGGAGAGTGAATCCGACGATCCGCCGTATACCAATCAGTTCGTTTGCCTGCCGTCCTCCACCACATTCCGCCCGGCCTGCGTCACACCCAAGCCGCGCATAGACGGTGTGCAGACCGCCGTGGTGGTGGGCAAGGCCGGCGATGAAATCTATACGGACAAATACGGCCGCATCAAATTGCAATTCCACTGGGACCGCTACGGCGCAAAGGATGAAACCAGCTCCTGTTGGGTACGGGTGGCGACCCAATGGGCCGGTAATAAATGGGGTTCTGTCACCATCCCCCGGGTGGGGCAGGAAGTGGTGGTCACTTTCGTCAATGGCGATCCCGATCAACCGCTGGTGATCGGCAGCGTCTACAACAGCGCCCACATGCCGCCCTATCCTCTGCCGGACAACAAAAGCATGATGGGCATGAAGTCCCGTTCCAGCAAAGGCGGGGATGGCGGCACCTACAACGAACTGGTGATCGACGATAAAAAGGATTCGGAAGAATTCCGCATCAACGCGCAGAAAAACTACAACATGAAGGTGGGCAAGGATTCGAGCACCCACGTGCTCAATAACCACACCGGCAAGATAGATGGCAATTCCGACACCACTGTGCAGGGTAACACCACACATAAAACCCAGGGCAATGACAGTTTCACCGTGAGCGGCAATCGCAGTGCCACTGTCGGCGGAAATCAGGACAGCACCATCGGGGGTAATGCAACGGAGACAGTGGCGGGAGATCAGACCAACTCCATCGGCGGCAACACTTCCACGACCGTGGGCGGCAACGACAGCGTCAGTATTTCCTCCAATCAGGAATACGTTGTGGGGGCCAGTCAAAGCATCTCGGTCGGAGCCAATCAGGGAATCAATGTGGGCGCCAATCAAACTATCCAGGTGGGCGGCAAGCAGGAGATCAGCGCCATGGCCCAGGAGGTCTCCATCATGACCAGTGCCAATATGTCCGCGCTGCAAATTTCCCAGACCGGGCAGACAGGGATAAATCTCTCGGTGGGGGCCGCCAGCATCAGCATGACTCCGGCCAGCATCACCCTTTCCGTGGGACCCAGTTCGATCACCATTTCCATGGCCACCGTCATGGTTGCCGGTCCGATTGTGAAACTGAATTAAAAGGCGCCCCACATGAGCGGGAAAAATCCCATTGAAAAGGAAATCGCCAAGCTCGGCGAGTCCTGGCAGGCTTTTACCGATGGCGATCAGGGCATATTGTGCTGGTTGATCAAATCGTCGGATGTGGCACTGGCGAATACCTTCATCAAGATCAAGGAACAGTTTGATGAAGACAACGGTGAGTGGTTTATCCAGCTCACCACGGAATTCCGCGATATGCAGAGTTTTGCCGGCGATCTCGCAGAGGAACTCAATGGGCTGATCGAGGAAGGTCTCGCGGAAGCCGATGGCGATACACCGCTCAACGACTGGCAAAAGCCCGATCTGCGTGCAGCCCAGAGCGGATTTCACGGACTTTTTCTCAGTTGTGACGCCATATTGAAAATATTTGGCAAGGATATAGAGCTGCTCACACTCGTCATCACGCCATCCGCAGTGAAAAAACCTCAGGAATATGCCCAATGGTGGGCGCTGGCCTGCAAAATCCGGCGCGACTACAAGGAATGGCAGGGGAAATTGAAGTTATTGGTTTTGGACAGTGCTGAGAAGCCGTTTTTATCCCAGACATTGGAAAAGAATGCCGATGTGGCGCTCTGCCAGACACCGCCGCTGGATTTCAATGGCGCCGCCCGCGCGGTGGCCGAGCAGGCGGATGATGGCTCCGACAGCGGAAAATTCCGTCTGCATCTGCTCGATATGAATAATGCCATCGGCGAGCAGGACAGGGGCAAGCTGGAAAAATCATCCGCCGCTGCGCTGGAAATCGCGGAAAAAAACCAGTGGTTCGACATGTGGACCACGGCGCTTATGACGCGCGGCGGGGGCTGGCTCAATTTCAAAATTTTCGATCTCGCCGCCAAGGATTATCGCCAGGCGCAACAGGTCGCGGCCCAGGGTGTGGAAAAGCAGATACCGGGCTGCGACAAACTGCTGGCCCAGGCCATGTTGTTTGAAGGCAGCGCCTATTTTCTGGCGAATTATCTGGAGCATGCGGCGCGGGCCTATCAAAACGCAGCCAAAAAAGCCGAGGAATTGAAGGATAGCTGGATGTGTGTGGAAGCTTGGCGTATGGCCTCTCTCAGCATGGAGCGGCACAAACAAACCGATATTGCGTGGCAATTCGCCAACCAGGCATTTAATGTCGGTCGAAGTATGAAGCCGGAAGAACGCGAACAATCGACTTTGGCATTTGTCGGCCAGGCGATGTTGCGCCTCAGCCCCAACGGACAGGTCAAATCCGAAGTTAAAAATGCGTTTGACAGATTGCTTGGGGAAGGATGGCTCAAGCAGGTGGAGGCAGCAACGGCATGATGCCCGTCATCAAACATTTCGACCCAGTGATGGGTGTCGATATCCACATAGTGGTTCTGCCACCGGGTGCGCCTACACCCATGCCGCATCCGCATATCGCCATGATCATCGACCCGATGGATTATGTGCCGATACTGGGTGCTACCGTATTTATCGGTCCATTGCCGCGCGCATCCGCAGGTACTGCGGGTAAACCCATTCCTCATATTCCCATGGGCGGCCCCTTCGTCAAGCCGCCGATGAATGAGGACGAGATCTTCATGGGCAGCGCTACCGTATTGGCGGATGAGGATCCTCTGAGTTATACGGCGCTGCCGGTACTCAGCTGTCAGGACGTGGGCATGATTTCGCCGCCGCGCAAAAAGCCCAAGCGGTCCTACGGCATGGTGTTGCCCACCAGTGTGGTGATGGGCATACCGGCGGGCATGCCAGTCATCGTCGGCGGTCCGCCGACCATCAATATGGCGGCACTGGGTATGGCGGCCGCCATGAAAGCCTTGGGTCCGGCGTTAAAGAAATTGCGCGCGCTGCAGAAGAAGAGTGCACGCATCAAAAAAATCTCCGATGCCATCCACAAGAAAGCCAATAAATTGATGGATAAATTGGGTGTGCCATCCAATATCCGCAACAAAGTCCATAAATCGATCTGCACCGTCACCGGCCACCCGGTGGATGTGGCTTCAGGAAAACTGTTCACGGATGCGGTGGACTTCCAACTCCCTGGGCCCATTCCGCTGAAGTGGGAACGCACCTGGTTCAGCACATCGGTATATGACGGACCCTTGGGTCACGGCTGGCATCACAGCTATGACCTGGAATTGATAGAAGGTGATAAGGCTATCGCTGTGCGTCTGGCGGATGGCCGCCCTGCTGCCTTTCCCCGACTTGATGTGGGTGACACCAGTTTTGATCGCGCCAATCGCCTTACGCTGATCCGCGACTTGCGCGGCTACGCCCTGGATACCATCGAGGGACTGCGCTATCGCTTTGAAGTCAGCAATAGTGCGGACAAGCGCCACAGATTGCGATTCATCGCTCACAAGTCCACCGGCGTCAAGATCCAGTTTGAATATGACGGCCAGAGCCGCTTGCGCCAGATCATCGACAGCGGCGGACGTTTTATTCGTTTGGAATACAATGCCGATAACCGATTGCACAAAATCTTTCTGCCTCACCCGGATACCCACAGGGTCGAAGAGTGGATGTGTGCGGTGGAATATCATTATAGAGACGGCGAATTGGTGCAGGTTGACGATGCTCTGCAGCAGCCGTGGAAATATGAATACCAAAACTGCCTTCTGGTAAAAGAAACCTACCGCAGCGGCTTAAGCTTTTATTTCCGTTTTGATGGCAATGATCAGAACGCGCGTTGTATAGAGACCTGGGGCGACGGTGGAATTTATTACCGCAAACTGAGCTACGATCTGGAAAACAACATCACTCGGATGCAGGACTCCCTGGGCCATGTCACCGAGTATCACCACAATCAGGTGGTTCCCCACAGAATCGTCGATCCGCTCAAGAACATCACCACCATCGAATACAACGAATACGCTCAGATCGTTTGCGAAACCAATGCACTGGGATTCAGGAAGACGTTCGAATACGACGACTTTGGCAATACCATCAAAATCACCAATCCCGACGGCGGCACCAGCACCATGGTGTATGACCACAACCACAATCTGGTGGAATTCGAGGATGTCGTCGGCGGCAAATGGCAGTACCGCTACAACAATCACAACCGTTTAATTGAAGAAATCGATCCCCTGGGCAGTAAGACCGTCTATGGTTACAACGATGTGGTGATGACCTCTCTGACGGATGCCAACCAGAATCAATATTTTCTGCAGTATGATCCCCATCTGAATCTGCGCTGCATTTCGAATCACAAAGGACTGGAAGTCGAATGGCGCTATGACAGTCTGGGAAATCTGGTGGCCATCAGGGATCAACGGGGTCATAAGCGCGTATTTCAGCACGACAGCCTGGGCCGGGTGACGCAGATCAAGGAGCCGGATGGCAATGTGCGGTCCCTGGAATATGATGCCGAAGGCAACGTCACCCACTATAGCGACAGGCAAGTCGATATCCAGTTTCAATATCGCGGCATGAATCGGCTGGCTGCGCGCAGCCAGGGCGGCACCACCGCCAAATTCGAATACGACACGGAAGAACAATTAAAGGCAATCATCAACGAGCACGGCGAGGTTTATAGGTTCGATCTGGACCCTCTGGGTAATGTATTGAGTGAATCCGGATTCGATGGTCTTACCCGCAGCTATCTGCGCGATGCACTGGGTCTCGCTCGCCGGATACAGCGGCCGGGCGGTCGCTATTCCACTGTCAGCTACGACCCGGCGGGCCGTATCAGCGAAGTCGTTCATTACAATGGCGAACGGGAAAAATACCAGTACCGTGCGGACGGCGCCCTGATCAAGGCGAGCAATGGGGCGGTCGATCTGGAGTTCGCGCGCGACGCACTTGGCAAAGTGCTCAAGGAAATTCGCGGTCAATACTGGGTGGCTTCGGAATATGACGCCTTGGGTCATCGCACGCGTATCACTTCCTCCTTTGGTCTCGATCAGAAGATCACGCGCAACAGCGAAGGAAAAGTCACCCAGGTTGCCGTCGGCGATGAGACGCAGCCGCAGAAGTTCATCACCCAGTTCACTCTCGACGACATAGGCGCTGAGGTGCAGCGCGCCCTGCCCGGCGGCATCCAATCCCGCTGGCGGCGCGACAAGCTCGGCCGTCCAGTGCAGCACGAAATCCTCAGCGGGCGAAAAAGCCATCTCATTAAAACCTATGTCTGGGGTGTGGACGACCGTCTCAACCGTATAGTCGATTCCCTGGGACGCGAGACGGTTTTCCACCACGATGTACTCGGCAATCTCACGGCGGCGCAGTACAGTCAAGATCACTTCGATCTGCGCATGCCGGATGCGGTGGGCAATCTGTTCAGAAGCGAAGCCAAAAAAGATCGCGAATACGGCCCCGCCGGCCAACTGCTCGCCAAACAC
>Ga0065721_10050842_pt1 | contig 17569 bp, 17 predicted proteins | sample Mesricmetagenome_FD_59108 | JGI IMG/M metagenome (GOLD analysis project Ga0065721, IMG submission 59108) | Mesophilic microbial community from rice straw/compost enrichment Sample: eDNA_1 v2 (version 2) | ecosystem: Engineered > Solid waste > Grass > Composting > Bioreactor | place: USA: Davis... | reverse complement strand
GTGGATGGGCCGGCAGCTGGACGGCCTGGCGCCGGACGTCGAGGTCATCCTGGACCTGCGGGCCAATCCCGGCGGGCGGCTGGCGGAGGCGGAGTCGGTGCTGACCTGCTTCCTGCCGCGTGGCCAGGCCTGGGCGACGCGGCGGGCGCGCAACGGCCGCACGGTGACGATGACCGCCTCCGGCGACTGCGGCGATCGCGCCGGGCCGGTGTCGAACCCGGTGGCGGTGCTGGTCGACCGGTCCAGCCGCAGCGCCGCCGAACTGACGCCCGCCGCGCTGCAGGAGGCGGGGCGGGCCGTCGTCGTGGGCGAGAAGACCGGCGGCTCGGTCCTGATCGCCCAGGACACCGACCTGCCGGACGGCGGCCGGCTGACGCTGAGCCGGGCCGACTATGTGACGTCGGCGGGCGTGAGGCTGGAAAAGCGCGGCGTCACGCCCGACATCGTGGTTCCCCGCAGCCTGGCCCAGCGCCGCGCCGGCGAGGATCCGGCGATGGAGGCCGCCATCGCCGCCCTGGAAGGCCGCGCGCTCGGACTGGACGCGCGGGCCCGGGCGGAGACGCCCTAACGCTCGACCGGTCGGACGCGGGAGGCCGCCTCACGCGCCCGCTCACGGGCCTCGTCCGTCGTGGCGCCGCGCGCGACGGCCACGCCCATGCGGCGGCGCTCGAAGCTCTCGGGCTTGCCGAACAGGCGCAGGTCGGCGGTCGGGACGGACAGAGCCTGGGCCACGCCCTCGAAGGCGATGCCTTGAGCCTCCAGGCCGCCGTAGATGACGGCGCTTGCGGCCGGCTCGCTCTGGGTCACATCGACCGGCAGGCCCAGGATGGCGCGGGCGTGCAGGGCGAATTCGCTCATCGTCTGGCTGGCCAGGGTGACCAGGCCGGTGTCGTGCGGGCGAGGGGAGACTTCGGAGAACCAGACCAGGTCGCCCTTGACGAACAGTTCGACCCCAAAGACCCCCAGGCCGCCGAGCGCGTCGGTGACCTTGCCGGCGATGGCCTGCGCCGAGGCCAGGGCGGCCGGCGTCATGGTCTGGGGCTGCCAGCTCTCGACATAGTCGCCCTTGACCTGGCGGTGGCCGATGGGCGCGCAGAAGTCGGTGCGGACCTGGCCGTCGGCGCCCAGCGAGCGGACGGTCAGCAAGGTGATCTCGAAATCGAAGTCGATGCGGCCCTCGACGATGACGCGGGCGGTGTCGACCCGCCCGCCGGACTGGGCGTAGGCCCAGGCGTTGGGCGCGTCCTCCAGGGCGTCGATCATCGACTGGCCCTTGCCCGAGGACGACATGACCGGCTTGACGAAGACCGGCAGGCCGATGCGCGCAGCCGCCTCGCCCAGTTCCATCGCGCTGCCAGCGAAGGCGTACGGGCTGGTCGGCAGGCCCAGCTCCTCGGCGGCCAGGCGGCGGATGCCCTCGCGGTTCATGGTCAGCTGGGTGGCGCGGGCGGTGGGGATGACGCGGGCCAGGCCGGCGGCCTCTATGTCGGCCAGCACGTCGGTGGCGATGGCCTCGATCTCGGGCACGATGATGTGCGGCGCCTCGGCCAGGATGACGCCGTTCAGCACCTGGGCGTCGGTCATGGGGATGACGTGGCTGCGGTGCGCCACCTGCATGGCCGGGGCGTTCGGATAGCGATCGACGGCGATGACCTCGACGCCGAGGCGCTGAAGCTCGATGACGACCTCCTTGCCCAGTTCGCCGGCGCCCAGGAGCATCACACGGACGGCGGTGTCGGAAAGCGGGGTGCCGAGACGGACTGGGAGGTTCTGCGTGTTCATGGGCGTTGTCTAACCCGACAAGGCATGGGGTGGTGTTTTTTTGGCGCGTCCCGGCGAAGCCGGAATTCAGCCTTGTTCAGGTTGGTGGCCGGCGGTTCATCACAACGAACACAACGAATTTCACAACGGGCGCAACGGGGCGGAGACAATGCCAGGCCTCGTTGTGTTCGTTGTGTCGCTCTGTGCCCGTTGTGATGTGAACCTTTCTAGGTCCGCCTGACGGCGGGAAAGTTACAGACGCGCCTTGGCCGCCGCGACCACCGCGTCGGACGTGATGCCGAACTTCTCGTACAGCACCTCCGCCGGGGCGCTCGCGCCGAAGCCGGTCATGCCGACGAACGCGCCGTCTTCGCCGATGAAGCGTTCCCAGCCCTGTTTGATGGCGGCCTCGACGGCGACGCGGATCGTGCCGCGGCCGATGACCGAGGCGCGGTAGGCGGCGTCCTGTTGCTCGAAGAGTTCGAACGAGGGGACGGAGACGACGCGGGTCGGGACGCCTTCGGCCTCCAGCGTCTCGGCCGCCTTCAGCGCCAGAGCCAGTTCCGTGCCCGTGCCGAACAGGGTGACCTTGGCCGCTCCATTCGCGGCCTTGATCTCATAGGCGCCCCTGGCCGACAGGTTCTCGGTGCTGGCGACCGTGCGGACCGCCGGCGTCTTCTGGCGCGACAGGGCCATGGCCGACGGCGTCGTCCTGGATTCCAGCGCGATCTGCCAGCATTCCATCGCCTCGACGGTGTCGGCCGGGCGGAAGACGTTCAGGTTAGGAATGGCGCGAAGCGCGGCCAGGTGTTCGACCGGCTGGTGCGTCGGACCGTCCTCGCCCAGGCCGATGGAATCGTGGGTCAGCACGTGGATGGCGCGGACCCCCATCAGGGCGCCCAGGCGGATCGCCGGACGGCTGTAGTCCGAGAAGACCATGAAGGTGCCGCCGTAGGGGATGACCCCGCCATGCAGCGCCAGGCCGTTCATGGCGGCGGCCATGCCGAACTCGCGGATGCCCCAGTTGACGTAGCGGCCTTCATAGGACGGCGCGTCCAGGATCGGCGTGCCGGCGACGAAGGTGTTGTTCGATCCGGTCAGGTCGGCCGAGCCGCCGACCAGCTCGGGAATGGCGGCGAACACCTGCTCCAGCGCGGCGCCCGACGATTGGCGGGTGGCCTGGGCGGGCTTGGTCTCGACCAGTTCGGCGATCTTGGCGTTCAGGGCGTCGAAGGCGCCTTCGGGCAGGTCGCCCTTCATGGCGCGGGTGAAGTCGGCGGCCTGCGGCGAGGCCGCCAGACGCGCCTCCCATTTCTTGCGGTCCTTGGCGCCGCGACGGCCCACCTTCTTCCAGGCGTCGGCGATGGTCTCGGGCATTTCGAACGGATCGTGGTCCCAGGCCAGGCCCAGGCGGGTTGCGGCGACCTCGGCGGCGCCCAGGGCCGCGCCGTGGGTCTTGTGGCTGCCTTCCATTGTGGCGGCGCCTCGGCCGATCTTGGTCTTGCAGGCGATCAGCGTGGGCTTGTCCTGGCGCGTCGCCCACTTCAGCGCCGCCTTGATCTCGCTCATCGAATGGCCGTCGATGGCGCGCACGGCCCAGCCGGCGGCCTTGAAGCGCGCCTTCTGATCGGTGGCGTCCGACAGCGACACCTTGCCGTCGATGGTGATGTCGTTGTCGTCCCACAGCACGGTCAGCTTCGACAACCTCAGCCGGCCGGCCAGGGCGATCGCCTCCTGCGACACGCCTTCCATCAGGCAGCCGTCGCCGGCGATCACCCAGGTGCGATGATCGACCAGGTCGTCGCCGTACTTGGCCGCCAGATGACGCTCCGCCAGGGCGAACCCGACCGAGGTCGCCAGCCCCTGGCCCAGCGGGCCGGTGGTCACCTCGACGCCCGGCATGTGGCCGTATTCCGGGTGGCCGGCGGTCTTGGATCCCCACTGGCGGAAGTTCGACAGCTCTTCCTTCGTCGCGGCCTTGTAGCCGGTCAGGTGCAGCAGGGCGTAGATCAGCATCGAGCCGTGGCCCGCCGACAGGATGAAGCGATCGCGGTCGGCCCAGTCCGGCCGGCTCGCATCAAACTTCAGAAACTTGGAGAACAGCACCGTGGCGACATCGGCCATGCCCATCGGCATGCCGGGGTGGCCTGACTTGGCCTTTTCGACCCCGTCCATGGCGAGGACGCGGATGGCGTTCGCCATCTGCTCGGGGGTGGCCTTGGGTGCGGGTTTGGCGTCGGTCACGGTGGAGACCTTTCGTCGGAAGACGGAAATTCAGGAGCGCGCCGCCTTTACCCCGGCGCGTGCTCGGGTTCTATACGGAATCTTCAAGGAGCGACCGATGGCTGACGCCGCTGCGGCCGCACGGACCCGTGTCGATCGGGCCCTGGCCGAACTCGAACGCAAGGTGCTGGAGTTGAAGGCGCGGCCGGCCTCCGCGCCGCCGATCCCGGACGACGACCTGTTCGCGCCCCGGCCCGAGACGGCGCGTGTCGCGGAGCTGGAGGCCGCCGGCCGCGACGCCTCCGACGCCCTGGCCCGGGCGGCGGCGGCGGTCCGCGAGGTCCTGGCCGAGACGGAAGGAACCGGCTGATGGCGACCGTGACCGTCGAGGTGAACGGCCGGCCCTACGCCGTGGGTTGCGCCGACGGGCAGGAGGAACGCGTCCGCGCCCTGGCGCGGCATTTCGATCAGCAGGTGCGCACCGTGGCCGGCAGCGTCGGCAATGTCGGCGACCTGCGGCTTTTCCTGATGTCGGCGTTGATCCTGGCGGACGAGTTGCAGGAGGCCCGGTCGGGCGCCGGCGACGGCGGGGGCGGCGCGCCCTCCACCGACGGCGTCGCAGAGGCGCTGAACGCCGTCGCCGCCCGTCTGGAAAAGATCGCCCAGCAGATCTGACCGCGCGCCATTGTTCCGCCTCGGGTGAGCGACTATCTTGCCGGTCGGCGGGTCTTGCTGCGGTTCTCGTCGAGGGCGACCACATCCTCGCGACCTTAATTCTCTCAAAGGGAGCTGTCCCTGTTCGGGCTCGAGGGCCTGGGCACACGGCGCCCACCTGGTCTGCCAGGTCGAGAGGATTGAAAGTCCCTCACGGCTCTCGCGGCGCCGCCACCTTCATTCTTGTGCGCTATCGCTCGCCGCGAGCCGGCTCGCGGCATCAGCGCGGTGGGCGGGCGCGATGATCCTGGACAAGCGTGAACTCCGCTCGGCGATGCGCGCTCTGCGCAAGCGACTGGCCGATGCCGATCCGATCGCGGCGACTCGCGCGGCGGACCATGCCGGCCTTCTGCCGCAAGGCGAGCCCGTCGCCCTTTATCGCGCCATCGGGTCGGAGTTGGGCACGGACGCGCTCGCCGCCGTGCTCGAAGGGGCGGGGCGGCGGCTGTGTCTGCCTGTGGTCCTGGAGCGGGACGCGCCGATGGTGTTTCGCGCCTGGCGCGTCGGCGAGCCGCTGGAGCTGGACGCCGCCGGCTGTCCGGCGCCGCTGCCGCTGGCGGATCAGGTCGATCCATCGGTGATCGTGACGCCGCTGCTGGCCTTCGACGGCGGGGGCGGGCGGCTGGGGCAGGGCGGCGGCTATTACGACCGGACCTTCGCCGCGCGGCCGGGCGCCCTGCGCATCGGTTTCGCCTACGCCGGGCAGCGGGTGGAGCGCCTGGATATGGAACGGCACGACATGCCTCTGCATGGCGTTCTGACCGAGAGCGGCTATACGGCTTTCGAATGAGACTGGCATTCTTCGGCGACGTCATCGGCAAGTCCGGCCGGGACGGGATAAGCGACCATCTTCCGGGCCTGAAACGCGACCTGAAGCTCGACTTCGTGGTGGTGAACGCCGAGAACGCGGCGGGCGGCTTCGGCATCACCGAGAATACGGCGCGCGAGCTGTTCATGGCCGGCGCGGATTGCCTGACGCTGGGCAACCACAGTTGGGACCAGCGCGAGGCCCTAACCTACATCGTGCGCGAGCCGCGCCTGATCCGCCCCCTGAACTATCCGCGCCTGATGGATGCGCCGGGGGCCGGGGCGAACCTGTTCGAGACCCAGAGCGGGCGCAACGTCCTGGTCATGAACGTGCTGGGGCGGGTGCACATGGACCCGATGGACGATCCCTTCAGCGCGGTGGAGAAGGAGCTGGCGGCCTGTCCCCTGGGCCTGGCCGCCGACGCCGTCATCGTCGACATGCACTGCGAGGCGACCAGCGAGAAGATGGCCATGGGCCACTTCTGCGACGGCCGCGCCAGTCTGGTGGTGGGCACCCACACCCATGTCCCGACCGCCGACGCCCAGATATTGCCCGGCGGCACGGCCTATCAGACCGACGCCGGGGGATGCTGCGACTACGACTCCGTCATCGGCAACGAGAAGGAAGAGCCGCTGCGGCGGTTCACCACCCGGCTGTCCGGCGGCCGATATCAGCCGGCCAGCGGCCCGGCGACGATCTGCGGCGTCTTCGTGGAGACCGACGACCGCACCGGCCTTGCGACGCGTGTGGAGCCGATCCGCGTCGGCGGCCGCCTGAAGCAGGCTGTTCCTCAACTCTAGGAATCGGGCCGCTTCGCAGCGGTTTCAGTGGTGGTTCCGCGCATGACCGCCTAGCCTCGGGTTCGACGAGGGGTGGAGGGACGGTGACAGAGGGGAAGGGGATGGAGCCGGCCACGCCCGGCTCGGCCTTCGTGATCGGCCTTGCGGTCGCGCATGTGGCGGTGTTCGTCGCCATGGCTCCGCTGCTGGGGATGCTGGTCCCGCTGAAGGCGCAGGCGATCGATCCGACGAACAAGGAGCCGCTGCTCAGCGCCGCCCTGTCGTGGGGCGCGGTCACCGCCGGGGCGGCCAATGTGCTCGCGGGCGTGCTCAGCGACCGGACCCGCTCGCGCTTCGGTCGGCGACGGCCCTGGATGGTCGGCGGAATCGTCGGGGTGCTGGCGTCCTATCTGGTGATCGCCACGGCGGAGACCGGTCTGGTCCTGATCTGGGGCGTGGTCCTGTTCCAGGCGGCCTACAACGCGTTGCTGGCCGCCCTGCTGGCCCTGTTCGCGGACCGGGTGGCGGGCGTCGCGCGGGCGCGGCTGTCCGCGGTCATGGGGTTGAGCTATCCGGTGGGCAACATGATCGGGGCGGCGCTGGTGGGCGGCTGGCTGAGCGACACGGGCCCGCGCTTCGGCCTGCTGGCGGGCATACTGGTCGTGGGCGCCCTGCCGTTCGCGATCCTGGCGCGGGATCAACCATTGATTAACCTTGATGAGGCGGGGCAAGCGTCGGGCGGTCCGGTCGGACGCCTTGGCCCGTTCGCGGACCGGGTCTTCATTCTGGCCTGGATCGGGCGGGCTCTGATGACCACCAGCTTCGTCGTCGGCAGCGTCTATCTGCTCTACTTCATCGCCGCCGACACCGACTTCCAGCGACGTTACGGCGCGTCGCCCGAGGCGGGATTGGCGGTGCTGACCACGGCGGCCTTCGTCGCGGTGCTGGCCGCCGCCCTGCTCATCGGGGCGCTGGGCCCGGGCGCCAGAGCGCGACGAGGTCTGGCCGTCGTCGGCGCCGCGGTCCTGTCCATCTCCGGCCTGGGTCTGGCCTGGGCGTCGGGCTGGACCTGGGTGGTCGCCGCCTTCGTCCTGCATGGGCTGGGGACTGGGGTCTATTACGCCGTGGAGATGGGGGTGATGGCGGACGTGCTGCCGGATCGCGGCCGAAAGGGGAGGGACCTCGGCCTGATCAATCTGGCGGCCGCCCTGCCGCAGGCCTGGGCGCCGTTGGTCGCGCTGGGAGGCCTGCGCTTGTTCGACGCCGGCTACCGGCCGGTGCTGACGATCTCGGCCCTGGGTTTCCTCGCGGGCGCGGCGGCGTTCGCAGCCCTGCGTCGCGGGCGCTAGATCTTCGCGCGAAGGGCGATGGCGCGGTCGGCGAGCGCCGGGACGCCCATTTCGCGGGCGACCTCTTCCGCCTCCATCAGAATGAGGGCCAAGGCGTCGGGGCGCGCGCCCCCCAGGGCGTGGCGCGCCATGCCGATGCGGGCCATGCCCAACTGATCCGCCGCCCAGTCCAGGGGTGCGGCCCCTGCGTGCGGCAGCCTTTCGCGCAGGCGCGCCTCCAGCTGATCCAGTCCTGTCGTGTCGCCCACGTCGCGCGCCAGGGCGACTTCGCGCGCCAGTCGTTCCTCGCGCGCCAGCGCCCCGATCACCAGGGCCTGGCCCTGGGTCAAGGCCTCGGCCTGGATCAGCGGCATCAGCGACGCCTCGTCGTCGGCCTGGGCGATCTGGATGGCGGCCCAGTCCAGGGGACTGTGGTCGGGCGTGAACTGCTCGGCGGCGGCGCGGAACATCAGCCGTCCCTGCGCGCGGGCCTCCGGATGGTCCGCCGCGGCGGCGAGCGCCGAGAGGCCGGTCCCGCACAGGGCCAGCACGCGCGCGCGGCTGAGGGGGCGGCGATCAGGCGAGAAGGAATCGGCCAGGGCGCTGAGGTCACGACCGGCCTGGTCCAGAAGGCGGCCGTCGCGGTTGATCACCCCGACCTCCAGCGCCAGGGCGGCGCGCTCCAGCCGCAGGTCGTCGGCGTCGGGCAGGCGCTGCTCCTGCGCCGCGTGCAGGGCGGCGTCCATCAGGGCGGAGGCCTTCAGCAATTCGCCGCCATCGCCGGACAGGCGCGCCGTCCGCGCCCTGATCCGGGCGTGAACCATCGCTGTCTCCGTCGCGATCCAGGACCGACGCGGCCGTCCGGCCGCCTCCAGCGCCTCGGCCGCCCGCTCCAGACGGCGAGGATCGCCGCACAGATCGAAACGCAGCAACAGGACCGTGGCGCGCTCGATGGCGGCCAGCGCCTTCTGGTCGTCGGTTGTGGCGATGCGGGACAGGCTTTCGGCGGCCCGGTCGGCGCGGTCCAGGCTGTCGGCGGCGCCGCTGCGCCGGGCGTGCTCGCGCCACAGGGCGGCGGCCCGGCGTTCGGTCTCGAAGGGCCTAGCGCAGGAAACCCGCCCGGCGTCCACGGATTCGCGACGCGCCTCGTTTCGCAGCAGGTCGGCCCCGATCAGCTCGACCCAGCCCAGATCCTCGCACTCGCGCGCCTTGTCGAACAGTTTGCGAAGGTCTCGGCCGAACTCGAACATGGGGGCGACTCGTCTGGATTCCCGGTTCGGGACGAAGGTTGCGCCCCTGCGATCAGCAAAGCAAACGCGACGCCGCCGGTCGGGTTCGGCTTGGCCTTATCCCCAGGTTCAGCCCAGGTCCGGCGTCCGCTGACGGCAGCGTTGCAGCGCCGTGCGGGCGGCGGGCTGCTGGAGGCCAAGCTGGCGCACGGCCTCGATCCGGGCGCGGGTCTGGTCGGCTTCGGCCGCCGCGCTCGACTTGCCCCCCGCCACGCCCGCGCGCATGGCGGCCAGCGACCAGTAGAGGGCGGCGTCATAGAGGCGACGCCCTTCCTCGCTCTCGCCGCCTTCCAGTTCCGACGCCGCCTGCGTCAGCCCGGCGCAGCGCACCGCCTCGTCGTAGGAGACGAGGCGGGCGTCCGGGGCCACGGTCTGAAGGAGAAAAAGGACAAGCAGCGACATGGCGGTGAGATGCCAGACGGCGATGGCGCCGTCATGGCATACATCAGCACGCACGGCCTTTGGTGAGAAGGCGTTTGTTACATTGCCCGCGTCACACGGAAGCCGACAGCCTGCCAACTTTGGCGGCGAGCAGCGCTGAAACGCCTGGCGGACCGGACATCCTTCGGTTCACTCGTGAAGTAGCCGCCCCGTATGATGGTCTTGCCGGCGCAATCCCCTGATCTTGCGGCGGACCCGTCGGTGGGCGCGCCGACATAGCCGGCGTCGAGGCAATCCTGGACCCACTCGCCGACATTTCCCATGGTGTCGTGCAGGCCGAAGGCGTTGGACGGGTAGCCGCCGACCACCACTGTCTTCTGGAACTGGTTGAGGATGTTGGCGTCATCGGTGATCACCGCGCTGCCGGTCGGCCAGGGGGTATCCGTTCCGGCGCGCGCGGCATATTCCCATTCAGCCTCGCTGGGGAGAAAGTAGTCGTGGCCAGTGGTCTGCGAAAGCCAGGCCACGTACCGCTGGGCGTCGTCATAGGTGACGTTGATCACCGGGCGCCGGCCCCGTCCCCAGGACTGGTCGCTGACGGCGCGACAGCCGTTGGCGGCGACGCAGGCGTCGTACTCGTCAAAGGTGACTTCATACCGGCCGATCGCGAATGCCCGGTTCAGCGTCACCAGATGACGGGGCCCTTCGTCGCCCTCGCGGTTCTCCTCCGAAGCCGGAGAGCCCATCATGTAGCTGCCGGCCGGAACCACCACCATGGAAGGGCACGAGGGGCAGTCTTGCAGAATTTCGCCCGCGGCGAGGGCGCCCGCTCCCTGACCCGTGGTGGAAGCAGTGCCCACGCGCTCGGGGGCTATGACAATATTGCTGCCGGCGGCCATCATCCCCCGCCGGTATTCGCCCGGCTCCTGCCGAACGTTGAGCGTGTAGGTCCCCGAATGCTGGTTGTTGAATCCGCGCAGGCGCAGCAGATAGGCGCCACCGCCCGCGTTGAACACCATCCTCGCATCAAGATTGCCCAACCCGTCGTCGTCGGCGCGGATCCAACGAGCGTTGGAGCAGTCGTCGCCGATCCCCAAGTTAAGCACGGAATCGAAGGAACTGGGGGATTCGATTATCCAACGGCTGCCTGGCGTGGTCGGAAGCAGAAAACATTCGTATCGCGTGCCGTCGGACAGACTGGGACTATTCGGCCCGAGCATTCCCGGAATGCTGTCGCCGGCCTTGACAGGTGTCTGCGCCTGAACGCCGGCGGCGACCATGGTCGCCGCCACCATAACGAGCAGGCTCGGAATACGGAATCTCATGAACGGCTGGCCCTGACTCTGGCTGTGGGAATGACGAAGGTCGCGTTCTGGCCGCGGCAAACATAGTCGGCGCCAAACGCATACTCCCGCCCGGGAAGCACATCGGAGCCTTCTTCAATCGCGCCGCTGGTCCCGACCAAGGCTGAGCCGGCATAGCAGTCGTAGCGCTTGTCGTTGATCGAGCAATATTTTCTTTCGCCGCTGCCGTTTTCGCACTTCCACTGGAAGGACAGGACGTCGCGGTCATAGATGCGGGCCCGCCAATAGACGTTGACGCCATTCACCGTCCCGTAGAGGAACCATTGCGAAGGTTCGCGGGTCAGTGTCCCGACCCGGGGCGGGGAGGCGATAGCCACCTGCTCGGCGGCCTGCGCCTGGCGCGCCGCCTCCGCCTGGCGCTGAGCCTCTTCGCGTCGGGCCGTTTCGGCGGCAAGGCGCTGCTGTTCCTGACGCCGGGCTTCCGCCAGACGTCGTTCCTCCGCTTCCCGGATCATGCGCTGCTCTTCCGCCCGACGCGCGTTCTCCACCCTCTGCCGTTCCAGTTCGGCGGCCAGCTCCCGCTGCGCCTCGATTTCGGCGTTCGCCTGATCCTGCATCGCGGAGCCTTGGCGTCCCGCGAGGATGTCCGATCGCTGCGACTGCATCTGGGCCGCGACGCCCTGTTGTTGCGCCAAGGCCAAGGCTTGCTGGTTTTCGCGCTCATAACGCTGACGCATCTCCGCCGACAGGTCGCCGGACGCCAGCTGCCGGTCGCGATAGGCGTTGGCTTCCGCCAGCTGACGGGCGAAGGCCTCATTCTGACGTTGCTGCTCGGACTGCTGCTGTTGACGCCGACCTTGTTCCTCGGCCTCACGCCTGCGATTTTCGGCCGCCTGGGCGGCCATGATCATCATCTGCTGGTCTTGGAGCCGGGCTGTCTCGGCCTGAATCTGAGCCGAATATTCGTTGGCGACGACCGTCGCGGCGTTGAGCAGGCCGCCGATGAACGCCTGGCGGGAAGCGGCGCGCTCTGCTTCTTCCGCCTGTCTCTGGGCGGCGGCCTCGGCCGCAAGGCGACGGCGTTCCGCCTCTTCGACGCGACGCTGCGCCTCTTCGGCGGCCACCTGCGCACGACGATCTTCGACTTGGCGGCGCATGAGAGATTCGCGGTCGATGGAACCGTCTGTCCCGGCGACCTGCAGGGGCGCCCCGCCCTCGACCGACAACATATAGCGCCCGCCTTCGCCTGCCTCCGCGGTGCGCGCCAGGATCAGGTAGCGGCCACCCGCGGGCGTGAAACTCACCTGAGCGTTGTCGCCGTCGCCATAGCTATCATTGTCGTACTGGAGGCCGGACGCCGAGCACAGAGCCCCCCGGGCGATCCAGAGCCGACTGTCGAAATCATCCGATCGGAGCGTCACTGTCACCGGCTCGCCCGGCGCCGTTTCCAAGGCGTAGCACGCAAAGCGAGAGCCGTCGGGCAACGCCGCCGAGGCTGCGCCTATGACGCCTGTCGCAGTTTCCCCAGGGGAGATCGGCAGCGGTGAAGCAGGCTGCACCGCGGCGGTCGCCATAGCGACCGCAATCCAAACGCCTGCGAACATTCCGACTCCCCGTTCCCCGAACGCGACAATATGCGAGGATCGGAACAGGTCAATTGCATGATGCCGCCTGGCGGATCAGCCGCGCTCTCTCGTCTTCATGAAGGCGACCTTGGGGAAGCGTTCTCCGACGTAGCCCGTCTCCCAGGACGACTTGGCTAGGAAGACCGGGTTCTGGTCGATGTCGACGGCCATCTGGGGACGGTACTTGGAGGCGAAATCCTCCAGGTCGGCTTTTTCACCCGAGATCCAGCGCGCCTCGGCGTAGGGGCTGTGCTCGAAGATCACCTCAAGCCCGTATTCCTCGCCCAGGCGGTCGGCCATGACCTCGAACTGCAGCTGGCCCACGGCGCCGACGATGAAGTCCGAGCCGAGCTCGGGCCGGAAAAGCTGGGTGACGCCTTCCTCGGCAAGACCCTCCAGTGCCTTCTTCAGGTGCTTGGCCTTCAACGGGTCCTTGACGCGAACCCGCTGCAGGATTTCCGGCGCGAAGTTGGGCAGGCCGGCGAAACGGACCAGGCCGGTCTCCGACAGGCTGTCGCCGACGCGCAGCACACCGTGGTTCGGAATGCCGATCACGTCGCCGGCATAGGCGTCCTCGGCCAGTTCGCGGTCCGAGGCGAAGAACATGATGGGTGCATTGACGCTCAGCGCCTTGCCCGTGTTCTGAACCTTCAGCTTCATGCCGCGCTTGAAGCTGCCCGACGCCATTCGGAACATGGCGATGCGGTCGCGGTGGTTCGGGTCCATGTTGGCCTGGACCTTGAAGACGAAGCCGGTGACCTCGTCCTTGCCCGGCTCGACGACGATGTCCTCGGGCGCGGGGGCGTTGCGGGTTTCGGGCGGCGCTTCCTTTCGGGCTTTCATGGTCTTGGGCGCGGGCGCCCAGTCGCCAATAGCCTTCAGCAGCTCGTCGATGCCGAAATGGCGCAGGGCCGAGCCCCAAAGTACGGGCGTCATGTGCCCTTCCAAGAAGGCCTGGCGATCGAAGGGCTTGTAGCCAGCCTCAACCAGCTCCAGCGCCTCGGCCAGGTCGTCCTGTTCGGCGCCTTCGAAATAGGCGGCGGCCTCGGTCAGGGGCAGGGCGGCGGGATGGTCCGGATCCTCGTCCGATCCGGCGGCCTTCCTGGCATAGGGCTGGAAGGTGCCGGAGCCGACCTCGGCCATGCCCCGCAGGCGATTGCCGCTCTCGGCCGGCCACCAGATCGGCGACGGGTCCAGCTGCAGGCGCGACGCGATGTCGTCCAGCAGCGTCATCGGGTCCTGGGCCTCGCGGTCCAGCTTGTTGATGAAGGTGATGATCGGGATGTCGCGCAGGCGGCAGACCTCGAACAGCTTCAGCGTCTGCGGCTCGATGCCCTTGGCGGCGTCCAACACCATGATGGCGCAGTCGGCGGCCGTCAGGGTGCGATAGGTGTCTTCCGAGAAGTCCTCGTGTCCCGGGGTATCGAGCAGGTTGAACATCTTGCCGTCGTGCTCGAACGTCATGACCGAGGCGGTGACGGAGATGCCGCGCTCCTTCTCGATCTTCATCCAGTCCGAGCGCGCCCGCCGGTTCTCGCCCCGCGCCCGCACGGCCCCGGCCGCGCGAATGGCGCCGCCGGCCAGCAGGATGTGCTCGGTCAGGGTCGTCTTGCCCGCGTCCGGGTGGGCGATGATGGCGAAGGTGCGCCGACGCGCAGCCTCCTCGGGAAGGGTCAGTTTCGACATGGAAGGGTCCTCGGGCGCGGGGGACTAGCGCGCCGGGGCCCGAAAGTCACCCTGCTCGGGCGATCGCCCGGTTCGGTCACATCCGGTTTCACGCCAATAACCCTTGGCAACCAAGGGATATTGGAGTCATTGTGTCGTTGCGAACAGATCGGGCCGAAGAGCCGGACGACGCACAGGGAAAGGAAACGACGATGGCTGTGATCCATCCTGACGACCGTATCGCCTACGTTCAGCCCGCGCGCGCCCAGACCGGCGGGGGAAGGCTTCACCCGGCCGTGGGACTGGTGGTGGGCTTCGGCTTCATCATCGGCGTGGCCACGCTGGTCCACGTGGTGTTCAACACCCTGGTCTAGCGGCTCAGGCCGCCAGGCGATTCCAGACGGCGCGGTCGGCGGCGACGGCGTCGAGACGACGCCCGCGGGCATGGAGCTGCCGGATCACGGCGTCCGGCAACGCGCAGAAGCGCGGTTCGACCAGATCAGGGTCGCAGCCCGTGTCGGGCGCGGCGAAGAGGGCGGCGTTGACGTCCGGACTGCGGTTGGCGATCAGCCAGGCCAGCCGACGTGCGCGAGCGGGATCGTTGCGGTGCAGCAGCGGATCCTCGGCGAACAGCTCGCAGCCAAGCTCCAGCACATAGTCGAAGCCCAGGCTTTCGAAACGGCGCGTGTCGGCGGGCGTGGCCGGGCAGGCCTCGTCCAGGTCGAACACGACGTCGTTCAGAAGAAACAGCATGGACAGAACGCTCGAACGGCCGGACGGAACTTCGTCCTGTCCCTGACCATAGAGGCGCGCGCTTGCGGTCCGGTTCACGGACGCGGTTAAGCGAATCTGACCGAGAGCGCCCGCTTCTGTGCCAAATTCAAGCCCCGAAGCGCGCCGCAGGTCAGGTCAACGCAAGGTCGTGAAGAGCAAAGAAGCCCGGTCGCTGGGCGACCGGGCTTCAGGAAACTGGTGGAGCTAAGCGGAGTCGAACCGCTGACCTCTTGAATGCCATTCAAGCGCTCTACCAACTGAGCTATAGCCCCGGACCTTTCGGTCTGGATCGCCGCGTCCATCCTGCGATGGCCCCCGGCGAGGCGGCGGAACCTATGTCAGGGCTTTTTCAGGATCAAGCCCGTTTCGACATTTATTTTCACCCCGGTTCGAGAAGTGAAAATATCCCGCAAGTTCATGTGCTTGAGGGAGATCGCCCGCCATCGCCGATGGCGGGCGATCGGTGACGTCAGTCCTCGTCGTCCTTGCCCGGCTTGGCTAGGTCCTCGTCGAAGGAATCGTCGTCCTCGTCTTCGATGAAGGGCACGGAATCGTCGTCGTCATCATCGTCCAAAATGTCGTCGTCGCCATCGGTCGACCCCATGCCGGGCTCCTCCGACGCGTCCGCCGGCGTATCCTCGTCCTCGTCGTCGGGGGTCAGGATCGGCTCGTGGCCTTCCTCGTCGATCTCGGGAGTGGCGGCGTCCTCGTCCTCTTCCTCGTCGCTATCGGCGGACTTGTCCTTGACCTGATCTTCGGTGTCCTCGTCATCGGCCGGATAGCCCGGACGGACGCGGCGGCCGCGCAGCTTCAGGGCCTCCTCGGGATCGAAGTCGGTGCCGCATTTGGGGCAGTGGGCGGGACGACGGTTCAGGTCGTAGAACTTCGCCTGGCAGTTGGGGCAGACCTGCTTGGCGCCCAGTTCGGGTTTGGCCACGGGGAAAGACCTTGGAAAGGGTTGGAATTCGGCCGCGTCCCTTGCCACCCCGGGGAGCCGCTGTCAAAAGCCTTCTTTCGCGCGCCCGCGCCTTTCCCGAACCACCAGCCGGACTGCGGGTGACGATGCCTTCCCAACTGACCGCCCGCCGTTCGCCCGCCCTGAAGGGGGTGGTCCGCGCGCCCGGCGACAAATCCATGTCTCACCGCGCCATGATCCTGGGCGGCATGGCCTCGGGCGTCACCGAGGTCGAAGGTCTGCTGGAAGGCGACGACGTCCTGGCCACCGCCCGCGCCGTCGAGGCCTTCGGGGCGACCGTGGAGCGGCTGGGCGACGGGCGCTGGCGGATCGACGGCGCGGGAGGGTTTCGCACACCCCAGAGCGTTATCGACTGCGGCAACGCCGGCACCGGCGTGCGCCTGCTCATGGGGGCGGCGGCCGGCTATCCGCTGACGGCGACCTTCGACGGCGATCAGTCGCTGCGGAAGCGGCCGATGAAGCGCGTGACAGGGCCCCTGGCCGACATGGGCGCGCGGTTCGGTTGGCTGGCAGCGGAGGACCGACTGCCGGTCGCCCTGACCGGCGGCGCGCTGAAGGCCATCGACTATGTGCAGGCGGTCGCCTCGGCCCAGGTGAAGTCGGCCATTCTGCTGGCGGGATTGAACGCCGAGGGCGTGACGACGGTGGTCGAGCCGGAGAAGAGCCGCGACCACACCGAGCGGATGCTGCGCGCTTTCGGCGCCGAGGTCGGGGTGGAGGCGCAGGGCGAGGGCTGGAAGGTCTCGCTGACGGGCGGCCAGCCGCTGACCGGAACCTTCGTCTCCGTGCCGGGCGACCCGTCCTCGGCGGCCTTCCCGCTGGCGGCGGGCCTGATCGTTCCCGGCTCGGAAGTGACAGTCGAGGGGGTGATGCTGAACCCGCTGCGGTCCGGTCTGTTCGACACATGGATCGAGATGGGCGCCGACCTGACGATCGCCAACGAGCGCGAGAGCGGCGGCGAGCGGATCGGCGACGTCACCGTCCGACATTCGGCGCTGAAGGGGATTGTCGTGCCCGAGAGCCGCGCCGCCTCCATGATCGACGAATATCCGATTCTGGCGGCCACGGCCGCCTTCGCCGAGGATGCCACCGTCATGCGCGGCGTCGGCGAGATGCGGGTCAAGGAGAGCGACCGCATCTCCCTGATGGTCAACGGTCTCAGAGCCTGCGGGGTCAGCGTCGAGGAGGAGACCGAGGGCTTCATAGTCGCCGGCGGGCCGGTGCGCGGCGGGGCGATTGTCGCCACCGCCCATGACCACCGCATCGCCATGAGCCACCTGATCCTTGGCCTGGCGGCGCAGCAGCCGGTCTCGGTGCTGGACCCCGAAATGATCGCCACCAGCTTCCCGGGCTTCGTGGAGATGATGCGAGGACTCGGGGGAAGCATCGAGGGTGTGGCGTGAGCTGGCGTATGGTCGACCATATTTATGCGGCGGCCAGAGGTTCGCGAGGCACCCTTGCGCACACTTGGGAAATGGTGCTGATCAGTGTGTTGGCTCTGGTCGTCCTGGGCCTGCTTGTGAATGGACTGGTCACCCAACGTCTTCCATTGAAGGCAACGACGGTCTTCTTTGACGACCAGCCGTGGCTTTTTGGCGGGGTAATCACCCTCTACGCGCTTATCGACCTGTTCTGGCTTGTGCTGCTGGCGGGGGCGGTCAGGCGGGCGTGCCGTCTGGATCGCGCGGGAAGCCGGTCATGAATCTCGTCATCGCCGTCGACGGCCCGGCCGCCTCGGGCAAGGGCACCATCGCCGCGCGGTTGGCGCAGACGTATGGGCTGCCGCACCTGGACACCGGCCTGTTGTATCGCGCCGTGGGACTGAAGGTGGTGCGCGACGGCCATGCGCTGGATGACGAGGCCGCCGCCGCCGCCGCCGCGCGGTCGCTGGTTCCCGCGGGACTGGCGGAGGACGAGCGGCTGACGACGGGGGAGGCGGGGG
>Ga0065721_10005268_pt1 | contig 17573 bp, 13 predicted proteins | sample Mesricmetagenome_FD_59108 | JGI IMG/M metagenome (GOLD analysis project Ga0065721, IMG submission 59108) | Mesophilic microbial community from rice straw/compost enrichment Sample: eDNA_1 v2 (version 2) | ecosystem: Engineered > Solid waste > Grass > Composting > Bioreactor | place: USA: Davis... | reverse complement strand
CGCGGTCCTCGGGGTGCAGGGCGCCGGTGACGACCACCACGGGGCCTGTCAGCCCCGCCGCGGCGGCGGGGACGACGCGGTGCGACGGGTCGTCGGGGCGGGCTCGCAGGCTCGCGAACGCCGCAGCGGTCGCGCGCGCGTCGGCGTCGTCTCCGCCCTCGACGGGGTCGGCGAGCAGCGCTCCGTCGCTGTCGATCACGTCGACGGTGTACCCCTCGTGCACCAGCCGGGCGACGGCCGAGACGCAGGCCGACACGGCCGTCTCGAAGGCGCGGTCGCTCCCCGGTGCGTGCGCGGCGAGCGGAGACCAGCGCGACACCGCGCGATCGAGCACGACCGTGGCGGCCGGGCTGGACTCCTGCTCCTCCTGTCGCACCATGAGCGTGTCGCGGTGCGCCGTCGCGCGCCAGTGGATGCGCCGCATCGAGTCGCCGGGGGCGTAGGGCCGGGCGACGAGGTTGTCGGCGCCCTGGCCGATCTGCAGGGTGGTGGTCTGGCGGGATCCGCCGGCCTCGCCCGCGGCGCCGGGCAGCGCCGCGAGATCGCGGATGGTGGGCGCCACCGTCACGGTCGTCGTGCGCCCGAGCGCGATGCGGCGGCGGATGAGCCCGAACGGATCGGTGGTGGTCACCTCGAACGGCCCCAGCGCGTGCACGCCGCGCGCGACCCCCGCCACGTCGTAGCGCACCTCGATCGTCGACGACGCGCCGTTCGCCACGATCGTCGGCGACGCCCCCTCGGCCGTTCCGCTGAGGCCCGCCGGCAGGCTGTCGCGCCACCGTCCGGGGGCCGTGGGCAGGGCGCTCTGGATCCCCGCGCGCACCGAGACGGTGGCTATGCCGCCCACCTCGGGCACCTCGGGCGAGACGACACGGGTCACCGCCCCCGCCCCCCGCGTCAGCAGCAGCGACACGGTCGAGGCCGCCAGGAGCGCGACCAGCAGCGTGCCGAAGTAGAGCAGCTCGGGGATGCCGGCGCGCTGCGCGATCACGAAGGCCGCTGCCGCGAGCAGCAGTGCTCCCGTTCCGCGGAGCGTGAAGGGCCAGAAACGCCTCACCCGGGCTCTCACGGTCGGGAGGCGAGGGGCACGCGTACGCTCGCGGCGATCCGCTCGAGGGCGTCGGCGACCACCGCGGCTCCCGCTCGGCCTCCGGCGGCGGAGCGGTTGGCGATCAGACGGTGGGCGAACACCGGCGAGAGCAGGGCCGTGATGTCGTCGGGGATGACGTACGACCGGCCGTCGAGGGCCGCGCGCACCTTCGCCGCGCGCACGAGCTGCAGCGTCGCCCGGGGGCTCGCGCCCAGCCGGATGTCGGGGTGGCTGCGCGTGGCCTGCGCGAGGGCCACGACGTACTCCTCGAGCGCCGGGGCGACGTGCACCCCGCGGGCCCACGCGATCATCGCGGTCACCTGGCGCGCCGAGACGACGGGGGTGAGCCCGTCGAGCGGGTTGACCGCGTCGCGCTGACGGAGCATGAGCGCCTCGGCCGCGGCATCCGGATATCCCATCGAGATGCGCAGCAGGAAGCGGTCGCGCTGCGCCTCGGGCAGGGCGTACGTGCCCTCCATCTCGAGGGGGTTCTGCGTCGCCACGACGAGGAACGGCGAGGGCAGCACGTGCGTGCGGCCGTCGACGGTGACCTGACGCTCCTCCATCGCCTCGAGCAGCGAGGACTGGGTCTTGGGGGAGGAGCGGTTGATCTCGTCGGCGATGACGATGTGCGCGAACACCGCTCCGGGCGTGAATTCGAACTGCCGCTGCACGGGATTGAACACCGACACGCCGGTGATGTCGCCGGGCAGCAGATCGGGGGTGAACTGGATGCGGCGCACGTCGGCGTCGATCGTGGCCGCCAGGGCCCGCGCGAGCATCGTCTTGCCGACGCCCGGGACGTCTTCGATGAGCAGGTGCCCCTCCGCCAGCAGGGCGATGAGGGCGCTCTGCACGGCGTCGGGCTTGCCGTCGATCACCCGCGAGACCGAGGCCAGGATCTGCCCGGTCAGCCGGGCGAAAGAATCCGCATCCAGCGGAGCGTCGGCGCCGGGTCGGCTGGGGGTGTCGGCGCGGCGGAGTCGTGATGCCGCCTCGGGCGTGACCGTCTCGTCCATGGCATCCCTTGGGTCGCGGGGTGGAGGCGCGTCGTCGCCGCCGTGACCTGATCGTAACCCGCACGGCGGGGGCGGGGGCCCGAAACGGCGCCGCGCACAGGCGTCACACGGCGGATGCTCGGGCCCCTAGGATCGGGGAGCGTTGGTCCAGCCGAGGAGCCCGCGCATGTCGCACCCCACCCCGTCCCCGTCCGTCTCCACGCACGTCCTCGCCGTCGACATCGGGGGGACGAAGGTGGATGCCGCCCTCGTCTCCGTCGCGGGAGAGGTCGAGCGCCAGAGCGTGACACGCCGCACCACCGGACGCTCCGCCGACCGCGACGAGATCGCGCGCCACATCCGCGAGGCCGCCGCCGGAGCGCTCGCCGCGGTGCCCGAGGCGCGGGTCGGGGCCGTCGGGGTGGGCAGCGCCGGTCCGGTCGACCTGCCCTCGCGCTCCGTCTCGCCGCTGAACCTGCCGCTCGCCGCGGGGCTGTCGATCGACGAGGTGCTCGGCGGACTCGTCGACGGTCCGATCCATCTCGCGCTCGACGGCACCTGCATCGCGCTCGCCGAGCACTGGCGCGGCGCGCTCGTCGGGTGCGACGACGCGATGGCGATCGTGGTGTCCACCGGAGTGGGCGGCGGACTGATCCTGGGCGGTCGGCCCGTCGCGGGGGCGAGCGGCAACGCGGGCCACCTCGGGCAGACGTTCGTGCGCACCGTCGAGGACGACGAGGTCGTGGCATCCACCCTCGAGGCCGTCGCGGCGGGGCCCGGGACGGTCGCGTGGGCCCAGCGGCAGGGATGGCACGGCGAGACCGGTCTCGACCTCGCGGCCGCCCACGCGGCGGGCGACCCGGTCGCGATCGCGGCCGTGACCCGCTCGGCCACGGCCGTGGGCCAGGCGATCGCGGCGGCGGCGACGCTCTGCGACCTCGAGGCCGTCGCGATCGCGGGAGGCTTCTCGCAGGTCGCGCCCGACTACATCGACCAGGTGCGCGCGGCCGCGCAGGCCGCGTCGCTGCACGCCTACGCGCGGCGCTGCCGCATCGTGGGCTCGGGCCTCGACGGCGACGGTCCGCTCCTGGGGGCGGCGGCCCTCGCGCTGCAGTCCTGACGCCGGGTCTACCCTGAGAGACCGAGGGACCGCGCCGCGGGCCGGCGAGTGAGGGCGGGGAGCATGCGTACGGGTTCCAACCTGCCCGCCGTCGGCGAGTACAACCAGACGCTGGTGCTCGACCTCATCCGCCGCTCGCCCGAGGGGCTGAGCCGCGTGGAGCTGTCGGCGCGCACCGGTCTGAGCGCGCAGACGCTGAGCAACGTCACCCGCCGCCTGGCCGACGACGGCCTCATCATCGAGGCGGGGAAGGTCATCTCGGGTCCGGGCAAGCCCCGCACGCTGTTGAAGCTCGAACCGCGCTCGCGTTTCGCCGTCGGGGTGCACCTCGACCCCGTCGTCGACACGATCGTGCTCGTCGACATGGCGGGCGAGGTCATCGCGCACGACGAGATCCCCGCCCTGCGCGACGCCGCACCGGGTGATCTGGTCGCCGCCGTCGCGACGGCGGTGTACGCCATCGTCGCGCGCGCCGAGGTGTCGCGCGATCTCGTGCTGGGTGTGGGGGTCGCCGCCCCCGGACCCTTCGACGCCCGCGGCGGTCGGCTGCTCGATCCTCCGCTGCTGCCGCAGTGGCACAACGTCAACGTCCGCGAGGACCTGGGGGCGGCGACGGGGCTGCCGGTCATCGTCGAGAAGGACGTCACCGCGGCGATGGTGGGCGAGATGTGGTTCGACCGCTCCGACGCCCTGAGCGACGCGATGTTCCTGTACTACGGCGCCGGCGTCGGCATGGGGCTCGCGGTGGCGGGGGCGCCCGTGCGCGGTCGCACCGGCAACGCGGGGGGCATCGCGCACGTGGTCGTGGATGCCGAGGGCCCCCTGTGCGCGTGCGGATCGCGCGGGTGCCTGGGGGTGTCGATCGAGCCGCGCGTGCTCATCGCCGAGGCCGGGTACGACGACGTCGATCCGCGCGCGGGCCTGGACCGTCTCGTGCGCGATGCGGCGGATCCCCGGCACGCGGCCGCGGGGGTGCTGCGCCGCGCGGGGGAGCGGATCGCCCGGGCCGTGGTGGTGACCAACAACCTGCTCGACGTCGACGAGGTCGTGCTCGGCGGCCCCGCCTGGGAGCGCCTGGCCGGGGTGCTCGCCGATGTCGTGGCGGAGCACGTGGCGGCGGATGCCGCGTCGACGGCGACGCTGCCGATCATCGTGCGTCGCTCCGTGGTCGGTCTCGACGTGGCGGCCGTGGGGGCCGCGTGCCTCATGCTGGACGGTGCTTTCGCGGCTCGACCGGCGCGGATGATGATCGCCCTCTGACGCGGCCGTGCGCGTCCATAGCCGGGCGTGTCGTGATCGTTACCTTGCGTCGCGCGTCGCGACTTGCCGAGTTAGTCCATTTGATTTATAAAAGGTTCTGGCGACGCGGTGTCTCCACCCGAGCAAGGGAGCTTCCATGAAGAAACTGACGATGGCGACCGGTCTTCTGACCGCCACCGCCCTGACCGTGGCTCTGGCCGGCTGCTCCGGTGGCAGCGGCGACGCGGCGGACTCGAAGACGATCCGTGTGGCGTACCAGACCACGGCGACGTTCAACCAGATGCAGACGCTGATGGAGAACGCCAAGAAGCAGTACGAGGCCGCCCACGAGGGCATGACGGTCGAGCTCGTCCCGATCCAGGCCGAGGGCGCCGACTACTACACGAAGCTCGCGCTGATGAACAAGTCGGCGAGCACCGCCCCCGACGTGCAGTACGAAGACACGTTCAAGATCCAGTCCGACGCGGCCGCCGGCTACCTGCTGCCCCTCGACGACTACCTCGCGAAGTGGGACGACTGGTCGCAGTTCGCCGAGGGCGCCAAGCAGGCCGGTCTCGGCCCCGACGGCAAGACCTACGGCGTCTCGCTCGGAACCGACACCCGCGGCCTCTGGTACAACAAGGCCCTGTTCCAGGCCGCCGGCATCTCCGTGCCGTGGCAGCCCAAGACCTGGGCCGACATCCTCTCGGCCGCCGAGAAGGTCAAGGCATCCAACCCCGACGTCATCCCGATCAACGTCTACTCGGGCAAGACGGCGGGTGAAGCGGCATCCATGCAGGGTCTCGAGATGCTGATGTACGGCACCGAGGACACCCTCTACGACACCGACAGCAAGAAGTGGGTCGTCGGCAGCCAGGGCTTCAAGGACTCGCTGCAGTTCGTCAGCGACGTCTACCAGGGCGGTCTCGGGCCGTCGCTGCAGCAGGCGCTCGACCCCAACATCTTCACCAGCGTGACCGCCGACTGGCTGCCCTCCTCGAAGCTCGCCATCGCGCTCGACGGCTCGTGGCAGTCGGCCGCGTGGGTCGAGGGCGGCACCGCCGCGTGGCCCGAGTGGAGCGATGCCCTCGGCATCGCCGCCATGCCCACGCAGGACGGTCAGGCGCCCGGCACGACGAGCATGTCGGGTGGGTGGACCCTCGCCATCGGCAAGAACACCAAGAACGCCGACGCCGCGTGGGACTTCCTCTCCACCGCCGTCAACAAGGACAACGCCACCGCCTACGGCATCGACAACAGCCAGATCGCCGTGCGCGCCGACGTGGCCCAGTCCAGCGAGTACCTCGACGCCAACCCGAGCTTCAAGACCTTCTCGAGCTTCGTCGACACCACCCACTTCCGCCCGGCCACCGAGGACTACGACAAGATCTCGAACCAGATCCAGGTCGCCATGGAAGCCGTCATGACCGGCCAGTCCAGCGTCGACGACGCGGCCGCCGCCTACGACCAGGCCGTCATCGGCATCGTGGGCGAAGACAACACTCAGCAGGGCTGATCGTGACCGCCCTGGCTACCCCCGGGGCGACCGGAACCGACCGGGGGTCGCGCGTGAAGACGCGCGGCCTCCGGTCGTCGGCCCGGGCGCTCCCGCTCCTGCCGGCAGCCCTGCTGCTGGCGGTGTTCCTGCTCGGCCCCATCCTGGTGTCGCTGTGGGGCTCGCTCACCAACGCGACGCTGTCGGGATCGACGGCCGTCGCGAGCGACTTCGTCGGCTTCGACAACTACGTGCAGCTCTTCAAGGCCCCCGACTTCCCCGTCGCGGTGGTCAACACGATCGTCTTCGTGTTCTTCTCGGCCGTGATCGGACAGAACGTCCTCGGCCTGGCCCTCGCGCTCATGATGCGCTCGGGCAATCGCATCGTCACGGCCGTGGTCGGCACGATCGTCGTGACCGCGTGGGTGCTGCCCGAGATCGTCGCGGCGTTCGCGGCGTACGCGTTCTTCCGCGACAACGGCACGCTCAACGCCGTCCTCGCCGTCTTCGGCGTCGCGCCGGTGAGCTGGCTGTTCACCCTGCCCGTGCTCATGGTGATCTTCGCCAACATCTGGCGCGGCACGGCGTTCTCGATGATGGTCTACTCCGCGGCCCTGGCCGACGTCCCGCCCGAGATCACCGAGGCCGCCGAGATGGACGGCGCCAGCGGCGTCAAGCGCCTGCTGCACGTCACCATCCCGATGATCCGCTCGACCATCGGCACGAACTCGATGATCGTGACGCTGCAGACCCTGTCGGTGTTCACGCTCATCTTCGTGATGACCGGCGGCGGCCCCGGCAACAAGAGCACGACGCTGCCGATCCTCGCGTACCAGCAGGGGCTGAAGTTCGGCGAGCTCGGCTACGGCACCGCGATCGCGACGATCATGCTCCTCATCGGCGCCGTGTTCTCCTTCTTCTACGTCCGCGCGCTGCGCGAGGAGGTCTCGTCATGAGCGCCACCACCACTCTCCCCGAGGTCACGGGCCGCCGCGCCCGGTCGGTCACGCCCGCCCGGAACCGGAAGAAGGCCTCGCTGTCGTCGCCGCGCACCCGCGCGCTGAGCGTGCTGTCGAACACGCTCATGATCGTGATCGGCTTCCTCTTCGTCGTCCCGCTCGTGTGGCTGGTGACGGCGTCGCTCGACGCCCAGCCGACGCTCGCGATCAAGATGCCCGAGGTCATCACCCTCGACAACTTCGCCGCGGTCATGAAGCCCGACCTGCTGTTCCTGCCGCTGTGGAACAGCGTGCTGCTCGCGGGCGGCACCGCCGTCGCCACGGTCGTGCTCGCCTCGCTCGCGGCCTACCCTCTGTCGCGCTACAAGATGCGCGTCGGAAAGCCCTTCCTGTACGCGGTGCTCTTCGGCACGTGCCTGCCGATCACGGCGATCATGGTGCCCGTCTACAGCCTGTTCGTGCAGTTGAACCTCATCGACTCCGTCGGCGGCACGATCCTCTTCCTCACCGCGAGCGCCCTGCCGATCGCGATCTGGATGATGAAGAACTTCATGGACGGCGTGCCCGTCGAGCTCGAGCACGCCGCCTGGATGGACGGCGCAGGATCCATGCGCACGCTCGTGCAGATCGTGCTCCCGCTCATGCGTCCCGGCATCGCGGTGGTGTTCATCTTCACCTTCATCCAGGCGTGGGGGAACTTCTTCGTGCCCTTCGTGCTGCTGCTCAGCCCGGATTACCAGCCGGCCGCGGTCAGCATCTTCAACTTCTTCGGGTCGTTCGGAGCCGTGGCCTACGGCCAGCTCGCGGCCTACTCGATCGTCTACTCCCTTCCGGTCCTCGGTCTGTACGTGCTCGTACAGCGCGGACTCGGCGGCCCGTCGGCCCTCGCCGGCGCGGTCAAGGGCTGACCCGTCCCCCCAGACAAGGAACTTCTTCGCCATGCACGATCGCACCGCGCTCATCGAGATGCGCATCGAGCGCTTCATCCGCGAGCGTCTCGCCCCCGCCGTCTACCGCGCCCGTCAGCCCCTCGACATCCAGGCCTGGGAGGCCCCGGGCGAGCCCGTGACCTTCGCCGAGGCGCGGGATGCCGCCTACCGCCCGTTCGCGATCGGCACGCCGTGGGGCCGGGCGTGGGGGACCACCTGGTTCGCCGTGTCGGGGGAGATCCCCGCCGCGTGGCGCGACGCCACGGGCGCCCTGCCCGCGGGTACCGTCGCCGAGCTCGTGATCGACCTCGGCTTCACCGCCGGCCAGAGCGGCTTCCAGTGCGAGGCCCTCGTGTGGAACCGCCAGGGCGCGCCGATCAAGGGCGTCTCGCCGTTCAACAACGCCAGCCCCGCCGCGGTCGACGCCGACGGCCGGGTCGACGTGCTCGTCGAGGCGGCCTCCAATCCCGACGTGGGCAGCCTCTTCACGTTCGAGCCCACGCCGGTCGGCGACCCCGCGACCGCGGGCGATGCACCTCTCTATACGTTGCGCGAGATGTCGATCGGCCTTCGCGACCTCGCGGTATGGGACCTGCTGCAGGACTTCCGCCTGCTCCACGGCCTGATCGCCGAGCTCGACGCGACCTCCGCGCGCCGCGCCACCCTGCTGGAGGGGATGGATGCCGCGATCGACGCCGTCGATCCGCACGACGTGGCCGGCACCGCCCAGGCCGGCCGCGACGTCCTCGCTCCGCTGCTGGCCGCGCCCGCGGCATCCAGTGCCCACGTGCTGCACGCCGTGGGACACGCCCACATCGACTCGGCGTGGCTGTGGCCCGTCCGCGAGACCGCGCGCAAGGTCTCGCGCACCTTCAGCAACGTGCTGTCGCTCATGGACGAAGACCCCGAGTTCGTGTTCGCGTCGTCATCGGCGCAGCAGTTCGCGTGGATGAAGGAGCACTACCCGGCGCTGTGGGAGCGGCTCAAGGAGCGGGTCGCCGAGGGGCGCTTCGTGCCCGTGGGCGGCATGTGGGTCGAATCCGACACCAACATGGTCGGCGGCGAGGCGATGGCCCGCCAGTTCGTGGAGGGCAAGAGCTTCTTCCTCGAGGAGTTCGGCATCGACACCGAAGAGGTCTGGCTGCCCGACTCGTTCGGCTACAGCGGAGCCCTGCCGCAGATCATGAAGGCCGCCGGTGCGCGCTGGTTCCTCACGCAGAAGATCTCGTGGAACGAGACCAACCGCATCCCGCACCACACCTTCCGCTGGGAGGGCATCGACGGCTCGCGCATCTTCACGCACTTCCCGCCGGTCGACAAGTACAACTCCGAGGTGACCGCGGCCGACCTCGCGCACGCCGAGCGCAACTTCGCCGACAAGGGTCGCGCGCGCACCTCGCTGCTGCCGTACGGTTTCGGCGACGGCGGCGGCGGACCCACGCGCGAGATGACCGCGACCATCGCGCGCGCCCACTCGCTCGAGGGCGCGCCGATCGTGAAGCACTCGACCCCGCGGGAGTTCTTCGAGACCGCCGAGGCCGAATACGCCGACCCGGCCGTGTGGGCGGGGGAGCTGTACCTCGAGTTCCACCGCGGCACCTACACGAGCCAGCTGCGGACCAAGCAGGGCAACCGTCGCAGCGAGCACCTGCTGCGCGAGGCCGAGCTGTGGGCGGCGACCGCGACCGTACGCACGGGGGCGGAGTACCCGGCCGAGGCCTTCCGCCGCCTGTGGCGACTGGTGCTGCTGCAGCAGTTCCACGACATCCTCCCCGGCACCTCGATCGCGTGGGTGCACCGGGATGCCGAGCGCAACTACGCAGCCATCGCGGCCGAGCTCGAGCAGATCATCGCCGACAGCCTCCGCGCGCTCGCCGGCGAGGGCGACCGCACGCTGCTCGCCAACGCCGCGCCCCACGCCCGCTCCGGGGCGCCCGCCCTGGGCATCGCGCCGGCGCCGGGGGCGCGCGACGTCGCCCCGCGCGCCGAGGGCGAGGGGTTCGTCCTCGACAACGGCATCGTGCACGCGGTGATCGACGGCCGGGGTCTTCTCATCTCGCTCGTCGACGTCGTGTCGGGCCGCGAGGTCGTGCCCGCGGGGCAGGTGGCGGGACTGTTCGAGGTGTTCCGCGACACCCCGACCCAGTGGGACGCGTGGGACATCGACGAGACCTACCGCCGTCACGCCACACCCCTCGACAGCGCCGACGCCGTCCGCGTCGACGGCCACGCGGTCGTGGTGGAACGCTCGGTCGGCGACTCCACGATCGTCACGCGCTTCGCGCTCGCCGCGGGGTCGCGCACGGTGCGCCTGTCGCTCGACGTCGACTGGCACGAGCAGCAGAAGCTGCTCAAGCTCGGCGTCCCCGTCGACGTGCACACCGACCGTGCGGCATCCGAGATCCAGTTCGGTCACATCGTGCGCCCCACCCACACGAACACCTCGTGGGATGCGGCGCGCTTCGAGACCGCCGCGCACCGGTGGGTGCGGGTCGCGGAGCCCGACTTCGGCGTCGCCGTGACCAACGACTCGACCTACGGCCACGACATCACGCGCCACGAGCGCGAGGGCGGGGGCACGTTCTCGCTCGTGCGCCTGTCGATCATCCGCTCGGCGATGTTCCCCGACCCCGGTCAGGACCAGGGCGCGCACCACCTCGAGGTGGGCGTCGTCGTGGGCGCCGACGTGCTCGACGCCGTGGCCGAGGGTTACCGCACGAACCTCCCCGCGCGCGTGGTGACGGATGCCGCGCACGACAGCGTCGCTCCGCTGGTGGCGATCGACGCGCCCGGCGTCGTCGTCGAGGCCGTCAAGCTCGCGCAGGACGGGTCGGGCGACGTGGTCGTGCGCCTTTACGAGGCGCTGGGGGAGCGCACGCAGGCGCGGCTCGAGGCCGGCTTCGACGTCGCCCGCGTGAGCGAGACCGACCTGCTGGAGCGCGACGTGGATGCCGCGGCGGTGACCGCCGTGCAGGGCGGCGTCGTGGATCTCGAGCTGCGTCCGTTCCAGCTCGTGACGCTGCGTCTGTCGCGCTGACGTCCGATCGACGAGCGGCCGGGGTGCATCGCACCCCGGCCGCTTCGTCGTGCGGGGGAGGAGCGCGGTGGGAGGCGCGCGGGTGGGAGGCGCTCCGCGGGTCGGGTAGGCTGTACTCGGCTCTCCGCGTGGCGGTACCCAGGCCAACTCCCCCAGGACGGAAACGTAGCAAGGGTAACCAGGCTCTACCGGGTGCGCGGAGGGTCTTTTCTTTGCCCGGAAACGGGTGGGTCGGCCCCGACGCCTCAGCGGCGACCCTCCACCGGCTGCCCGGCCTTCCGGCCCGCGCGCCGTCGCCGTACGGCCGCGATGACCACCGGCAGCACCGACACCGCGACGATGACGATGACGAGCACGTCGATGTTGTGCGCGATGAACGGGATGCCGCCCAGCAGGACCCCCACCAGGGTCATCGCGCACGACCAGCCGACGGCGCCGACCGCGTTCCAGAGCAGGAAGCGCCGGTAGGGCATGTCGGCGGCGCCGGCGACGAGGGGGACGTACGTGCGCACGATCGGGACGAAGCGGCCGACGACGAGCGAGAGGCCGCCCCACCGGGCGAAGAAGGCCTCGGCCTCGGCGAGACGCGCGGTGGTCAGAAGGCGCGCGTCGTCGCGGAAGAGGCGCCGTCCGAACCGTCGGCCGAGCCAGAAACCCACCTGATCGCCCGCGAGCGCCGCGATCGACGCGACGAGCGCGACCTGCCACGGGGCGATGCCGAGGGGGCCGCTGAGGATGGCCGCCGTGACCAGCAGCGAGTCGCCGGGGAGGAAGGGGAACAGCACCCCCGACTCGATGAAGACGAGCAGGGCGATCCCGGCGAGGACGAACGGCCCGAAGGCCTGCAGCACGGATGCCGCGTCGAAGGGGTTCAGGGCGGTGAGCATGCGCGGGGATCCTCCGGTCCGGGGCGGGACGGGCCGCCCGTGCCGGAGCGGGAGCACCGACGGACCGACTGTAGAGCCGGCCCTCCCAGATTCCGCCAAGATTGACGGCGCCCCGCGACCGTGATCGCGTCGGCGCGTCAGCGGCCGGGGGAGAAGGGCCCGTCCAGCACCGCCCACTGCAGCAGCATGATCGTCTTGGCATCCTGGATCGCGCCGGTGCGGATCATCGACAGGGCCTCGTCGATGTCGTATTCGAGGATCTCGATCTCCTCGTCCTCCTCGGCGAGACCGCCCCGGTCGCCCTCCCGCTCGGCACCGTCGTAGGCCGCCGCGAAGAAGTGCAGGCGTTCGGTGACCGATCCCGGGCTCATGTAGACGTCGAAGACGTGCTCGACCTCGTCAACCCGGACGCCGGTCTCCTCCTCGGCCTCGCGGCGGATCGCCGTCACCGGATCGTCGTCGTCGAGGAGTCCCGCCGCGGTCTCGATGAGCATGCCGTCGGGGTGGGCGTTGACGTACACGGGGTAGCGGAACTGGCGCGTGAGCAGCACGGTGCGCCGCGACGGGTCGTAGAGCAGGATCGTCGCGCCGTTGCCGCGGTCGTACGTCTCGCGCGTCTGCGTGCTCCACTCGCCGTCGTCGCCGCGATAGCGGAACGTCGTGGCGCGCAGCACGTGCCAGCCGGCGGCGAGCAGGCGCACCTCGGCGACCTGCACGCGCGGGTTGCGGTCGAGGTCGCGTCCGGTCAGGTGCAGGCCGGTGCGTCCGCGGTGGTCGGGGACGGTGGTGCCGGGGAGTGCGGGGTCGGAGGTCACGATCGCGAGCTTAGGCGGCGGTCGTCCTGATCACTCGACGCCGAAGCAACCCCGGGGCGGTGTCGGGGGCCCGCTCTAGGCTGGATGCGTGACGCAGAGCATCTACATCACGTCGGCCGAAGGTCATTCGGGCAAATCCTCCGTGGCTCTGGGCGTCCTCGACGCCCTCAGCCGCGTGACGCCGCGCGCGGGGGTGTTCCGCCCCATCGCGCGCTCCACGGCCGAACGCGACTACGTGCTCGAGATGCTGCTCGACCACGACAGCGTCGACCTCGCGTACGACGACTGCGTCGGCGTCACCTACGACGACGTGCGCGACGACGCCGATGCGGCCCTCGCCCGCATCGTCGAGCGCTACAAGGCCGTCGAGGCGCAGTGCGACGCCGTGGTCATCATCGGCAGCGACTACACCGACGTCGGCAGCCCCGCCGAACTCGCCTACAACGCGCGCATCGCCGCCAACCTCGGCGCCCCCGTGCTGCTCGTGCTCGGCGGCCGCGCGCAGCAGGGACACAGCGAGACGCTGGGCCTGTCGGTCGCCCGCACCCCGCAAGAGGTCGGACAGATCGCCTCGCTCGCGATCTCCGAGTTGCAGCACGAGCGCGCGGCGCTGTTCGCCGTGATCGCCAACCGCGCCGACGCCGACCACCTCGACGAGATCGTGGCATCCGTGCGGCAGGTCGTCGACGCGGCCCCGGTCGCCGGAGCCGACGGCCGCACCGTGCCGGTGTGGGCGCTGCCCGAAGACCGCTTCCTCATCGCCCCCTCGGTGCGCGGCGTGCTGCGCTCGGTCGAGGGCGAGCTGATCAAGGGCGACCCGGCCCTGCTCACGCGCGAAGTGCTCGGCGTCGTCGTGGCGGGCATGTCGATGGTGAACGTGCTGCCGCGCCTGCAGGAGTCGGCGGTCGTGGTCATCCCCGCCGACCGCACCGAGGTGCTCCTCGCCGCGCTGCTGGCCAACGCCTCGGGGACCTTCCCCTCGCTGGCCGGAATCGTGCTCAACGGAGGGTTCGAGCTGCCCGACTCGATCGTGCGGCTCATCGACGGCCTGGGCTCCCCGCTGCCGATCATCGCCACCGACCTCGGCACCTACGACACCGCCGTGCGCATCATGAACACGCGCGGGCGCCTGGCCGCCGACTCCCAGCACCGCTACGACACCGCGCTCGCGCTGTTCGAGCGCCACGTCGACACCGAGCTGCTCACGCGCGAACTCGGCGTCGCCCGACCGAGCGTCGTCACCCCCCTGATGTTCGAGTACGGCCTGGTCGACCGGGCCCGCGCCGACAAGAGGCGCATCGTGCTGCCCGAGGGCACCGACGACCGCGTGCTGCGTGCGGCGGCGACCGTCCTCTCGCGCGGGATCGCCGATCTCACCATCCTGGGCGAGCCGATCGAGGTGCGCGGACGCGCGATCGAGCTGGGCATCGACATCCGCGACGCGGAGGTGCTGAGCCCCTTCGACGCCGTGCACGTCGACAAGTTCGCCACCGAGTACGCGCGGCTGCGCGCCCACAAGGGCGTCACCTACGCCCAGGCCGCCGACACCGTCACCGATGTCTCGTACTTCGGCACCCTGATGGTGCACCTGGGGCTCGCCGACGGGATGGTCTCGGGCGCCGCGCACACCACCGCGCACACGATCCGCCCGGCCTTCGAGATCATCAAGACCGCCCCCGGCGTCTCGGTCGTCTCGAGCGTGTTCCTCATGGCGCTGGCCGACCGCGTGCTCGTCTACGGCGACTGCGCCGTGATCCCCGATCCCACGAGCGAGCAGCTCGCCGACATCGCCGTGTCGTCGGCGGCCACCGCCGAGCAGTTCGGCATCGACCCCCGCGTGGCGATGCTGTCGTACTCGACCGGCGAGTCGGGCACGGGCGCCGACGTCGAGAAGGTGCGCGCGGCGACGGCCCTCGTGCGCGAGCGCGCCCCCGAGCTGCTCGTCGAGGGTCCGATCCAGTACGACGCCGCCGCCGACGCGGCCGTCGCGCGGGCCAAGATGCCCGGGTCCGCGGTGGCGGGGCGCGCCACGGTGTTCGTCTTCCCCGACCTCAACACCGGCAACAACACCTACAAGGCCGTGCAGCGCTCGGCCGGTGCCGTCGCGATCGGGCCGGTGCTGCAGGGCCTGAACAAGCCCATCAACGACCTGTCGCGCGGAGCCCTCGTCGACGACATCGTCAACACCATCGCAATCACCGCGATCCAGGCCCAGGGGAGCCCCGAATGAGCGTCGTGCTCGTCGTCAACAGCGGATCGTCGTCGTTCAAGTACCAGTTGCTCGACATGGCGCACGAGCGCGTGCTCGCCTCGGGCCTGGTCGAGCGCATCGGCGACCCTTCGACAGGCTCAGGGACCGGGGGAACGGCGCGGCACACCGTGAAGGCCGCCGCACTCGCCGCCGCCGACGCCCCGGCGCCGACGGTGACGGATGCCACGTACACGATCGAGCGCGAGATCCCGGATCACACCGCCGGGTTCGCGGTCATGCTCGACGCCTTCGCCGCGCACGGACCCTCCCTCGACGCGTACCCGCCGGTCGCCGTCGGCCACCGCGTCGTGCACGGCGGCGCGCGGTTCTTCGCGCCCACCGTGGTCACCCCCCTCGTCGAGATCAACATCGACGAGCTGTCGGTGCTCGCCCCCCTGCACAACCCGGCGAACCTCGCGGGCATCGTCGCGGCCAAGAAGGCGTTCCCGGCCGTCCCGCACGTCGCCGTCTTCGACACCGCGTTCCACCAGTCGCTCGCCCCCGAGGCGCACACCTACGCGATCGATCGCGAGGTCGCCGAGGCGCATCGCATCCGCCGCTACGGCTTCCACGGCACGAGCCACAAGTTCGTCAGCGAGGCCGCCGCCGCCTTCGTCGGCCGCCCGCTCGCGGAGCTCAAGCAGATCGTGTTCCACCTCGGCAACGGCGCCTCGGCCGCCGCGATCGAGGGCGGCCGGTCGGTCGACACGTCGATGGGCCTCACGCCCCTCGAGGGTCTGGTCATGGGCACGCGCTCCGGCGACCTCGACCCCGCCGTCCTCCTGCAACTCGCCCGTCGCGCCGAGATGTCGATCCCCGACCTCGACACGCTGCTGAACAAGCGGTCGGGCCTGCTCGGGATCGCGGGCGTCTCCGACATGCGCGACATCCAGGAGCGCCGGGATGCCGGCGACCCGGCCGCGCGTCTCGCCTTCGACGTCTACATCCACCGCCTGCGCGCCTACGCCGGCGCGTACCTCGCCCAGCTCGACGGCGTCGACGTGATCTCGTTCACCGCGGGAGTGGGCGAGAACGCGCCCGCCGTCCGCGCCGAGGCGATGGCGACGCTCGGCTTCGCGGGGGTCGAGATCGACCCCGAACGCAATGCGGCGCGCGAGCGCGGCATCCGACGCATCTCCACCGACTCCTCGCGCGTCGAGGTGCTCGTGGTCCCGACCGACGAAGAGCTCGAGATCGCGCGGCAGACGCTGTCGGTCACGGCCTGAGCGTCGCCCGCCCGGGGCCGGGGGAGAGCAGCCCTCAGCTCCCCGCGAGCGCCATGTGCACCTGGTAGCGATCGCCGCGGTACCACGACGTGACGTGCTCGACCGGCAGGCCGGCGGCGCGGGAGGTGCGACGGAACACCAGCACCGGTGAGCCCGGGACGACCGCGAGCGGCTCGGCGACGGCGTCGTCGACCGCCTCGGTCCAGACGGTCTGCTCGGCGGCGTCGATGCGGACGCCGTACCGGTCGGCCAGCAGGCCGTAGAGGGACGAACTGAGGTCCTGCTCGCCGAGGTCCTCGGCGACGCGCGGCGAGTACCAGCCGAGCTCGAGGGCCATCGGGATGCCGTTGGCCAGACGCAGGCGCTCGATCGACCACGCCTGCTCCCCCTCGGGCAGACCGAGCGCGGCGCGCACGTCGAGAGGCGGGACGGCGCGCTCCGCGCGACGCACGAGGGTCGTCGCGACCATCCCCCGTCGACGCATGTCCTCGGTGAAGGAGGCGAGGTGCAGCTGGGACTGCACGCGCTCGCCGGCGACGAAGGTGCCCTTGCCCTGCACCGTGTAGAGCTTCTGCTCCTCGATGAGCTGACGCAGGGCTTCGCGGACCGTCGCGCGGCTCACGCCGTGGCGCGTCGACAGCTCGCGCTCCGAGGGGATCGCCGCGTGCGCGGGCCACGTGGAGCCGATGTCGGCGAGGAGGATGGCGCGAAGCTGGGCGTGCTTGGGCACGGGGCCGGACGTGACGGAGGCCGCCGGGGCGTCGGCATCGGGGAGACGGGGCATGACGGCGTCGACTTTCGATGTTGACACGGGCGAGGGAGACCATTAGCTTCACTGGTACGTACCAGTCCGAGCCAGTGGGCGCATCGCCCCGGGGAACGGTGTTCTTCCCCAGCCTAAGCGGCGCCGGTGGTGCGGACCGCAGCCCCACCGTCTCACCGAGGAGTACCCGTGCCCGACATCCAGTCCCCGCTCGTGGGAACCGTCCTGGCCCTGGCCGACGTGCCCGACCAGCTCTTCGCCCAGGGCGCGATGGGGTCGGGCGTCGCGATCGAGCCGCCCGCCGAGGTCGTCGACGCGGTCGCCCCCATCGACGGCACGCTGCTGCAGGTGTTCCCGCACGCCTTCGTCGTCGTCGCCGACGACGGCCTCGCCGTCCTCGTGCACCTCGGGCTCGACACCGTGCAGCTGCAGGGCCGGGGATTCACTCCCTTCGCCGCGAAGGGGGATCGCGTCACCACCGGAACCCCCGTGATCGCGTACGACGTCCCCGCGATCCGGGCCGCCGGGTTGTCGAGCGTCGTCCCCGTCGTGGTGCTCGAACGCTCCGCCGACGACGTCACCGTCCTCCTCTCCGACGGCGCGGCCGTGCTCCCGGGCGCTCCGCTCCTGTCCGTCTGACCCGTCCCGTCCGAACCGTTCCTTCACCGTCGAAAGAGAACCCGCCATGACCGCCACAGCCGCCCCCGCCTCCCGCCGCCGCGGCATCCCGGGCTTCGCCCAGATGCAGCGCCTGGGCAAGAGCC
>Ga0065721_10050840_pt1 | contig 17575 bp, 17 predicted proteins | sample Mesricmetagenome_FD_59108 | JGI IMG/M metagenome (GOLD analysis project Ga0065721, IMG submission 59108) | Mesophilic microbial community from rice straw/compost enrichment Sample: eDNA_1 v2 (version 2) | ecosystem: Engineered > Solid waste > Grass > Composting > Bioreactor | place: USA: Davis... | reverse complement strand
GGGGCGCCCGCCAGACGCCGATCGAGCCGGTGCGCTGCCGCGTGACGCAGATCGATCGCATCGTCGCGCACGATCACATAGGCAAGCGCGCTGCCTTCCAGGGGATCGCGGACCCAGAGCCGGTGCGGCCCGTCGATGTCGCCGAGGACGACATGGCGGCCGGTCGAGAGCGTGCGGTCGGCAAGGATGATCGGCCAGGCGTCGAGATCGAACGGTGCAGCCTCGGCAAAGCCGGGGGGCGCGGTATCGAGGACGACCGTCGTGGGTGCGAGCGAGGCCAGCCAGTGCGCGGGTTCAGCTGCAGCAAAGACAGAAGGCGCGCAAGGGAAAGCACAGCCCCCAGCGCCGGGCCATCACCTCCCGCCCCTCAGCGGAGTCTCCCCTCAAGCGCATGACGTTTCGATAGTCGGACCGATAGCGGGGATTGCGCCGCAGAAACTCCTGTGCAAATCCCGGCTTGTCGAGAAGGCGTCGATCGCCACCCTTTGCTTGTTCGCCGGACATGCGCGCTCCCCCAAAGGTAGGAGCGCAGGCTGTCCGTTGATGTTTTTGCGGGCCATTCCAACAACTAGGGACGCGGCTCCCCATTTATGGGGATGTCCGCCGGCTCGCCAGGAGCCGGCGGATCGTTCCGAGCGTCAGTCGCGCTCGCGTCGCGCTGGCCGGTTCCAGACCAGGTCATATTCGCCCTCCTCGCCCGAAAAGAGCTGCGCGAAGATGGGAGCGACGAAGCTCGGGTCGTCGAGCTTGACCGAGAGATAGGGGCGGTCGTCGTTGGTCCGTTTGCTCCAGGCCGCACCGACCTCCGCATCGCCAACGTACACCCGGTGGCTGGGCGCATTGCCGCTGGCCTGTTCGTCCGCGACGATGCGGACCGACTTGGCCTGAACCGAGAGAGTGGTGATCTGGCCCCGGAGTTCGCCCGAAACCTTCTTGAAGCTGCCGATCTTTGCCATAATGTGCGTTCCTTTCACTTCGAGCCCCGCGACAATCGCGGCCTCGATGCGCTGGACAGGCCGGCAGGCGCACGGCGCCGCAGCCGAAGACCCGCAGCGCAGCGGAGGACGGCTTGGGCCGGGCTTTCTTGGTTCGCGAGGAACGGCGGCACGCCGGGGGAAGAAAGTCCGGGCAAAGCCGTTGCGGCAAGACGGGCGAGCGCCAGCGCCCTGACGGCAGCGAGCGCATCGACACGAGGCCGCGCTTGGCAGCGGGGGTGATTGGAACCGCACTGGCCATGACCGGCATCCGGGTTTCGGGCGAACAGCGCTGGAAGACGGCTTCGGCATTGGACCCGGCACTGCCGATGTCGCGCAAATACCGGATCGGATGCCGCCACCGACCTGCTGTTGGCGGACGGGTGTCAAGCGCCGGGAGAGCGGCAGGCTATTGATCGGCCTATCGGCGAAAGGCGATGATCTGCTTCGCTTCCGTCAGTGCCCGTCCCGACCGAAGAGGCATGATCTGACCTGCATCCGGCTCTGCATAATGAGGGCCATGCGGGAAACGATCCGCTTCGGCCGGATGGTGGTTGTCCAGATTGTTACTGCGTCGCCTTGGCGGGAGGCGCTGCGGTGACCTGCCCGGGTTCTGAACCATCGAAGCTGGCAAGACGCGTCCATGCCGTGGCCGCGATGGTGACGGCGCCGATCCAGCTCAGCGTCGAGAGCATCATGCCTGGGCCGATCGCGAGCCTGATCACGCCCTGGACGGCATGATAGCCGGCAACACCCGCGGGGATGGCGAACAGCAGCGCGATAGCCAGCCTGACAATCGGCGAGCGGATAACCGCGAAGAGAAGTTGACCGATGGCCAGCTCGGCGATGCTCGCTGCGAAGCCGCCGAGGATGACTGCGGAATAACCATAGTCATGATCGCGCATCCAGAAGGCGAGGCTGATACCGGCGGCGACCGGCAGCGCGTAGGCGGCGAGATTGAAGAGCAGCCAGAGCAGATAGAGGCCGGCGAATAGGCCGAGAACGAGAAAGATGGTCATGAATGCGTCCTTTCGAAACGAATGATCGTCGGACGCGCCCGCCACCACCTCCACAGCGCTATGTGCGTCGACGAGAATAGCGCGCGGAAGCACTGGCCGAAACGAAAATCGGTCTCGGCCGGAAAGCGAAGGGATCCACCGATCAGGATGGAAACGGGTCATATTCGCGCACCACCTGAGCCGGATTGCCGTCGAATTCGTCCCAGGGCATCACCGCGTAGCCGTCGTCGGTCCTGATAAGGACGATGACCGTCATCAGCGTCTTCGCGAGGTTCCATGCGAGCGACTGGGCGGTGGAAAGCGGCATCACGCGAACTCCTGTCCGGGAGCGGAGACCATCCCCGCTCGACAGGTGCCCCGCGGCCGGGGTCTGGCCGCAATCACCGCGCCGGCTTGTCCAAGCGGCCGCACGCGCATGCGTAGCGGACCCTTTACGGGTTGATTGAAGGAGGCCGGATTTCGGCCACAGGGATCAGCGCCTCACAAGAGCGGTGATGGTCTTCGCTCCCAGACGGGACCAAGGTTTGCCGTTGCCGCCCGGTCGTTGGGATGGAACCCTCATTGGCTGAGGGGAGCCTCCATTGGCCGCAACACAGTCGAGTTCCGACGATGCTGATCGCCATGTGACGCAGACGGAAGATGACCGCAAAGCGACCACTGCTTTAAGGTGCCGTACCGTCCGCGACGGTGTGATTCGTCTCTGGGCGGGCAGTTTTCCAAGAATGGAGTGATATTCGTGAACAACAACGAACTTGCCGACGCCCTTGCCGCCTCGAACGGCCTTACCAAGACCGACGCGCGCAAATATGTCGATGGCGTCTTCACCGCGATTGCGGACGCCGCCGCAAAGGGTGAGGAAATTGCGCTGAACGGCTTCGGCAAGTTCAAGGTAAAGGACAGCCCGGCGCGTGAAGGCCGCAATCCTTCGACCGGCGGGACCATCCAGATCGCGGCGTCGAAGAAGCTCACTTTCGCGCCCGCCAAGGCCGTGAAGGACAAACTCAACGGCTAGGTACGGCAATGCCGGGACAGGTTCGGGCCTGTCCCGGCATCCTGACCATTTGAAAAAGGATCGGCCCCGCCCGAAGGCGGGGCCGGAGCCGGATTAGGCCGGCGGGTTCCAGATGATGACCTTCTTCATCGGGTCATCGCCCGGCGCGTTGGCGACATTGCCGTAGATGGTGCCGAACTCGGGCGCGGACAGCGAGACCGAGACATATTCGGCGCCCGTGTTCTGCGAGAAGCGATTCCAGCCGGCACCCAGCTCGAAACCGTTCTTGCGGCTGATGATGCGATAGTCGGGCTCGGATTCCTTCGCCTTGCGGGCATTGGGGATGATCGCGATCGGCGCCGAAACGGTGAGGGTGGCGAGCGTGCCTTCGAGGCTGCCGTCGTTCTTCACGGTGAGGTTGGCGATAGTGGCCATGACAAAAACTCCTTCGGTTGCTCGGGGACCATCCCCGATGGCGCCCAAAGGAGAGCCCGGTTGCCGACGTCACCGCAGCGTTAGCGAAGGGGAACCCCTTCATGGGGTTGACGGTATTAGGCGGCCGAGGATCGCATTCAGGCGACAAGGAGGGGTCGGTCTCCAGCAGCCGGAGCGACCGCCCGCCCTGGCCACAGCCTGCCGGTGAAGTCCGATGCTGAAGATGCGCTGTTCCTAACATCGGTGCCGATGACCATGCCCCTGCTCAAGGCACGGTTCGCGCCCGCCGCAGCACAGGACCGCAGCGGATTGAGCGGGATGTGGCGATGTCTCGCTTCCGCCATCCGGAGCCGAATTCCGCATCGTTCTGCGCCGTACCGAACGGCCATACGACTTGCAATCGCTGCACGGTGCGATGCTGAAGTAATCAGCCCGGCCGCCTGAAACCGGCCCGCACCTGCTCCGCTTTCGCGCGGGTGACACAGCCTTCGGCATGATCGTTGATGAGACCCATGGCTTGCATGAAAGCATGGACCGTCGTCGGGCCAACGAACGCCCATCCGCGCTTCTTCAAATCCTTCGACATTGCGACCGAAGCCGGCGAGGTTGAAGCGAGGTAGGGAATGTCGTCTCCTTGCGGTTCGTAGTGCCAGACATAGGCAGCAAGCGAACCGGCTTCGCGGACCAGTTCCTGCGCCCGTCGCGCATTGTTGATGATCGCCTCGATCTTGCCGCGATGGCGGACGATCCCCGCATCCTGTAGCAAACGCTCGACGTCGGCATCACCGAAAGTGGCGATCCGGTTGAAGTCGAAGCCGTCAAAGGCAGCGCGGAAATTCTCACGCTTGGTAAGAATGGTGCGCCAGGACAGTCCGGACTGGAAGCCCTCAAGGCTCAGCTTCTCGAACAGGCGGCCGTCATCATCGATCGGAAATCCCATTCGTGGTCATGATAGGCGATATAATCGGGCGAAGCCGCGCACCAGTGGCAGCGGGGCTGACCGTCAGCCGGTGTGAACAATGCGCTCATGTCATATGCCGCAATGGCGCGTCCAGACAGGCCTGCAGCCTTTTGCGCATGCGCCTCGTGTTGGCGATGATCTGTTGCACGCGCGACGGCGACAACTCGAACTGGCGAGCCAGCGCGACATAACTCACTCCTTCGCTGTGAAGCTTTTCGATCTTGGCATTGCGCGCGCCCTTCCACGCCATGAACATTTATCCTCGCACCGAATTTCAGAACCGGTCGGAAGTCGCCCGTCATCCAGAACCGACCTTTGCGATAAGCCTTGGCTGGCGGTTGGCGCAAGCACTTGTTCTCCACATGTTCCATTTCGAGTGCCCGGGTGTTCGCCGGAGAGCGTCAGAACGGCGATCGAGCGGGCTCAGCCCGTCCGATGACGGTTGTGCGGCTCCATGCGCCGACATTTCGGACGTTTAGAGCATCATCGAGGCATCTTGAAAGCTGCCCTCCGTTCACCGGTCGGTGAGAGGCCGACTTTGGGACTTACCCGCCATTCGCGGGGTCGGCAGTCGAATGGCCGGTTCGGCCAAAAGCGGTCGTCAGCTCGCGGGGCTCAGAATGGCCACGATGTTGGACGATCCGGAACGGCGGGTTTTAGGGAGTGAATTACGGAAAGCGGTCATGTCATCGGCCAGATTGAATAAATAGCTGTGGCCATTGACGCGCAGCATCTTCCAGTCACCCTGCCGTACGGCTGCCTGCTCACCGGCCTTGTAACGCCAGAAGACAGTCCGCTCGGCAGGAGGGGCCCCTTCCAGCATCGGCAGAATGTTCATGCCATCGCTGGGATAGTGCGGATCCGGGACGGCACCGGCCGTGGCAAGGAAAGTCGGTACAAAATCCATCGAGAGCGTGACCTGCGCGCTGCGGGAGCCGGCCGGAATGCGGGCTGGCCAGCGGACGAGCAAGGGCACGCGGATGCCGCCCTCTAAAAGATCCCCTTTCATTCCGTCAAATGGCCAGTTCTTCGAGAAACGCTCCCCGCCATTATCGCTGGTGAAAACGACAATGGTATTCTCGGCCATTTCGTACTTCTCAAGCGCAGCGAGCACCCGACCGATGCCCTCATCAAGAGCGATCACCATCTGCGCAAAGATCGAAGCACTGCCACCGTCATAGTGCAGTAGCGACTTCAGAGACTTGCTGATGTCTTCGTCCTCCAGGCCCTCCCATGGCCAATGGGGGGCTGTGTAGTGCAGGCTGAGAAAGAGCGGCTTATCCCCTTCGGCGGCCTGCTGGATCTGCTCAACCGCACACTCCGTCAACAGATCAGTGAGATATCCATGGCGGTTTGAGAGGGCCTCGCCGTTATAGAGGTCGCTTGGACCTTGCCCATCCATCGCGCCAGTGTGAGAGAAGTAATCGACTCCACCCCCGTGGATGCCGAAGAAATGATCATAGCCGCTCTTGAGCGGTCCATAGTCAGGAAGAGAGCCCATATGCCACTTGCCAACAAGCGAGGTGCGATAACCTTGAGCACGCAACATCGATGCAATGGTGGGATGGTCAGGCGGCAAGCCAACGGGCTCTTTGCCGCCGCCGATCGGTTCGTCCAAGCCGCCCCGCAACCGGTATTGATAACGACCCGTTGCCAGTGCGATGCGAGTGGGCGAGCAGACAGAAGAGTTAGCGTATCCTTCGCTTAGTGTGCAGCCATCTCGCCCAATGCTGTCGATATGGGGTGTCTGATACTCCGTTCGCCCGTAGTGACTGAGATCGCCATAACCCAGATCATCGGCCACGATGAAGATGACGTTCGGCGCACGCCCAGGCTTTGCAGCGCCCGTCAAGTCAATGGCCGCGCTCCCAGCTATGAATGTACCGCGATCGATACGAAGCATGGATCCTCTTATTGACCGAGCAGATCGATTGTCACGCTGTGCAGCGTGCCGGAAAATGCGAAGGGCGGCGTGAAGCCTCCATCCAGCGTATCGAAGCTGCGTCCGATTGCGCCGCCGCCCCGGATCATGGCTGGAATGGTGCGCTGGATCTGGCCTTCGTCAACTGCGACCCCATTTACGAGCAGCCGCGCGCCGCCGGGCTTGCCTTGGCCATTGTCGGTCACCTCGACCGAAATGCTGTGCTCCCCTGCCGCCAGCGCCGCACCTTGCAGGCGCAGAAGATCCCCGGGGGAATCTGATGCCTTGTAAACGAATGTCGGGCGACCATCCTCCATGTAGAGGCTCCAACCGCCGTAGCGCCCTCCGTTCATCACGAGCGTGCCTTCCGGCCGGGCACCGTTGGCGATCGAAACATCGGCAGCTGCCCGCCAGGAGCGTCCGGCGAGGTCGGGAAAGCCGGGGCCGGTGATGGGCCGGGCGGTGGGTAGATAGGTGAAGCGCGTCTCCCCGGCCAGAAGCGTTGGCCGGTTGCGGCTCGACCAGCGCGCGAAAGACCGGTTATCAAGCGGCAGCACATCGCCGCGGCGGGCTTCCGCCCAGAACAGGTCAACCATCGATTGCAACCGCGCCGGCTCCTGCGCCGCCAGATTGCGGGACTGCGAGAAATCCTGCGCCAGATTGTAGAGCTCCCAGCCATTGTCGGTCGGCAAGCCTCCCGGCCCAGCGAAATCCCATGGCGCGCGGGTTGGCGTGCTGCTCAGGAACCAGCCGTCCCGGTACATCCCGGCATTGCCCTGCAGTTCGAATATCTGCTGGTGGCGGCGGTCCGGCGCGTCCGCCCGGGTGAAACTGTATGCCATGCTGATTCCGTCGAGCGGCATCTGCTCCACGCCGTTCACGCGCTCTGGCGCAGGGATGCCGATCGCCTCGTAGATGGTCGGCACGATGTCCGCGACATGGTGGAATTGCGAACGCACTTCTCCGCGCGCAGCGATCCGGGCGGGCCACGATACGACGAGACCGTTCCGCACGCCGCCCAGATGCGACGCGACCTGCTTGGTCCACTGGAAAGGCGTATTCATCGCCCAGGCCCAACCAACCGGATAATTGTTGTATAGCTCGGGACCACCGAGCTGGTCGATCTGGCTGAGCATCGTAGACAGGTCCGGGCGCATGCCATTGATGGCGGCGAGGTCGTTGGTCGAGCCGTTCAAGCCGCCTTCGCCGCTGCCGCCATTGTCGCCCTGGATATAGATGACCAGCGTATTCTCGAGCTGGCCCGAGTCCCGCAGCGCCTCAATGACACGACCGATCTGATGATCTGCAAAGGCGAGCGCCCCGGCATAGGTTTCCATCATGCGCGCGTAGAGGCGGCGCTCGTCGCTGCTGAGCGAATCCCAGGCAGGAATGGATGCGGGCCGCGGTGTAAGCGTCGTACCGGCAGGGACAACCCCGGCAGCAATCTGTCGCGCAAGAATCTCCTCACGCATCCTGTCCCAGCCCTGATCAAACTGACCTTTGAACCGTGCAATCCAGTCGGCCGGTGCATGATGCGGACTGTGGGACGTTCCGGGCGCGTAGAGCATGAAGAAGGGGCGCCCCGGCGCCGACGTTTCCTGCATGCGGACCCATTCGATCGCACGGTCCGCCATGTCCCGCTCCAGGTGATACCCTGGCGCGAACTGCCCCTTGGGGAGAGGAAGCTGATTTTCGAAGAGCGCGGGATTCCACAGACTCGTGGCTCCGCCCATAAAGCCGTAGAAATAATCGAAGCCGAGCCCGTTGGGCCAGCGGTCGAAGGGGCCGGCGGCGCTCTGCTCCCATTCCGGCGTATTGTGATTTTTGCCGAACCATGCGGTGCCATAGCCGTGCTGCTGCAGCACCTGACCGATGGTGGCCGCGCTTCTCGGGAGGATCGTCGTATAGCCGGGATAGCCGGTGCCCATCTCGGTAATCGCGCCGAAGCCCACTCGATGAGGATTGCGACCCGTCAGCAGAGACGCGCGGGTGGGCGCACACAACGCCGTGGTGTGGAAACGATTGTACCGCAGCCCGTCCCGCGCGAGTGCATCGAAGGCCGGCGTGGGCACCGGACCACCAAAGGGCGTGGTCGCCCCAAAGCCAACATCGTCTGTGAGGATGACGAGGACATTGGGCGCGCCGGCCGGAGGCTTGGGCAGGGGCGCATATTTCGGCGGATCGGACTCCGCCAGCGTGCGACCGATCTTTCCCTCGTACCGCTGCTCGGCGGCGGGCAATATGGCCCCGGCAGCCTGAGATGCCCCAGCTCCATCTTGCGCTCCGCTCGCACCAGAAGGTTGCGCCAGCGCGATGGCTGCGCCGCCGGCGCAGAAAAGTGTCAGGCAGGATGTCGCGATCAGCCGAGCAGCTTTCATGACCCGTGTCTCCTATTTCGCCGGTCCAGCGGCGCTGTTGTTCTCAGGAAAATGAAACCGGACTTCGCGGATGTCGCCCGAATAGATGAAAGGCACCTTGTAATCGTCAACCAGCGGTGTGCCGTAATCCCGGCCGATGGATGCACCTTCTCCCACGAATAGGCTCGGGACCGTCCGATCCAGCTTTCCGTTCGCGACCGCAAGGTCGTCCACCAGGATCTGCACCGTGCCGCCCCGGCCTCGACCGCCGCCGTCATAATCGAACCGGACCTTGAGCCGGTGCTCGCCGGGCGTAAGCGCCTCGTCGCCGGCAATGCGCACCGCATCCGAAATCCCGTCGGCCTGCTTGTACAGGAAGACCGGCTTACCCTCGATCACGAACAAGCCCCAGCCTGCGACCCAGCCGCCCTGCGTGACGATCGTGCCGCTGTCCGTGGCGCTGGAGACCATAACATCGGCTTCCAGTTCCCAAGACCGGTTCTTGATGTCGGGAAATGCCGTATCGGGATAGCGCGTCGAACTTGCAGCAAAGCGAACGTCCGTCCGGCCATTGAAGACATAGGGACGCAAGCTGCTGTCGATCCTGTGACCGAAATCGGCATCGAGAGGATAGACATTGCCCCTCTCGGCGACCGTGCGGAATGCCGCCTGCAGCTCGGCGAGACGTTGCGGCTCTCTGGCTGCCAGATTGTCGGCCTGCGAGAAGTCATTGCCGAGATCGTAAAGCTCCCAGGCGAAATCCTGCGCCTGGGGGCCGCCGGAAATGTTCCAGGGAGGACGACCCGGGGTCGTGACCGCGATCCATCCATCCTTGTAATAGGCGCGATTGCCCAGCAGCTCGAAATATTGCTCGCGCCGCGCGTCAGGCGCTTTGGCGTCCGTGAAGCTGTAGAGCATGCTCACACCGTCAATGGGCTGCTGCGCTGCGCCGTTGAAGGTCTGGGGCGGCGTAATGCCCGCGGCCTCGTAGATTGTCGGCGCGATGTCGATGACATGGTGGAACTGCGTGCGAAGCTCGCCGCCCTTGATCCTTTCAGGCCAGCTCACCACCAGGCCGTTGCGGGTCCCGCCCAGATGAGATGCGATCTGCTTCATCCACTGGAATGGCGTGTTCATGGCCCAGGCCCAGCCGGTCGGATAATTGCCGTAGGAGAGCGGACCGCCGAGCAGATCAAGGCTGCCTTCCATCTCCCCCAAGCCAGGGCGCACGCCGTTAAGACCGGCGATATCGCTCACTGATCCCGCAATTCCGCCCTCCGCGCTGGAGCCGTTGTCGCCTTGCACGTAAAATATCAGCGTGTTGTCGAATTCGCCGGTGCGCTTGAGCTCGTCAATGAGGCGTCCAAGCTGATGATCGAAATAGCTCAGTTGTGCGGCGTAGATTTCCATCATGCGCGCCGCCACCCGCTGTTCCTGTGGCGACAGCGAGGCCCATGCCGGAACGGCTTCAGGGCGCTTCGTCAGCTTGGTGCCTTTGGGGATGACGCCCATTGCGATCTGGCGCCTGAGCGTATCCTCGCGCAGCTGGTCCCAACCCTTGTCGAACTGGCCCTTGAAGCGGGCGATCCAGTCGGCCGGCGCCTGATGCGGGGAATGAGGCGAGCCGGGCGCCAGATACAGCAGGAACGGCTTGTTCGGATTGATGGTCTTCTGCGTGGACACCCACTTGATCGCCTGATCGGCAAGATCCCGATCCAGAATATAGTCGGGATCGTTCACGGGCGGTGTGAGGGGACGGTGGTCTTCTATCAGTGCCGGAGCGAACTGATTGGTCGCGCCACCAATGAAGCCATAGAAATAGTCAAACCCATATCCGCTCGGCCAGCGATCGAAGGGGCCGGCTGGGGTGATCTCCCACTCCGGCGTGTTATGGTTCTTGCCGATCCACGCCGTCGCATAGCCATTGGAGCGCAGCACCGCACCGACGGTCGCGGCGCTTTCCGGAATCACCGATGTATAGCCGGGGTCGGGCGTCGCAATGTTGGTGATCGCGCCAGCGCCCACTGCATGATGATTGCGTCCGGTCAGGAGCGCGGCGCGCGTCGGCGAACACATGGCGGTCGTGTGGAAGCGATTATAGCGCAGGCCCGTGGCCGCCAGAGCATCGGACGTCGGCGTCGGGATGGGCCCTCCGAAGCTGCTGCTGGCGCCGAACCCCACATCGTCAGTCATGATGATGAGGATGTTGGGCGCGCCTTGCGGCGCTGTGGGCGCCATGGGGAAGCCCCGACTGACTGCACCTGTTGCCGGCTTTGCCTGCTCTTGCGCGGCAGCAGTGGCAATGATTGCCAGCGCGGCAGCGGTGGTGCTCAGCGTGCGAAGTAACATGTCTATCCTTCCGGTTTTTGCGTCACGCTCAAGGTCGGGCAGGCCAATGACCGGGTTGCTCCAGCACCCGATGCGGTGCGGTGGCGACGCGGGTGAAGCCTTCGGCGCCAATGTCGTAGTGAATGAAGCCGATCCGCCGCAGCACATCGCCCACCCGCAAAGGACCCGCAGTGAAATCGGGCCAGTCGGCTATGGCGCGGAATGAGGTTTCAAGCTCAGCGGCGATGCCCGTCCCATCAAGTATGATCCGGCGGATTGTGCAATGCTCTTCCAGCCTCATCCAGGCATGTTCGTACCAGTCGATGATGGCCTGACGACCAACCAACTCCTGCCGTCCGCCCAGGATGAAGCGGACGTCTGGCGCATAAAACTTCGTGAATCCCGCGAGGTCACGCCGGTTGAAAGCAGCGATGTAGGCTGAATAGGCCACACGGTCGATCACGATTCCCCCCTCTCCGGGCGGCTGGGCTGCCGGCCTGGCCCGAGCGTATCGCGGAAGGGCGTGCAGCGCTATCGACCCAACACATGCCAGCAGGATCTTTCTGCGGTCCATATACCGATTCACGCCCTTCCTGTTGCTCAGAAGGTGACTCGGGCGCCGACCCTGAACGAGCGACCGACCACATCGTACAGAACCGCGTTGGTCGGCCCGGTCGAAGAGGGCAGATAGTTCGGCGGGTCATTGTCCAGCAGGTTGTTGACCGCACCATAAAGCTGGAACAGCTTGTCCCCATCTTCACGGACGGTGAACTGCAATTGCAGGTTCACGTATGTTTCCGCCGGGATGTGATTGATGTTGATGCTGTTGTTGAGCGTCGGACTGTAGCCAGCATCCGTCGGGCCAACCAGAGTGACGTCATATTTGCCTGGCGAGAGGTAGCGGACCTGCGTGGTGAAGCTCACGGGCCCTTCCTCAAGCGTGGCCTGTGCATTTAGCGACCAGCTCGGCAGACCCGATGTCTGACCATTGGGCGCGCCGTTCATGCCTGCACGGTCCGTGCCGGTGCCAGTGATGTCCACCGTGGTCAGTTCCATCATGTGCGTCGCTACGCCCTGAAGAGTCAGGGTTCCGCCCTGACCAAACAGGCCGCCATGGTCGATGCGATACTGCGCCTCGAAGTCGATGCCACGGACCTTCAGCTCGTTGAGGTTAAGCAGTGGGTTGCTGACGGAAACGATGCCGGCCGGGCCACGGGTGATGAGATCGCAAATCTCGCCGCCCGCTGTGAAGCATTGATTGACGACAATCTGAGGGCCGAGCGCCGTGATGACGTCCTCGACCTCGATATTGTAATAGTCAGCCGAGAGGCGCAGGCCGGGGAGGAAGCTCGGCTGGAGTACGACGCCAGCAGTGAAGGTGTTCGCGGTCTCCTCCCGGAGATCCGGATTTCCGCTGTTGAAGACAAGTGCCAGGCTCTGCACGTTGGTAGCAGGATCGCGTACCGCAGCCTGGCTGCGGCCGGCAGGACTGTACAGCTCGAACAGGTTGGGCGCCCGGATATCGCGCGAGCGCGTGGCGCGTAGCCGGATGCCGTCAATTGGCTCGTAAACCGCACCCAGCTTCCACGTCACCACGCCGCCGACGGTGTTGTAGTGAGTATAGCGCGCCGCACCATTTACTTCGAGAAGCCGCGCCCAGCTGACATCCAGCGCCAGCGGCACGGCGGTCTCGAAATAGCCCTCAACCACGTCGAGAGAGCCATTCACTGCGAGGCCGTTGTTCACATAGAAAGCGGCGACGGCGGAGAGCGGATCGGTCGATCCACTGACCTGCTCGCGACGATATTCGCCGCCGACGGCAACGGAAACCGCGCCCGCCCAAGTCTCGAACACATCACCGCTGATGTTGGCTGCTGCAACGTGCTGGGTCAGCCGGATATTGCTCGTGGCCGTTCCAAACGCGTAGTCGCGGGCGGCGTCCGTCCACTGGAACTCGCCGAACAGGTTGAGCGGCTGGCAACCCGCCGCCGCGGCCCGCACGGCGGGGTCTGGGCTGAGCGTGGCGCGGCAGACGATGTTGCCGCTGCCATCGTCGACGGCGTCGATAGCGCGCGTATAGTTCGCATTGATCTTGTTGTTGGAGATCGCCTGGGAATAGTCGGTCTGCCCATATTGATAATAGGCATCCCATATCCAGCCGGCGCCAATCTCGCCCTTGAGCCCGCCAACGATGCGGAAGGTCTCACGCTCGCTCTGGGCGCGCGTCGGGCCGAAGTCATTGCCGATCCGCCCGAACGTGGCGCTCGTCACGCCGGCGTTCGTCATCTGGTCCCGCACGGATTGCGGCAGGAATGCATTGTCAGAGCGAATCGTCAGGTTTGCATCACGGGTCTGTGACTGAAGATTGTCGCTCTTGATGGACGAAAAGGAAGATTGGAGGAACGCTTCCACGCCATCCGAAACCTCGAGCTTCAGGTTTCCGAAAAGATTGTAACGCTCGAGTGGTGCGATGAGCGGGAAATGCTCGAAGAAGGGGTTCTTGTTGTAGGTGCCGCCGCCGCTCATGAACAGCCCACCGCCATAGTAGACGCCATAAGGATAGCTGATCGGGTTGCCGGCAGAATCGAAGGCAGTGCCACGCAGCGGGCCGGCATTGAACAGACCGGCATTGGAAGCCGTGGCTGTGCGGGAGTCCGGCAGGATGTTCACTGCAGGCAGGCCACCATTGCCGCCGGGCGTCGCGTTCTGGATGGGCGCATTGCTCCGGGCGCACCAGCTGCGCGTGTAGCAATCGCCGACGCCGCGGGAATCGATATACTCCGCGCCGAACACGACGTGGCCACGGTCTCCGGCAAAGCTGGTCCCGCCCGCAAGTGAGAGCGAATATTCCTGATTGTCTCCGCGGCTGGAAAATTCGGTCTGTCCCTGCGCCCGCAGGCCCTGCAGACTGTCATCGATGATCAGGTTCACGACGCCGGCCACGGCATCGGAGCCGTAAGCGGCGGAGGCGCCGCCGGTCACCACTTCCGCGCGGGACACCAGGGATGTGGGCACGATGCTGAGATCGACCACGCCGCCCGGAGTAAACGAGCCGCCCTGAACCGTGCCAGCTACCACCCGCCGTCCATCGATCAGGACGAGCGTCCGCGCGGCACCGAGCCCACGCAGGTCGGCAGTCTGAGCGCCGACGTTGTTGCCGAACACCCCCGACGTTGCGCGCGAGCCTTGCGCCCTGAACGACGGAATCTGGTTGAGCGCGTCAGCTACATTGGTGACCGCCTGACGCTGCATGAGATCGGCGCCAAGTACAGTGACAGGTGTAGGCGCGGCGAATCCGGAAGCCGAAAGTCTGGAGCCAGTTACAACAATGTCAGCAGCTGTGGCACCTTCGGTCTGAGTGCTCTGTGGTATAGGATCAGCCTCTTGAGCGAAGGCAGGCTGCGCTGACGCCGCTGCAATTGCCATAAGCCCCACCCCCGACCAAGCGGAGCGAGATTTTCCGGTGCGTGAAATTGAAGCCATTTCAGTCCTCCCATTTTTTCTCGTCCCTATTTTGCGCAATGACAGATGAGAGCAACGGGCTTAAGGCTATGAGACCTACAAGGTAGCTTTATGGGTGAAGAGAGTCGGGGCCTCATGTTTACGTTGAGACAGTTGGAGGCTTTGGTCGCTCTTGAAGAGACTGCGAGTGTGAGTGCAGCATCGCAAAAGCTCGAAATTTCCCAAGCTGCTGCAAGTGCATTGCTGGCCGGGTTTGAGAAGGAAATCGGGCTCCCGATACTTAAAAATAAGCGCGGGACCCGTGCTGAATTGACCAATGAGGCGCGACAATTGGTCCAGCCCGCACGTAATGTCCTCGAGCATGCTTATCAGCTGGCGCAGGTCGCCACGCGAATGTCGTCCTCTGTCATTCAAGAAGTGCGCGTTGCTGCCCGTCCGCATCTTGTCGACCAGTGGCTACGCCAAGCGGCAGTTCAAATGGAACATGAGACCCCAAATTTGGCCATCTCGATAACGCGGGGAACAAACGAAGAAATTATCGGACAGGTTGTCGCGGGCAGGGCTCTTGTCGGCTTCATCATGATCGAAGAAGGTTCCATCGCGCTTCCTTTCCAGAAACTCGCTGAGCTGTCTGTCGGGATGTACGTCGCGAGGACCCATCCGCTTGGCGCCGCGCAATATCCCACGCCCACAGAAATCGCGGCTGCCGGCTTTATCTTGCCGCCGAAGCATACTTCGCTTGAACGGCGTATTTTAGAACGGCTCACTCGAGCCGGTATCCGTGGTGCTTATGCAAGCGCGAGAACAGAACACATCGAGTCCCTTAAGCTTATGACACTCGCAGGAACTGGCATCGGAATCATGTTTACGAGCGAGGTCGAAACCGAAATTCATAAGGGTCTTCTTATCAAGCTACCCTTCGCGCTCCCTCCAGTCGAAGTATGCGCTGTTTGGCAGGGGGCACTTGACGAATCCGCCCAGAAGCTTGTCCAGATTGCTGGTGAACTATTTGCCAGATACGAGAACAGATTGATCACGGACTGATTGCCAGGATGTGATCTCGGCTTTGTCAGTATTGTACCGAGTTGGTGGGCGCTCGCCGGGGGCGATCGGGTTTGATGGTGCCGCAGGATTTGCTGGAAACGGTCGCTTGTCTGAACCCGTTTGGGCGGCAGCAAAGTCCCAAGATGATGGTCGATCACTATGCTGCGATAGCCTGATTAACAGAGGGCAGGTCTTAGGGAGCAGTTGTGAGCGGTCGAATGTCGGCCATGTTGGCGACGTCCGCCAAAATAGGCCCCATCGTGCATCGCCATCTTCTGGCCGAACAGGAACCGACAATTACGCGAACGGTTAAGCAGATCATGCTTCGCGTAGTTCTTCCAGCTCTGCTCATTGCCGGCCGCTCGCCCTTGATGATTGCTGGGAACGAGAACTGGCCCGGCGACACGCAGCACGCGACAGCGGAAACGGTCGCCCAAGCCGGCAATCGCTTTGGAACCGAGCTGTATCGCCAGCTTCGAGCCAAGAGCGGCAACATCATGATCTCGCCGATCAGCCTTTGTGGCGCGTTTGGCCCCGTGACGGCAGGAGCGCGCGGAGAAACCCGTGATGCGATTGAAAAGGCTTTGCGCTTCCCCACAGGCGAACCATCGATCCACCCCCTAATTGGCGAATTGCTCTAATTGGCGAATTGCTGCGCGATCTGGAGCGAGACGAGGAAGGGACGACACTGCGGATTGCCAACGCGCTGGGTCCAGCAGGGATTCGCGCTAAATCCGGCGTTCGCTGCTGCGGCGCGTGATGATTACCAGGCTGCCACCGAGCCGGTCGATTTCCTGAAAGCGCCGGACATGGCCGTGGCGCGAATCAATCGCTGGGTCAGTGAGCGCACCGGAACGCGTATCCCCACATTGATCTCCCGGGATGCGGTCAACGATCGGACACGCCTTGTGGTCACGAACGCGGTTTATTTACTTGGCCATTGGGCCGCGCCCTTCAACGCTTCTACCACCAGCTGTCAGCCCTTTTACAGGCTAAGTGGTGACAATCGCCCGGTACCGCTCATGGCGCAAAAGAGTCGCTTTCGCTATTTGGAGACCAGCGGGTTTCAAGCGGTCGACCTGCCCTACAAGAACGATCGCCTTTCTATGACCGTGCTCCTTCCCAAAAAGCGGGGAGACCCCCCTGCGCTGGAGGATCAGTTCACGGAAACCCGGCTCAGCGAATGGCTGGTTCGACTGGATGCGGCTGAGTTGCAGTCGGTGCGGCTGTTCCTTCCCAAATTTCAGATTGCGGCTGACTACGACCTTGAAGGTCCGCTGACCTTCCTTGGGATGGGCGTTGCATTCAGTTCGCAGGCCGATCTACGCGGGATAGCGGAGGCCGACCTGCGGATAGCCAAGGTGATCCATAAGGCATTTCTGCGGGTTGACGAGAAAGGCACCGAAGCCGCCGCTGCAACCGGCGTCGTCGTCGGAACGGTTAGCGCACCCCTTGTTCAACCTCCTGTGTTCCGGGCAGATCATCCGTTTCTCGTGCTGATCCGCGATCACCAGACGGGCTCAGTTCTCTTCATGGGGCGAACGATATATGATGCTCCTTCCACGAAGCCGCCGCCAAGAACGGCGTCAAATCCCGGAATGCCGGTCGGGAGCATTGGAAGCTGGTGTGTCACAGAGACGCTCTTATGTGAATCGAATCTCGATTACGATGTGCCCGCCCGTTTCGGTAGATGATTCTTGCGCGCGCACGATATTCTCGTGGTGCATGCATGATTCTCATCGGCGCAGGGGCATTTCTCTCCTTCCTTGGTGAAAGGTGGCGCGACGGCATACGCGCGGGGTCGACACTCCTTGCCTCCCCGCCCCGAAATCGCCAGACAAGCATCGGCAGACACGCGGAGGGAAGATGAGCAGCAACGGCGTCATGATTGTCGAAGACGGCGCGTTGGTCAGGGTTATGGACGTCCTCGAAGCCAGGCTGCGCTTGGGTCGGAATTCGTGCGGGACGTCTGGTTCAGCGAAACCAGGTCGGCGCGGCGAAGTCGCCATATGAGACGTTCGATTGCGCTTCTGGGACTTTCCGGCCTTTTGCCAATCACTGTCCTCTCTTCGGGTTTCGCGTT
>Ga0065721_10005012_pt1 | contig 17575 bp, 11 predicted proteins | sample Mesricmetagenome_FD_59108 | JGI IMG/M metagenome (GOLD analysis project Ga0065721, IMG submission 59108) | Mesophilic microbial community from rice straw/compost enrichment Sample: eDNA_1 v2 (version 2) | ecosystem: Engineered > Solid waste > Grass > Composting > Bioreactor | place: USA: Davis... | reverse complement strand
CATCCCGTCCTACATCACCATGCGGCACGAATTGAATGAAGCCGAACAGGTCAATATCGGGCAAGCTTTGCGTTGGGTGACGATCCGGAAGCGAGATATTCTCGATCAGGAATTCTTGAACCAGCTTCACAAACGCATGTTCGGAGACGTAGGGCGCTGGGCCGGCCACTATCGCGCCACGCCGCGCAATGTTGGCGTCGATGCGTACAGAATTCCGATGGACCTGCTTCGCTCGAAAAAGCGTGTAACGGTCGACCTGGAAGCTCGCCGCTGCCCAGGATCTCGTAGATCTTCGTGCGACCGAGGCACGAAAAGGCGCGGAATTCTTCGATGGGCATAAATGGGGATGCTGAATGAGCTGGCTCCCTTAGCCTGTGGTCCGGCCATATCTGGCGAAGCCGCCCCTGCTCTCATCGCGCAGCGTGAAAAGTTTCCGCCCCATTGCGCCCGAGATTCATGCGCGGATGGCGCTGAGAAAAAGGGCAAAACGCAAGGCAGGCTAAAAACTGGCCGCTTTGGGGATTCACTTTAGGCCAATTGTAATGTCTTGAAGAGATTAAGCCCTGATGTACTTCGATTACGACAGCGCATCACGCATTGCGTCTTGCGTGACTGTTACTATTCAATAGATTGCAGCAGGGAGGCAAGTGCATGAAGGGGGTATTCGAGGTAAGCGGTGCGTCGCGCTACAACGACAAGATCGCTGTCCGGTACCATTTTCCGCTGAAGTACCTCTCCCAGGCCCAGAAATGCGTTGGCGATTGGATTGTCTATCGTGAGACGCGCGCGGAATATGGGCGCATGGCGTATATCGCCGTGGCTCATTTCGACCGGATCGATCCAGATCCTGAAACGCCCGGCATGTTTTACGCGCGAATGAGCCAGTTTCTCGAACTGGACCAGGCGGTCTCCTATCGGGATGAGACTGGCCGTTTTGCCGAACGCTTCTTGCGGGACATGCCCGATGCAGCTGCAGCCGGGCGCTCGTTGCGCGGGCGTTCGATCCGCACGCTTGAGGGCAGCGACTTTGCTGCCATCGTCAATGCAGGCCTTGCCGCAACCTTCGATCCTGCCAATGCAAGAAGGCTCGAACTGGACGAGGCGCATGCAGATCCTGCCACCCGCGCATTGCTGGCGGGTCCGCTAAGTGAGCGGAGGATCGAGCAGGTGCTAATGAACCGGAAAATCCGAGATGCGGCGTTCCGAGGGCTGGTGCTCACAGCCTACGATAATACCTGTGCGGTGACCGGTCTTCGGATCATCAACGGCGGCGGCAAAGCTGAGGCACAGGCGGCGCATATTTGGTCGGTCGCGGATGGCGGACCTGACGAGGTGCAGAACGGGATTGCGCTTTCAGCGACGGTGCATTGGCTTTTCGACCGCCATTTGATTGCGCTCAATGATAATCTCGAATTGCTCGTATCGCACAACAGGGTGCCAGAGGCTTTTCGCCAGCTTTTTCCGCATGCGGGTCAGTCGATCCGATTGCCAGCCAACAAGGCTTTGCGGCCCAAGCCTGAATATGTGGCGCGTCACCGCGCGCGGTTTGCGGGATTTGCTGATGGCTGATGGCAAGGGCGCTAGCCTAGACGCCGAGGCATCTTTTCTGCCAGAAATCTGCCGCCAGCGCGCGGCTATGTACTCGGTCATCAAGACCGCCAAACTCAACGGCGTCGAGCCGCAGGCCTATATCGCCGATATCATCGAGAGATCGCCTGAGGTTGGGACGAGCCCATCCCGTGGAACTGGCAGACCGAGCAGCCGCATATTGCTCAGGCCGCTTAGCTGCGGCCTTCAGACCACGGTCACCCCGAATTTGTCGGCGAGCTGCTCGAGATATTCCTGGAAAAACTCGAGGTCGGAATAAGGCACATGGAGTGGTTTTGGATTCCACCAGCGGCCATGAAATATCTCTCCATTTGGATCAGAAACGTCTTCTATGTCAGACAGTCCGGGGCTGCAATGGATGCCAATTGGGGACATTGAGGAAAGTCAGCGCGCAGGGCGAGGTCGCGGAGGGTGCATTGGGGTCACGCCATTTCTTTGTTTGCGCATACGATTAACTAAAACTCAGTCGTATTAGGTTATCATTTGCTTTGAAATGCCGGCGACCGCTTAAGATTGAGTATACCAGTTGACGACCTCTGCCATCCTTTCTCCTTCGGAATCTGACCTTCTGGCAAGGAGCGTTTCCCTGGATGTTGAGGTCAATCCAAAGACGGCGCAGATATTCGCTTTCGCAGCCGTTCACTTTCAAAATCAGGCTACGATCTTGTCTGGAGCAAATGATTTTGGGCGGGCTCTGGACCGGCTTGAAGCCAGCCTTGACGAATCCTCGTATTGCATCGGCCACAACATCATTCGCCACGACCTGCCGCACCTCGCCGCCCGTCGACCGAATCTGGCAAAGTTATTCCGGGCTCCGATTGATACCTTGTGGCTCAATCCGCTCGCCTTCCCGCGCAACCCCTATCACCATCTGGTTAAGCATCATGTCGATGGCCGCTTGCAGGCCGGACATCTCAACGATCCAGAAAGGGACGCAAAGCTCGTATTCGAGCTAATCCAGGATCAGCTGCAAGCTTTCTCCGAATTGCGGGCAAGCAAGCCCCAAATGCTTGCTGTCTTCCATTATTTGACCACACTGGGCGAAGGAATGGATGGCTTCGATGCCATCTTCCGCGCGGCGCGAGAGGCAGATTCGCCGCGAATAGGCGAAATCGAAGGGGCCATTCGAAATCTACTTCGGGATGGCGCTTGCGATGCAAGTGTCGAGGAGCTGCTGACAGAAGTTTCCAGTCCGTCAAAGGGCTGGGCAACAGCCTATGCGCTCTCCTGGATATCGGTCGCGGGCGGGGATTCTGTGATGCCTCCCTGGGTCCGAAAACAGTTTCCCGACGCCGCCGAAATCGTGAAGCAATTGCGAGGCAAGGATTGTGGTAGCCCCTCGTGCGCCTGGTGCCAGCGGATGAATGACCCGATTGCCGCCTTGCAGCGCTGGTTTGGATATGAAGAGTTTCGCACAAAGCCTGCGGATGAGCAAGGCAAGCCTCTTCAGGAGCGCATCGTGAGAGAAGCGATGCGAGGCAAAAGTCTTCTGGGAATCCTTCCGACGGGCACGGGCAAATCGATTTGCTACCAGATTCCTGCCCTCACCAATTTTGAGAAAGTCGGTTCGCTCACCGTTGTGATTTCTCCGCTGGTGGCTCTGATGAGCGACCAGGTGCAGGGTATGGAGCGCGCGGGAATTTCATCAGCGGTCACGATCAACGGCATACTCTCGATACCCGAGCGGCAAAATGTGCTCGATCTGGTGCGCATGGGCGATGCGAGCATTCTCTTGATCTCGCCGGAGCAATTGCGCAGCGTATCAGTCCGCTCCGTTCTTGCACAAAGAGAGGTTGGTCTCTGGGTTCTGGATGAAGCGCATTGCGTATCCAAATGGGGCCATGATTTCCGGCCGGATTATCGATACGTCGCGCGGTTTGTGAAAGAGCATTCTGGCGACCGCGCGCATGCTCCCATCCTATGCCTAACTGCCACCGCCAAGCCGGAAGTTATTGCCGACATACGCACACATTTCAGCGAGCGGGTTGGCGCTGAGCTTGAACTCTACGACGGCGGAGCAGTGCGGTCCAATCTTTCCTTTGAGGTGAGGTCCACGGGGCGCAGCACCAAGCTCGCCGACATACTTCATGTCATTGAAACGAAGTTGCCCAGGGAGGGAGCAGCGGGCGCCATCGTCTATTGCTCCTCGCGAAAGCAGACTGAGCTGGTTGCCGAATTCCTGCGGCACCAGGGACTGACAGCTGACTACTTTCATGCAGGCCTGACGCCCGATCAAAAGAAGAATGTTCAGGAGCGGTTTCGGATTGGCGAGCTGCGCATCATTGCAGCCACCAATGCATTTGGCATGGGAATCGACAAGCCGGATATCAGGCTTGTGATCCATGGCGACGTTCCAGGATCTCTCGAGAACTATTTGCAGGAAGCGGGGCGCGCAGGGAGAGATCGCGAACCAGCCGAATGTGTCCTGCTTTTTGCGGAGGACGACGTCGAGCGGCAATTCACATTGTCCGCTCGCTCGCGGCTGGGCCGCCATGAAATTGCGGCGATTTTGAAAGCGCTTCGCCGCCTCGACGAGAAGACTTCAAAGAAGGGGGATGTTGTCGCTACGCCCGGCGAGATTGTTCGTGCTGAACGCGACCATGACTTCGAGCGCGATCAATTGACGGACGATACCCGCGTGAAGACTGCGGTTTCTTGGCTTGAGGAGGCTGCATTGCTTGCTCGAGAGGAAAATCGGGTACGCATCTTCCCGGCCTGTCTAACTGTCCGCAGCCTCGCTGATGCAGAAGCGATTCTTGCGAAAGCCAAGATTACAGGTTCACGGCGAAAGCAGCTTCTGGGCATCGTCAGGCATCTGATGGGCGCTGCCCCTGATGAGGGGGTAACCACAGACGAACTAATCGGAGTCAGCGGCCTCACCAGTGGCGGACTTCCGAAAGCCATGCATGACCTAGAGGTCCTTGGCGTTGCCAAGAACGATATGACGCTGACCGCCTTTGTCCATGTCGGGGTTGAAGGGCAGTCGAGCGATCGATTGCGGCAGGTTGCAAGCCTGGAGGCAATGTTGATCGACTTGCTTCGCGAGGAAGCGCCGGATGTAAACGCCGAGGAGGCATTTCCGCTGCAGCTGTCGCTGCTATGTCAGAAGCTACGAGACGATGGCTTTGCCAACGCCCGCCCTGACATCATCGAAAAACTGCTTCGAGGCCTGGCGCAAGATGGACGGGATCTCGATGGAGGTAAGGGCAACTTGCATATTCGCAAGCATTCGCGAAACGCATTGTTCGTACGATTGCAGCGGACCTGGGACGTTGTGGCGCGAACAGCGGCTTTCAGACGCGAGGCCGCACAGAGCCTCTTGAACCACCTAATAGGTAAAGTTGCCAAAGGGAAACGAGGCAAGGATTTGCTGGTTGAGACCACTTTGGGCGATTTGACAGCGGCGCTGACCTACGATGCTTTTCTGAGCCTTGAAATCGCAGATCACACAAAGTTGCTCAATCGCGCCATACTCTGGCTGCATGAGCAAGAGATTATCGTTCTTGGGAAGGGTCTGACTGTCTTTCGATCCGCGATGACCATCCAATTACGCCAAGGCGCCGGACAATTCACGCAGCAGCATTTCAAGCCGCTCGAGGAACACTACGGCGAGCAAACCTTCCAGACACATGTGATGGCTGCTTACGCTGAGACCGGGCTTTCCTCTATCGATGCAGCGCTGGAGATGTCGGAAGATTATTTTGTTCTCGATCGCGATGACTTCACGCGTAGATGGCTACCGGATCAGGCAATAGCCATCAGACGCCAAACGACTTCCGCCTCTTGGGAGGCGATTGTCGAGGAACTTGACAATCCGGTGCAGCAAAGGATTGTGAGCGATGACCGCGAACAAACCAATGTGCTTGTCTTGGCTGGCCCAGGGTCCGGCAAAACACGAACATTGGTCCACAGGATTGCTTACCTGGTCAGGGTCAAGCGCGAGAACCCGAGAGGCATTCTCGTTCTGAGCTATAACCGACATGCCGTGACCGAGATTAGAGCTCGGCTGCGTGATCTCATCAGCGATGATGCACAAGCGGTTACCGTTTCGACGTGCCATGCCATGGCAATGCGGCTTGTCGGGGCGAGTTTTGTCGGTTCCGCAGCGCAGGATACGGATTTTGACAACGTGCTGCGCGAGGCGGTCCGCCAACTGCAGGGAGAGGGTCTTAGCAAGAGCGAGGCCGAGGCCCAGCGTGAAGCCTTGATCCAGGGTTATCGTTGGATCTTAGTTGACGAGTACCAGGACATTGGACCAGACGCCTATCAGTTCATTTCCGCAGTGGCGGGCCGGTCACTGGACGATCCTGACCTGCGGCTAAGCCTGTTTGCGGTGGGCGATGATGATCAAAATATCTATTCCTTCGACGGTGCGTCCGTGGATTTCATTCGTGCGTTCGAGGAAGATTACAGAGCGAAGCCGGAATACCTAGTCGAGAATTACAGATCGACACAGCTCATCATTAAGGCCGCGAACGCGGTGATCACTCCTGCCCGCCATCGCATGAAGACGGACCGCGATATCGTGATCAACAGTAACCGGCGCAAGGATCCGGCGGGCGGAGCTCTGGCGACCCTTGATCCAGTGGCGCAAGGCCGCGTTCAGTTGCTGCGCTATACGGGCGAGCCCTGGCGAGGAGCTTGGGCCGCAGTGGATGAGCTCGTGCGTCTGTCTCGTCTGACCCCTGATTGGGATTGGAAAAAAACGGCGATAATTTCGCGCAATTGGCAGCGGCTTGAAGCCGTTCGTAGTTATGCGGAGAGGTTGGGCATTCCAGTTGAATTGGCCAATGAGAGGTCGCCCAGTATCTGGCGCCTGCGTGAGGTGCAGCAACTCATTGGCATGTGCCGCGAAGACGAGCGCCACGTCTTGAGCGCGGACGACTTGGCTGCGTTTGTTGCTCGCTTGCCATTCAATCGTTGGACCCGGCTTATCCAAAGGGGCATCGATGCGCTCAGAGGAGAAATCGGCACCAGCCGCATGGCGGTGCCAGACTTGGTCGAATGGATTGCCGAGTGGTCCCATGAAACGCGCGGCGAGCAGCAGGGGCTGCTATTGTTGACGGCACACCGAGCGAAGGGCCTAGAGTTCGACGATGTCGTGATCCTCGATGGCGATTGGCAAAGTAGGTCCAGGAATGAAGATCGTGATGCGCCCCGAAGGCTGTTTTATGTGGCGATGACACGGGCAAGGCGCAGCCTCTCGATCGTGACACAAGGCACCCACCCTTTCGTAGTTGGCGAGATAGACGCGATACTCGAGAGAACGGTCCAAACCGATCCGGCCCAAGGCCCGTTCGAAGAAAGAAGGTACCAGCCGCCGGACATGGCTTTGGTAGACCTTTCATTTGCCGGTCGATTGAAGTCTTACAATCCAGCACTTGCGGCCATCGCTCAATGCCAGGTGGGTGATCGGGTAAGTCTGGAAAGAGGCGAGAAGGCTTGGGTGATCAAAGATGCAGCTGGCCGACTCATTGGCAGAATGAGCCGATCCTTTGCGCCTCCGGCCCGGTGCGAAATAATCCACGCCGAGGTTGGAGCCGTCGTTCGCTGGCGTCGTTCGGATAATGCTGAAGAGTATCAAAAGGCTATCTTGCGAGGCGAGTGGGAGACCGTTCTTCCCGACATCACATATGTTCGCTCAGGTGCCGTGAGGTGAATAAGTCCGATTGGAGGGTGAGGCGCCCATCAGCTAGGCCTTGCTAAGCAGCCTTTTTGGTCGCCACCCATCGGTTGTTCGCAAGCGCGGCGATCGAACGCGGCAAGCGGCGGGCGAAAGCGCGTCGCTGCTGACGGTCGGACTGCGCCAGTTGATTGCGATTCTCGTGCGGCAGGGAAAATGCGGCTCCACCATAAGCTCGAGCAGTTGCGGGCGCGGCTCGCGCCGCGCGATCTCTATCGCCGTGAGCGCGTATTGGGAGCGCACAATTCTGACGCCGCGGAAGAGCGACACATTCAAAAAGCTGGGCGGTTAGTGTCCGGCGCGGCGAGTTTTCGCTGCAGCAATAGTTTGCGGAATGGATCGGGAGCAAATGGAATGCGCGATCAGCCGCCGGCTTGTTTATCTTACCCTCAAACAACAGTGCCCCGCCAGTTAGGCGCAAGAAGCGTGCGGCATAAAGAGGGAGAAGAATGAAATGAAGGCCAATGCGCGCATCCGGTCCGCGGCCGCTTTGACGCCGCACTTCGGTGGGTAACGCCATTTGGCCAAACAAGCTCGGGCCCTTTCGCTGACCATTTTTACGCTCCGACTGCGCGCGATCGATCAATCAATCAGGATCAGGACTCATGGATTTTAACGACGGCTATGTAATGACAATCGGCGGGAAGGCCGTAGCGGGTACCGCGACAATCGAAGTCGTGAATCCAGCGACCGGAGAAGTGTTCGCAACCGCACCGGATTGCTCGAAGGAGCAACTCGACGAGGCCGTCGCAGCCGCGGATAAGGCGTTCAAGTCTTGGCGGGACACGCCAATCGCCGAACGGCAAGTGATGGTGTCGCGGGCTGCTGACCTGCTGGAAGCGCATGCTGACGAGCTAGCGCGACTCTTTACCCGCGAACAGGGCAGACCGGTCGATGCTGCGCGAGAGGAAATCGCGGGAGCCGCCGTTTGGATGAAGGCCGTCGCACAGATGGAACCTCCGGTTCATGTCTCGGAGGACAGCGAAACGCAGTTCATCGAAACCCGCTACGTTCCGCTCGGCGTCGTATGTGCGATCGCACCATGGAATTTCCCGGTGAACCTTGCGATGTGGAAAGTTGCGCCGGCCTTGGTCGCGGGCAATACGATGGTACTCAAGCCGAGCCCCTTCACACCCCTTTGCACGCTGAAGATCGGCGAGATTTTCAACGAAGTGTTTCCCGAAGGCGTGTTCAATGTCATCAGCGGCGGGGACGCGCTTGGGCCGATGATGACCGCGCATCCAGGTTTCGCGAAGATCAGCTTCACCGGGTCGACCGCGACCGGGAAACGGGTGATGGAAAGCGCCGCGAAGGATCTGAAGCGCCTGACGCTGGAACTTGGCGGCAACGACGCGTCGATTGTTTTTCCCGACGTCGATCTCGACGCTGTGGCGCAGAGCATTTTCATGGCCGCCTTCTACAACACTGCGCAGATCTGCGTCGCAACGAAGCGGCTCTATGTGCACGAGGATGTTTACGATGGTCTGCGCGACCGGCTTGCCGCGTTGGCGGGCGTGGTGAAGGTCGGCGACGGAGCAGAGCAGGGCACGGTTCTCGGGCCAATCCAGAACAAGCGGCAATATGATCGCGTCATGGCGCTGCTGGAAGACGCGAAATCCAGCGGCCTGACACTGATACAGGGCGCAGCCGTGCCCGGCGGTGCGGGCTATTTCGTGCCGGTCACGATTGTTGACAATCCTCCCGAAGACTCTCGCGTTGTCCAGGAGGAGGCGTTCGGCCCGATCCTGCCCATGCTGAAATTCTCGGACGTCGACGACGTAATCGAACGCGCCAATGCCAGCGAATATGGGCTCGGCGGCACGGTCTGGTCGGCGGACACCAAAAAGGCAATGGATGTCGCCCGACGGTTGGAGACGGGGACGGTGTGGGTCAACCAGTTCCTCAACCTGCGCCCCGACACGCCGTTCGCCGGACGGAAGAACAGCGGTTTCGGGGTCGAGAACGGTCTGGAGGGACTGCTGGAATATATGGCACCGCAGGCGGTTTACGTGGCGAAGAGCTGAGCCGCGCAGACAACTGAAGCCAGGACACATGGAGGAAAAATGAGCGATCGCAGCCTTCGGGGGCGAGTGGCGGTGGCGGGGGTAGGCGAGACGACCTATTATCGCCACAGCCAAGCGCCTGAGCCCGAATTCGTTATGTGCCTCAAGGCGATACTTGCAGCTTGCGAGGATGCCGGGATCGATCCGCGCGACATTGATGGATTCGCGTCTTTCAGCGACGACCGCAACGATCCCATGGCGCTTTCGGCGGCGATTGGCATCCATGAACTGCGGTTCTCCAACATGCAGTGGGGCGGCGGCGGCGGCGGCGTTGCCGGTGCGCTGGCCAATGCATCGGCCGCGATCGTAAGTGGGCTCGCCGACTGCGTTGTCGTCTACCGGGCGCTCGCGCAGGGCCAGTTTGGCCGATATGGTCAGGGTGCGCAGATTCCCGGTGCACCGCGCGAGTTTGCGCTTTCGCTGCCCTATGGGCAGATGTCGCCGGCGCAATTCTTTGCTCCGATGGTCAACCGCTTCATGTTCGATCACAATATCGGCCAGGAGGCCCTTCGCGCAATTGCAATGACCTCATATCACCACGCGCAGGCCAATCCGCGTGCGGTAATGTATGGAAAGCCGCTGACCGAAGAAAAATATGACCAGTCGCGCTGGATTGCCGAGCCTTTCCACCTGTTCGACTGCTGCCAGGAAAATGATGGCGCCGCAGCGATCATCCTGGTGTCCGCGGAACGAGCGCGCGACTTGCGGCAGACACCGGCATTCGTGCTCGGCGCGGCGATGGGCTCTGCGCACCGCGCTCCCAGCTCACCCGCTACCTCCTTCGCGATTCCAGATCTCGCGACGTCACAGTTCAAACCCGTCGCGAAGCGGCTCTATGCAATGGCCGGTCTGGGGCCGAGCGACGTTGATGTCGTTCAGTGCTATGAAAACTTCACCGGCGGCGTCCTGATGTCCCTTGTCGAGCACGGCTTCTTCAAGCCCGAAGAAGCGATGGACTTCCTGAAGCTCGAAAACCTGGTCGCTCCGACGGGCAAGTTGCCTCTAAACACCAGCGGCGGAAACCTCGCGGAATGCTACATGCACGGCCTCGGACTTCAAATCGAGGCGGTGCGCCAGATACGCGGACAATCCACCAGTCAGGTGCCTGAGGTGAACGTCTCGCTGGCGGTCGGGGGCCCCATGTCCCCGCCGGTAAGTACCATATTATACGGTTCGGAGGCAGCGCTGTGATGTCGAGCTATATTCTTGGAAATGACGGAGCGTCGCCCCACGGAGAGGCGGGCAAGGCGGCGGGATCCGGCGGGAGCTCCTATCTGCCGGAAGGTTTGCCGGCACCGCTTGCACATCCTGCAGAGCTCTATGGACCCTATTGGGAAGGGACGCGGGCGGAAAAGCTCGTCGTCCAGCGGAACTCCAGCACCGGTGCCTATCAATGGCCGCCCCAGTGGATTGCCCACGACACGCAGACATTTGATCTTGAATGGACGGAGGTGGCTCCAAAGGGGGTGATCTACAGCTGGACCCGCGTCTGGCATCCCGTTCATCCCGCGTTGAAGGATGCCTGCCCCTATATCATTGCTGTCGTCGAATTGCCGCATGCGGGAAATATACGCATGCTCGGCAATCTCCTGGGAGACCCCCATCAGGAGGTCATCATCGGATCGGAGGTGGAGGCGGTCTTCGAGCATCATGATGGCGCCGAGCCGCCCTATACCCTGGTTCAGTGGCGCACGGTTGCCCGGGACTGATCTGCCAGCGAGGGCGGCACGCGCTTTCAGGACCAGGTGGAAACAAGATGACTGACATAGCAAGTCGTACTGCATTCATCACGGGGGGTGCAAACGGCATCGGCCTTGGTATCGCCCGCGCGCTGGCACGGGAAGGAGCCAGAATTGCGCTGGTCGATCTCGATGCCGATGCACTTGTGCGCGCGCATGAGGAGCTTTCCAAAACCACCGAAGTCCATACGGCGCTCCTCGATGTCCGCGATCGCGATACCTATGCCAAAGTCGCCGACGAGGCCGAAGAAGCGCTCGGTCCCGTTTCGATATTGGTCAATAATGCAGGTGTTGCCGGAGGGGCGCCAGCCCATGAGCTGACGCCCGAGCTGTGGGATTGGGGCATTGGCATCAACCTCGGCGGAGTCATCAACGGGATTCAGCTATTCCTTCCGCGCATCGTGGCGCGCGGGTTCGGGGGGCATATTGTCAACACCGCCTCGGGGGCTGGACTGGTTGCGACGGCCGGCGTTCTCTACAGCACCGCAAAGTTTGCGGTTGTGGGTATGAGCGAAGCGCTTTCTGTCGAGCTTGAGCCGCAGGGTGTTGGCGTGACGGTACTGTGTCCCGGACCGGTGGCTACCGATATCGTGACGCGAACCCAGGCGTTGCGTCCCGATGGAACGGCGCAGAATGCCGAGCACCTTGCCCGCCTGGAGGAAGCGACCGCTTACCTTGCAGGAGGCGCGCGGCCCGATAAAGTTGGGGAGATGGTAGTCGAGGCTATCCAAGAGCACCGTCTTCATGTTCATACCGACCGCGCGGTAGCCGCAATGATCGAGGCGCGCTGCAAGGCTTTGCTCGCCGCGATGCCGCCTGCTGCCTGAGCGGGCCAGAGGCGCGGGGACAGTCCTGCCCAGAAACGGCAGGCAGGAGCCGCTCCGGCTTCGCTCGGGTGATACCTCTCCAAGCGATTTCGCCGCCTCTCCATGGCGTTATTTCCCGCCATTCCCCCGCGGCATGGTTTGGGGGAACTGGGCATTTGACCCCAAACCCTCCTTCCCGGACCAAACGTCATAACAAAATGGGAAGGGAGAGGTGAAATGCAGCACAAGAGGTGGATGGCGCTCGTCTCGAGCCTGGCGCTAGTCTGGAGCGGGGCAGCTGGGGCGCAGGAAAATCGGCCTGCCGAGGAAACTGGCGAAGCGACGGCGTCGGGGGATGACGCGGCTATCGTCGTGACCGCGCAGCGACGCGCGGAACGGCTCGTCGATGTGCCGATCTCGGTGGCCACTGCCGGATCGGAAGATCTTGAGCGTGCAGGTGCCTCCTCTTTGGAAAATCTCACCAAGATCACGCCCGGCGTGTACCTCCAGCGCGCGGTTTACGGCCTGTCGCCAACGGTCCGCGGTATCGGGTCGACGCTTGCCGCGTCGGGCGGCGAGCAGAACGTCGCGCTTTACGTCGACGAGATCTATTATCCTACGCCGACTGGCAATGTTTTCGATCTCGCAAGCGTCGCTGGGGTCGAGGTGCTCAAAGGTCCGCAGGGAACGCTTTTTGGACGCAACGCAACGGGCGGAGCAATCCTGGTTCGCACGCTCGATCCCGGATTCGAGCTCGCGGGACGCTTGAATATTTCTTATGAACGGTTCGATCAGGTACGATCGAGCGCTTATGTCAACGTGCCGATCAGCGATGCCATTGCGGTCAACGGCTCGGTCGCCTACCGCTATTCGCGCGGCCATGTCCGCGATCTGAAACGCGGGAATTACGTAAATCGGGGTGACAATTTCACCGCGCGCGGCAAGCTTCTTCTTCAGCCAACAGATGACCTGTCGGTCGTTCTGACTGCAGCCCATGCCGACTTTGACGATCCTTCGGGCAGCGATACCCGCAACTTCAGGCCCGCGCCGATCATCACGCTGCTCGGGGGCGCCCCGATCGCTACCGGCCGCTACGAGGCGTCGTGGAACAGCGATCAGGTGATCCGAACCTCGACTGATGAAATCAGCGGCCGGATCAAGCTGGACACGAGTGCCGGGACCTTGTCATCCTTCACGTCCTTTCTTCACAACAAGCTTTTCGCGCTGAACGAACTCGATCTCAGCTATATCAACACGTTCGTCACGCTGGCGGTCGATACCAAGACCTTCACGCAGGAGGTCAACTTCGCATCGACAACGGATAAACCCCTCAGTTATGTTGTCGGCCTCTATTATTTTCGCAATCGCGGAAAAGTCCCGCTCCTCGGCTCGGCTTTTCTGACGCCCGCCGCAGCGCCTCTTTCCATCTCGCGCTCGAAAATCGACGCGATCGCAGGTTACGCTGATGGAACCTATAGTTTCGGTGACTTTTCCATCATTGCCGGCGTCCGCTTCAGCCATGAGAGGCGCCGGACGGACAGCGCCGTCGGTGTGGCAACGCCGCCCTATACCCGCATGCAGCGCGCGACCGAGAGCGAATGGACGCCGCGTGTCGGTTTCCGCTACGCAATCGGTGAACGCACAAATGTCTATGGAACCTATAGCAAGGGGTTCAAGAGCGGCGTGTTCGATGCGACCACCGCTGCAGGCCCTGGCGTGAGGCCCGAGACAGTCGATGCGTTCGAGCTCGGTTTCAAATCGGCGTCGAGCGATTTTTCGTTCAATGCTGCCGCCTTCCACTATGATTATGCCAATACCCAGGTGAACGCGACCGTCTCGGGCCAGGCCGGTGCCGTATTCAACCAGTTATTCAATGTTCCCAAGTCGCGTATCTATGGCATCGAGGCCGATTTCTGGGCGAGGCTTGGCAACAATTTCGACGTCAAGGCGGCCGCGGCCTATACCCGCGCGCGTTATATCGATTTCAAGTTTGCGCCCGGTTATGTCAGCAATCCGGCTGACCCGGCCACGTTGGGCGGCCTGCTCTTCTCGAATGTCAGCCTCGACGTCAGCGGCAACACCATGGTGCGTGCGCCCGAGTTTACCGCAAGCTCGACGCTCAGCTATCACACCGAGTGGGGAAGCGGTGACGGTTTCGAACTTGCCTTGTCGCCCTATTACAGCAGCCGCGTCTTCTTTACCTTCGACAACAGCCTCAGTCAGAAGGCCTATTTTACGCTCGACGCCACGGCGACCCTGACGCTGGACGAGCGACTGAAGATCTCGATTTTCGGGCGCAATCTGACAGACAGCAAGCATATGATCAGCATGAGCCAGAACTCCCTGTCGCTGGCAGCCGGACGGTACGCGATGCCGATGACCTACGGTGTATCGTTCGGCTACTCCTTCTAGAGGGGACACTCCCGCCTGCCCTCGTCGTTCGCGGCACGAGCGGCAGCGGGAGACGCTGGCACGTTCAGCCTTCGGACGCGAACTCCCGCACGGGCGCGGATACGAGCCCCGGCAGCCTTCGGAAACAGGAGGGGCGCTGACCTTCAGAATCGCCTGGCTGCCTGCATAGACGTTCGCCGATCATTCAGCCGCCGGACAAGCCTGCCGGACACAAGGCCAGCGCTCCAACCCGGGACATCGGCGTGCGTGTTCGTGTTCTACCGGGCGGGAGCGCTCGTCGATGGAAAATCAAAGACACGAACCTCCGAGGCGGGGGGGGGCATGCGCCATGCGATGCCCGCCCTCCCTTCAGGGTGAAAGGGGGCGGGTTCAGCCGTCCGACTTGGTCGCGGTCCGCCCATCGCCGAACTTGCCATCGCGGCTGGTCAGGGCCTCGTTCAACCCCTTCTGCTGCAGTTGGGCAATCCAGGCCTGTGTCGAGGCGGTATACATGGCAAGGGCTTGCATCTCGGTACCAGCTCGCACGCCTTGGCGCAGACCCATCGCTTCCATTTGCCGATGGACAGCACGCTTGTTGATCTGCTGCAGATCGGAAGGGATCTTGGCCACGCGCGCCGCAATTTCAAGGACGCGGGTTTCCAGTTCCTCGGCAGGGAAGGATTTGTTGGCAAAGCCCGAGGCCGCCGCTTCCCGGCCAGACATTGTATCTCCGGTCAGCATGAGTTCCATCGCGCCGCGCATCCCCATGAGCCAGGGATAGAATTGATTATCCGGCGGGCTGATCGAGCGCACCGCCGGATAACCAATCATCGCATCATCGGCGCAATAGACGAGATCGCATGCGGCTGCGAGTTCGGACCCACCTGCAAGGCAATGGCCATGGATCTGGCCGATGACCGGTTTGGCGAGATCCCAGATGCGCAGGCAGCCTTCCGTGACGTGGCGCGGCCAATTGCCGATGCCGCCGGCGGTGTAGAAGGGTTGATCCTTCCTGTTGTCCGAGGTGAGGTCATAGCCCGCCGAAAAGCTGGGGCCGGCCCCGCGAATGATCGTGACGGCAACCTTATCGTCCGTGTCCGACGCCTCAAGCGCTGCAAAGAGCTCGGTTCGCAAGGCGTTGCTCAGGGCATTGCGCTTCTCGGGTCGGTTCAGGGTGATGCGGCGGACCTTTTCGAGCGGCTCGTCGATGATGATAAACTGTTGTTCGGCCATGATCTTGCTCATTCCTTCGTACAAGTTGTCGGGCGGCCATTTGTACCGCTCGGGAACGATTGGCTGGTAAGCGGTGGCAGCTAGGTGGCGGAGGCGATGCGCTCATCACGCAGCTTTGATCGCCGTGCTTTTCCTGCGTCGTCGCGCAGATTTTCGTCCGTGAACTCGAAGCTGCGAGGAATCTTGTATCGGACAAGCCTTTCGGCAAGAAAGGCACGCAGCGCGTCGTCGTCCGTGTGCTCACGCGCATTCTCGGCGACCTGAACGATCGCATGCGCGCGCTGGCCCAGATCGGAGTCGGGCAAGCCGATGACGATCGACGACTGCACGTCCGGATGTTCATCAAGGGCAGCCTCGACCTCGGCGGGGAAGATGTTCGCGCCGCCCGACACTATCATGTCGGTCCGGCGATCGGCGATGTAGAGGTAGCCATCGGCGTCGACGTAGCCGAGGTCACCATAGCTGCGCCAACCGTCCCTGGACTTGGCTTCGGCGCCGATATAGTCGGAGCCAGTCCCGGCGGGCGAAAGGAAATAGATTTCGCCGACTTCGCCCGGCGCGCATTCCTTGCCGTCCTCATCGAAGATGCGCATTTCGGATCCGCCCACGGGCTTGCCGACGGAGCCTCGATGCTCGAGCCATTCCCGACCCGTGATCGCGGTGACCCCGAATAGCTCGGTGCCACCGTAGATCTCGACGACGGCGTCGGGTCCAACCCAGTCAATCCAGGCTTCTTTCAGCCAGGGAGGGCAGACCGATCCCATGTGCAGTACCATGCGAAGGCTCGAAACATCGTAGCGATTGCGCACCTCTTCGGGCAGCCGCCAGATGCGGCTCATCATCGTCGGAACGAAGCTCACCCAGTTGACCTTGTAACGGTCGATCAGTTCGAGGGCCGCAAGAGCGTCAAACTTCTCCATCTCGATGACATGGCCGCCTGAGAACAACCGACCGAAAGACATGACGAAAGGGGTGTTGTGATACATCGGGCCCGGATTGAGCATCGACTCGCCCGGCAACTGCCCCATCGGCGCCTTGTTGGAGTCCTGCAGTCCCGGCTGCTTGTCGACGATCAGCTTGGGGCGGCCCGTCGAACCGCCGCTGGTCTGTATTTTCCAAACCGGCGGCACTTTGACCTCTAGAGGATCCGCTGAAAATTCGTCGCCCGGCGGGGTGCCGCAGGCCAGGAAATCGGGGCTCGCGTCACGGATCGCCTCGCTGCCGATCACAAGGCGCGGCCTGGCGAGATCGACGATCGCTTTCAGCTCATGCGCCGGCAGATTCGGCGAGACATTGTTTGGCGTTGCGCCAAGCTTCCAGATCGCGAAGATCGTTTCATAATATTCCACGCCTTTTGGAACCGCGACGGTAACGATGTCGCCCTCGACGACGCCGAGCGCGGCAAGCTGCCGGGCCTTGCGATTGGAACGTGCTTCGAGTTCTGCGTAACTTGTCGTGATTCCGTTCAGCGTGACAGCCGGCAGGTCCGGATTGCCCCGGGCGTGATAGGCCAGAAGGCTTCCCATGGGAATCGCCCCCGAAGATGCAGAATTTGATTCGTCGCCTGCCAAGACTTGCTCCTCTCGTTCCACGGGCAAATAGAGCGGGCCGCCCCTTCGCCGCACTTTGCGTTGGCTCTACCCGATGGCACGGCCGTATCGCTCCCGATTAATCGGCTTATGACATTCCCGCCGGGAATGGTGGACGAGCGCACTGTCCGTCGCTCGCCCGACCGTTCAGTTCCGCCGCTGCGGGGCTGTCATGCGGCGGGAGAATGATTAGGGCGCAATTTTCTTGGTGGGTGAGCCTTTCAGGCCGCTAACCTGCCTTCAAACAATATGGGCAGAGCAATCGACCCCGTCATGCAAGGGAGAGCATAAAATGAGTCCGGTCAAACGATCTGCGCCGCGTTTCTATCCAGTCGGGACATTCGTCGTATCAGCGCGGGGCGCGCTCTGATGGATGTCTCGGAGACTTTGCAAATGCCTCGCCCGGCTCCGCTCGCGAGCGATCGCGATCATCATGCCGGCCCGCACGGGCGACTTCAGGGCC
>Ga0065721_10050841_pt1 | contig 17576 bp, 15 predicted proteins | sample Mesricmetagenome_FD_59108 | JGI IMG/M metagenome (GOLD analysis project Ga0065721, IMG submission 59108) | Mesophilic microbial community from rice straw/compost enrichment Sample: eDNA_1 v2 (version 2) | ecosystem: Engineered > Solid waste > Grass > Composting > Bioreactor | place: USA: Davis... | reverse complement strand
TTGCAAAGTTAAAAAGTGGGGGCGAAATTATGGCAAAAATGGCAATCACAGTTTCGAATAGCCAGCTTTTGTTTCAATAGAGAAACTGTTTTTGCCGTTCTTATCCTTTCCACCGGAAATTACCACGATGCCTTTGCGCAGATCGGGCGTACGGATAGTAGCTTTTGAGCCATCTTCACTAGTAATCAATGCGTTAAAGGTGGTTAGCTGACTACCGGTATAGGTCAGTTCCTCTACCTGCAGCGTATAGCCCTGTTTGGCCAGCACCTGTTTAAGGGTTTCAATGTTTTCACGGGTGGTGCCGCTGTGGATCACAACACCCCAATCGGCCACGGAAATGATCTTAAGAGGTTCCCCATTGTAAGCGGCCGGTTCTTTGGAAGTTGCCGGGTCTGCGGCCGGTTTGGGCGCCGAGGGAGCCTCTTTTGTGGGTGCAACACGGGGACTAACCGGTGCGGGCGTAGCAGGTACCCTGGGAGGGGCAGGTTGGCCGGGCTGGCCCTTTTTCTTTCCGGGTAATTCGCCGCCATACTTTTCTGTATATTTCTTACGGTCGGCTTCATTATTTACATCGAACACATCCACCTCGCCGTTTTTCAGGGTAATGGTGATGGTGCCCTGATCTTTGCGTACATCAATTTTTTCAATGTCACCCGGTTTCACACGTTCCTTCTTTGCACGTGTTTTTTCAGATGTGGTGGTCTTTTGAGGCACCGTATCGGGTTTATTCACGATTTCTTCCTGCAAGGGTTGCGTCTTTTTCACCATGGCCTGTGCCTTCAATTTGTTTTGCTGCTTTTGTTGGTTTTTGCGGAAAGCCAGCAGAATAACGGCCAGCAGGGGAATAATAAATAAGAAACGGATAAGGTTTACACGGGCGCTTTTTGATTTGTTCATCATGGCTATTCTCTTTTTTAAGGATGAAAAATTAAATTTACTGGCTATGCTGTATGAGGGTGTACCTATCACTTTCAACAACAGGTACTGGTATTGTTTACGATCGAAACCGGTTTCCAATACCTGTTGGTCGGCAATGAATTCCAGATTCTGGCGAATGGCTTTTTTTAACAGCCAGGCAAAAGGATTGTACCAGTTGACAATGCACAATATTTCGCTCCAGAGCATGTCTATGGTATGCCTTTGTTTTACGTGTATGAATTCGTGGCGAATAATATCGGATAATTCCTGCTGACTGTGCTGGTGCTGGTTGACATAAATGGCATTGCCAAACGAAAAGGGGATCACCGGTTTATCAATATGGTATAGTTTCACGGAACTGTTGTACAATAATTTGGCTTTTATGCGCAGTTTCACCAGCGAACGGTATTGCAGCAGCATTCTTAGGAAGAATAAACTCATACCGGCAAATACTATAACAACCACCCACTGTTTCCAATCTGTGGAAGCGGCTGTTGGCTGCGGAATGTAGTTGATAACGGGAATAAAATGAATGAGCGAAGGTTCGTTGGGTGCAGGCGCTGTAACAAAGGCAAATACGTTGATAAAGGGCAATACAAAACAAAAGGCGGAATACAGCAACAGGTACCAGCGGTTCCAGTTATAGAAGGTGAGTTTTCTCAATAATAACTGGTAGAAAAGATAAATGACGGCGAGGCTGATGGAAAGTTTGAGTATATATGGTATCAGGTTCAACATGCAGTGATATTTTATGGGTACCGCTTCTTAATAATTGTGTTCGCTTTCTGCCCCCGGTTCGCCGAAATTTTATAAACGCGGCCACATGGCCCTGGTTGATAATCCGGTGCTGCAGAAAGTTTTTTTATTGCTCCTTCCTGCCTTCGATCATATCAATGATCTCTTTCAATTCTTTCGGGCTGAGTTTTTTCTGTTCCACGAAAAAATTCACCAGTTCTTTATAGGAGTTATCGAAATAATTTTTCACCACCCCGCTCATAAAATGCTTTTTATATTCTTCCTCCGTGATGGTGGGTTTATATAAATACATATTGCCTACCTGGCGGCTTTGCACTAATCCTTTTTTTTCGAGGTTTTTGATGGTGGAGGCCAGGGTGGTATAGGGAGGCCGGGGCTGGTCCATATTATCGAGGAACAGCTTGACATTACCCTCCCCTGTTTTCCAGATCACCTGCATGGCCTGCTCTTCCTGTGCGGTTAATTTTTCCACGATCTACGAATTTTTCGTAAACCTACGAAACTTTCGTAGATCATCCAATCTTTTTTTATTAAAAGCTTATTAATTGGGTGTATCCCGTTCGTTTCCTGTTATTTTTGGATAATAATTGAAAAGTTTGCATGGCATGAAGCACTGTTTTTTACTGATCGTTCTCGTGTTTTTAGCCCGATATGGTACGGCACAACAAGACACCACGGCGCCCTATAAAAGATTTCCTACCGTTCCGCCTATCAGCATTTTGCAGCCCGATAGCAGCACGTTAACAAAGGACAAGCTGAAGCACCAGCCTACCATCATCATGTATTTTAGTCCGGATTGTGATCATTGCCAGCACCAGTGGGAGGATATGAAGAAGGCGATGGATAAGTTGAAGAAGTTCCAGATTGTGATGATCACGCATCAACCTTTTGAAATGATGGTGGATTTTTACAGGAAGCAGGGCATTGCCAATTATTCCAATGTTAAAATGGGGCGGGATACCAGGTTTGTGTTGCCGCCTTTTTACAGGATTCAGAGTTTGCCGTTTATGGCGTTGTACGACAGGAATGGGAAGTTGGTGACGACCTTTCACGGAAATGTGAAGGTGGACAAGCTGGTGAGGGCATTTGACAAATAGCCTCCCGGGGAGTACATTTGCCCAAAATTTTGCTCAACACTAAAATTATTGTCTAATGAAAGTAACTGTTGTAGGCGCTGGTGCTGTAGGCGCAACCACTGCCGATAATATTGCCCGGGCAGCATTGGCTGAAGAACTGGTTATACTGGATATTAAAGAAGGATTAGCCGAAGGAAAAGCCCAGGATATGATGCAAACCGCGGCTTTACTTGGTTTCGACACCAGGATTAGCGGCAGTACCAACGATTACTCCAAAACCGCCGGCAGCGATGTAGTTGTGATCACATCAGGACTTCCCCGCAAACCCGGCATGACCCGCGAAGAGCTGATTGGCACGAATGCCGGTATTGTGCGTGGTGTTTGTGAAAATATATTGAAACATTCCCCCGATGCCATATTGGTGATTGTGAGCAACCCCATGGATACCATGACCTACCTGGCGCTTACCGCCACCGGCTTGCCCAAAAACCGCATCATTGGTATGGGTGGCGCATTAGACAGCGCCCGCTTCCGTTACCAAATCAGCCAGCACCTGGGTTGCAGCCCGGCCGACCTGAATGCCGTTGTAGTAGGCGGTCATGGCGATACTACTATGATACCCCTGATTCGTTTGGCTACCTGGAACAGCGTGCCTGTTACCAAATTCCTGAGCGAAGAACAGCAAAAACAAATTGTAGCCGACACCATGGTGGGTGGCGCTACCCTTACCAAACTCATTGGCACCAGTGCCTGGTACGCACCCGGCGCTGCCAGCGCAGCCATCGTAGAGGCCATTCTGCGCGATGAGAAAAAATTATTTACCTGCTCTGTAAAGCTGGAAGGTGAATACGGACAGAAAGATATTGCACTGGGTGTACCGGTGGTGATTGGAAGGAATGGATGGGAGAAAATTGTGGATTTTGACCTGAATGAGCAGGAGATGGCGGCTTTTGCGAAGAGTGCCGATGCGGTGAGGGCGATGAATGATGTGTTGAAGACCTTGTAGTTTTTTTAAGATATGGCCAGGGTCCCGCAAGGGACTTCCCGGCCTCGCAAAAAAGCGCCCCGTGGGGGCGCTTTTTTGCGGTTAGCGGGGTGGCCTTCTTCGTGGGCCGGTACGGTGCGCGGCGGGTGCAGCCGGCACCTTATGGGGCAACCCTTCGAGGCACCGCTTTTGAATACCTATAGTTACCAGAAAGGAGGTAACTATGAAGAACTTATACAAAACAGCCTGTGTCATAGGCTTATGCACCCTCACTCATACTACAGTGCCGGCACAACCCGATTATGCACTGGCAAACTACACCCCGTCTAAAATGGGGAACCCCCTACCCACGGGAAACAACTTCAACGAAGCCCGCCAGAAAACCAGCTTCGTAATCCCCAATTCAGATCCCACTACCCGGTTACCGGCGCCGGTGGGCATTACCGATTTGTATGCAGGCGCTATGAATGGCGCGGTGGAAATTACCTGGCGCACCAACTACGAACCCAACCTCACCCGGTACATCATAGAATTCAGCAAAGACAATATCACTTACCAGCAGGTAGGCGAAATACCCGCAGGGGCTTACCAGAATGGCAAAGGCTACCGGTTTACGCACCACCCGGTAAATGTGCGCGATCGCGTATGGTACCGCCTGCGTATGCAGGACAATGCAGGCCGGTTTGAATACACCGTGCCAATGGGCGTGGTAGTATCCGGCGCCACCAACAACCGCATCTTTCCCACGGTAGTGCATACAGGCGTTGTAAGCCTGCACCTGAACGAACCATTTGAAACGGTGCAGGTAGTAGATATGAAGGGTAACATATTACAAAAACAAATATTGAACGGCAGAACAGGCCGTACAGATATCACGCTGTCTGCAGCCGCCCGGGGCATTTGCCTGGTTCGTGTACTGGGCACGCAGCAAGCCAACCAGCCTCGCAAAAGCATTGTGCAAAAGATTTTTATTCAATAACGCTTACCACTAAATCACCTATACAGCGGTCTGGCAAATTGCCGGGCCGTTTGTTTTTGAGTACATGCTCACTTAAAAAAATGTCCGGCATCCTGTCCGATTGTATGAAACCTGTTCGTCATTCCTCCAATAACTTATATTAGTAATTAAAACTTCCCATCATGAAAGAATTTATGTTCATCTTCAAGGGCGCCACACAGCAATACGATTTTTCGCCCGAAGAAATGCAGCAACATATGCATAGCTGGTTTTCATGGGTTGACGATCTGAAGGCAAAAAAAATATATCTCGCGGGTGAAGCGCTGAGCCCCGCAGGCGGTAAAACGGTACAGGGCGCCAAACTGCTGGTCACCGACGGCCCCTTTGCCGAAAGCAAGGAGCTGGTGGGCGGCTTTATTTCAATCAGAGCAGCCTCGATAGATGAAGCGGTTGAAATTGCAAAGGGCTGCCCCGACCTGCAACTCGACGGCGCTGTGGAAGTAAGAGAAATTATGAAATTAAATAACGAGGAAAGCCAGCCATGAAAGAAGCGGACCAGGTGCAGCATATCGTCGATCATTTTTTCCGGCACGAGTCGGGAAAAATGGTTGCCGTGCTCACCCGCATCTTTGGCACTCACAACCTGGAAATGGTGGAAGATGTGGTGCAGGAAGCTTTTTTGCAGGCCATGCGCACCTGGCGCATGAACCAATTGCCCGATAACCCATCGGGCTGGCTGATGCAGGTTGCCCGCAACCGCGCCATCGATATCATTCGCCGTCAGCAACTTTTCCATCACTACTCACAGGAAGTGGCCGGCGCCCTGCTGCAGGAAACCGAACAAACGGTTGAACAGTTCTTCCATGAAACTGAAATTGCCGACAGCCAGTTGCGCATGATCTTTGCCTGCTGCCATCCCGCCCTGAAAGAAGAAGACCAGGTAGCACTTACATTAAAGACAGTATCGGGTTTTGGCGTAACCGAAATTGCCCGCGCCCTCATGACCAATGAGGCGGTTATTCAAAAACGTTTATACCGGGCCAAACAATACCTGAAAGAAAATACCATTGCTCTGGAAATACCTGCCGGTAACGAGCTTACCAAACGCCTGCATATGGTATACACGGTATTGTACCTGTTGTTTAATGAAGGATACAATTCGGTAAAGGCAGATGAACTGATTCGAAAAGACCTTTGCGCCGAAGCCATGCGCCTGGCCCTGCTGCTGGCGGAACACCGATCGGGCAAACGCCCGGCTACATTTGCCCTATTGGCCCTGATGTGCCTGCAGGCCTCGCGTTTTGAAAGCCGGATAGACGAAAACAATTCCATCATCCTGTTACAACACCAGGACCGCAACACATGGAACAAAGACCTGATACAACGGGGCTACTTCTTCCTTAATCTTTCTTCACAAGGAGATGAACTGACCATCTATCATCTTGAATCGGCCATTGCCGCCGAGCATGCCATGGCTGCCAGCTTCGAGGCCACCAACTGGAAACGCATGTTAAAACTGTACAACCTGTTGCTGGAACAAAAACGTACACCCATGGTGTTGCTGAACAGGGCCATTGTACTGGCGCAACTACAAAAAGCGCCCCAGGCCATTCAGGAAATATGGCAAATACCGAATATCGAAAATCTGCTGAAATCGCATTATATTTTCAGCGCGGTACTGGTCGATCTGTACCGACAAACGGGCGATGAACAACATGCACGGAAATATTTACAACAGGCCTATACCATGACCACCTCGCTGGCAGAGAAGAAATTGATTGCGGGAAAATTAGCGGCCAATTCTTAACATCACGCGTTCTGCAATATTTTCCACAGATTGTTTCTCCATACATTTAAAATGCCCCAGCGGACATTTCCTGTATCCAATCTTCGAACAAGGTCGGCAATACAGCTTTTTGATCTCAAACACATCGTAAGCAGTTTTATAAGGATACATGCCAAACTCGGGCACGGTATTGCCCCACACAGATACAACGGGCTTTTTAAAAGCAGCGGCAATATGCATCAAACCGGTATCGTGTGTAACAATCAGTTTGGCCCGCCTCACCAGGTCGGCCGATTCGTTGATATTGAACTTGCCGCAGGAATTGTATATCTTATGTTTGTCAACAGAAGCAATCTGCTCGCCCAATTCCCGGTCATCTTTTCCGCCTAATAAAATAACGGGATGGCGAATGGCAGCACAAAGACTTTGCAGTTTATACAGGGGCAATTTTTTGGTATTATGCGCCGCGCCAATCACGATGCCTATATAACCAGCCTGGTGCGAAGCAGGGATATCGTTATCCTTTATCTTATCTTTTTCGGGAATAAAATAATCCAGTCCCAACTCATCGTTTTTTACTCCAAACGATGCCACGGTTTCCATATACCGGTCTACAATGTGTACATCGGGTAAAAAATTCATTTTAAGCGTGGTGAGAATGAATTTCCGGATATTGAGCTTATTGAAAGAATAAGCCGTTGTTTTCAGTGCTTTTTTTATACGCAGCGAACGCAGGTTATGATGCAGGTCTATCACATAATCGAATGCTTCCTGCTTCAGTTCCTCTATCGTATGATCGCCGTAAATATGCAGCTTATCGATATAGGGATTGGCCTCCAGCACAGGTATGAAGGAAGCCTTCACCAGGTAATGCAGTTGTATACCCGGCACCTGCCTTTTCAGGCAACGGATAACCGGGGTGGTGAGTACAATATCACCTATAGAGCTTAATCTGATGACCAGTATCTTCATACTTGCAAACTACGGCAAAGCAGGCGCTGCCTCCTCTTCTTCCACATAATTAAGGTCTTTATGAAAGGTTTCTTCCGATAAGATTACAGAAGCTATGCCAATCACCATGGCCACGATACCGGTGATGAGACCGCTGGTTACATAACTGTTGAATGTCTGCAGCCAGGTAAACAGCAGCGATATCAGTATCAATGCGCCCCGCACCATATTGGGCACGGTGGTGGTTACGGTAGCCCTGATATTGGTGCCAAACTGTTCAGCGGCCATGGTAACGAATATGGACCAGAAACCGGTGCCAAAACCAAGCAAGGCGCAGGCACCATATAAAGAGGCAACAGATGTGCCATTAAAAAACCATAACAAACCAATAGCGGTAATGGCATAAAATATATACAGGGCGTTTTTCCGGCTTCGTAACACCTGGCTCAGCAAACCGGCGGCAATATCGCCCACCGCAATGGTGGCATAGGCAAACATGATGCTTTTACCCGGATCTATCTTGCCGGTTACTCCCATACCTTCTGCAAATTCCTTTGAAAAAGACACCAATATGCCAATCACATACCAGGTAGGCAATCCAATGAGGATACTGAAAATATATTTCCGCACACGCCTGCCTTTATTAAAGAGCATAAAAAAATTGCCCTTCGATACATTGCGGTGTTCTATATTCTTAAACATGGCCGATTCCAGCACACCCACACGCAACATCAATAACAGAAATCCCAACCCGCCGCCTATAAAATAACATATACGCCAGTCGAAAGCCTGTTTTATAAAATAGGCTACCACGGCGCCGGTTAAACCAAAGCCAGCCACGATGGCAGCCCCTATGCCTCGTTTTTCTTTTGGCAATAATTCCACCACCAGGGTAATGCCCACACCCAGTTCACCCGCCAGCCCAATACCTGTAATAAAACGGATCAGCGCATATTGATTCACTGTTTGTACAAATCCATTGGCAATATTGCCCAGCGAGTACAGGATGATGGAAGCAAACAACACTTTCAACCGCCCCTTTTTATCGGCCAGTACACCCCATAAAAAACCACCTATCAACAAACCCGCCATTTGTACATTCAGGATCAGCAATCCCTTTTTGGCAATTTCCGATTCGGTTAATCCAAGATCACGCAGCGATTCAATACGGATGATGCCAAACAACAACAGATCATATATATCAACAAAATAACCAAGGGCCGCAACAATAACGCCAAGGCTGAATACGGATGCTTGTTTAGATGACATAATCGTTAGTTAGTTGGTGGAGTTACGTTTTCTTTAGGCTTTTTTTACCGGTAAATAATTTGATCAGAACGGGGGCGGTGGTCACTATAACAATGCCCAGCACAATCACTTCCAGATGCGATTTCAGATCGAAATTAAACTGTGAGTAAATCCATTTCTGCAGGAAATGGCCGGCCATAATCATACTGAATACCCAGGCAATACAACCCACTATGTTGTAAAACATGAATTTTCTTTTGTTCATGCCTACAATACCGGCCACTATAGGTGCAAAGGTGCGTACAATGGGCAGGAAGCGCGCAAAAATGATGGCGCCGCCGCCATGCTTCTCGTAAAATTCATGCGCATCGTACAGGTATTTTTTCTTGAACAGAAAACGGTCGCGCCAATGGAACATGGTAGGCCCAATCTTCCTTCCAAACCAATAACCCACCGAATTACCCAGTATGCCCGCCATGGAGATCAGCGATATCAACAGGAACAGATCGATCCATTCATAACGCATTTCACCCAGGCCCAGCGATTTCAGGAATTCATGGCCCAGGTTACTGCTGTAAATGCCGGCCACAAACAGCAGGCTATCACCCGGTAAAAAGAAACCCACGAACAAACCCGTTTCGGCAAACACAATGAATAGTAACAGCCACAGGCCACCATAAATGATGTAGAACATCGGGTTAACCAGGTCTTTCCAGGTAAAATTTTTATGCAGGGTAGCTACATAATCCCTGGTAAGTGCATGGGCAGGTACGGTAAGGGCATCGTGTTCAGGGCTGGAGATCACCAGGGAATCGGAAGGGTTGACGGTGATGGTCGCAAAACCTTTTTTGTCGGTTTTATAGGTAAGGGTTTGTCCGCCATTTACCACGGTGATATTTTCAACAGGCGTCTCGTACTGGTTCATACACCGTATTCTTACCTGTTCCTGCGCCATCACGCCCGAGCCAAACAACACAAAAATCAGAAATGGAATAAAACGTTTAATCATAAGTTCAAAAATGAATCAATTTATAGCTATCCTCTGTTTATTTTATTATCATTAACTGATGGCATCCTGTACAATTACCGGTTCACCTTCGGGTTTCAGTTCTCCCTCCCATTTGCTCACCACGCTGATGGCCAGCGCATTGCCTACCACATTGGTCATGGTGCGGAACATATCGCAGAAGTGGTCGATGGGCAGTATCAGCGCTATACCTTCCGGTGGTATCTTGAACATGGCGCAGGTGGCCGTTACCACCACCAGCGAGGCCCTGGGTACCCCTGCTATGCCTTTGCTTGTAAGCATCAGCACCAGCAGCATGGTTAGCTGGGTACCCAGGTCAAGGTGAATTCCATAGGCTTGCGCAATGGCCAGGCTGGCAAAGGTCATGTACATCATGCTGCCATCGAGGTTGAAACTATAACCCAGGGGCAGTATGAACGACACGATTTTATCTTTACATCCAAAACGTTCCAGTTCTTCAGTGAGCTTGGGAAAAACAGCCTCACTGCTGGTAGTGCTGAATGCCACCAGCATGGGACCGGCAATGCGCCGAAGCAGTGCCGGCAATCGTTTGCCCAAAATCAAAAAACCTACGGTAAGCAATACCAACCATAACAAGGCAATGCCCAGCAGGAAGTACATCATGTACTTACCGAAAAATATAAAAACCTGGGGCCCCTGCAGGGCAATCACGGCCGCAATGGCGCCAAATACACCCAGGGGGGCAAAGTTCATTACATAGTTCACCATTTTCAGGATCACGTGCGAAACCGCGTCCAGTGCTTTTAGCACAGGTTTGGTATAATTACCCATGGCCGACATGGCCACTCCGAAAAATATGCTGAAAATAACGATCTGCAGTATCTCGTTGGTGGCCATGGCCTCTATTACGCTGCGGGGGAACACATGCTCCACAAATTTGGCCAGTGAAAATTCCTGTGTTTTACCAATCAGGTCCTGCGCGCCTGCCGTATCGGCAGAGCTGAGGTTGATGGCCGTGCCCGGCTGCGTTACATTCACCACCAGCATACCCAGCAACAGGCTCGCCAGCGAGGCGCTGATAAACCACAGCAAGGCCTTGCCGCCTACCCGGCCCACGGTTTTCAAATCGCCCAGTTTGGCAATGCCTACCACCAGGGTACTGAATACCAGGGGCGCAATGATCATTTGCACCAGGCGCAGGAAGATAGTAGTTAATAATTTAATATTAGTAGCGAAAGACTGTTTATAGCCGGCGGAAGCATACTCGTGAACCAGGTAGCCCGCTATAATACCCAAGCCCATGGCAATCAGAATATACAGCGTGAGCCTGTTTTTTTTCATGCAGTGATATTAAAATAATAGTGTGCAATATAGTATTTAATGCATAAAACCATCCTATGTACAGCATCCCCATACTATGTGAGGGCCATTGGAATATCTTTTAGGCCGGCAATTTTAATAAATCCTTATCTTTCCGGGATACATGATTAAATAAAATACGTTCACTTTTTAAAATTCTAGCTAACTCTTATGAGTTTATTCGTTAAAAAACCCCTCGCAGCACTACTGGAAGAGTCAAAAGACACGGGTGGACATACCCTCAAAAAAACATTGGGAGCGGGCTCCCTGGTAGCGTTGGGGATCGGGGCCATCATTGGTGCTGGATTGTTTTCGATTACGGGCGTAGCCGCCGCCAACCAGGCGGGTCCGGCCATTACCATCTCATTTGTTGTAGCCGCTTTGGGTTGTGCCTTTGCCGGTTTGTGTTATGCCGAATTTGCCTCCATGATACCTGTTGCAGGTAGCGCTTATACCTATTCATATGCCACCATGGGCGAGTTCATTGCCTGGATCATTGGCTGGGACCTGGTGCTGGAATATGCCGTGGGCGCCGCCACGGTAAGTATTAGTTGGAGCCGCTACCTAGTACGTTTCCTGGAAGGTTTTGATATACATCTGTCCACATCGCTCACCGCCGGCCCATGGGACGGGGGCATGATCAATTTGCCCGCCGTTTTTATTGTGGTACTCATGAGCCTGTTGCTGATCAAAGGCACCAAAGAAAGCGCCTGGGTAAACGGTATCATCGTGGCGTTGAAAGTTTCGGTGGTATTAATATTTATAATCCTGGGATGGAAATACATCAACGAAGCCAACTATGTTCCCTACATCCCTGAGAACACGGGCAATTTTGGTGAATTCGGGTTCAGCGGCATCATTCGCGCTGCGGCCATTGTATTCTTTGCCTACATTGGTTTCGATGCCGTGAGTACCGCGGCGCAGGAAGCCAAAAGGCCCTCGCGCGATATGCCCATCGGCATCCTGGGTTCGCTGTTTATTTGCACCATACTATATATATTATTTGCGCATGTAATGACAGGCGTTACCAATTACACTTCGTTCCGTGGACAAGACGGTATTGCCCCCGTAGCCGTGGTGATTGAAAATATGGGTACTGCCGATGCAAGCGGGGTGGTTACGCCCGATTACCCCTGGTTGAATAAGGCCATCCTGGTAGCTATCCTGGCAGGTTATGCCTCTGTGATTCTGGTGATGCTGATGGGTCAAAGCCGTGTATTCTATAGTATGAGTAAAGACGGCCTGCTGCCCGGCGTATTCAGCAACGTGCATCCTAAATACCGCACCCCCGCCAAAAGCAGCAGCCTGTTTATGTTATTCGTGAGCCTGTTTGCCGCCTTTGTACCGGCCAGGGTGGTTGGTGAAATGACGAGTATAGGCACGCTCTTCGCCTTTATACTGGTTTGTATTGGTATTATGGTGATGCGTAAAACCTTGCCGAATGCGCCCCGCGCCTTTAAAACGCCACTGGTGCCACTGGTGCCCATCCTGGGTATCGCTACCTGCCTGTTTATGATGGTGTTCCTGCCGCTGGATACCTGGATCAGGTTGATCGTATGGATGATCATTGGCCTGGATATCTATTGCGCCTATAGCGTGCGGCACAGTTTGTTGTCGTCGCAAAGTTCTTCAACCATTCCACAAGCCAATAAGGTAGGCGGTGGAAGCGGGCTGGCGCTGTCGGTATTGCTGGCAGTGATAGCCTTTGTGCACCATAGCCTTACACCCGACGATGCTGGCATATTTTATTTCTCGTTAACATTCGCCGCCTTGCATATCGTGTATTATATCACGAAGCTGGCTAAGAAATAAAGCATTTGTAATTATTGAAAAATCCCGCTATGGCGGGATTTTTTTATTTTTGCCACCCAAAAACACAAACAAACCATAACAGGAAATATGGGAAGGATATTTGAAGTACGTAAAGCCACAATGTTTGCCCGCTGGGACCGCATGGCCAAACAATTTACCCGTATCGGGAAGGAAATAGCCATTGCCGTAAAAGCCGGCGGCCCCGATCCCGCTACCAACCCGGCCCTGCGTCGCTGTATACAAAACGCCAAGAGCGTAAACATGCCCAAAGACCGTGTGGAAGCAGCCATCAAAAGAGCCCAGGGCAAGGAAATGGAGAATTATGAAGAAATTTTATATGAAGGATATGGTCCAAACGGTGTAGCCATACTGGTAGAAACTGCCACCGATAACCATGTACGCACCGTTGCCAATGTAAAAGCCATCTTCAACAAAGGCAATGGTAGCCTGGGCAACAGTGGCAGCGTGAGCTTCCAGTTTAAAAAAATGGGGGTATTCAAACTGAAACCCGAAGGACTGAATCAGGAAGAACTGGAGCTGGAACTGATTGATCATGGCCTGGAAGAAATGGGTGAAGGCACCGGTGAGAACGATGAGAATGTACTGGTGATACGCGTGGCCTTTAACGACTTCGGCAATATGCAAAAAGCGCTGGAAGAAAAAGGACTCACCCCCATCAGTTCGGAGGTGGAATGGATACCCACTACCACCGTTCAATTACCCGAAGAACAGGCGCAGGAAGTATTAAAACTGGTAGATAAACTGGAGCAGGATGAAGATGTGCAGAAAGTATTCCATAACCTGCAATAAGACATAAGAAAGTCCCGGTAAATGACCGGGACTTTTTCATTATTCCACGATGATCTTTCGAACCTTGTAGTTCGCCCTGTCTGTTACATACATATACCCCTTATCGTCGAAACAAATGCCAAAAGGCTCATTGAAACGGGATGCGTCCAGAGCGCCATCTAAATAGCCTGAAGTATTGCCGGCATAAGTGCTTACCACTCCTTCAGGACTTATTCTACGTATTTTATGCGTTAATTGGTCGGCTACAAACAAATGGCCGGTGCTGTCGATGGTAATACCGGCCGGCAAATTAAACTGTGCGGTTGATCCCGGACCATCAAGATATCCCGTAGTGCTGCCGGCCAGAGTGGTGACTACTCCCGCGGCCGTGATCTTCCGTATTTTATCATTATACGAATCAGTAACGTACAAATTGCCCTGCGCATCGGCGCAAATACCCAGGGGATAGCTGAACTGTGCCGCAGTTCCGGTAGCATTTGCATATCCCTGCGTACTACCTGCCACGGTGGTTACCACACCAGCCGGTGTGATTTTGCGTATCCGGTGCAGATCGATAAAATAAATGTTACCCTGCGTATCAATACACATACCCCTCGGTAATGCCAACTGGGCATTTATGCCGGTGCCATCGGCCTGGCCAGCCACGCCACTGCCGGCAAACGTACTTACCAAACCGGAAGGCGTAATCTTGCGTATACGAAAATTTTCAGAATCTGTCACATACAGGTTGCCTTGTGTATCTATACAAATGCCCTGTGGATATTTGAACTGCGCAGCAGCACCCTGTCCATCTTTAAATCCGACGGTGCTGCCGGCGAAAGTGGAGACCATACCTGCAGGGGTTATTTTTCGAATTCTGGTATTGCCGTGATCAACAACATAAATATTACCCTGGGCATCCACCACACACTGTTGCATATTGTTAAACTGCGCATACGCAGCGGGTCCATCGGTAAGACCCGATGTAGTACCCGCCACGGTACTTGCCGTCCTGATCCAGGTGTAATTGAATACAGGGCCGGTGGCTGTTCTTCCGCCCACAGTCACTGTCACCGGACCGGTGTCGGCCCTAAAGGGCACCTCGGCTGTAATGACCGTGCTGGTAGCGCTGAGTACACGCGCTTCTTTTCCGTTAAATTGAACTACGGAGCCAGAGGTGGAAAAATGATTACCGTTTATGGTTACAATAGTACTATATACCCCATTATCAGGGGTAATGGAGCTGATGACGGGCGCCGGATCGTTCTTGCTTTTTTTACAGGCAGCAATGATGGCCACCAATAGGATGAGTCGTTTCATACATCAAAAATACCCGTGCACACCATCCCTGTTACTACATAAAGATGTAGTAGTAATTTACTATTCTGCCGAAGAAGCGGGTAACTCATCCCTGTTCTTACCCTCTTTTACTTCCCGCCTGATCAGCGCCCTGAACTTTTTTTCATTCACCTGCCAACTGGTTACCGTAGCCACGGTCACCAGCACAAAACTGCCAGCAACAAACAAGGGAACATAGTCGGGAAAACCCATCCCGAACATCATACTTACAAAAACAGTTACAATAGAAGCAATGAAAGTGCCCGCCAGGATGTACAGGAGGTGATAGGGTAAGCGGCCACCCCGGCGTTGTTCTTCCCAGTATTTTAAAAATCGTTTTTCAGATGGGGTTAACATTATTCCGACATCATTTCCAGGATCACATCTACGATCTCTTCTGTATTGGGTTTGCTGAAGTAGTCGCCGTCGCTGCCATAGCTGGGACGATGGGCCTTACCGGTGATGGTGCGGGGCGCCACATCCAGCCAGCGGTAACCACCCTGTTCTTCCAGTACCTTATTGTACATGTAGCCACAGGCGCCGCCGGGCACGTCTTCGTCGATGAAAACAATGCGGTTGGTCTTTTTTAATGATTGCAGTATCAAATGATTTACATCAAAAGGCAGCAGGGTTTGTACATCCACGATCTCACAACTGATACCCATTTTCTCCAGTATGTTCGATGCCTCGTTGATGATGCGCAGCACACTGCCATAAGAAACGATGGTGATATCGTCGCCCTCTTTCAATACCTCAGGTACACCCAGTGCCACTTTATAATCCAGCAGGTTCGCAGGCAGTCTTTCCTTTAAACGATAACCATTCAAACATTCCACTACAATGCCCGGGTCGTTGCCATGCAGCAGGGTATTATACATACCGGCTGCCTGCACCATATTTCGCGGTACACAAATATGCATGCCCCGCAAGGTGTTTAACATCATACCCATGGGTGAACCGCTGTGCCAGATACCTTCGAGCCGGTGACCACGCGTACGTACAATCAGCGGACAGGCCTGGCGGCCCTTGGTACGCCAGTACAAGGTAGCAGCATTATCACTTAAAGGTTGCAAGCCGTACAACAGGTAGTCGATGTACTGGATCTCGGCAATGGGTTTTAAACCGCGGTAGGCCAGTCCAATCCCCTGCCCTATGATAGTGAGTTCGCGGATGGCCGTATCGAAAATGCGGTACTCGCCGTATTTGTTTTGCAAACCGGCAAAACCCTGGTTCACATCGCCAATTTTGCCTACATCTTCACCAAAGGCCAGTACTTTGGGATTATGGGCAAACAGCTCATCGAAATAATGATTCAGTATTTCGTAGCCGTTCATGAGTTGCGAATCGCTGTTATACTCCAGTTGGGTGGTGCTTACTTTCAACGGGCTTTTCGGGCTTTCATCGTACAGGTGCGAGCCATAGCAGGCATAGCCTTCTTTGCGCAACTGCTGGTACAACGAACGCACTTCCTGTATATGGGGGCTTTGGCCTGCGGCCAGTATGGCCCTGTGCAGGGCCTGTATTACATCTTTACGAAGAGGTTCGCGGTTGGCGGCCAGGGCGTTTTTGGCGGCAGCAATTTCGCCATGGGTATCCACACCACGGCTGATGAGGCTGTCGAGCATATCCACGCAACGGTTTACCAGTTGTTTTATGGGCGTAATGAATTTTTCCCAGGCTCTTTGTTTGCTTTCACGCACAAATTCCTTGGCGCGCATTTCTATTTCTTCCAGTTCATCTTCACTGGCCAGGGTATTTTCCAGTATCCACTCACGCATTTTTTTATTGGCATCCCATTCTCTTTCCCAGGCCAGGCGCTCGGGCGATTTATAACGTTCGTGGCTGCCCGAAGTAGAATGCCCTTGCGGCTGTGTTACTTCCTCTACATGAAAGAGGGCGGGAATATGGGTTTCGCGCATGCGGGCAATAGCGGCCTCAAACACTTCACACATGCCGGCATAATCCCATGCCTTTACTTTATAAATATCGAAACCATTGGTATTTTCTTTTTTCTGAAACCCCTTCATGGCTTCTGAAATAGAACCTTTCACGGTTTGCATACGGCGTGGTACCGAAATGCCATAACCATCGTCCCACACAAAAACAGCCAGCGGCACCTGCAATACACCGGCGGCATTCAGGGCTTCCCAGAAATGTCCTTCCGACGTAGAGGCATCGCCGATAGTGCAAAAACACACTTCATTGCCATTATGGCTCAGGTTGGTGAACTGTTTTAGTACATCGCTGTGGCGGAATAATTTTGAGGCCAGCGCCATACCCAGTGCGCGGGGCATTTGCCCGGCTGTGGGCGCCAGGCCCGCGGCGATGTTCTTGCGATTGGCCAGATCGAGCCATTCGCCGTTCTCATCTACAATGGGCGTGGCAAAATGGGCATTCATTTGCCTTCCGCCGCTATGGGGATCGTTGTTGGTATCGGGATCGGCATACAACTGCGAAAAAAATTCTTCGATCGTTGCCTGGCCGGTGGCAAAGGCAATGGTTTGATCGCGATAATAACCCGATAGAAAATCACCGGGCTGGAAAAACTTGGCAGCAGCTATCTGGGCCACTTCCTTCCCATCTCCAAAAATGCCGAATTTGGCCTTGCCGGT
>Ga0065721_10007332_pt1 | contig 17576 bp, 15 predicted proteins | sample Mesricmetagenome_FD_59108 | JGI IMG/M metagenome (GOLD analysis project Ga0065721, IMG submission 59108) | Mesophilic microbial community from rice straw/compost enrichment Sample: eDNA_1 v2 (version 2) | ecosystem: Engineered > Solid waste > Grass > Composting > Bioreactor | place: USA: Davis... | reverse complement strand
AATTTGCCCTGCGGCAGGTCGTAAACCAACTCGTCAGTTTGAATCAAAGAAAAGCTGATTTCAGGGTTTGCCAGCGCAAGACGTTGGAATTCTTCGATGATATGGCGAAGCTCCACCGGGTTGGACTTCAGGAAGTTCCGGCGGGCAGGAATATTAAAAAAGAGATTCCTGACCGAAATGCTCGTGCCTTTTTCACAGGCCGTGGGCTCCTGCCGCTTAACATCAGAGCCCTCTACGACAAGAAGAGTACCCAGTTCATCGCTTGCCATGCGGGTTTTGATTTCCACCTGGGCGACCGCCGCAATTGATGCGAGGGCCTCTCCCCGGAATCCCATCGTATGCAGCGTAAACAGGTCTTCGGCTTTTCTGATTTTCGAAGTTGCGTGGCGTTCAAGACTCATCCGCGCATCAGTCGGCGACATACCGTGGCCGTCGTCGATGACCTGGAGGAGGGCCTTTCCCGCTTCTTTGACAATCAACTTAATATGGGTCGCCCCTGCGTCGATGGAATTTTCAATCAATTCCTTCACCGCGGATGCCGGCCGTTGTACAACCTCGCCGGCTGCAATCTGATTGGCAATAGAATCGGGTAATAACTGAATTCGGTCGGCCATTCGTAAACTTCTTATCGATGCAAATCTAAAGCACGGAGTCAATTTATCGCCCTAAAAAACCACTTTAGAGCGTTTTGTTACACCGGCCGGTCGGTGGACCTATCTTTTTGTTGGATTGCGGAATTTCAGGAATAGATAGAATGGGATAAATACAGCAGCCAGACCGTAAAGGGCGATAGTACCAAATTGCAGAAACGCAATAAGACCAACTACCAGAATCATCAAAATCATCAATCGCAACATGTTAGCCGACGGATCAGCCTGAGCATTCACGGTTTTTTTCGCCTGCCTGAATGAACCGTTGATCCTTGCCCGGTATCCGGCTTCCTGTCCCGTTAATTCGCTCACCCGGGCAGTTTCTTCAGCCTTAAGCTTCCCCGCAGCTTCCAATTCCTGCCGAATGCGCTCCTCCCTCGCCAATCTCTCCTCATTCTCGGGGTTATAAAACCTCGGCTGATAGCTGAACCGCTTGTGATTTGGTGTCTTTGCAAAGAATTGGGGTATCTTCATAAGGTAAAATTAAGTGATCAAAACCGCCATCCAAGGAGCCTGTTCCCAAAAACTTCATCCCTGGTCTCGCCGGCCGGAGAAGATTTTTGAAAGACATCCCACTATTCTGTTTAATGTTCTCAAAAAAAGCACTTCAACTCTTTGAGAACTTGATTTTTGACCGGTATTGGAGCCAAATTTGTAATGGTGTTCGTTCCTATTTTTTAACCTAACCTCTCGATGTTAAAAAAAGTTTTTTGCTTCTCGGCACTCGTCCTTACAGTCCAGTTAGTATTCGGGCAATCGCTAAAAAGTCATTGGGTCGACAGTGTGTTCAACACGATGGATGTGAACGCCAAAGTCGGCCAGCTCTTTATGATTTCAGTCACCGGTGACATTGACGCGACCGGCATTCATGAAATCGAAAACCGGATTAAAAGTCACGAAGTAGGCGGCCTCATATTCAAAAAGGTTGCGCCTGCAAAACAGGTGGCTCTGGTCAATCACTTTCAAAGCCTGTCAGACATTCCCTTGCTTATCGCCCAGGAGGCAGAACTCTCTACCCTGCTCGACAGCACGATCGTATTCCCTCCAGCTGTAGTGCTCGGTGCCGTTCAGAATGACACCCTCCTCTATCGCCTCGGCGCTATGATGGCGAATCATCTGAAGCTCATCGGAACGAACCTTGTCTTCAAACCCGATACAAAACGCACAGCGCGTACTGCCGGATTTGCCGCCAACCTGGAGTCATTTGGCGCCAGCAACGATCTTATTGCGAAAAAGTCGATGGCCATCATGCGTGGCCTCCAGGACAACGGGGTAATCAGTTGTGCGCGCTACTATCCGTTGCGTCCGCTCCCGTTACGCGATGGAACTACCATTCCGGTTCTGCAGCCTGCGAATGTACCTGACTCACTGCAAACCATTCCCCGTACGCTTATCGCGAACGGACTACAAGGCGTAACACCCGGAACAGAATCCTTCCCGGTCCGGTACCCCGAGGAAGCGTCGCTCAAAAAGACTTCATACTCAAGCGAGGTGCTGACGGCACTCTATTCCGGAGAATGGCTTCGTGAGAACTTTGACTTCCACGGCCTCACCTTCATCGATATCAACACCATCGAAAGTGCCAGCGACAAAAATGGCGATGCTGAACTATTCGCCTTTCAGACGGGAAACGATGTGCTGATGAACCCGGTCGGGATTTCCGCGGCAATGCGGAAAATTAAGAGAATCATCAAGAAGGATGGCGACTATGAACGCCAGCTGGACCTCACCACGAAAAAGATACTCGAAGCAAAATTCGAATCCGGTCTCTGGCAGAAGCAAGTGCTTTCGGCGGACAACCTCAACCGCAAGCTTAATAATCCCAAGGCTGTTGCCCTCAACAAGAAGCTTTATCAGTCTGCCGTTACTGTGCTTCGGAATGAGGACAAAGTACTGCCCATACACATCCTCGAAGGCCGGAACTTTGTTTATCTCGCCGGGTCGGGTGACAAGGATTTTGCGCTGTATCAGCAACTGAAAAAGTATGTCAACATTTCNTTCNTGTCTGTAGATGAATATCAGGACGAAGAAAAACTTCTCGGTGCACTGAAGGATGNCAACGTTGTCTTCACAGGAATTTTTCCGGAAACGACGGGAGAAAAAATTAATCAGCTCAACGGCNCAATTTCAAAATTGCCGAACCAGCCGCAGGTNATATACTGCGACTTCGGCCATAANTCATTCCTGGCATCGGCGCACCGGTATGCCACCGTCGTGACGACTTACACACCNGTTGAAGAGGCTCTGCAGGCCGCATCACAGGTTATTTTCGGCGGGCTTTCGGCCAGAGGCAGATTGCCTTTCAAAGCATCTGAAGCCCTTGACGTTGGAGCCGGAGTTCGCACGCCATCACTAAGCAGGTTAACTTATTCCGTGCCCGAAGACGCCGGAATGGATTCACGAATCCTTACTCAGATCGACTCCATCGCAGCTGAAGCCATCCGCATGGGCGCTACACCCGGGTGTCAGGTTTTTGTCGCCAGAAATGGCAAGGTCATCTATGAGAAAGCCTTCGGACACCTGACTTATGAGAAGACGATGCCCGTNACTACCGAGACGATATATGATCTCGCATCGATAACCAAAGTAGCTGCAACGCTTCAGACGGCGATGTTTATGCACGAACGCGGTCTGATCGACCTCAANAAAAAGGTATCNCATTACCTTCCCGAACTGANAAAGACCAACAAGAAGGATATCACCTTTGTCGATATGCTCACCCACCAGTCGGGTTTGCTGCCCTTCCTGCCCTTTTATCCGCAGACTATGAAGGATACGCTATATCTGCCTGAGTACTACAGCCGGTTGAAGAGTGAAAAGTATCCGCTCCAGGTATCNNCGAACCTTTATGGTTCGCTTNCGCTGCGCGATTCGCTATGGTCATGGGTGGTNAACTCAAAGATGTCGAACAAGCCTGCGCGTACGCCCTACTCATACAAGTACAGCGATTTTGGGTTCCTNATTCTGCAACGCGTTGCTGAGACGTTACTCAACCAACCACTGGATGAGTTCATGCATCAGAACTACTATGAGCCGCTGGGTGCAACCACGCTGAGGTTCACGCCTTTGAATTTCTTCCAGAAGACCGCTATTGCTCCTACTGAGTACGATAAAATTTACCGCCGCAGCTTTGTTGCTGGTACAGTCCACGACGAGCGCGCAGCGATGATGGGCGGTGTCGCCGGGCATGCCGGCCTGTTTGGAAACGCCTCCGATCTGGGAAAGCTGGGACAGATGTTACTGCAGGAAGGCTATTATGGCGGCACGCAGTATTATAAGCCCGAGACAGTCAGGCTGTTCACTGCCAGGAAGTTTGCTACCAGTCGCCGCGGACTGGGCTGGGACAAGCCACTCCAAAGCGACCCTAATGGGCCCACGTCGATGTACGCATCCCCTGAAACTTTCGGACATACGGGCTTCACCGGTACATGCATATGGGTAGATCCGCGTTTCAACCTCGTTTATGTCTTTTTATCCAACCGTGTATATCCCGACAGGAACAGTAAACTAATAAATGCCAATATTCGTTCTCGGATTCAGGATGTTATCTACAAATCCATTTTCGGTTATGTAGATCAGGAAGAGCCGTCATATATTGCATCGGATTTTGCAATAAATGCCGGTCCCGTGCGTCCTTTGAAATAATCGAAAAACCGTGGCGAAAATAAGACTAGGAATCGTTTGCTATCCGACTTTCGGTGGGAGTGGGGTAGTCGCAACAGAGCTGGGGAAAGCCCTGGCTAAGCAGGGCCATGAAGTCCATTTTATCACGTACTCCCAGCCCACCCGACTCGATTTTCTGAATGAAAATCTTTTCTACCATGAGGTAGACTTTCATACTTATCCCCTTTTTGAATATCCTCCGTATGAACTGGCACTGGCCAGTAAGATGGTTAGTGTAGTCAAGAACGAAAAACTGGATCTGCTCCATGTTCACTATGCCATTCCGCATGCGTCGGCAGCGTACATGGCCAAGCAGATTCTAAAGACTGAAGGAATTGTTGTGCCGGTAGTAACTACGCTGCACGGAACCGACATCACCCTGGTTGGAAAGGACGCGTCATATGAGCCTGTTGTCACATTCAGCATCAACCAGTCCGACGGTGTTACTGCAGTATCCAGCGATCTTCGGAAAGAAACGTTCGAGCACTTCAAGATCACGAGGGACATCGAAGTGATTCCGAACTTTATCGATCTTGAAAAATTCAAAAAACAGAAGAAGGACCACTTCAAAAAGGCGATTTGTCCCAATAACGAATCTCTTATTGTTCACACTTCCAACTTCCGGAAGGTAAAGCGTGTCCAGGATGTTGTACAGATATTCGCGAACATCCATAACGAAATACCGGCGAAGCTACTTATGATAGGTGACGGGCCTGAGCGAAACAAGGTTGAAAAGATGTGCAGGGATTTAAACATCTGCGATGATGTACGCTTCCTCGGCAAACTTGAAGCCGTGGAAGAAGTGTTGTCAGTTGCTGATTTATTTCTCATGCCATCTGAAAAAGAAAGCTTTGGTCTTGCCGCACTTGAAGCCATGGCGTGTGAAGTACCTGTGATTTCATCCAATACGGGTGGGATACCGGAGCTTAACGTTCAGGGGGTTACGGGATTTCTAAGTCCTGTTGGCGATATTGAAGATATGACCCGGAAGGCCCTTTTCGTTCTGGATAAGGACAATCTGCCGCGGTTTAAAGAAAATGCGCTTTCAAGAGCGAAAGAATTCGACATAACGCGCATCCTGCCTTTGTACGAATCGTATTATACGAAGATCATGGAAAAGGCAACGGCGAAGGCTTTCGACTGAAACCACATTTCTAAGGTTAATATTGAATTTTGGCATTACATTTTAGGTCAGCATCGATATGAACTCTGGAATTTCACCCAAGAACAAAGGCACAAAACAGCTCTTCAAGAACCCTATTCTTGAAAGGCTCACACGGACACACATTGCTGTTCCCGTAGTGATTTTCATTGTATACTCAGGTGCGCTTCTCTACTGGAGCATTACACAGACGTCACTGTCACCGCTGTGGAGTATCGGGTTATTCATTCTCGGGCTTCTTGCCTTCACATGGCTTGAATACTTCATGCACCGCTGGGTATTTCACATGAAAACATATACTGCGGCGCGTGCGAAGCTGCAATACATGATTCACGGTGTTCATCATGAATTTCCAAAAGACAAGGATAGGCTCGCCATGCCTCCACTTCTGAGTATAACTATTGCAACAGTTTTACTCCTGATTCTTAAGGTAGTGCTTGGTGATTTAGTATTTGCGTTCCTTCCAGGTTTTCTGGTCGGATATGCCGCATACCTGTCAATTCATTACATGGTACACGCATATCAGCCTCCGAAAAATTTCCTAAAGGCGTTGTGGGTCAACCACAGCATTCACCATTACAAGGATGGCGAAATTATCTTCGGAGTTTCATCTCCACTATGGGATTATATCTATGGAACAATGAAGGAAACGAGACATTCATGAAGAAAACGTTCTTAAAGAAAAAGCCGCCCGGGATTCCGTGCGGCTTTTTTCTTTCTCACATACTGATTTCATCGCAGTCGGAAGGCGAACTCGTTGATTTACTGTACGTAGGACAAGTGTAAATGGAACACGAGGAGAGGAAAAAAGCCACTCCGAAAATTAAAGCCACACATTTCTTCATATAAAAACTATTTGCCGCAAAATAGATGCTCTCTGCTGAGATCGACGGCCAATATCACCCCATTCCTTACTTCGTGAGGAAAAGTTTTAGGAAATTAGATTTTATTGGCGAAACAGATTTCTCATCTTAATGGTTTAGTACTTATACTTGGTTTGTATGGCTGGATATCGATTCACAAAATGGGCTCCGCCTCCGGATAAGGATAAGTCAGACTTCGACAAACTGCTTAATATCTTTATGCAGCTTGTCCTGATGTCTTCCGGTGACGTTGCCGAAGCGCTTCAATGGCTTACGGAAGTGGATCGGCAATACGGACTGACGTCCGACAATTACGGCATTGGCGACTTTATAGAGGATCTCAAACGCAAGGGATATATCACTGACGCCGGACCGAAAGGCGGTTTCAAGCTAAACGCAAAAAGTGAACAACGCATACGCCAGTCCGCACTCGAAGAAATTTTTGGTAGACTCAAGAAATCACGTCAGGGTGAACACAGCACGCGGAACAACGGGCGCGGTGATGAACAAACCACTGAACGCCGTGATTATGAGTTCGGTGACACCCTTGAGCAAATTTCTGTAACCGACTCACTCCGAAACGCCCAGATCAACCACGGTGTTGAAAACTTCCTGATGACGGAAGACGATCTCGAAGTAATGGAAAGCGAATTCAAAACGCAGACATCCACTGTTTTGATGATCGATATTTCCCACTCGATGATATTATATGGAGAAGATCGGATCACGCCCGCGAAAAAGGTAGCCATGGCGTTGGCTGAACTGATCACCCGCAAATATCCCAAAGATACACTCGACATTCTGGTATTTGGCGATGATGCCTGGCAGATCGAAATTAAAGACCTCCCATATCTTCAGGTTGGTCCGTATCATACCAACACCGTTGCGGGGCTGGAGCTTGCGATGGATATTCTTCGTCGGCGGAAAAATTCCAACAAGCAGATCTTCATGATCACAGATGGCAAGCCTACGTGCATCAAACAGGGTATCCGTTATTATAAGAACGCATTTGGGCTCGATCCCAAGATCCTTTCCAAAACGCTGACGCTGGCAACACAATTAAGAAGAATAAAAATTCCAGTCACCACTTTTATGATTGCTACCGACCCATACCTCAAGGCTTTTGTACGGGATTTTACGAAAGCAAACAATGGGAACGCCTATTACAGCAGTCTTCAGGGTCTGGGAAATCTCGTGTTTGAAGATTTCAAACGCAACAGAACAAAGAACCTATAAAATATAAAGCAGATAATGTCCCTCCTCAACTGCAAAACAATTGGAGAACTTAAAGCCTCCGGATATAAGTCACGATCCATCAAGACAGAATTGCGCGAAAACCTCGTGCGTCGACTGCGCAACAAGGAAACTGTTTTTGAAGGAATCTGGGGCTACGAAGAAACGGTTATCCCCGACCTTGAGCGGGCCATTCTGGCAGGGCACGACATCAACCTTCTCGGACTGCGTGGCCAGGCAAAAACGAGGCTTGCTCGTCTGATGGTGCACCTGCTTGATGAATATATCCCGGTAATTGAAGGCTCAGAACTCAACGACGATCCCCTTCAACCAATTTCGCGATATGGTCTCGATAAGATTAACGAGCTCGGCGACGCCACTCCCATCACCTGGCTGCACCGGAACGAGCGTTACTCCGAAAAGCTTGCTACACCTGACGTATCAATCGCTGACCTCATTGGCGACGTAGATCCCATCAAGGCTGCGACGCTCAAGCTGCCTTACTCAGATGAACGCGTGATCCATTTTGGTCTTATCCCAAGATCCAACCGTTGCATTTTTGTGATCAACGAGCTTCCAGATCTTCAGGCACGTATTCAAGTTGCGCTATTCAATATCCTGCAGGAAGGTGACATCCAGATTCGCGGATTCAAGCTGCGCATGCCGCTGGATATTCAGTTTGTATTTACCGCGAACCCCGAAGATTACACGAACCGTGGAAGTATAGTCACTCCGTTGAAGGACCGCATTGACAGTCAGATTATCACTCACTATCCCCGGACGTTGGAAATAGGGCGTAGAATTACTGAACAAGAGGCGCGCCTTCGCGAAGAGCAGAAGAAAACGGTACGGGTACACGACCTTGCCAAAGACCTGATTGAACAGATCGCGTTCGAAGCACGCAAAAGCGAATACGTCGATGCGAAGAGCGGCGTCTCGGCGCGTCTTACAATCTCGGCATATGAAAATCTTGTAGCTGCCGCGGAACGCCGGTCTTTAATAAACGGCGAATCCACAACCAGCATCCGCGTCTCCGATTTCATCGGCGTGATCCCTGCTATCACCGGGAAGGTCGAACTCGTCTATGAAGGCGAACAGGAAGGCCCCGGAATAGTAGCTCAGAACCTGGTGGGCAAAGCGCTCCGGACACAATTTGTAAATTATTTTCCCGACCCGGATAATTTCCGCAAGCAAAAAGAAAAGAGTCCTTACAAGAAGATCACCGACTGGTTTGGCGAAGGACATACGCTTGACCTGCCTCACGAAATGAAACAGTCGGACTATGAAAAGAAACTGCAGGAGGTTCCGGGGCTGTCTCAGCTGGTAAATGACTTTCACAAAAGCGAAAGTGAGGATACGCGATTGTTCCTGATGGAGTTCGCACTACATGGGTTAGCCGAATACAGCTTAATCAGTAAACACAATCTTTCGTCGGGCTTGCAATTCAAAGATCTGCTCAGCGGTATGTTTACCTTGCCGAATCCCGGAGAGGAAGACGACGAAGACGAAGATGATGACGAAGGCTTTGCCGGCGGAAGATTTCGCTAAGTCGATCACCAACCTCTCATAACAGGATGAAGCCTCAGGAAGCCTTTCGATTTGACCCGCTACAGCTGCGTCAACTGCGCAGGATAGTTGACCAGGGTGAAGGTGCTTTTGTCGAATTCAAACGCAAGGCAGCTTTTCCGGAGAAGATCGTGCGGGAAATGATAGCCTTTGCAAATACGCGGGGCGGCATTCTTCTGGTTGGCGTCGGCGACGAAGGTACAATCCCNGGCCTCAAACATCCTGAAGACGATTCGCATGNAATTCAAAAGGCGCTGAGAAAGTGTCATCCTCCCCTACCGGTNCGTGAAACGTTTATTCCCATAGGGCAAAGCCGTTCTGTNATCCAATACGAAATTTCGGAAAGTACGCGAAAGCCGCATTACCTCGTTTCATCACCCGAAACGAAAGAAGCGTTTGTCCGTGTCGAAGACAGAAGTATCAAGGCAAGCAGGGAAGTGCGCGAGATTGCCAGGAGGGCTCAGCGNAAAAAAGATATTCATTTTCATTATGGCGATCCCGAAAGAATGCTGATGCAATACCTCGACCAACATAAGACCATCACATTAAAAGGGTTCACAGAACTTTGTGGTCTTAAGCGTTTTATCGCATCGAAAAAATTAGTACTGCTTGTACTCGCCGACGTCCTCCGCGTTACGCCTCACGAAAAAGGCGACTTGTATTCACTGGCATTCGCCAAATAAAATTTCAAAAAAATCCGGTCCTGCCGCATATTCCTTTCGGAGGGATTGTTTACATTTCGTAAACCAAGTTCTTTGTGCAGCATGGCGAAATCCAAGAAGGAAAAGAAAATCTTTGTACTCGATACCTCCGTTATCATTTATGAACACAACTCCATCCTCAATTTTGCCGAGCACGATGTAGGCATACCGATAACCGTTCTTGAGGAACTCGATAATTTCAAGAAAGGTAACGACACTAAGAATTTTGAGGCGCGTGAGTTCATCCGCCTTATCGACAAGCTTGCGAATGGCCAGATGCTCCATCAGTGGAACCCTATCAACGGTAAGGGTAAGGGCTCATTCAAGGTATTAATGGACACCAAGAGTGCCGTCGATGCCAACAAGATATTCAACGAAAGCAAACCCGACCATCGCATACTTAATGCTGCGCTGCAACTTCAGGCAGAAAGCAAAGGAGTTAAGGTTATCCTGGTATCCAAAGACGTAAACCTTCGTCTGAAAGCCAAAGCCCTCGGGCTGCAATCCGAAGATTACACTACCGGTAAAGTTGAGAATATATCTTCACTGTATTCCGGTAAGACTATCGTCGAGGATGTTGATGCAAACACAATAAACCTGTTGTATGAGAAAGGATATTGTCCGCCTCAGGACATCCTGGGAAAAATAGCTCCCGAAAAAAATCACTACTATATCCTGAGGAGTGGAAAGAAGTCAGCGCTTGCGTACTACAATCCGCTCAATGAAATGATCGAGCACGTAGAGAAGCGCTCTGTCTATGGTATCAAACCACGGAATGCAGAACAGGCCTTCGCCATACATGCTGCGTTAAAACCGGAGATCAAGCTGGTGTCAATCCAGGGCGTAGCGGGTACCGGAAAAACACTTCTGGCTCTTGCCGCAGCGCTCGAACAGAAACGCGAATACCGACAGATCTATCTTGCGCGGCCTATTGTTCCGCTAAGCAACAAAGATATTGGTTACCTCCCCGGCGACATCAAATCCAAAGTGAACCCGTATATGGAACCGCTGTGGGATAACCTGAAATTCATCCAGAGTCAGTACAGTGAAACTGACAAGGAATATTCGAAGATCACCGAGATGGTTGCCCAGGAAAAACTCGTGATCACGCCTCTGGCTTATATCCGGGGGCGCAGCTTGTCGAATATCTGTTTCATTGTGGATGAAGCTCAGAACCTCACGCCTCACGAAGTAAAAACCATTATTACCAGGGCGGGGGAAAATACCAAGATTATCTTTACGGGCGATATTTACCAGATTGATACGCCTTATCTCGATTCACAAAGTAACGGACTGTCGACGCTTATCGATCGACTGAAGGACCATCACCTGTACGCGCACATCACACTTGAGAAGGGTGAGCGGTCGGAACTGGCCAACCTGGCGAATCAACTCCTGTAGTTTTTAGGCGATAGCCGAACATTCTTTCCAGGTATTTTACAAATTCCCACGAAGCTGGGAAGGACCTCTCCCATTCCTTTAAGGAAGCTGGACTGCGAAGGAAAGGTGAAGGAACCGTGATGAGGCCCTGAAGCAAACATATAGCAATCTTTACCCCCATTTATGCTTCATTTATGCTATAACTATGCTTTATCTTTGCTTTATGTATGCTTTGGGGTGCACCTCCTGGGCAGTTGTGTAGCCATCCAGCTTAAGCTGGCGATAACCGGCGCGAACGGACGGGGCATCGACCTGAAAGGTAGCTTAGGGATAGAGAGAATAACGAAAATACGCGCTCCAGGGACATTTTACAAGGCCATTCAATTACTGACTAGGGTTCACGATCGATAGAAACCGTTCGTGCAGCCGGCCTTAAACCATTGGAAGAGGCTCAGTATTGCTCTTTGTCGTTTGGAAAATCTTTGGATTTCACATCGCTGACGTAACGCCCTACGGCGTCTTTGACGATGGTATCCAGGTCGGCATAGCGGCGCAGGAAACGCGGCTTGAACTCTTTGTTGATGCCGAGCATATCCTGCATGACGAGGACCTGTCCGTCGACGTCGGCGCCGGCACCAATCCCTATCGTTGGAATACTAAGGCTATTGGTAACATCGCCGGCGAGCACAGCAGGGATTTTTTCGAGTACCAGTCCAAAGCAGCCACATTCCTGAAGGAGGATAGCATCCTCCTTTAGTTTTTTTGCTTCTGCTTCTTCGCGGGCTCTCACGGTGTATGTTCCAAATTTATAAATGGATTGCGGCGTTAGTCCGAGGTGTCCCATGACCGGAATTCCTGCACTCAGGATACGCACAATAGAATCGCGGACTTCACTTCCGCCCTCGACCTTAACGGCGTGTGCACCCGCCTCTTTCATGATACGAATTGCCGACCTGAGCGCCTCGACGGAGCTTCCCTGATACGTTCCGAAAGGCAGGTCCACCACTACCAGTGCGCGCTTCACTGCTCTCACGACGGAGGCGGCGTGGTAGATCATTTGATCAAGCGTAATAGGCAGCGTTGTTTCGTGACCAGCCATCACGTTGGATGCTGAGTCGCCGACAAGAATAATGTCTATCCCGGCAGCATCGATGAGTTTCGCCATACTGAAATCATATGCAGTAAGCATGGCAATTTTCTCACCCCGGCTTTTCATTTCCTGTAGCTGGTGCGTTGTAATACGCTTAATTTCCTGTTTGTGTACAGACATGATCTTTGTGTCGTTTGGCGCCTATCAAATTAATGCAGATATACCGCAGTTTCTCCTCCCTCAAGTCTCACTTCAACGTGGTCTTTCAGTGTGGTCGCTAATTGATATCCGGTATACGTCGGATAAATCGGAAAGTTTGTATGGCTTCGGTTCACGAGGACGGCGATTTCGACTTTCCGTACTTCCGTAGAGAGAAACGGTTTCATCCCATACGCGAAGGTTCTGCCGGTGTTCAAAACATCGTCAACAAGGACGATACATTTTTTTCGGATCTCCTTGAGGTCACAGTCCAGCTGGATATCGCTTTGTTGTGGCGCGGTTTTATCGATAGTTACTTTTACCACCTTTACGGCGAGAGGCGAAATGGCAGTGAGTTCATTTGCCAGGGCTTCGGCAACGGTGTAACCATGGCCGTCGATACCTGCAATGATGAGCGACTTGCTATCAAAGTTATTCTCAAAAATCTCGTAGGCCATCCGGCGGATTTTTTGTTTCACCTGACTGGCCGTGAGTATCAGGCTGCTTTCGGCTGTCATTTTCAGCTGGCGTTGTTCGTGGAAATTGGCAGAGCCTTGCTGTCTTTGAAGGTTGAAAGAATCACCATTGACTGAAGGCTGTCGACGACTTCGATATTGGAAACTTTGTCGAGCATCAGCTGTTGGTAGGAGGCGATATCCGCGCAAACGATTTTAAGGATGAAGTCGCCGGAGCCGGTGATATGATGGCACTCGATGATTTCATCAACGCTTTTGATGGCGGAGATAAACTTGTTGATGTTTTCTTTGTTGTGACCTTTGAGTGTGGCCATAACGAAAGTGCTTACTCCGAGACCGACGGCGGCCGGGTCGATTACAGCGTGATAACTTTTGATGACGCCTGAGCTTTCGAGTTTGTTTACACGTTCCAGTGTAGGTGCGGGCGAGAGGCCGATCTCCTTGGCGAGCTGAGCGTTAGTGATATTCGAGTTCTTTTGGAGTATTTCGAGGATTTTTCGATCGGTCGCGTCGATTTTGATGTTTCCTTTCATGATATGGGCGGGCTGAGCCAAATTTTATTTGGGCAAAAATAGAGAAAGAAATCCATTCGGATTCGAAGTGTGTCAGAATTTCGTTGAACGGTAAAAAAAAGACTAATTCTAAAGCTCGGGCAAAGACAGCACAAACTTAACGGCCGACTCCAGGACCCCGACGTTCCGAAACTGTTCAGCAAGAAGGCTGAAGTGCTCCCGTGGCTTTGTTTCGAGCATTTTTGCTATTTTGGAAAAAGCCGCCTTGTTGTCTGAACTCGGAATATTCACTAGCACGCCTCCATCGCGGTTAGCGATAATCTCCGCATCGTCGCCGTATTGCAGAGTTGACAGAATCGGAAGCCCACAAGCCCAGTATTCACCATGTTTGATCGGCGAACAATAGGCCATAGCCGGATTGGACTTAATTGTTGAGAACGCAAAATCAGCAGCATTCAAATATGCAGGAATAGCCGAGTGAGCCGCGGTTGTAACCAGAATTCGATCCATTGGCATTTCATAACCACCAACCCAGCGCTGAATTTCTTCATTGTCATTTTCGGTTATGATAAGGAGGAAAAACTTCTCCTTCCAATATTTAAACGCTGCTTTGTAGAGGGCAAATGCTTCTTCTTCATAATACAGTCCTCCGTATTTGCCAACGTACACACCCACGACCCCGTCATCAGGAACGCCTAACTTCAGCCTCATAGACTCGCGCTCGTTTTCATCAAACCGAAAAAGGTCTTTGTTTACAATGCAAGGCACCACGAAAATTCGTTCCGGCGATACGCCCCCCTTTTGCAGTTCCCTTTCATACGCGTGGCTCACGGGCAGCAGACCAATAGCATTGCGCCTGATCATACGCTCCAGCGTAACCTGAACCTTGTACTTAAGTCCTACTTTCTTCCACAGGCCGGCTTCCGTCATATACTCGGCGTGAGGTTCAAACGAATCGACTAAAAACGGAATTCGGGTAATCAGGCTTACAATTGCGCCGATAGCACCCGCCGTGGACCCCTTACACCATATTAGGTCGACATGATTGACGGCTATAAGTTTCCTAATCGCAAGAGCACACTTCAGATTAAGGACAAGACCCCTGGAGTTGCCACGCGGTATCGGCATGTGATGTACTTTGCCCTTCCTTGATGCCGGAACTACTGATGGTTCGACTGAGCAGTAGATAATCTCTTTTACTATCGTATTCTTTTGCAGCAGATCAAGCAGTGGCCCTACCGTTGCATGGGCGATACCGTGTGAAGCACTCCAATTGCTGACAAACAGTATCTTCATGCCGGAGTGAAAATTTGTCGGATGGTTTTTCCAATTCTGCCAAACCGAAGAGAGAGCAGAACCGAAATCTTTATCGTTTTATACAGGTAGATTTGCCGGGTAAAGAAATCAAACTCGTCATGTTCCCTGAACTTCCGGTAGAGGATCTTATAGCCCTCAATTAAGCGATCAATGTCCTTCATGGCTGAGCCACTTCTGTTTCGGTAGCAATATAACGGATCAGATACAAAAGCATAGACGTATTCGCCGGTGGAGTTATCAACGTTAAACATCAGATCCTCACCGTGCGTCATATCTTGCCTGAAACCGACTATACGGTTTTGATTTCTGAACATCCACGTCGGTCCGAAGAAGCATTCCTCTGACAACCGGAGTAAGGCTTTCTTAGGATTACCCGAAAATGAAGGCTTCCAGGTTTTTTCGATACGTTTCCCGGCCTCATCATAAACCTGCACACAGCCATCGACAAAGCCTATTTTGACTGACTCGCTGAATTTTTCAAGGCGCAACGCAATAGAATGTGGGGGCAACCAATCATCCGCGTCTAAAAAGCAGAAATAATCTCCTTTCATATTGTTCAGGGCCAGGTTCCTTGCAGAGCTCACGCCGCTGTTCTTCTGATGAAAAGCCACAATGCGTTTATCACCTGAAGTCAATTCACGTATGATTTCTCCGGAGCCATCCGTGCTTCCATCATCAACAACGAGCAACTCCCAATCCTGATGAGTCTGGGCGACTACAGATTCGATCGCCTGCCGAAGAAACGGTGCGGTGTTGTATACGGGCATTATTATACTCACCAACGCCATGAAAGTTCATTTTCGATTAATCTTTCAATCCGTTCTATTTGACAGTCGTAAGAATGTTCCCTGGCAAATCCTTTTCGCTGCTCCATCATTTCGTCGCTATTATAAGCGTCAATAGCAGTCTTAACCTGCTGAAATATCATCGGAATATCCTCACGATTTCTGGTCATCTCAATGAGTCGGGGATATTCCTTATAGTCATCAAGCCAGGAAGATACTATCACTTTGCCGGATTCCAGGTATTCCATCACTTTGTGTGAGTTGGTAAGTTGGTCGGGGAACTCTTCCACCCGGTATAGTAAAAGAAGTAAATCCATCTGGCGGAGGAAACCAGGAATATGTGATGCCGCCATTTTTCCGGGCATCTTCACATTGGGATATTTTTGTATTGAAGAAATTGCAGCACTGCTTCCAGAGAATGGGCCAACGAAGTAAAACGTCACATCCTCATTTGAAGAGATGATTTCTTCAAACATAAGCCAATCGATGTATTTCAGATCAAGATTTCCAACGTATCCTGCGTGAAGCGTTGTAGCTCCTTTTTCAAAAACGACATCTTCTCCGCTTTCGCGTAGTGCCACACCATGATGAATATAAAAGCTTTTTGAGTTTGACCTCAGAAGTTTTGAAACAATCGGACCACTTACCCCAAGACAAATATCCGATGAAGCTGCTAACTCCCGGAAATTGAAGTCCTGATTCATATCCACGATATGAGCGATTTTCAACACGGAATCAGACAAAAACGATAGGTTGAAAAAGACGGAATTGTCAAACGACCAGACGATATCAAATTGAGTATCGCAGAGTGCCTGGAGATGCTTGAACGTTTTTCGAAAAAAGTTTAGTTGAACTACGCCGGGAAGAAAACGCAATCCCCGTACGAATCCGGTATAGTCGACAGTAAACACATTTTCGTACTCCGTTCGCGTCACTCTTTCTAACGAGCCTGGAGGGTTGAGAAAGTAAACACGGTTTCCGCGTCGCGCAAGATGAATGGCGTAGTAATGTTTGGAAACAAAGATATGGTCCCAGTGTTCTGGGGAAATCAGAAGAATATTTTTGCCTCGTAAGCTCATTGCGGAAGGTAGCGCTTCAAAACATTCCAGTACTTTTCGCCGACATTGGTTTCACTGAATTTTTTTTTTGCTTCTATAGAAATTCTATTCCGGTCGAAAGACATAGATTCAAATCTACGGAAAGCTTCGATCCACGATTTAACTGAATTCTCTGACAGCAGGATTCCATTGTCAGGATGGACAAGTTCGCGAACTCCGCCATTAGCACTTATGATCACCGGTGTTCCGCAGGAAAGTGCCTCTGCCGTGACCACAGAAAAAGTTTCGTAAGCCGACGAATGCAGGAATGCATCTGCGTCGTTAAGCTCTGCAGCGATAGCGTCGCTATTGAGGGTGCCGAGCAGTGATACGTGATCTTGGAGTGAGTAATCTATGATTCGTCGTTGGATCTCTTCCATTTGGGGACCGTTTCCACCAAGGCGAAGCGTATAATGTGGTTTTTTTCTTACCACCTCTCGGAATGCTTCAAGCAACGTAAACGGGTCTTTCGGCCACTTCCAGTAGCTCACCATAAAGAATCGTTTAGCTTCGCGATGACGTTCTTCGGCGTTGTTTCTCTTGAATACTTCTGCATTCGCTACATTAGGAACAACAAAGCCCTCGATGGAGTTGTTGTGGGAGAAGTTCTTTATATCAAGGAGGAGCGCGTCTGAGACGGCAATCACAGGAATATGCTGAAAATGAATTCTGCGAATCCGGTTCAATGCCCTTATGTCTTTGATCCCGAAATTGAAATGATATCCACTCCAGTGCTCTGTCATAATCAAGGGCTTTGTCACCAACCGCTTCCAGAGGTGGTAGTGAATCAATAACGGGTAGGCTATATGAACATTAAGGAGATCAGCCTTTCTGCCACGGGAAGTTAGCATAAGCGAACACAGCAGCAGAACCGTGGTCAACA
>Ga0065721_10005633_pt1 | contig 17579 bp, 15 predicted proteins | sample Mesricmetagenome_FD_59108 | JGI IMG/M metagenome (GOLD analysis project Ga0065721, IMG submission 59108) | Mesophilic microbial community from rice straw/compost enrichment Sample: eDNA_1 v2 (version 2) | ecosystem: Engineered > Solid waste > Grass > Composting > Bioreactor | place: USA: Davis... | reverse complement strand
GCACAAGCTGCGCTGGGCCAGCCTAAAGAACGTCTTGGCACGCGAGATATCCCCGCCGGTTGACAGCTTATCTCAACCGAATAAGTTGAGTTTGAGTGTCCGATCCCGCACTCGCTTCGACCCATGGGATCCGCGGCTTTTGATCGGGAAGCAGCTTGCTCCGCGTTACCAACGGCTAAAGCGCGCGATGCCCAGGCGACCACGCTCGGCGTCGTGTTCCCTCCACAAGAGGTGATACGATGCGCATGACGACACTCTCCTAGACACCCAGCCGAGCAGGCCGCGGTCGACCGACTGCGACGCACCTTGGGCCGTCCTCTCCCCGCCCTGAGTCCGCCGCGCCCGCGTGGCCGCGGCCTGTGACGCGCTGACACTTTAGACCACCGCGCGGCGGCTCGTCCGCGCACGCTTCCAGAACAGACCGGCACGGCGCTCCGCCGATGCCGCACCGCGCTGTGCGCGCCTTTCAGGGATCCACCATGTCCATTCGATTCGACCGTTCTACCCGTCCGTTCCTGCTCGCAGGAGCCGGCCTGCTGGCTCTCGCCACTGCGTATCCCGCGCGAGCTCAGGACGATCCCGCCGCGGCGGAAGCTCCGGCGGCTTCGGCTGCCGTCGACCTCCCCTTCGGCGGTGGCAACGACACCGAGATCATCGTCAGCGCCCGCCGCCGCGACGAGCGTGCGCAGGACGTGCCGATCGCGCTCACCGCGGTCTCGGGCGAGACGCTCGAGCGCACCGGGGCGATCAACCTGACGCAGATCGCCCAGCTGACCCCCTCGCTGGTGATCCGCAACAACAACGCCCGCAACACTTTCGCCAACATCCGCGGGCTCGGTTCGAACGCGGCGCAGAACGACGGGCTCGAAGTCGGCGTCGGCTTCTACGTCGACGACGTCTATTACGGCCGGATCGGCTCGTCGCAGTTCGACCTGATCGACCTCGAGCGCGTCGAAGTGCTGCGCGGGCCGCAGGGCACGCTGTTCGGCAAGAACACTACCGCGGGCGCGATCAACATCACCACCCGCGCCCCGTCGTTCGACTTCGGATTCACCGGAGAAGTCTCGCTCGGCGAGGACGGCTACCGCCAGGCACGCGCCTCGGTGACCGGGCCGATCGTCGACGACCTCATCGCGTTTCGCGTGACGGGTTCCTACACCGAGCGCGATGGCACGCTGTTCAACCTCTACGACGGCCGCGAGATCAACGACTACCAGAACGTCAACGTCCGCGGCCAGCTGCTGCTGACGCCTGCGCCGAACTTCGAGATCCGCCTGATCGGCGACTACTCCAAGCAGGATTCCTACTCGCGCATCTCGAGCCTCGTCGGCGTCTTCACCGAGTATGCCAACGGCGCCCCGCTCAACAACAACCACCTGCAACGCGCGGCGCGCGGCGGCTACACCTACCGCTTCGACATCACCGACCCGTTCGCGCGGATCGTCGACGTCAACGGCCCGGTCCAGGCCGACATGGAAGGCTATGGCGTCTCGGCCAAGATCGACTGGGATCTCGGCCCGGTAGCGCTGACCTCGATCACCGCCTGGCGCGGGTGGGACTGGCTGCCCGACAACGACGTCGACGACACGCCGCTCGCGGTGATGCTGCGCAGCGGCACCGACAACCACCAGCGCCAGTTCAGCCAGGAGCTGCGGCTCGCCTCGACCGGCGAGCGAACCGTCGACTGGGTCGTCGGCCTCTACTACTTCTGGCAGAACGTGAACGGCCTCGGGCACTACCAGCCCGGTCCCGACTACGCGGTGTGGAACAATCCGAACGCCGACCGCGACCTCGCCAACTACGCTTACGACGGGTTCCTCTCGCTTTCGATCATCGAGCCGCGCACGCGCAGCTACGCGGCGTTCGGCCAGGCGACGTGGAACGTGACCGACGCGCTCAGCATAACGGGCGGCCTGCGCTTCACTTACGAGGACAAGACCGGGCTGTTCGACCAGTACACCGCGGCGGGCAACGACCTGTCCGTGCTGAGCCCGGAAGACCGCGCGGCCGCGCAGGCCATGCGTGACGCCATCTATCCGGAGGTCCGCTACACGACCGGGCTCGAGGACAGCGCCCTCACCGGGCAGGTCACCGTCGCCTACGAGGTGGCGGACGACGTGCTGACTTACGCGACCTACTCGCGCGGGGCCAAGTCGGGCGGGCTCAGCCTCGGGGTCCTGCCCGCCGGCGTCTCTCCGGTGGTCGAACCGGAGAAGGTCGACGCCTGGGAACTCGGGGTGAAGAGCCAGTTCTGGGACCGGCGGGTGACGCTCAACGCCGCAGCCTACTGGACCGAGGTCGACAACTACCAGGCGGCGATTTCCGAGCAGATCGGCACGACCAGCTCGTTCGTGCGCTACATCTCGAACATCCCGGGTGTGCGTTCGCGCGGCGTCGAGGTCGACCTGACGGTCGCGCCGACCCGCAACGTCCGCCTGACCGCCTCGGCGGCCTACAACGACGCGGTCTACAAGGACTACACCAACGCGCAGGCCGCGCCCGAAAACCGCAACGTCAGCCAGGTCCAGGACCTGTCCGGCGTCCAGCTCGCGAACGCGCCGAAGTTCCTCTACCACGTCTCGGCCGACGTCTCGCAGCCGGTCACTCTGCTGACGCCGTACGACGAGCTCTACGCGCGGTTCGACTTCAACCACCGCTCGTCGAACGACACCAGCTCGACCAACTCGATCTACACGCGGATCCCGGGCTACGGCCTCGCCAATGCCCGCATCGGCGTGCGGTTCGACGACACCTTCGACGTCTCGGTGTGGGTCACCAACCTGTTCGACAAGAAGTACTTCACTGCGCTGGGCGCGTCGAACCAGGGCCTGATCAGCGGCAACCTCGGCGACCCGCAGACCTTCGGCGCCACGCTGCGCGCGAGCTTCTGAGGGCCTGGCCATGTTCGACAGACGCAATGTACTGCGCGGCGCCGCGGCCCTCGGCCTCGGTGGAGTGTTCATGGGCGGCGTCGCCTGGTCGCAGGAGCGCGCGAAGGTCCGCGCGCTGCTGCCCTCGGCGAGCGCCGATACGCTGGCCGTCAAGGTGCTGCTCGACACCCCGCCCTCGGCGCCGCCGCGGCTGACGCTCGACGGCCGGGACGTGGCCCCCGAGCGGCTCGACACCGACGGCTATGCCTGGGGTTTCGTTCAGCGCGGGCTGGCCGGCGGGCGGGCCTATCAACTGACTCTCGCCGACGAGTACGGCGCGCCGCTTCGCGAACCGTGGTCGCTGAGGACGCTGCCCCCGCCCGATTCGACACCGGAGCGATTCCGGGTACTGTTCTTCACCTGCGCCGGCGGCGACGACGGCAGACCGGGCCAGTATCTCCCGGTGGGCGAACGACGCGCGCTGCTCGACCGGGCGCTGTCGTTCGCGCCCGACCTCGCGGTCGCCAACGGCGACCACGTCTACTGGGACCTGTGGACCGCGCTCCGCTATCGCCGCGACCCGGCGACGCGCGCGGCGACCGAGGCGTTCTACCGCCAGATCGCCTGGATCGAGGAGGACACAGCGTTTGATTCGGAAACCAACCGGCGCGCGCTCAACACGATCGTCGGGCGTCAGATCGCGGCGGTCTACGAGGACCGCTTCGCCTCGGTGCCGCTGGTGTTCGTCACCGACGACCACGACTACTTCGAGAACGACAACGCCGGCCCGTGGGGCTACTCGCTGCCGCCGCGGCCGTTCATCTTCGGCCTGCAACAGCGCACCGCGGCGATAGGCCTATCCCTACGCGCTGGGCCGGCCGGACCTCGGCGATCCCTACAAGTCGGGCACGGTCGAGGCCGTGCGCATCGGCAAGCCTGCTCGAGATCGACCTGTTCGACTGCCGACGCGGCTGGTCCACCGGGCCCGGGGCAGGGATCCTGTTCCCCGAGGCGGAAGCCTTCCTGATCGAGCGACTGCAGCGGTCGGATGCGCATCAGCTGATCCACGTGCCGTCGATGCCGTTCGGCTGGAGCGCGGGCAAGCTCGGCGAGTGGTACGCCGACCCTCCGGCCGAGAACAGCGCGTTCGAGAACGACAAGGGATACTGGCAGCAGGGCTGGTTCGAACAGCACCAGCGGCTGTCCGCGGCGCTGGCCGCGCAGCGCGAGCGGGCCGCCGTCAGCATCTCGGGCGACATGCACGCGAGCGCGATCTCGACGATCGCGCGCAGCGCCGAGCTCGACCTGTCGGCCAACCCGATCCACGCGATCCTGCCGGGGACGATAGGCACCGGCACGCCCGGCTTCCCGAGCACCGTGCGCGGTGTCGCCCCGTTCCACGCGAGCGCGCTCGAGATCCGTGACCACGCGCCGATGGAGGAGCGCAACGGCTTCTCGATCGTCGACGTGTTCTCCGAGCGGATCGAGGTGCGCCAGTTCCGCTGGCGCCCGCCCGAGCCGGTCTCGGCGATCGCCTCGCTCCAACCCTCGCACACCTACACCATCGAGCGGCCCGCCTGAGCGCCGCCGCGCAACTTTCCTTCGACGACAGGAGTTTGCCCATGTTTCCTGCGATCACGTTCGACCATTCCTTCAGCCCGCGGCGCCTCGGCGCACTGCTGGCCCTGTCCTCGGCGGTGATGCTCCCACTGGCCGTCTCCGGGCTGACTGCGCCTGCGGCCGCGCAGGCGCCCGCCGCGCCGACGCTCGAACGCGTGGACGACATCACCCACGGCCCGCAGCTCGGCAACGTCACCGCGACCTCGATCCGCGTCTGGGCGCGGACCCGGCAGCCGGGCTCGTTCCAGGTGCTCTATTCGACTTCGCCCGACCTTTCCGGCGGCACGCTGTCCGATCCGGTGACCACCAGCTGGGAGGATGACGCGACCGGCTGGGTCGAGCTCACCGGGCTCAAGCCGAACACGAAGTACTACTACGCGCTGGTCAAGGACGGGCGCGTCGCCGACACGCGCGTGAACGGCAAGATCAACAGCTTCCTCACGCTGCCGTCGAGCGCGGATTACGTTGATCCGCAGCTTAATCCGAAGGGCCTGTTCAACTTCGCGTTCGAGATCGGCACCGGCAACAACCAGTCGAACCAGCCGCTGCCGCCGACTTATGCGCGGATGCTCGACGAGTTGAAGGACAAGATCTACTTCCAGATCCAGAACGGCGACTGGCTCTACGAGCTCGGCCGCGAAACGACCGAGGCCCAGTGGGCCGAGGCCAACGGCGTCACCCGCCTGCCGCGCACGGCGCAGCTCGCCCGTGGCGTCGCCGGGGTTTGGGAGAACTACAAGCTCTACCTGCAGAACGAGGACCTCGCGAACTTCTACCGCGAGGTGCCGCTGTTCGTGACGCTCGACGACCACGAGATCCTCAACGACGTCACCGGCTCGGGTCATGTCGGCTACCGCATCGATGCCCGGGGCAAGCCGTTCCAGGAAAACATCCGCGCCGACAGCACGAGCAACGAGGTCGAGCGCGCGGTCTTCCGCGATCCCGCGATCGCCGCCTGGCGCGACTACGTCGGCTGGAGCAATCCCGACACCGGGAACCCGGAGCTGCCTTTCTTCGGCCAGACACGGCTGACCGCGGGCAGCACGGTGATCACCGACCGGAACGCCGACTTCACCCGGCTCGACCTCTCGAAGGCCAACAATCTCCACGTGCTCTGGGGCTTCGGCAATACCGGGGTCTATCGCATCGCCCGCGTGATCGATGCGCACCGGATCGAGATCGAGCCGGCGCTCACCGTGACCGAAACCGCGCGCTATTCGATCGGCGCCAAGCTCTATTCGAAGTTCCGCGTCGGCAACGCCGACTTCTTCCTGCTCGACACGCGCTCGCAGCGCACGCTGCACGACAAGGCGAACCTCACCGACCCGAACACGTCGATGCTCGGCGAGGAGCAGAAGGCCTGGCTGTTCGAGGAACTGCGCAACAGCGACGCCGACTTCGTGTTCATCACCTCGTCGGTCAATCTCGCGGTGCCGCACGACAACGGTGCCTGGTACGGCCAGGGCTCGGGCGGGGAGAGCAAGGACGACGGCTGGACCGCGCACCAGTACGAGCGTGACCAGTTGCTCGACGTCGTCACCGGGCTCGGCAAGCCGGTGTTCTTCCTCACCGGCGACCTGCACAAGTCGTTCGTCGCGCGGATCGCTCCGGGCGTCTACGACATCGCCAGCGGCCCGCATACGAGCAGCAACCACCGGATCGGCGACGCCGGCGGCTCGCCACCGAGCGGCTACTACCAGTCCGGCGACCGGCTGGTGAACATCCTCTGGGCGAGCAACCAGTACCGCAACGACAGTGGCGGCAACTCGTCGACGCAGCGCTTCGGCGGCTGGCCGGTCTACACGATCATCCGGGTGAACAACGCGTTCAACATCCCGACCGCGGAGGGCCAGCCGCGGTGGATCGCCCATCCCGAACCGCAGGTGATCTTCGAGTTCCGCGATGGCCACACGGGAGAACTGCTGTTCGCCCACTCGGTGTCCACCTCGGAAGCGAAGCCGAACCCGCAGCCGGTCCCGCTCGAGCACGTCAAGCTGCTCGGCGGCATCACCGACTAGCCGCTCGCCGCGTTCAGGAGAGAGACTCGATGAACCTCGAGCCTGTCGAGACCGCCATCCACGCCGACCGCGATCTGGGCCGCGACACGGCGACGATCGCCGTCGCGGTGGCGCTGGCCACGGTCTATGCGACGCTGCGCTACAACATCTTCAAGGGCGTGGCCTGGAGCGACTGGCCGCACTTCGTCGGCAACAAGATCGTCGCGGTCTCCGCGCTGATCCTGATCGTCGATGCGATCTGGCGCCTCGCCTCGCGCGACAGGCGCCCGATACGACGGATCATGGGAACGGCCAGCCTGCTGGCCGTGGTCCACTCGCTGATGTCGCTCGCGCTGCTCGATCCGGTCTACTTCGAGAAGTTCTTCCTCGAACGCGGGCTTTCGCTCGCCGGTGGAGTCTCACTGCTGCTGGGATCGCTCGCGACGGCGCTACTGATTCGCGGTGAGGGCCGCAGGGGGGCGTCGGCGCCCGTTTCCGCCAGCCTGCTCCTCGGATCGACCGCAGCCCTGGTGGCGATCCATGCGGCGCTGCCCTCGGTACCGAGCTGGCTGGAACCGACTGCCTGGCCCGGAGGGATGCCTCCGCTGACCCTGCTGTCGTTCGGGATTGGGGGCCTCGGGGTGGCCCTCGCGCTTCGATGCTGGGCCCACGGCCGCGCCGGTCGCAAGGCAGTTTCCGGATGATCGGTATCTGCGAGTGACCGGGCCGGGCGCGTCAGCGGCGCCCGGCCGTCTCCCCGTCCACCAGGGCCGCTGGATAGGGCATGACCAGCGTGCCGTCGGGCGCGGCCGTGAAGGTCGTCTGGGTCGGGTAGGCGAACTCGATCCCGCGTTCCCGGAAGGTCTGCACGAGGCCGAAGGCGATCTGCTCCTGCGCCGCGAAAGCCTTGTCGCCCTCGCCGGTGTCGACTTCGAAGATCAGGTCGAAATCGATCGAGCTCGGGCTGAAGGTGCGGAAGCTCGCGCGCACGACGCGATGCCCTGCCTTCTCCACCTCGCCGCGCATCAGCGTGGGAAGCTCGGCCAACAGTTCGGGCGGCGTCTGGTAGATCACCCCGATCACGAGCTGGAAGCGAAACAGCTGCCGCCCGGTGAAGTTGGTCACTTCCTGGGCGAGCAGCTGAGTGTTGCCGATGATCCTGAGCTCGCCGGTTAGCGAGAGGATGCGGGTCGACTTGAGCCCGATCTTCTTGACGGTTCCGGTGAACCGGGGCCCTCCTTGCCCTGGAAGGTGATCGTGTCGCCGACGCGAAACGGCTTGTCGAACAGGATCGACAGCGCGGCGAACAGGTCGGAAAAGATCCCCTGCGCCGCGAGGCCGATGGCGATGCCCCCGATTCCGAGCCCGGCGACGAGGCCGGTGACGTTGGCGCCGAGGTTGTCGAGAATGACGATCGCGGCGATCGCGAACACCGCGATCGACACCAGCAGCTTGATGATGCTCATCGCGCTGGCGAGGCCGGTCTTGTCGGACTCGTGCTCGCCGGCCCGGAGCGTGATCATTCCGAGAATCAGCGTCCGCGCCCAGAACGCGCCCTGCAGGGCCGTGGCGACGGTGAACAGGAAGCCGATCGTCTTGGCGATGTCCTGCGGCGGGTGCAGGTATCCGACCACCAGTCGCAATGCGAGTGCGACCAGGAACCACAGCCGGGTCTTGCGCACGACGCTGGCGAACACCCCGGCGAACGCGTGCTGTGGCCCGAGCCGCTTGCACGCGCGCAGCACAAGCGCGCGCACGCCGTAGAGCAGCGCGACGATGCCCGCCACGGCGGCGAGCGCGAGAGCGATCTCGCTCAGATTGTCCGTGACCCATGCGAGGATCGGCTGGCGCGCCGCGGTCATCGACCCGCCTCCCCTGTTCTCGAGGCCGCGAGCCTTCCGTCGGGAATGCACCGGTCGTTGCTGGTCACTGTCCGCTCCGCATTGGCCTGCACCGCGAGCCTAGCGATGGCTAACGCGCCAGTCACTCTCTTCGCTCACCCTCAACTGTCGGGATTCTTGACAGTATCAATAGGGGTTAACGAGCCGGGAACCATCGTGTGCCGCGGATTTCCGCTTAAGCGTTAAACTGGCACGCCTCGTGCAATAGGGACTGTACCCTACCAAGTTCTTCGAACGAGGCGGAGCCGCCCCCGGCCCCCCGAAGTCTCCCGGCTCCGCCTCCCCGAAGCTCCCGACCGATCCCAAGAATGAAGGTGCTCTGAGCCGCCCCTTTCGCGGGCGCCGGTTCGCGTCAGAAGCGGAAGCGCACCGTCCCGCCGTAGGTCCGCGGATCGTTCGGATATCCCGAAATGCCGCGCGGCTGCGCCGGGGTGTCGAAGACCGTCCCGAGCTCGCGATGGTCGAGCAGGTTGCGGGCCCACAGCATCAGGCTCAGGCCGTTGTCGAGATCGTAGGAGATCGAGGCGCTGAGATCCTCGACCTTGCGCGTGAACGGCGCGGCGGCCGCCAGCGCCGGGCCGGCGTCGGCGATCGTCCCGTCCGGATTGCGAACGAGGAAGTTGGGCAGGCCCTCGACCAGCTGGTGCTCGTCCTGCCACAGGAACGAGGCGCGCGGCACGACCTTGCCGTTGCCGACGTCGAACTCGTACTGCGCACCGAGCACCACCGACCACTCGGGAATCCCCGCCGGGCGCGTGCCCGAAAGGTCGCCGACTGCGGAGATCAGGAAGCTGTCGTAGACCGGGTCGAGATAGGTCACCCCGAGATTCAGCGTCAGGGCGTCGGCGATCGTTGCCTGCCCCTCGAACTCGACGCCGAAAGTGCTCTGCTTTCCGGCATTGAGCAGCACGAAGCCCGAGCCGGTGAAGATGTTCGACTGGAATCCTTTGATCTCCTGGTCGAACACCGCGAGGTTGGCCGAGACGTCGCCCCAGTTGGCCTTGATCCCGCCCTCGATGACGCGCGATTCCTCGGGACCGGCGAAGCGGCTCCCGACGGAGAGGTTGTTGACCCCGAGCCCGGCCGCGATCAGCGCCGCGCGGTCGGCCGCCGTCGGCCGGCTGTCGCGCGACAGGTTGATCGAGCTCGCCTTGTACCCGGTCGCGTAGCTCAGGTAGACATTGATCACGTCGCTGAGGTCGTAGGCCAGCCGGATCGTGTAGCTGAAGTTGTCGTCGTCGACGTGGTTGTCCTCGACCGCGTTGGGCACGTTGACGAACGGCGGCATGAACTGCAGCGCGCGCAGCGGAGCCAGCGGGTTGGCCGCGGGGTTGTTGGCGTTGGCCGCGGCATAAGCGGTCGCGCCGGCCTGGATCATGCCGAACGCAGCCGGGTTGGCGCCGGCGAAAGCGGCGATCTCCGCCTGCGTCGCGGGCCGCCCGAGGCCCGCCGCCGTGCCGACACCCTGCGCCAGCGCGCCGCCGAACAGGAGCTGGCTGCGGAACCCCGCATATTGCGGCGCGTCGAGGTCGATCGACGAGAACACGTCGCTCGAAACCGCGTTCGTGACATAGGTCTTGCTGTCGTCGGTGTAGTTGCCACCGAGCGTCAGCACGAGGCCACCGACGATCTCGAAATCGACCTGCCCGAACAGCGAGAAGGCCTCGGAATTCATCCTGTATTCCTCGTCGAAGCCCTGCCCCGGGGCGAGGAACCGGCCGGCGTAGTTGACCCCGTCGGCCGCGCCGAACACGGTTTCGAGCGTGGGCAGGCTGAGCGCCCCGCCCGACAACTGCTGGACGAGGATGTCGGCATAGCTGCGGAACTGGCTCGCCCAGATCAGCTGGTTGAGCTGGTCGATGTCCTCCTTGATGTAGAAGCCGCCGAACAGCAGGTCGACGCGATCGCCGATCTCGCCGGTCAGGCGAAGCTCCTGGGTAAAGGTGCCGGTGTCGAGATCCTGGAAGTTCGGATAGAGCAGGTCGGCGCTGGTGAAGTCTGAATCCTGCACCGTGACCGCGTCGGTCTTGCGATAGGCCGTGATCGAGGTCAGCGTGAACGCATCGCTCACGGCGAGGTCGAACTGGGCCGAGACGCCGTAGTTCTCGATATCGTTGGTCGAGTTGAAGTTGTTGTAGACGACGTTGTCGAACATGTCCGCCGGGGCGTTGACCCGCCCGCCGAGCGCGACGATCGCCGGCGTGGCTATCCCGTTCTGGACGTTGACCACTGCACAGCAGTTCTCGTCGATCCTGTCGTAGTCGGCGATCACCCGCGCCCGGAAGCTGCCGCCATCGTCGAACAGCAGCTGCCCGCGGACGAAGCCGCGGTCGCGCTCGTTGGTGCGGTCGCCGGTACCGGCGTCGCGGAAGAACCCGTCGCGGGTGTTGTATCCGGCTGCAAGGCTCGCCGCGAAGCTGTCGGACAGCGGGCCGGTGACGTGGCCCTTGAGAACGATCTGGTCGTAATTGCCGTAGGACGCCTCGACCATCCCGCCGAGCTTGAACTGCGGTTCCTGCGTGGTGATCGAGATCACGCCCGCCGAGGCGTTCTTGCCGAACAGCGTCGACTGCGGACCGCGCAGCACTTCGATCCGCTCGACGTCGGGCAGATCGGTGATCTGCGCCGCGGTGCGCGAGCGGTAGACGTTGTCGACGAACACGCCGACCGACGGCTCGATCCCGGCGTTGTTGGCGCCGTTGCCGAAACCTCGGATGAAGAAGTTGGTGTTGGCGCTGCTCTGCCGCTGGCCAACGCTGAGCGAGGGCACCACGGTCTGCAGGTCGCGCAGGTCGCGGATCTGCGCGCGCTCGATCGTTTCCGAGGTCGTCACGCTGACCGCGACTGGCGTATCCTGCAGCGTCTTCTCGCGCTTGGTCGCGGTGACCAGGATTAGGTTGCCCGAGCCGGAGTCGTCCTCGGCGGCCGTTTCGGCCGGCGTATCCTGGGCTGAAGCGATTCCTGGCACACAGAACGCCGCGGCGGCCGACCCGCACAGCAACAGCCTGCGCACGAAACCGGTCTTGCCGGCACCGACATTCCGCATGTTGGTAATCTCCATCTCCCCCGGCCGGTCAGCTCTTCGACCGTTCCGGCAGCTCCTGCGACCCCCGGCGGTGATAAACTTCGCTCGCTAATGAAACAATCGGGTGTGAATAGGCCCGGGCGCGCGTTGGGCCCCTGTTGCCAACCTGCCACGGTGGCCCTTCGGGCGAACGAGGTCGATCGACGGCTCGGAAAGGCGCCCCCTCGCCTTCGCGGCGCGCATCGCATAAGGGTCCGCGATGGACATCGCCGATCTGCGCGTCGCCCTGTTCAGCGGCAACTACAATTACGTCCGCGACGGCGCGAACCAGGCCCTCAACCGGCTGGTCGACTACCTGCTGCGCCAAGGCGCGCGGGTGCGCGTCTACGCCCCGGTGGTCGAACGGGCGGCGTTTTCCGCCGACCGGCGACCTCGTCGGTATCCCTGCGGTGCCGATTCCGATGCGCAGCGAGTACCGTTTTCCGCTCGGTCTTTCGCGCGCCAACCGGGCGGACCTTGAGCGGTTCGGCCCCGACGTGCTGCACGTCTCGTCACCCGACGTGACCGCCCATGCCGCGCTCAGGTGGGCCGAGGCGCGCGGGCTGCCGGTGCTGGCCTCGGTCCATACGCGGTTCGAGACCTATCCGCGCTACTACGGGTTCGCCTTCGCCGAACCCTGGCTCATCAGCCTGATGCGGCGGTTCTACCGGCGCTGCGACGCGCTGGTCGCGCCCTCGGACAGCATGGCGGAGGTGCTGCGTGCCCAGGGAATGAACGACGACATCGGCATCTGGTCGCGCGGCGTCGACCGGACGATCTTCGATCCTTCTGCGCGCGATCTCGCCTGGCGGCGCGCGCAGGGGATCGGCGAGGACGAAGTTGCGATCGGGTTCCTCGGGCGCCTGGTCATGGAGAAGGGCCTCGACGTCTTTTCCGACACCATCGCCGCGCTGCGCTCGCGGGGGGTGCCGCACAAGGTGCTCGTCGTCGGCGAAGGGCCCGCGCGCGGCTGGTTCGCCGAACGCGTCCCCGATGCGGTCTTCACCGGGATCCTGACCGGCAGCGACCTGGGTCGCGCGGTGGCGAGCATGGACGTGCTGCTCAACCCGTCGGTCACCGAGACTTTCGGCAACGTCACGCTCGAGGCCATGGCCTCGGGCGTGCCGGTCGTCGCTGCGCGGGCGACCGGCAGCACGAGCCTCGTCGCCGACGGCGAAACGGGTCGACTGGTGGAACCCGCGGACATCGCCGGGTTCGCCGACGCGATCGCCGCGTATGTCGCCGACGGCGATCTCAGGCGCGCCCACGGCGCCGCCGGCGAAGTGCGCAGCCGGGCCTATTCGTGGGATGCGATCAACCGCACGGTGGCCGAGAAGTACCTCAGCCTGGTCGAGGCCAGGCAGCGGCGCGCTATCGCAGCACGCCCCCGGCCGTCTGTCGCCGCGCGTAGTACCATTGCGCGATGATCAGGACCACGATCACGAGCGGCATGATCACCGGCAGCCCGCTCTGCAGCGTCTCCGGCTTGTCCGCGCTGAGCTGGTAGGCGAAGCTGACGACCGATCCCGCGAGCGAGATCAGGAATGCCGTCGCGGCATGCCGCGAGCGCAACAGCAGCAGGATCGCGCCTAGCAACGAAAAACCAGACTCCGATCGCCCAGGCGGCCTCTACCCAGACTGGGAACGAGTCCATCCAGGCGATCTCCGCCGCCCCGAAGCCCACGCTGTCGAGGTAGGCCGGGTCGCGAAGCTGGCTCATCGTGTAATCGTAGCCGCCGAAGGCGTTCCACAGCAGCGACAGGATGCCGACCACCCACAGGTGTGCCGGCGTCGCGGCGACGGATTCAGTGGGCTCGACTGTTGGATCGGTTGCCATCGAAAATCCCTCTCCCCAGGGGCGCGACCCGGAAGGGGTCATACCACGCCGCGGAAGAGAGGGACATCCCGGCTCCCGTCAAGGCAGTCGCTCGATCTTCTGCGCCGCCTCGTCGAGAACCTCGGCGATGCGGTGGGCGAGCCCCTCGTCCTCGCTGCCCTGCGCCATGCGCTGGGCGATTGCGGTAAACAGGCTGAGCGAGGCGCGCTCGATCGACGGCGCGCGGTGGCGGTCGGCGTGCTCGCCGAGACCGGACAGCCGCGCCATCGCCTCGCTCGCCTCGGCTTCCGAAGCCTCGAGCTCGGCAGTGCCCGCCTCGGTGATCGCGAACTTGCGGCGCTGGTCGTCGCTGTCCTGCTCGGCAATCAGTCCCTCGTCGGCGAGCATCGCCAGCGCCGGATAGACCACGCCCGGGCTCGGCGAATAGTGGCCCGAGGAGAGCTCCTCCATGGCCTTGATCAGGTCGTAGCCGTGCCGCGGCTGTTCCGAGATCAGCTTGAGCAGCAGCAGCCGAAGCTCTGCGCGGCCGAACTGACGCCCGCGGCCGCGTCCGCGCCAGCGCGGCTTCGGCCCGCCGGGACCGAAGGGTCCGCCCGGACCGAACGGCCCGCTCGGACCGAAAGGTCCGCCAGGCCCGAACGGCCCGTCAGGTCCGAACGGGCCATGACGCCCGCCCCAGCCGCCGGCCCATTGGCGGGCGGCCTTCTTCCACGCCCTGCGGGCGTCGTGATTGTAACATTCGGAATGCATGTTGCAGGTCTCCTTGGATATTCTGCGATATATCTTATAGGCCGGAGAATTCAAGAGGGCTCGCCGCGCATCGGGCGAACGCCTATCTGGAGGTGATGGCCGACCTGTTCGCCGACGACCTGCCCCCTCCCTCCCCGCAGGAGGCGTCGCGAGACGATGCACCGCTCGCCGACCGGTTGCGCCCGCGGTCGCTTGACGAGGTGATCGGGCAGGAACACCTGACCGGGCCCGAAGGCGCGATCGGGAGGATGGTCGCAGCCGGACGGCTCTCGAGCATGATCCTGTGGGGCCCGCCGGGCACCGGCAAGACCAGCATCGCCCGTCTGCTCGCCGACGCGGTCGGCATGCGGTTCGTCGCGATCAGCGCGGTGTTCTCGGGCGTGGCCGACCTCAAGAAGGCTTTCGCCGAGGCCGAGACGATGCAGAAGGCCGGCCAGCGTACGCTGCTGTTCGTGGACGAGATCCACCGCTTCAACCGCGCGCAGCAGGACGGCTTCCTGCCCTACGTCGAGCGCGGGACCGTTACGCTGGTCGGCGCCACCACCGAGAACCCGAGCTTCGAGCTCAACGCCGCGCTGCTCAGCCGCGCGCAGGTGCTGATCCTGCACCGGCTCGACGCCGCCGCGCTCGGCAAGCTGCTCGATCGCGCCGAGGCGCTCGAGGGCCCGCTCCCTCTCACGCCCGAGGCGCGCGAGGCGCTGGTCGCCAGCGCCGACGGCGACGGCCGCTTCCTGCTCAACCAGGCCGAGACGCTCTACGCGGCGAAAATCCCCGCTCCGCTCGGCCCGGCCGAGCTCGGCAAGTTCCTGCAGCGGCGGGTGGCGGTCTACGACAAGGACCGCGAGGGGCACTACAACCTGATCTCGGCGCTGCACAAATCGGTCCGCGGCTCGGACCCTCAGGCGGCGCTGTACTACCTCGCGCGAATGCTCGTCGCGGGTGAGGAGCCGCTCTACCTCGCACGCCGGCTGGTGCGCATGGCGATCGAGGACATCGGCCTCGCCGATCCGCAGGCGCTCGTGCAATGCCTCGCGGCGAAGGACACTTACGAGTTCCTCGGCAGCCCCGAAGGCGAACTGGCCCTCGCGCAGGCGTGCCTCTACCTCGCCACGGCCCCCAAATCGAACGCCGGCTACAAGGCGTTCAAGGCCGCCTCGGCCAGCGCGCGTGATACCGGCAGCCTGATGCCGCCGGCCAACATCCTCAACGCGCCGACCAGGCTGATGAAGGATATCGGCTACGGCAAGGGTTACACCTACGACCACGACACCGAGGAAGGCTTCTCGGGCGACAACTACTGGCCCGAGGAGATGGAGCCGCAGGTGTTCTACGAGCCGGTCGAGCGCGGGTTCGAACGGCAGGTGCGCGAGCGCATCGCCTACTGGAACAAGCTGAGGAAGGAGCGGAACGGTGGCTGATCCAATCGACAGCTGGACCAGGGCGCGGGAGTTCGCGCTCACGCTCCCGGCGACGGCGCTCAAGGTCGGGCGAATGGAGTCCGTGGTCGTCACCGATAACGGCCAGTTCTTCGTTTTCGAGGGCCGCGAGCCGGATAGCTCGTTCGCGGTGCAGATCGACCTCGAGACGATCGACCTGCTGAAGGAAACCGAGCCCGAGACCTACTGGCAGTCGAAGCATTACGAAGGCTGGCCCGCCGTGCTCGTGCGATACGACAGCCCCGATCCCGAACGCGTGCAGCGAGTCATCAGGCTAGGCTACGAACAGGCAAGGGCGAAGAAGCCCGCGCGCCGGAGGAATGGCTAGCGGGCGCGAGGGGGAAGACCGAAGAATGCGACGGATGTTGATTGCCGCGGCCGCGGTCGGACTGGCAGCTTGTGGATCGGAGGATCCGGGCGGGACTAACGCAGCCGCACAGGGAGAGCCGGCCGCGGAGGTCGCTTCTGCCGGAACCGCCACTCCGGCGAGGCCCGATCTTGCCGGTTGCCCCGCGCGCCGGCTCCTCGAGGAAGGCCTGCGCGAGCGGACGGCCCCGATCCCGGTCCCGGCCGAACTCGCGAGCGTGATGGAATCCGGCATGGACAATTTCGCGGTCCTGACGCTCGACGGCTCGACACTGTGCATCGATGCGAGCTGGATGGAGGAAATCCATGCACCCCGCCTCTCGCCCGACCGGCGCTTCGTCAGCTTCGACTGGGGCGGCTACGAAGCCTACGGCCACGTTATCGTCGACCGGACCGGCACGGGCCGGGAACTCGATACCGGGGTCGCGCCCGTCTACTCGCCGTCGGGCCGGCGGTTCGCCGCCGCCGATCTCGGCGAGGCGGGCTACGGCGCGCTCAATGCCTTCGCCGTCTGGCAGGTCGAGCGCGCGAGCATCCGCCAGCTGGCTAAGCACGAAGAAATTCCCGACGCGACCGACTGGACCATCGAGCGCTGGGTGGGCGAACGCTGCCTTGAGCTGAGCGCGATCCCGTGGGACGGCTACACCGGTCAGGCCGACGCACCGCGCGATCCCTACCGCGCACGGGAGGCGGGCGGCTGGCGGATCGAGCCGGGCCGCTGCACGGACGAGTGAGCCGCTTCAGTCACTTCGCCGCGATCGACTGGTCGGGCGCCGCAGGCGAGCGGCATCGGGGGATCGCCGTCGCACTGTGTGAAGCCGGCTGCGGACCGCCGCGGCTGGTGCGTCCCGGTCACCGCTGGTCGCGTCCCGAAGTGCTCGAATGGCTGCTCGACGGCATGCCGCCGGCGACGCTGGTCGGCCTCGACCTCGGCATTTCCCTGCCCTTCGCTGACTGCGGCGCGTTCTTTCCCGGCTGGCCCGACAGTCCGCCCGACGCGAAGGCGCTGTGGGCCATGGTCGATGCGGTCTGCAGCGACGAGCCGCACCTCGGCGTCTCGGCCTTCGTCGATCACGCCGAGGCGAGCCGTTACTTCCGCCGGCACGGCGGGCGCGAGGGCGCCGGGTTCCACACCCCCGGCGCGCCCAACCGCCGCGGCCGGTTCCGCGTGACCGAGCGCGAGCAGGAGCGGATGGGCTGCAAGCCCTACTCGAACTTCAACCTCGTCGGCGCGGCGCAGGTCGGCAAGTCGAGCCTGTCGGGCATGCGCGTGCTGCATCGGTTGGCGGGGCGGCTGCCGGTCTGGCCGGTCGACCCGCGGCCGGCCGAGGGCTCGGTGGTGGTCGAGATCTACACCGCGATCGCGGCGATGGCGGCGGGGCGCAGCGCGTCGAAGAGCAAGATCCGCAGCCACGCCGAGCTCGACGCTGCCCTCGCCGCGCTCGGCTCGGCACCGGTCGGTGGCGAAGGAGCGATCGACGATCACAGCGCCGACGCGCTGCTCACCGCCGCCTGGCTGCGAGAGGCGGCCGGACGGCTTACCCTGTGGAACCCGCGGGCGATGACGCCCGAAGTCGCCCGCACCGAAGGCTGGACCTTTGGCGTCGCCTGAACGGCGGATGCCCTTGCGTTGCCCCCCCGTTGCGCTACTTGCGGGCAGGGGCCGGCTTAGCTCAGCTGGTAGAGCACCTGATTTGTAATCAGGGGGTCGCGGGTTCGAGACCTGCAGCCGGCACCA
>Ga0065721_10050838_pt1 | contig 17597 bp, 19 predicted proteins | sample Mesricmetagenome_FD_59108 | JGI IMG/M metagenome (GOLD analysis project Ga0065721, IMG submission 59108) | Mesophilic microbial community from rice straw/compost enrichment Sample: eDNA_1 v2 (version 2) | ecosystem: Engineered > Solid waste > Grass > Composting > Bioreactor | place: USA: Davis... | reverse complement strand
CTAGTCGACCTCTTACTCATACCGAATTCTCATTCTCAATGACTCGTTCAGGTTATGTTCTGGTTTGCTGGCCTGATTGGGATGGGTATCGAATCCAAGCGCGTTCGCAAATGGCTTGCGGCTTCGACGATATCGAAGCCAGCTGATGTGCCACAAGACGCGATCACTGAGCCTCCAAGCTATCTTGCCAGTTTCAACCCTTTCCCCGCCCTCGTCATTGGTATCACCGGTGCTGCAATGGCTGCCCACCACCAGACGTATGTTTTCCAAGTGGAGATCCACAAACTCTGGGGAGACCTCCTGGTAGGATTTTCAGTTCTGCGGTGTTTGACGTATTTCTTTGTTTGGCTGGCACCGCCGACAAGCATCTTGCCATCCCGGCCACCGACAGAAGCGCTCGCGAGTTTCTTCCTCGCTTGTGGTGGATTGGTCTTCATGTTCTCGGTTGAAGAAGTGACCATCGCTGCGATGAGGCGTGGTCGTGATGGTGCGTTTCACCCATCTTTTGAAATGACGTTTGCTCACTCATCTTCGCAGACGTGATGATGTTCCTCAATGTCGCTGTTGCTATGACCTGCTTTGCATTCTGCTGGATGTTCTCTCTCGTCGCTCTCAAAGGGTTCCTCAAGTCACGATCACATCCAAGTATGACATACCGCAGTAGCGTGCCATCGGCATAGAATGTTTCACCCAGAACCCCAGTATGACCTTACGAAAGACCACCCAACGACCTAATCATTGCTCATTATCTTCACTTTATATTTCCTTTCATCTTATCATTATCATCAAGCACCGTTGGGAAATGTGATGTGGCAAGGAGAAGCATTTGTACCACGAACTTATAGGTTGGTTAACAATCCACAATATATTCGAGTCACGCAAGAGCCATGAGCGACATGCCATAGTCAGCGAATGTCCCCATCCAAACCCAAAATCCTGCCCAGCCGCTCCCAACAAAGCCTCTCCAACAACTCTCTCGACTTTCAAAGTCGGTCCTGTAAAGGACGCGAGCAAGTTGATAGGCTGCAAGGGCGACGCCTCCATAGAAAATTTCGGTATGATGGTTAAGGTACCCTGCGTAGGATATCAAAGAAATGGAAGAAGCTGAGAGGCCCCCCAAAATCGCACGAGAGTGTTTTTCGAAAAGGAGTGCAGTGCTCTTAATGCCGACTTTGACATCGTCGTACTTGTCCTGGGTGCCCGTGAATGAGGGACCTCGTGAGGAATACACTAAACGTACCTGGTGGGCATAAATGGTATCATAGAACAGGGTCCAGCAAACGCCTCCAGCATAGAGAGGCAGGCAGACCGTCCAATCTACGACCCCACCAACTGCTGACCATCCGAGAAGAGCACCCCAGTTGAACGCAAGACCTACAGAGTTTGGTTAGCATGTTGGGCAAGCCGTACAGCACCCACCCACCAAGGACGGCTTGCGGCCAGTGGGTAATACGCTTCATGAGAGGATACACGGTTACTGGGAGGAGAGAAGCCGTCCCAAGGAGAATGCTGATGAGAGGTCAGGGATAAGGGCTCTCTAACCAACAAAAACATTTGCGCACCTATACCAATTGAACTGGAGAAGAACGGCCAAACCCACAGAAAGCTGAGCCCCGAGAAACACGAAGGCATCCGTTCGGGTGATGTCCCCGCGTGCAAGTGGTCGGTTTTTCGTTCGCTCTGTGAAGTGTTGGTCGGTCAATATGAAGATCTATTCACTGAGACGCACCGACCGCCTTGTCCAGGTTCTTATCCCACATATCGTTAATGGTACAGCCAGCGCCACGCATTACCATTGCTCCGACCCCACAGAGCCCAATGTAGGTGAGTGGAGTTGACAGCGGCAGGTGAAGGGCGTAAGCGGCCATACTGATGGACCATGCTGAGACAAGATATTCAGAAGAGAACGAAGGGATCCAAATATGTGCGATCTCACCACATGGATAGAACAGGAGCAAAGTTCCAATAGGTTTGTCAATTCGCGTCAGGTAGAGGTAAGGCTGGACCTTCGGCGGAAGACGGTCGACCCATGTTGTTTGAGGAACTGGTGACGACGCTTTTGAACTTGGAGCGGCAGGGGTTTGGTGCCTATTTGTCGACAAAAACGCGACGCTTGTCCGCAGAGATGGGGTTTGAGGAAAGAGGAGGCGCAGAGAAGACGCTCTGTAGAGCGACAAGCGCGTCGTCAAAGGTCGGTGATGGAGGAAACAGTGCATCGGCACGGAGGCACTTGCGCAGATCAAGCTCAAATAGTCTTCACCGTGGCCAAACATGATCAATTTAGATCTCAAACTCACAATTCCAATTCCTTTCCTTGGTATACAGGACGACACAGGAGGCATGAGTATACGTAGTACATTTGAAGAGATTATCACACCCAACGCCAATTCGCACGGGACACTCAATCCCAGTCTTTAGTTAGCTTGAAAGACCACTTCCAATCTGGAGTATAACAGTGAGTAGACTCCCTAGCGACACGAATTGGAACACGAACCAGCGTAGACCTCCCCATCGTCATCAACAACCCGACTTCTAACATCGTATGTACCGCGCAGAAGCATTCCAGATGGTGACTCCTCAGTTTCGAAGTCCTTATGATAAGGTTTACCATCGGGGTGGGGTCCATATGAGCCAATCATCTGTTCCACCTTGTCGACTGCAAGAGCATGTCAAGGCTGCTATGGTTCTGCAAGGCTGAATGGCACTCACCTGTAATCTTGTGGCGCTTCGCAACCTGTATATACCGGAGACCCTGCAACGAGTTAGACGATCATTGCTAAACAGTATGCTACACGGCACACACAGAGACGATGGAGTGGTTGACATTGAAGCTAATGCGCACGCTGGAGAAACAGCGATTAGGAAACTGGAAAGTAAGGAAATGAGGAACAACGAACTTGTATTCAATACCTTCCTTGAGGATGATGGGGTTGTCCTCCAATGCGGCGAGCTTGGCTTGGTCAGTGACGTCGACGGTGATACTCCTGCCAGCTGGGAGGGCATGAGAGTGCAGCTCCAACGTGAGTACTGTGAGCTTGGGTCCGGTCGCCACAGGGGCTGCGCCAGGCACGATGCCCAGGGACGCTTTCCAGCGCGCCAAACTCGGGTCGTCTGCATCGAGCTGGGCATACTCTTCGGTGGACTTCGCGGCAGAGACCTTGTAGCCTAAGAAACCGTCAGCTTTCGCGCTAGGCCCAACTCGATGTCTGTGTGCCCGTACCGGGGGCAAAAGTGGGCTTCAGAAGCTCCTCATCATCGGGTTGTTGCTGGGAGGTATCGTTCATATCATTAATGCGGAGTTGTGTTGCACTTTGAACTCACGGACGACATGAAGAGCGATGATTAGAGATTGATTGGGGGGTGAGATGAGGGAGACAGGGTCTGGGTGTTTGGGACAGATTGGCGTCGATATATAACAATCGCAGCTCGACCTTCACATTGGCAACCTATCGATTTCGCACGCGTGCCAGCCCTTGATGCCATGAGCATCGCTTCAGGAAAGGGAGACACTGCAGTTTGATCAGTGGCACAGGGAACGCGAAGGGTGCTCGCACAGCTGTGGCGACAGCGCCAGTTGAGAGGAAACATGATTCTTGGACAAGGAACCCGTAAAGGTAAAGTATAGCGAAAAACATGAGGAATGCTCGGATAGGTGTGGGGGCTCGTTGCAAGTACTTAATAGATGTCAGAAATATCAGACCAACGTTATCCATCGCAACAACGAATAAGCCGTGCGACGACATGACCATTGACAGGAGATGAGATTGATTAGCCGTTATTAACCTTGAGAACTGTTCTGCGGGCTCGGTGGGGGCAATTCGGGATGCATCCCTTCTGAACAGGATATCAGTCGTGTTGCCGGCAGAGTATGGAAGCATATGCGCACCGCCCTTGAACCAGCATTTTCCCTTGCTGAGATGGAAGCAACTTGGTCCATTGGGACAGGTGTGGCCCCAGCAGCATTTATCTCCGTAGGGGCAAGGAACACCTTCAAGTCGAACAAAAGTCAGTGACAAGCGGATGGGGTCAACACTCAGACTGACCGTTCTTGAGCCAATTGCAAGGTGCCTTCTTGGCGTTGTTCGCCAACTGGGTGAGCTGCTCCTGGGTGAGAATGTAGTCATGGGAATACTTGCAGATACCGGCCTGGAAGACTATGAGCGCTGCTCAATCGAAAGGAAATTAGTTGATCACATACGCCTTTCGAGCAACACATCAAATAGTGCTCATTGCAAGGTGGCGGGTTCTCTGGATGCTGTAAGTCGTGGCGATTCCTGTGTTTGATGAACGCCCACTCACGTTTATGTAAAGGCTATTGAGGCGGGAGACTGTCAAACAGCGGCGCAACTCCCGAAAACAAGATGGCGTACCAGCGAAGGATCGATGACTCGGCCGGAGCTGCGTTCGGGAGACATTGGGCTGATGAGCCCACCGTTCGAGACACCGAACTGATTGGTGCTCAAAGGACTAAGTTTAATTTTCGATCCACGCGGGAGGCGCTCTGGAATGAAAAGGCCTTCGAGACGCAGTCGAGCAAATGCGTGGTGCGCGGGCTGCTCCAGCGGTGACCCTTCGTTCTCGCTGCAGAGTAATGTGATCTTGCCAAGCAGTTGCTCTTGATCCAACTTGTTAAAGAGCGCAGTGTACTGTTTGGGGTCGTAGCCTGGTACAGGCAGTTAAGCGAGACCTCGCGCGCGGCGGACGAGACGAGGATGGGACCCACCACCGAAGAATACCCGGATAGTCTGTGGAAATCGAACATAAGTTGACAGATACTCTGTATCAACATTCAGCTAAACCTTGTAAACATAAGACCATTGGACCTACCCTTGATCTTCGAGTCAACTGAGTTATTGTATCCAACGTCGACAACAGAGAACCGAGCAGAGGCTTGGCTGAACCCCTTCAATGACGAAATAAGACCACCTCCAGGTCGGGAGAAGCAAAAAGAGACTCACGGCAAAGAAGGAATGACACTGGTCGTGTGTGCAGACGTTATTCGAAACCAATGCCTCCAGGACATCCGCTTTGTTGAGGTAAATGGTAATCCAAAAGGACAAGCGCCCATAGACCTGCACATCCTCCTTTGTCAAGTGCTCAGCGATGGCCTTGGTAATCTCTTGTGCTGCTGCGCGGCCACCCTGAAATCCTTGTGAAATGAAGTCGCGATCAAAAATGAGTTCGTCGCCATTTATGACGCAGAGGATTAACGGGTTCTGGTTCTACACAGTGCATTGCGTGAGTCTAGACCTGTGCCGGGTTTGCCATCGTACTCACTGATCTGAAGTAATCCAAGCCAGAAATCTGTCGGTTGAGTGAAGCAATCTGCACGTTGCGTGCGTCCGAGGCTTCTACGGCAGCAGAATGGGCCCTTTTCCAGACGTGGAGTTCAGCCTCAAGGTCTAAGAGCCGCTGCTCGAGGTCGGCATTCCGTTTGAGCATCGACGACGACAAATCTGTGAAAAGGAAAAATAAGAGATTACCCTGGTTGAAGTGACGAAGGTGATGACGCACGAGCGAGCCTGGTTAGGGTGTCATCCCTGGTTCAAGGTGAGCAAAACCCGAGATATTGGAGGGAAGAAGGCGGTACCAGAGCTGTTGTGTATGGTCGGTCAGATAGTTCGCCATCTTAGATGGGCTTGGGAGCCTGGGAGGAAGACAGACTAATGGGCGGGGATCACGAATCGCGCGTTCAGGTTGGCGTGGGGAGGCTATAAAACAAGCCTCGCAATTGAGTCGCCCGAAAGGAGGGGGAACAGATCTTCTCCGGGCTCTGTTCCAGACCAGGTAACTCCGTTTCGAAAAAGGAACCGTGTGTTGATAATTTTGTCACCTCGCCCGACCTCGTCCTTCTCAACTCACACGAACAGCATGGTGCGGGCTGGGAAGGCATCCTTTACGTTACCACGTCAGGCGCCAAAACCTAGCGCCATTGAAGCAGGCAGGGCTGTCAGTTTGATCCACGCAACGAGGCTTGTATTAAGAAGCAGAGTCAGAACAAGTATGGGGACGCGCACATACAAGGAATGGTGCAAGGTGGGGATTGTGATGTAGGCGAGGCCCAATCGAGGACGGTGCCTCCACACAAACTTAATGCAACAATACAAATGGCTATCCATCAAAGCTTAACACAGGCGACCATAAGACCGCCGCGGGCTCCAAGAGGGTGCGGAATGCAGCCTGAGCAGTCACTTAACTCATGTACTAATCTTTGTGCATATCACCTAAAGGAAGTGCTCCAGGCCGTAAGCATCTCGCGGTATGTTTCAGTTGAAGATTTACGCACTGACGGGGAACCGGCATCTTCCTTGCTTCAAGAAATGGCACTTGGTGGTATGGGGGCATTTATGACCGTAACAGCAATTGTCACCCCAGGTGCAAATCTCGCCTTATACAAGTCAGTATGGTCAACCCGTGGCAAGCGGTGTAGCATACCTTTACTGACTGCAGGGCAAGGTGCCCTCTTCGCATTATCCTTGATCTCAGCGAAGTGGTCGGCGTCCAGGATATAATCATGACCATATCTGCAATCGGTGCCGTGCTTGCAATTCGCGAGGTAAAACAGGGTGCAAGGGGGAGGCTTCTCTGAATGGGCGTCAATAATGAACACATAAGGTTACCGGTCGCATACGTTTGGTGAGGGGCTGGTACAATGCACATGTGTTAGCCAAGCTGCGTTCCAGACAGAAGCTGTGAGCTCACAAGAGCAGGATTGGGCCGCCGAGACCCTTGCCCAATCCTCGAAGTGATTCGAGGAAGTTGAGATGGAACTTCGTCAATCTCATCGCTGGAGGCAGAAGTGGCCTCCCAATCGAGGTCCGGTGGAGAAGATGACCTTTTCCGGGCTGAAGCTCGGGCAATATTGGAATAAGTCAGAGGTTCGTTAGAGCCGCCGTTTCGTGTGAGGTTTGTCTCGGACAATGAGAGTAAGGTTGTTTGATCAAGGGACAACTCTCGCTGGCGGGGCGTGAGCGGAAACTTGCTGGGCGAGGAACTTTGCACAACGCTAGGAATGATAGAAGTGCTATATTTCACGGGTACGAAGAGGTCGGGAATTCGCAGAGAGGGGAGCTGCAAGTCGCTCAACCCGGCAGCGACCTCGTCATAACCTGGGAGGAGGATCAGTTTATCTTTGAAGCCAGCGGTGATGGTCATGTGTGAGCGGAGGGTGGTCGCATATCCGTTGTCGTGACAGCCTGCAAAGAGATGAACGCGAGAATGTTGTGGCAAGCTCCAGGTGGCGAACCTGCAAATATAATCTTCAGGGTCTGTGGCATGCGAGCTTCACTATCCAAGATAGCTACGAACATTCAATTAGACATGGATCAAGGGTTGTACTTGCTGTCAAACCAACCTTTGACCTTAGCATCCGCGACCTCCTTCCCATCGCCGACATCAACCATTACGAAGCGCTCCGCTGCCTGGTTAAATCCAATCATGAAGTCGTCGAACTTTAGACCGGCGGTCCCAAGTTGTTTGCGGAGGCCGCGTTTGTTGAAAAAGACATGAACCCAAAGTTCATAGTCAGTCGTCCCCGTCTCCCTCTGTAAGTGAGCTCCGATGGCCTCGCGCAGCTTGGTTGCGGCCTCTTGACCGCCCTCCTGGCCCCTTGTGATGAATGAATTGTTGAAAATTGCACCATCTCCATCTATGAGGACGACAACACGATGAGCCTGCCCACGTTACGATTATCAGATGGCAGTTGCTTCCTCAGGTCCAGGAGCCGAGCACCTTGATTGTTTGAAGACACCTCTCTTTATCCCGAAGTTCTTGTTCAGAATTCCGGTTCTCATCACGCAACTTCGCGTTCTCAGAGGATAGATCATCGTAGACGCGCTTGTAAACCGCCAATTCTTTCTGCAGGTTTTGTAGTTGATCTCGAAGGGAGGCGTTGTCCTCCAAAATACGTCGGACCTCGCCTTGTAAGCCGTTGATATAAGTAAAGCTGAACAGTTTATGATTAATTGAAACTCGACAGAAAAAATGGGTCTCCTACATTCGATCGTGAGGCAAGAGGCCTGGTGGGCCACTTGCGGAGTGCGAACGAATGTTTGCGTCGATGTTCATGGTGGGCGGTAATTGTCGTTCGGTGGGCGTCATGTAGCTACTTATGCACCCTACTTCTGGCCTCCCAGATCCAAACTATAGTTCGTATAAGGTGAAAGGCAACGTGGCTGCCACCCATCTGTCCCAATTGCCCAGAAGCAGCTGCTGTGGCTTTGTTGTGTTGAAACGCTGTGGCCTCATGTTTTCCTTGCGACGCTGAGAGGTGCCGTTCGCCATATCACTGCCAGGACGCCCAGTGCCCATTTGAGCTGCCTAGCGAGCAATGCAGATCATCAGAGACATCTGCATGATCGTTGGACTAGTGGATAATTGCTTAGGACGGCAGCGACTTGTCAGCGGGAGGTCATATACCTTGAAACGTGAATGGGGAAGTGAAGAGGGCGCAGTAGAAACCTTGATTGTGAGGGAATCGACATTCCGCAGTGGAACGACTCGAGCGAGAATATTAATGTCAAGCCGATTCAGCGTCTTGTGGCATCACGTGGCGGACGCGTTCGACCAGCAGTGTCTGCTCATGAACAACACATCTTTCTTTTCCGCCTGTTTGACCGTCATAGGACGCGTCAACTCCACTGCGAAACCCACCAACTTAATGTCGGATCTCTATACTTCTCTGCAGGTCTCGCCTCGCAAGAAACGCGGACCTCCATCAGACGACGGAACGACAACGACTCCCAAGAAATTACGAACTGCGTACGCGTCTCCGCATGACAGCCGCCCTAACAAGTGCTCTAATGGTTCAACAGGAAACCCCCAACGCCTATAAAGAAAGCTCTCAACCGGTCTCTACCGTCGAAACGCGAGCTCCCCGACCACCTGGAGCGCCTAGTGAAGATACAGAACGCGATCCAACAGGCTCTCTCTCATGCGCTCGCCACTTGCGCCATATCACCGTCTCAAGACTCCGGGCGTGTTCTGAATGTTCTGAATCACATCTCTCTCACGACATATGCCGGCTTGTCATCGTCTTTTGGTGTGGAAGACCTAAAGCGCCTTTGCTGGATTTGGGAATGGGATGGTCAGACGCTGCCAGAAGACAAGCAAGCCACTTCCAACGGGAACGCTGGCGAAGACAATCCCTTCCTGGAAGAGACACCCCCAACACATGATGACTGGACGCGAGGTTCCATGGGCTTCACCTTGAGTCTCGGCTCGCACTACGTGAAGTCGGAACGAAAACGGATTCCTGTGTATGGCATAGGGATCGAGGTGGAGATGAACATTGACAAGGATATGGGTGGTGGAATGGCGGCAGTTGCGCGATGGACGGCTTCTGGAGAATCCCGTCGGGTGGAGCTCGTCGGAAAAATGGAACGATGGATTGAGGTAAGGGTTGCACATTCCGCCAGCAGGCTCTTAGCATTCTGACCCCAAATCTTATGTTAAGCTTCACGCCAACACCAAACTTGTCCCTCCCCTCCCAATCTCTGACCTGCCACCACTTCCTACGGTTATCAAACCTTCTACGCTTACCCGAACACTTGCCTCTGCCTCTCCTACCAGTGCTGCTGCTGCTCAGAAATTCCCTATTGCACCAGGATCGCCTTCCCGGTCTCCTGCCAAGAAGCGGACTCACCCCGAATTTGCAGTACCCTTCCCCATCTTGCCACGCTCTGGATCGCCCACCAAACCAGGCCGACTCCTATTCCCACAGACGCCCTCGAAGCGTGATTCCTTACGCGAAGAGACTTTACTGTCAAGTCCTCAGACACCTGCAAGATCAGGTGCCTTGTCCAGCACATCATCAGTGACGTCCACCCCAGTCCGCCAAACTGGCTCCGAAGCAGACACAGTGCCTCAAACCCCGACCACATCGCGTAGGCAGGCCCTCTACGAGCGCATCCGTGCTCGCTCTCTATCCAAGTCACCAACCAAGGGCGCGACAGGCATCAGTGATGACGGTACCCCGATGTCGCGAGACCAGATGCTTAAATTCAGCCAGGACGAGATGAGGCGGCGCTGTCTACTGGAACGTCTTCCCGGCGTCGCCGAGAGTGTCTGGATGTAAGATCGATTCCATGACACCCTCATCAAAAGCCTGACCGCTATCGCTAGGTTGTTTGGAAGCTCATTGGGTTCGACCTCGACTCCGACGCGAAAGCGACGCACGATACCTTTGTCTGACGTTGTAGCAGTCGTGATCAAGTCATCGCCCGTGCCGATTTCGAATGCAGAGGCAAACGAGTCCCTCAACATGCTTATGAAGATGTGCCCGTTCTTCCTCAAGAAGGTGGTCATAGGAGGCAAGGACTGGCTCGAGATGCCTGCACAGACCAATACTACGGGTGTGGGCCCTAGTTCTCCGACAAAAGCAGGCCCTCCCTCGAGCCCACGCAAGGTCGATTTGGCACAGGAATTGCTCACGCGAAGTCCTAAAACAGTTCGACACACCCAAGGCGGCCTGCGGGAAGTGCGGGAAATTATACGCAGGGAGATTGAGCTGCAAGACTAATGTTATGTTAGATTTCTTGCTATTTAGTTATGCTGCACATATTAATTTGGACTGATGACCTTGAGGCGCGTGTGATGGCAAACAAAGGCGCGAGACGCGTTTTGGACGTGAGAATTGTTGGGCCTGCGCTCTTCATCCCGTTGGCACCAGCGGGCCCACCATCATTCACCGTCCTGCACGACCATGGAGGACTTTATCGTCTCTACTCACATATCTTCACTGGCCGCATCTGTGCCAACTACGGTCCCGATTCGCACGATCCGACAACACCTACCTCTCCCACAACCACACGACCAAAACAACATTCCCAATGAACACGCAATTTTCTCTTCACTCATCGACTCCGAGGCGACTGGAACAATCTTACTACGACTTATACATGGAGGGCTCATCGTCGAGCTTGTTTCTCTATCCACAGATGTCGCACCGCTCCGCCTTGTCTTCCCAGCCAGTCTCCTCGACTCACCTTCCATGTTCATGGAGGACTCCAAACTTCACGTCCTTGCTGTCACCGAGTTTGGCTCGCTGTACCGACTCATCGTGCCTATCGATGGAAGGAATTTGTGGAGGAACCGGGCAGATAATGTATGGCCGAAGGAGTACTTGATCACCAACCTTCCTCAAGACACACGGGGATGCTTTGTCCAAGCGCAGGGACCCTATTGCATTGGTATTAGCTTGCCAAACGGCTCCCTTCTTAGGTTGGAAGCGAATTCACTGGGTTACGATGGTCATGAAGGTATGTCGTGGTTCACGTTGGTAGCGAACTTCTCATTCATCGTTCATCGTGTAGAGGAATGGGCGGAAAGCGTGTTCAGTCACAGTGGACTTCTCTCCTCCTTCACATCCCTCCTTCCTGGCCTTCACTCCGCAGACCCTCACTCCGCTGACATTGTTTCGTTGGCTACCCACCCCTGGCCCTCCAAAGTGCCATATATCTGGACGCTGTCCAGAGATCGCACACTCCGCCTCTGGAAATCCAATCATGGATGCGTCGCTTCCAAAGGCCTCCCTTTCCTTTCCCATTCGCTCGAAACGTCTAGAGCATCCAGCTCAACCGGTGCAGGAAGCCACAGGAGCCACCCACTTCTCGACGCGGCGCGTCAAACTCTCTTAAAGGTCTTCACTATCGATGGAGACAGCGGACAGGATCTATATATCCTCGCCTTCATCCCTTCTATCACCTCTATCGCCTCCGGTGGATTTTTCTGCCTTCTGGACACCAAGGGCGAGCAGCTCCGCGAAGTCGCCGTGTTCGAAGCCTCCAAGCGCACTGTGCATTGTCACCTCCAAGATTTCATTGTCGTGAACAAGACCCTGGTCACACTCTGGGAAAGCCAAGGGCGGTCAGCAGTCGAAAAAGTCAACCTGGATTTCAAGGCTCTCGAAGGGTCCGCGTTTCAACCCATCTGGAAGGCTGTGTCGTACGCTCAGGAACCCGAACTCACTCCAGCCTACATGGAAGAAAAACTTCTCTCGCCTGGGTCACTGGCGGAGAAGTTCTTGGAAGCCATTTTCCAGCCTGGGGTATTCTCCAGCCTGTCGCTTCGTGCCGCCATCGACCAATACACAGATGTGTGCCTCTCGCTTCCAGGAGCACCGCCACCTCAACTTATGACAACATATTCAACGCTGTGCGAAAATGTCGCTGCAGTTGTTGGTTGTATGTCCGCCCTCAACCGCGACCCTCAAACCGGCGCATTCCTATACTCCAACTATTGGACAGCCCTCAAGCGTGATTGGGAAGGATTTGTGGCTCGGTGTCGAGAGGTTGAACGCAGCGCACGGTGGCCGCTAATACTGGGATCGAGAGGCCCCGAAGATGTGATCATCATCGAACGCGAACGTGCAGGGTCCCTGGTTCTTGAGGATATGGCGATCTATCTCTACCGCCTCATGGGCCACGGCCGGTTGGCGGACGCTTCGCTCGATGTTCTCACCGTATCTGGAGCCCTGCGCCAGAAGTTTGGTCTCGAACTTATGGCAGCCATCGAAGGGCGAGCGTTGGACCTTGTGCATCAAGAATTCGCATTCTCCCTGGTCGACCTCCTGCAAGAACAGGCGAACAGGCTGCAGATCAAGGAATCAGTTGATGAAGGCTTCGCCGCCTGGATTTCTGGACGGCTACAGAGCATCGGCGACTTAAACAAGGCGACGCGGGCGGCAAGTGATGCAATTGGGGCGCTTGATTATGTTGTGAAGCGCGAGGACGACGAGACCGATTTGTCCGCTTTGGTCCTGACCCCGCAATCGGATTGGTCTCGATGTCTCACTGCTCGGTACATCGCCATTGCCGTCGAGGCTCGCTACGAAATGGCCCTCTCGCTGTTTGCGTTCTTGTTGTATCTCGCCCCAGACCTTGGGAAGTGGGACTCGAGCTTGATCGCGGAAGTGTTTGCCCTTTTCAAGGGAACTGCCATGCTCCGCTATGTATGCGCCCAACCAGCCGAACGGCCAGGTAAGGAATCCCGGGACATGGCGTCGTCGCCAGAAGACGAGGTTATTTCTCGGTTGCGAAGCATGGACGTTGCCCATTCGCGCGTTCCCTCCACTGCCCCCACGTCCCTCATCTATCTCCTGCTGTCGCAGACAGTGGGCGCTGGGACTGTGCCAGCCATCGCCCACTCCTTCCTCGACCAGTCCGGGCTCCTGCAGTCCATCTCTCCTTGGTTTGCCACCCATCATGAAGTGGCCTTCTGTGAGCGGCTCCGTTTGCTCAAGTTCTTTGGTGTCGCTCGCGAGCTGCTCAGCTGCTTACCCCGAACTTCGGCTGCCGCGTTCGTGCTTGCTCAAGTCTGGCTGCAAATCGGGCGATTCGATGAAGCAGCTCAACTATTTGAGAGGCTTGGGGGCAGTTTCGGTGCGCATATCCATTCCTCAACTTTCCTCTGACGCTTGCTCATCTTCTCAACTAGGCCCGGATAGCGCTTTACCCGCAGAAGATGTCGAAGCTCTGACACTCGTCCTTCCACCTTCACAGACCATTCAATCCGAGTATGCGTACTATGTTTACGTCTCGGAGCTGTTCAAGTCACACCTCCTCGTTCAGTACGAGGTACAGTTCGCGCAGAGTGCCATTCACGCTGCTCCACCTGGGACGGATACATCATTCTTGTGGTCTGCAGTGACAAAAGGTTACGCGGACCTGGGCTTATACGAAGAATCGTACGCGGCGCTAATGGCAATGCCTTACGACAAGCAGTGAGCCGTCCTTCCGATAACCCTAATTGGCGATATTGTTGATGAGGCTTCAGGAAGCGGGAATATGCCAGCCAATTGGCTCTCCGGATGTGCGAAGAGAAGGCCGTCGCAAGATTGGTGGCTTTCGACTTCGCTGGTGTGTCCGATGAGGTGGAGTCGGTATTGGCTTTCAAAGCACGCAATGTGGATCCAAGAGTGCAACCCAACTATGCTCGAATTCTCTATACCTGGTATCTCCAACGAGGGGAATACCGCAATGGTAAGCCTTTTCTACCTTGTCGAACGGACAACGGGCTAAGAAAATCCCAATTCAGCGTCGTTAGTGATGTATCAACGAGCCTTGAAGCTTCAAGACATCATCACCAATGCGGAATTGTTCATTCAGTATGGCGAAGAGCAACTCGACGCGTACTCGATCGCTATCAACGCGTTAACCCTCGTTGACGAGAACGCACAGTGGATCATATTACCTGTCGTTCCCGACTCGGTACGGAGTCATTCCCTCCCGGCCTTCCGGCTTTGTCCTCACTGTCCTTCAGGTTCGGAATCGTAAAAACATCTCGAAATTTGTGCCGGAATCGAGGCTTTCGTCCAAGTATGAAACCGAGATCGTTCATCTCGCCGACATGCAACAACGATGCATCCTTCTGTCTGCACAAATTGCCGCCATCAAACGCAATCCCGAGATTCTTCAGTCCAATGGTATGCAGATTGACACCGGTTCCATCGACATGAACTCACTCGTCCGTTCAGAGTTCCTCCTGTCACCTGCTGTACTTGTCATGCGAGCCGTCCACGCAAACCGGTACAGCGAGGCGCTTAGTGTGGCGAGCTCACTCAAGGTTGACATGACCGACCTCTTCACTAACCTTACACAGCAATGTATCCGCCTATCCCGAAATCCGCAGGCATATGTGTATGTACCTAACTCAATTCCATCGACCTTGAATCTGACGTATCATTTTCTAGGCCTCTTGAATCTGACTGGTTGCTCACCGATAATTCGACAACATGGACAGGATCCACCACTGATCGTGCTTGGCGATTCTTGAGGATGTCTTTGGAGCGCTACGACAATGCAGAGACCGACTACCAGTATGCCAAGGCGTCATTGGAAACCATTCTTACACTCGATCGATCGTCAGCACCACCCCCTTGGCTCGTACAGACACTTGAGGTGCGTATTTTTGCGTCGCGATAAGTGATTTTCATCTCATTGAATGCATAGGCTCATCACCCCGAATTCCTTGTTCGCTTGAGTCTGAAATATGAACTCGTTGAAGACGCTGTTTCATATATGCTTTCACTACTGCGAAAAGTTAGTCCCCGTTTACCATTCAAACCCGAAAGGAGTCTGACTTGCTGGTTTGTTTGCAGAGTGATCAGCGACTCGCGCGAGAGCCGAAGCCCGGAAACGCGTCCTCGACATGGCTGCCCTATGCCCTAGTGGACCAAGTCATAGTTGCTGCGTCGTCCCTCACTAAGCCTCCTCCCAATCTTCCTCAGCTCAGGACAGAGATGACCAACCGCATTAAGCGTGTGCAACGCCTGAGCCATCTCTCGACGCACTGAGTTGGGTGGTGTTGTGTTTTCGGTTTCCTTCTCCTCTTCTGTCGTAAACTTGCTTCACCTGGTGTTCCACCTCTCAGCCCAGCGTCGGGAATAGCATCTCAGCCTGACGATGGCATAAATTAGACGACAATTACAATGTTGCCTCTTCCAATGTTGATCGATATAAAAATATGTGACGTATGATGGACTGGTCCTCAACAAGAGCAGGGATGGTGTGATTCGCATACAACATAGTGACCAGAGAGCGGCTCTGATAGAACAAGCTACCAGGGCAAAGGAAAGGGGCACGGAAGAAAAATATATCGTGAAATCAAAGTGGGTATCAAGACTCGGGTATAGCAGGTCGTGGCCGATCATCAAGAGGAGGGGTGTTGGAAGGGGGACACTAGATTAAAAGTTGGAAAAGTGACCTTAGGATGTATGACTGTGCCGGCTAGCAGCGGTCGAAACCTCTGGCTTGAAGCCATCCAAGAATTGCGACCATTCACCCTGGCCGAACCCAACCGCTGCACCCCACATCGTTGCCTCGTCGACAGATACGTAGGGAATATACCGATTATCCTGATAGACTGGCTGCTGGCCATGCTGAGAGTACGGATGGGATGACGCCCCATACGAGGTCGAGACGCCGGCTAAGCTCTGCGGGTGGGTGACCATTTGCGCGGGGACCTGTGGAGGTTCTGCAAGAGCGCCAAGGTGGTGGGGGTGAGTTTGTTGTCCTGGATAGACGTTCGAAGACGTGCGCATGGATGAAACGTTGTGCGACTGCAGGCTGTCATACTGCTGCGACATCGTTGAAACCATATGGGTCGTTGGCGGACTGAGCGAATTTGAGTTCGCCGGTGACTCGACTGTGCCTCTCGCTGACGGCGAGTCGACGTACCGCCGTGGGTCGTGCGAATCATGGTACGGGAAGGCGAGCTTTCTTACCACCCCAAGCGTTTGTGCACGGAGTTTGTCCCTCTCCTCTGGTGCCATCTGCGGGAATTCCGGTGAGTAAAGGGGAGTAAGGGCGGTGAGGATGGCGTAGGCCTTATCGGAGACGGGAGTCCCCCGTGATTGTTCGAGGGTAGAGATCGCCTTGCGTATGCTTTGGCGGAAGAGTCCAGCTCCAGGTTGCTCCGGGTTGGCGATAAGCTGGAAGGAGAAGAACATCGCTGCCGAGAAGCAATGAAACGGTCCCCAGTTCATATGACCGGGAACAGCGAGCGCCGAATTTGCCATGAAGTCTGGACGTGATTGCCCAACCATCGTGATGAGCTTGTCGGCTGCTCCAACTGCAATTTCGAGGCTCTGGGCCTGCTTCTCGGGGCTGATGGTGGATGCTTTGCTCGCGGAAGAAGAGGAAGACGGCTGAGAGGTGTTGGGATTCGCACTGGCGTATGGTCGGTGAAGGGTGAAGCGGATATGATAGTATGAAGTGCGGATGATGACACTTTGGACGCCGAGTCGTCGTGTTGCAAGGTTTGGTGATGCCAGACTTCGCGCAACGCGGTACTCGTCCAGGTCGAGTTCCGGAGGTAGGTTGTCCATCCATTGTGTCAACGCACGATCGTTGGCCTGCACGTTTTCGTAAGGGACAGTCCGCACCGAAACGGCATCGTCCATGATGTCACCCAGAATGAATGCAAGCCGAAACAGGGCAATATTAGGGAGATAAAGGCGACCGGATTTGTCAATTGAAGGATCGCAGTAGGAAGGGAGTTGGGTATCAAAGTGATGAGAGGCAATGGTCAGGGGCCGTCCAAACATGAACGCTTGCCATCTGAGGAGGATAGAATTAGCGGGAAGGGGGTACCACTCATCGTCGTACATACCGCTCGAGCAAGATGATATGCCACCATGCCCACCGTCTTCTCTCTGCAACGTCGCGATGCATTCTCCATTTTCCTGGATCTCTATGTAGGCCCATGGCCATGCCGATGGTGACCAGCTCGCCTCGGACATGCCAAATCTCTTCGCTGTCGGTTTTGGACAGAGTGAGGAAGTGGCATCGACAAAGAAGGAGTTCGACGAGTTCCAAGCTGTAGACTCTGGTTTCTGATAGTCGACGTTGGAGAGCCGTTGAAGAAATCTCATAGAACTTTTGGCCGAGCTCCTCATGGGTCTCGTGGAAGCTGTCGAGGAGGTGGTGTTGTTGGGGAAGGTAGTGAACGGAAATGGCCATCATGGCGCAAGCAGTGGATAGAACCAGGCGGTCTGCAGAGACACCACTTTTGAACCGGGACCACTGAGCTTCGAAGCTGGGCTGATTTATGTGCCGGTAGATCCAGTTGCAGTACTCGAAGTAGTGTTGGATAAGACC
>Ga0065721_10050837_pt1 | contig 17599 bp, 13 predicted proteins | sample Mesricmetagenome_FD_59108 | JGI IMG/M metagenome (GOLD analysis project Ga0065721, IMG submission 59108) | Mesophilic microbial community from rice straw/compost enrichment Sample: eDNA_1 v2 (version 2) | ecosystem: Engineered > Solid waste > Grass > Composting > Bioreactor | place: USA: Davis... | reverse complement strand
GCGCCGCGCACGGCGGAGAGGTCGGCCCCTCATCCGGCCCTTCGGGCCACCTTCTCCCCGCGGGGGAGAAGGGTGGAGGCCATCGCAGCGTCGAGGGGAAATCGCCCCGCGGGCGTCATACGGCCACCCTCGCCCTCCTCGGCCTCCTCCTCGCCGGCCCGGCCGGCGCCGCCGACCTCGTGGTCGCCGGCTCGACCGACCGCGCGGCGATGGCGCCGCTGCTCGAGGCCTTCGCGGCGGCCCGGCCGGATCTCGACGTCGTCTATCTCGACGACGAGACCGTCGATCTCTACGAGGGGGTACGCTCCGGGACGATCGAGCCGGCGCCCGATCTCGTCATCTCCTCGGCGGCCGACCTGCAGATCCGCCTCGTCAACGACGGCTTCACCCGGCGCTGGTCATCGGAAGCGACGGCCCGGCTGCCGGATGTCGCGCGCTGGCGCGACGAAGCCTTCGGCTTCACGGTGGAGCCGCTGGTCTTCGTGGTCAATCCGCGGCTGCTGCCGCCGGATCATCGTCCGGCGACGCGCGAGGCGCTGGCGCGGCTGGTGCGGGCGGGAGGCGTCGACGGGCCGCGGGTCGCGACCTACGACGTTGGACAGAGCGGCATCGGCTATCTGGCGGCGAGCTACGACGCCGAGACCATGAGCGACTACTGGCCCTTCGTCGAGGCGATCAGCAACACCGGCCTGCTAACGGCCTGCTGCACCGCCGACGTGCTCGACATGGTCGCCGAGGGGCGGGCGCTGGTCGGCTACAACGTGCTCGGCTCCTACGCCCGCGCGCGCGCGGAGGCGGACCCGCGGGTGGTGGTGGTGGAGCCGGAGGATTTCACGGTGGTGATCGCCCGCGTCGCGGTGATCCCGAAATCGGCGCCGCACCCGGAGGCGGCCGGCGCCTTTCTCGATTTCCTGCTGTCGCCCGCGGGGCAGGCCCTGCTCGGGCCCGAAGCGATCCTCGGGCCGGAGGCGGCGGGCGGCGGGGCTGCGACGGCCCGTGGGCCGGTTCGCTCGATCCCGCTCGGCGCCTCGCTGCTGGCCGTCACCGACCCGCTGCGCCGGCGCCAGTTCATCGGCCTGTGGCGCAGCGTGACCGGCGGCGTTCCCTGAACGCGGCGGTCACGCCCCGCCCCTCGGGCCGGTTCCCCCGACGGTCAGCTACGCGGACGGTCGAAGGCGTCGGCGCGGATGCCGAGGCGGCGCATCGCGGCGCGGTCGGGCTTGCGGCCACCCTCGACGTCACCGGCGACCGACACGGCGGCCGAGAAGATCTCGAGAACCTCGTTGAAGCCACGGGAGATGCGATTGGCACGGCGGGAAAACATCGTCTTCATCCTTTTCGCGGGGGCCGGCGGCGCGGACCCTTCCGGCCGCCTCGCCCCGACGGGATTAAGATGGTCCCGATGCTGCGTCGCAACAATTGCATAAGTCGCCAACCTGCCATGCGGCGGCGGCATACTGGCATGCCAGAGCGGAAACCCTTTGTTCATGTCGCGGTGCGTCGGCCCGCAACGCTACGGATCAGCCGCTTGAGGAAGCTCGCCGTGCCCGGCCCGCCCCGCCGGACCCCTGACGGTCGAGCGAATTGCGCTTGTCGAGGGCGGCGGTGACAGGCTGGTGACAGGTCGCCGGCGCAGGATGGGTCATTCCGGCCGCGCGCGGCGGGGGAAATCGCTCCGAGAGGACGGCCCGAAGGGCCGCGGAGCTCGCTCTCTCCGCCCATTCGTCCGCGGCCGGGACCGACGAACCAAGGCGGCACAGGCCGCCCGGGAGGAAACATCATGAAGACTTTCGCCTTCGGCCTCGTGGCCGCGGTGGCGCTCGCCATTCCCGCCCTCGGCCACGCCGCCGACTACAAGATCGTGGCTCCCGCGGCCCCCGGCGGCGGCTGGGACCAGACCGCCCGCACCATGCAGTCGGTGATGCAGGACGAGGGCATTTCCTCGAGCGTCCAGGTTCTCAACGTTCCCGGCGCCGGCGGCACCATCGGCCTCGCCCAGTTCGCCAACCAGGCCAAGGGCGATCCGACCCAGCTCATCGTCGGCGGCTACGTCATGGTCGGCGCCATCCTCACCAACCAGTCGCCGGTCAGCCTCGCCGACGTCACCCCGATCGCCCGCCTCACCGGCGAGACCGAGGCGATCGTCGTGCCGGCCTCTTCCGAAATCCAGACCATCGGCGAACTCGTCGAGAAGCTGAAGGCCGATCCCGGCTCGGTGTCCTGGGCCGGCGGCTCGGCCGGCGGCACCGACCACATCGCCGCCGGCCTGATCGCCAAGGCCGCCGGCGTCGACCCGACCAGGATCAACTACATCGCCTATTCGGGCGGCGGCGAGGCGCTGGCCGCCATCCTCGGCGCCCAGGTCACCGCCGGCATCTCCGGCTGGGGCGAGTTCGAATCGCAGGTCAAGGCCGGCACGCTGCGCCTGCTCGCCGTCACCGGCGACGAGCGCATCGAGGGTGTCGACGCCCCGACGCTCTCCGAAGCCGGCCTCGACGTCGTGCTGCAGAACTGGCGCATGGTCGCGGCCGCGCCCGGCCTCACCGACGAGCAGAAGGCGGCCGTCACCGCCGACATCAAGAAGATGGCCGAATCCGAGGCCTGGCAGAAGGCGCTGGCCGACAAGGGCTGGGTCGACACCTATCTCGACGGCGAGGCCTTCGAAGCCCAGCTCCAGAAGGACATCTCGGCCACCGAGGGCATCCTCAAGGACATCGGCCTGGTGCAGTGATGGACGGCCGTCCGAACCTCGAAAGGCGCCGCCCCGACCGGGCGGCGCTGGTCATCGCCGCGGGGCTTCTCGTCGCCGCCGGAGTGATCTTCGCCGACACCGCCTCGATGGGCACCGCCGCGAGCTACGCCCGCGTCGGCCCCAAGGTCTTCCCCTACGTCGTCGCCGCCGGCCTCGCCCTGCTCGCGGTCGGCACGGCGGTGAAGGCCTGGCGCGGCGGCTTTCCCGAGCGCGAGCGCGACGAACTGCCCCCGATCCTGTGGATCGTCGGCGGCCTGCTCGCCCAGATGCTGCTGCTGACGCTCGCCGGCTTCTCGATCGCGACCGGGCTGCTGTTCGCCGCCACCGCCCGGGGCTTCGGCCGCGGGCCGCTGTGGATGACGGTGCCGATCGGGATCGTGCTGTCCTTCGTGATCTGGCTGATCTTCGCCCGCGTGCTCCAGCTGTCGCTGCCCGCCGGGCCGATCGAACGGCTGTTCCTGTGAGGCCGGCCCGCCGCCGGCGCTGAGGCGGCGGCCGCCGATCCTCCGAGGCGCTCCCGGGGCGCTGCAGGGCCGCTCCTCCCGGAACGAGGACACCGCGCCGCCCCCGTCGTCGTCCCGGGGGCCCCTCCGCCGACCCGCCGTCGCGGCACCGCCGCGGCCATCCGCGCATCCCGACCGGCCCGAGGCCCCGCCTCGCGACAACGCGCCCGAGAACCCGCCATGGACACCTTTTCGCTTCTCGCCGACGGCCTGCTCACCGCCCTGCAGCCGATGAGCCTCGTCTACGCCTTCATCGGCGTGCTGCTCGGCACCGCGGTCGGCGTGCTGCCGGGCATCGGCCCGGCGCTGACCGTCGCGCTGCTGCTGCCGGTCACCTACAAGCTCGACCCGGCCGGCTCGCTGATCATGTTCGCCGGCATCTACTACGGCGGCATGTACGGCGGCTCGACCACCTCGATCCTGCTCAACACTCCCGGCGAGAGCGCCTCGATCATCACCGCGCTGGAGGGCAACAAGATGGCCCGGGCCGGGCGCGGCGGGCCGGCGCTCGCCACCGCGGCGATCGGCTCCTTCGTCGCCGGCCTCGCCGCCACCATCGGCCTCGCCTTCCTCGCCCCGCTGGTCGTGCGCTTCGCCCTCTCCTTCGGCCCGGCCGACTATTTCGCGCTGATGATCCTCGCCTTCGTCACCGTGTCGGCCGCCTTCGGTTCCTCGGCGCTGATGGGGCTGACCTCGCTCTTCGTCGGCCTCGCCTTCGGCCTCGTCGGCATCGACCTGCAGACCGGCCAGGCCCGGCTCGCCTTCGGCGTGCCCGACTTCCTCGACGGCATCGAGGTGACGACCCTCGCCGTCGCCCTCTTCGCCATCGGCGAGACGCTGGCGGTCGCCGGCGCCGGGGCGCGGGCACCCGACAAGATCGAGCCGGTCAAGGGATCGGTGTGGATGACGGCGCAGGACTGGGCCCGCTCGTGGAAGCCGTGGCTGCGCGGCACCGTGATCGGATTCCCGATCGGCGCCATGCCGGCCGGCGGTGCCGAGATCGGCACCTTCCTGTCCTACGCCACCGAGAAGCGGCTCTCCAGGCATCCGGAAGAATTCGGCAACGGCGCCATCGAGGGCGTCGCCGGGCCGGAAGCGGCCAACAACGCCTCGGCCGCCGGCACCCTGGTGCCGCTGCTGACCCTCGGCCTGCCGACTTCGGCCACCGCGGCGATCATGCTGGCCGGCTTCCAGCAGTTCGGCCTGCAGCCCGGGCCGCTGCTCTTCGTCAACGCCCCGCAGCTGGTCTGGGGCCTCATCGCCAGCCTGCTGATCGCCAACCTGATGCTGCTGATCCTCAACCTGCCGCTGGTCGGCCTGTGGGTGAAGCTGCTGGCGATCCCGCGGCCCTGGCTCTACGCCGGCATCCTCACCTTCTCCACCCTCGGCACCATCGGCGCCAACCCCTCCCAGGTCGAGCTCGCCATGCTGCTGGCCTTCGGCCTGCTCGGCTACGGCCTGCGCCACTTCGGCTATCCGATCGCGCCGGTGGTGATCGGCCTGATCCTCGGCCCGCTCGCCGAGCAGCAGCTGCGCCGGGCGCTCGCCATCAGCCAGGGCGACCCGCTGGTGCTGGTGTCCTCGCCCCTCGCCCTCGTCCTCTACGCCATCGCCCTCACCGCCCTGCTGCTGCCGGTGGTGATGCGCCTGCGCGGCAAGGGCAAGGTGCTCGAACAACTCGCCGCCGACGAGGACTGAGACCAGGTTCGCAACGTCTCGACCTGTCGGGGTTTTGTGAGCGCCGGCGAGCCCGACCGGGCGCCGGCCGGTCGGGCCGCGGCCCCATGAGTTTCCGACGAGCCGGATGATCAACAGTCGGGCATGAGCCCCGGCGCGGGTCGCACGGCACCGTCCGCCCGGAGCGGGAATCCGCCACCCGCGACCGCTGAAATCCGCCGGCGACGCCTTCCCTTCGCCGGGCCTCGCCGATGCCGGCGACGGCACCGCGGACAACCCGTCACCGCCCCGTCACTTTCCCTTGACCCGATCCTTTCGATCCTCTACCCATGCCCGCGCCGGAGACGTGGCCGAGAGGCTGAAGGCACTCGTTTGCTAAATGAGCATACCCCCAAAAGGGTATCGAGGGTTCGAATCCCTCCGTCTCCGCCACTTGCCTTCGCGAAAGCGTTCTCCCGATCCGGCTGCGGCCGGATTTTCTCGTTGTTTTCGAGGGTTATGCGGGTGGAGCTGAGCACCGCCCCCAGCGACAGGAGGCCCGAAAGCGTTCTCTCCGGGCCGATATTCTCCAGACCTGTTGACTGCACTATTTCGGTGAACAGCCTGTAAGTATCTGTCTATAAAAGATTATATTTCGTACCGGCGTGGACTCCGATCCCGGTTCCCTTCGCTTCCTGTCGCCCCTCATGTCGAACTTTTGCGGTCGCACCGTTACGATGCATCGGCGTATGTCGCTGTGAAGATGGTTTCGGACAGCCATTTCTTGAACGAAGGATTGTCGGAGAACTGCTTGAACAATTCGGTATGGTCGGAGAGCAGCTCGATCACTGCGCGTTCAAGCGCCTTGTCATGCTCGATCCGGGCGTTCTGCTTGTCGGAATTTTTCATGGCGTTTTGATACGCTCTGTCCGCTGAGACTTTTGCGGGCAGTTCTTCTGCAATCACCTTCCCGATCTTGTCTTTGTCCTTCCACTCAATGTTGCCGAACATCTCGTTGAAGATCTTGAGGATGTTACTCAGCAGGTCGAGCTCTGGCTCCGGCCTGCCGCCGCCCCCGCTGGTTGGCACGGGGCCAATCTCAGCATCCGCATCCGGCAGCACGATCGCCACGGTTGCCTGAGCTTCGGCCCGATAGCTGTCCATGTCGATTGCCTCGAGAATGCCCTTCGAGAGGTCCTGCTCCTCGGGGGCCGGCAGCTTCGGCGTCAGGAAGTTCAGGAAGATCGACAGCTTCTCCCAAGCGGCATTGCTGTAGGGAAGGATCGCGGCCAGGAAGCCAAAGGTCCTCGTGAACGCCTTCGCCTTGCCCTTGAAATCGATCTGCCCATCCTCGTCGAGATCCGCCTTGTAGACGGCTACACAAGCGTCGAGAATCGGGTCGAGCTTGTCCCGGTCCGCGCCGCCGAGATAGAGCGCCACCAGATCTTCCACCTGATCCCACCCGTAGACTTGGTAACCGTCCAGTGCGGCCTTCAGGTCGTGCAGCTTGTCGGGGTCGGTTTCCTCGCTGAGGATCGTGGTGCGGTAATACGGCTCGAACGATGCCTTGATCGCCTCAAAGTCATTCATGAAGTCGAGAACGAAGGTGTCGTGCTTCTGCGGATGTGCCCGGTTCAACCGAGACAGGGTCTGCACCGCTTTCACCCCGGACAGCGTCTTATCCACGTACATGGTGTGCAGCAGCGGCTCGTCGTAGCCGGTCTGGAACTTGTCCGCGACGATCAGAAAGCGGTATGGATCCTTCTGGATCAGTTCCTCGATCTGGCTGCTCGGAAAACCGTTCAGCGTCGCCTCGGTAACCTTGTGGCCGCCATACTCATGCTCGCCGGAAAAGGCGACGATGGCTTGGTGCGGACTCTTGCGTTCCTTCAGATACGCTTGAAAGGCATGGAAGTACTGAATCGCGCGCTGAATCCCATTGGTGATGACCATCGCACGGGCTGCTCCGCCGATCTTGCGGTGCGCCATGACCTGGTCGTGGAAGTGATCGACCATGATCTCGGCCTTCTTGCGGATCGCATGGTCATGGGATTCGACATACTTGCGCAGCTTCTTCTGCGCCCGTTTGGTATCGAAACTTGGATCATCTTCGACCGTCTTCATTAGCCGATAGAAGCTGTCGACCGGCGTATAGTGCTTCAGCACATCGAGGATGAAGCCCTCCTGGATCGCCTGCTTCATCGTATAGCTGTGGAAGGGCACGTGCTTGACCTTGTCCCCCTGCGGGACCGGCGCACCGAACACCTCCAGCGTCTTGTTCTTGGGCGTCGCGGTGAAGGCAAAATAGCTGGCGTTCGGCAGCACCTTCCGCGCTTCCATCAGACGGTTGATGGCATCCTCGACGGTCTCCTCTTCCTCTTCGGCCCCATTCGCAGCGAGCGCGATGTTCATCTTCGCTGCGGTGCGGCCGCCCTGGCTTGAATGCGCCTCGTCGATGATGATGGCAAAGCTTCGCCCGCGGTGCTCGTCGCCAATTTCGTCGAGGATGAAGGGAAACTTCTGCACCGTCGTAATGATGATCTTCTTGCCGGCCGTGAGGAAAGCTCGCAGGTCCCCCGACTTCTCGGCGTGGCCCACCACTGAAGACACCTGCGCGAACTGCTTGATCGTGTCGCGGATCTGCTTGTCCAGCACCCGCCGGTCGGTGACCACGATGACCGAATCGAAGGTCATCCGTCCGCCGGTCTTCAGGCCGATCAACTGATGAGCGAGCCAAGCAATCGAGTTGCTCTTGCCCGAGCCGGCCGAGTGCTGGATCAGGTAACGCTTCCCGGCGCCCTGTGCTTCGGCGTCGGCCAGCAACTTGCGCACCACGTCCAGCTGATGGAAACGCGGGAAGACCTGCTTCGGCGGCTTCTTCTTGCCGCGCTCGTCGACCTCTTCGACCACCTGGGCATAGTTTTCCAGGATGTCGGTGAGGTTCCGCTTCGTCAGGTACTCCTTCCACAGATAATCGGTCTTCAGCCCGTGCGGGTTTGGCGGGTTGCCGGCGCCGTCGTTCCAGCCCTTGTTGAACGGCAGGAACCAGGACGCCTTGCCCTTGAGGTGCGTGCACATCCGCACCTCGTGATCATCCACGGCGAAGTGGACAACGCAGCGGCCGAACAGGAACAGCAGCTCTTTGGGGTCACGATCCCGCTTGTACTGCTCAATCGCGTCCTCGACCGTCTGCTTGGTCAGGCTGTTCTTCAACTCGAGAGTGGCCACGGGCAGGCCGTTGATGAAGACGGCTACATCGAGCGACAGCTTGGTTGCGTCCTTGGAGTAATGCAGCTGGCGGGTGACGCTGAAGATGTTGGCGGCGAACAGCGCCTCGGCCTTCGCGTTGCCCGGCGTTGGTGTACCGAAGAACAGCTCCACGGAGCCGGGGCCGTGCTTCACGCCATTGCGCAACACGTCGATGACGCCGCGCTTGGCAATCTCGCCCTGAAGCCGGTGCAGGAACTGGAGCCGCTTTGGCCCGTCCGCTCCGATGCCGAGCGCCTCGACAGCCTCTGGCTGCGTGGCGTTCAGGAAATCGAACAGCTTCGCCACATCAACGGCGTGGTCCCGATCGAAATCCTTCGAGTGCCCGGTGACGTAACTCGCCTCGTCAATGAGCGAGCGGACGATGAGGGCTTCGAGGCCTTTCTCGCTGGTATCCGTCGTCATCAACCCGCCTGCAATGCACCGGCATCGATCCAGCCCTTCTTCTGAAGGACATCCGCCGCCAATGTGACCTGCCTCGGCGAGAACTGTTTCTTGCGATCGTTCCACCCGTAAACCTTGGAGATCGCCTCATTGATCGAGTTCGGCGACTCGTGCGTGATCACCCAGTGCACCGTTGACAGAAGCTCGAGTCCGAATGGCGTCTCGAAGCCTTCCACGAGGTTGGCCACCTTGTCGAAGCGGCTGCGCGTGTCGGGATGCTCTCCGAGAAATTCGTCGGCGTCCTTCACCGCCCCCGGCACAAGCTCGAGCTGCTTGTTGGGCGCATCGCCTCCGTCGCGGTATCCGGAGACGAAGTACCCTTCGATTTCGCGCAGGACGTGGGTCAGATTCTCCGAATACGGGCCGTATGGGCCCTTCACCACCCGAAGCCGTTCCATCGAGGGCTCGCCGCTGACTTTCATGAAGTACATGAGCTTGTGCACCTCAAGCAGCGTCACGAACGGATCCAGCAGCCCGCTAAGATAACGGTCCATCAGACCAACCAACGCAGCGCGGCCGGGGGTCATGTTCGGCGCCGTCTGCCGCTTTGCCATCTGGGCGGGTTCCGGTGCGCCATTCGGCTGGAAAATGATGATACGAAGGTCCTTGAAGCCGCGCAGCGACTCTTCGATCCTTGGCCGGACCTCATTCCAATCGAGGCCACCCAGCCCACTGCCAAGCGGGGGAATGGCGATTGATCGGATCTTCTTCTCCCGGATCACGCGCTGCAGATCCCTCAGCCCCGCGTCGATGTCCTCCATCCGGCTCTTGCCGCGCCAGTGACGCTTGGTCGGGAAATTGATGATGTATCGTGGGCTGGTCAGCTGGCCGGTTTCGAAGACGAACATATGGCCGGGTCGGACTTCCTCGCGCTTGCAGGCTTGCTCGTATGCGCGGAAATTCTCCGGAAACGCGTTCTTGAACTGAAGCGCGATTCCCCGGCCCATCACGCCGACGCAATTCACAGTATTCACCAGGGCGTCGGCATCCGCGGCCAAAATATCGCCCGTCTTGTATTCTAACATCGCTGCCTCCCTCCCCATCAATAGTACCAATCTGGCTTGATTTCGACATGCGGCTTATGGCCCGCCGCCTGCAACGCCGCCCTGACTTGCCCGTAGACCTGTTGCGACCTTACTCCGACCCGGGTCACAAGTTGCCATGGAAATGCCTGTTCCATGAGAAATTCCGCCTGCTTGCCTTCCTTGATCGAGCGCGAGATGCCGTTGCCTGCCCAGCGGTTCGTCTGGACCGCGTCCCAGTTGATGGCATCAAGCTGCGCGAGGTCGGCCCGGTCTTCGAAGTAATAGGCCCCGGCGTTCGACAGGGTGAAGGCCCAGCGGGATCGGCTTTGATCCGCCCAGGCGACGCTGTCGCGCAGGTCGGCCTCCAGATGGATGATCGGGCCCTGGCCGCCGCGATAGGCAAGCTCGGCATGGTTTGCGCAATGGATCAGGTAGAGCATGATCGAGCGCGGGCAGAAGTAGAAGGGCACGCAGCCGCCGACGCGGAGGCCGGGGTGACTGGAAAGCTCGAGCTCGTTCAGCCGCCGTTCCTTGATGCTGTTCATCCCGATGGTGGTGCCCATGGCCGGGTTGGCCGCCGCACGCCGGACGATCTCGGCGTCGCACAGCAGACCACCCTCGGCAATGATCGAGGGCAGCCGATCGACATGCACGATGTGGTAGATTTTCGGGGCGGCGGGAGGGGGCATGGTCAGTCCTCGGCCTCCGCCAGGTCTTCCGCGCCCTCGGCGTCCAGGTCCTCGTCCGGCGCGTCATCCTCGTCGAGGCCCGGCTCGTCGTCGGGCGCGGTGATCTCGATTTGGCGCAGGTCCAGCTTGCCGGCGACGACATCGGAAATCAGGCGCTCGCGGTATTCCCGGATCAGCGTGGTCTCGCTCTGAGCCTTCTCGATTGCCTCGTCGAAGGCGGCGGTCTCAGCTGCAATGTGATCGAGGATGGCCTTCTGTTCGGCCCGATCGGGGGAAAACGCCACATGAAGTGTGCCCAGACGTCCCTCTGAAATAGCCGGATAGGCGACGCCGATCGACGCACGAATGACACGCTCAACGAAGGTGCTGCTCTGAAGGACGTAGCCGAGCAAACGGGGCTCCACCTGTTCAACAGGCCGCAGCACGGCAAAGCCTGTGGAAGCGATGAGGTCTGGCCACTCGTCTTCGATAAAATAGACCGCCTTCAGGTACGTCCGCACTGTCGAAAGGATCGTGTCGCCCTTCTGCACGATCTGCCGCGCTCGAGAGGGGGCATCTTCGAATTTCATGCGTTCTGGCTTGGCGGTCAGAAACCCAGTCCCGACACAACTGATGTCGAGATAATCGAACTCGTACTCGGGCGAAGTCTTGTCCCCGAGCGCTTTGGCGCGTTCCCGCAGCCAGTGCTTGAGCGGCTTCACATCCCAGTGCGCAGGAACCTCGGACATCCAGTCGATGCCGGTGGGCTTCATCGGAGCATCTGGGTTCAGACCGCGCGTGACAGCGCGGTTGATGATCGCCTGCTTCTGCTCGTTCAACAACCCAATAAGCCGCCGCTTGTTGCGGATCAGGCGGGCTGTCAGACGCCCGTGGGCATCGAGGAAATCCGCGATCCTGATCTGCTCCTCGGTCGGAGGAAAGGCGGACGGCATCTGCTTGAACTCGTCCCAATAGAGCCGGTTGCGGTCCGAGACGATGCCCCGCGAGAACTTGTTTACCTCGCGCATGTAGGCGGGCGTGCGGAAGAGATAGGTATAATAGCGCGGATCAACCTCGGGGAACGGCCGCGCGACAACATAGGCCGGGCTGATCAGGCCATCCTCGGGCGCGACGCCCACCGCGCCCTGCCACATGCGCATCATGTTGTATGCGATGTCACCCTTCGCCGCGCGCTTGTATTTGCTGCGGTCCGTCATCTGCTGTTTCCGGGAGCCATTCTCCATGTCGCGAACCCGGACGCCCGTCCGCAGCGAAACCTCCAGAATCGGCAGATCCTCGAAACCCGTCTCGACACGCTCGGCGAACAGCCGGCCATTGCGCCGCACATCCCAATGGGCAGGGATCGTGCCGAGCCAAGGCAATCCGCTGTTGCGATAGGACGCATAAGGGCCAAGCGCCTCTCGCGCTTCCTGCTGCGGCGTGGGCTGCGCGTGCGCCGTCATGCGCCCTGTCCTCCGACCAGCACATCCTCCAGCAGGCCCTCGGTCTCTTCCTCCAGCGCGCGGATATCCGACTCGATCTGGTCGAGCGAGCGCAGCGGCTGCGGCTTATAGAAGTGCCGCGTGAAACTGATCTCGTAGCCGATCACGGTCTTCGACGCGTCGATCCAGGCGTCGGGCGCATGGGGCAGCACCTCGCGCCGGACGAAGGTCTCGATGCCGCCATCCTCAAGGAACGGCACCTGTTCGGTGTCCCGCAGCTCGGTGTCCGGCTCGTATTCCACCACCACCGGCTTGCCGCCGATGCTGGTAGGGTAGCTGCCGTGAAGCCCGTCCTGGTCGGTGTCAGCGCCGGCTTTCGGCTTCGAGACCTTGCGGATGACCGGCGCTGCCTCGGCCGCCTTCACTCCCAGCGCCGACATCAGCAGTTTCTGCCGCTTCGCGGTCATCCGGATGCCAAGCCCGGCGACCGCCTTCTCGACCTGTTCGGCGAAGCGGTTGAAGTCGAGATACGGGCCAGCCCCCGCATGCTCGGCCACGGCCTCGACCGCGCGCAACAGATCACCCTCGCCCGCATCGGCACAGGCCTTGCGGAACCGGCGCATCGCCGCATCCGTCAATTCGACCTTCAGGCGCAACGGGCGCTCGATGGTGACCTTCCAGTAGCCGAAGGCCGCGTTGGGGAAGATCTTCGAGGTCTCGTCCTCGCGGCCCTGCACGAACGCATCGCAGATCCGGGACAGGTCGTCGGGCCCGAGTTCGCAGTTCTTCTTGCCAAGATTCTTGCGCAGCGGCCTGAACCAGGAGGTGGCGTCGATCAGCTGCACCTTGCCGCGGCGGTGCTCTGCCTTCCGGTTGCTCAGCACCCAGATGTAGGTGGCGATGCCGGTGTTGTAGAAGATGTTCAGCGGCAGGGCGATGATGGCTTCGAGCCAGTCATTCTCGATGATCCAGCGCCGGACATTGCTTTCGCCCGACCCCGCGTCGCCGGTGAAAAGCGACGATCCGTTGTGGACCTCGGCGATGCGGCTGCCGAGGGGCGACGCCGTCTTCATCTTGCTGAGCATGTTGGCCAGGAACACCATCTGACCGTCGCTCGAGCGGGTGATCAGGCTGAATTCTGGGTCGCCGCCATGTTCGATCAGGAAGCGGGAATCGCGGATGTCCTTCTTGCCGCCCATGCGTTCGAGGTCGGTCTTCCACGACTTGCCGTAGGGCGGGTTCGACAGCATGAAGTCGAACTCGTGGGACGGGAATGCATCCGACGAGAGCGTGGAGCCGAATTTCATGTTCTCGGCTTCGAGCCCTTCACCCTTCAGGATCAGGTCGGCCTTGCTGATCGCGAAGGTCTCGGGGTTGACCTCCTGGCCATACAGATGGACCGAGACCTCCTTGCCGTGTTCCGTTGCGAGCCTGGTGACTGTTTCCTCCGCCACGGTCAGCATGCCGCCCGTGCCGCACGCCCCGTCATAGACGAGGTAGGTGCCCGATTGGATGTCGTCGGCGATCGGCATGAAGATGAGATAGGACATGAGCTCCACCACGTCGCGCGGGGTGAAGTGCTCGCCGGCTTCCTCGTTGTTCTCTTCGTTGAAGCGCCGGATCAACTCCTCGAAGATCGTGCCCATGGAGTGGTTGTCGAGGCCCGGCAGGCGAACGGCGCCATCGGCATGCAGCACGGGCTTCGGGCTGAGATTGACGGATGGATCGAGGAATTTCTCGAGCAGGAAGCCGAGCGCGTCAGCTTCGATCAGGGTCGGGATCTGATTGCGGAACTTGAACTTTTCCAGCACCTCCTGGACATTCGGGGAGAAGCCGTCGAGGTATGCCTCGAAGTCCGCCTTCAGCTGTTGCCGGCGCGCGCGGGATGTGAGGTCGCGCAGGCGGAACTGCGAGGTGTTGTAGAACGCTTCCCCGGAGGCCCGGCACAACGCGGCGTGCTGATTGGCAACGCCGGCCTTGTCGAGCTGCGCCTTCATTGCGAGCACGGCGTCCTTGGTCGGCTCTAGGACGGCGTCGAGACGCCGGATAACCGTCATTGGCAGAATGACGTCACGATACTTTCCCCGGACATAAACATCGCGCAGGATATCGTCGGCGATGTTCCAGATAAAATTACTGATGTTCAGTTCGCTCAATGCCCACCCTCGGAGTTATTTTGTGCAGCCTGCTTCTGTTGATCGATCCATGTATCCAGATCGCCTCTCTTGAAGCGCCAAGAACCTGCCACCTTGAAACCGGGCAATTCGCCCCGCTTGGCCAGGCGGTAGACGGTCTTTTCGTCGACGTTCAGGTAACCAGCGACATCGCGAACAGTCATCGCGGGTTCGGGCTGCATAACCATCCCTGTCCTCTTGAAGATTTCGGCAACTCTAGCAAGGGAAGCTGGGGTAAGCCAGTCCATCAGTGCCCGTTCCAGTCATTCCCTGTCATCAGGGGTGATTTGCGCTTCCCACTCCAGCGGAAACGGCTCCATCAGCCGGGCAAGCGTGACATCCGACCCCTGCCGCCCGTCGAGAATCGCCTCCACTATGGCCGGTGCGAGGAGCGTCAGTCGCAGAAGCCGGGTCACGTAGGACACCGCGATGCCGTCGCTATCGGCCAATTCGGCGATGGTGGCAGCCTCACCCGATTCGAGCATGCGCTTCCATCGGAACGCGCGGGCGAGCGCCTTGACCAGCGTGTTGTCGTTCTTGCGCCGTTGTTGAGCTCCAGCGGGCAGTTGCATCTCCTTACGCCCGCCGCGCTTCACGAGGCGGAACGGGACGTGGATGGTGACAGTGTCGGGGATCGGCGTGGCGCGGGTCATGCGGCTGCTCCAATGTCGGTGGTGATCTCGCGCACCAACCCGGCCAGTCCGTTCATGCGCAGCCGGACGTTCAGGCCGTCAGTGCCGATGTCCACCCGCTCGACCAGCAGCATCACGATGCGTGCCTGCTCGGCGGGGAAGAGTTCATCCCACAGCGGGTCCAGCCGGGTCAGCGCCGCACGGGCATCGGCCTCGGTGACGTCGCCGTCCTGCACCCGGGCCGCCTTCCATGTGCCCGCGACGATCTCGGGCTGGCGAAACACGGCGCGAAGCTGGTCGATGACCGCGGCCTCAATCTCACCTGCGGGCACGCGACCGACCGGACAGGCCCCCGCGCCATGCTTCAGCACGGTCTGGCTGACGTAATAGCGGTAGAGCCGCCCGCCCTTGCGGGTGTGCGTTGGCGAGAAGGCGGCACCATCTGGCCCGAACAGCAGCCCCTTCAGCAACGCGGGCGTGTCGGCGCGGGTGCGTGCCGCACGTTTGCGCGGGCTCTGCTGTAGGATGGCGTGGACCTTGTCCCACAGGTCACGGTCGATGATCGCGTCGTGCTCGCCGGGATAGCTGTCGCCCTTGTGGACGGCCTCGCCGATGTAGGCGCGGTTCGACAGCATCCGGTAGAGGTACTTCTTGTCGATCCGATTGCCGCGCTGCGTCCGGAGGCCGCGCTTCCCGACCTCCCGCGCCAGTTCCGTGCAGGATCCGATCTCGACGAACCGGGCGAAGATCCAGCGCACATGAGCGGCGGCTTCTTCGTCGACCACCAGCTTCCGGTTCTCGACGCGGTAGCCGAAGGGCGGCACCCCGCCCATCCACATGCCCTTCTTGCGGCTGGCGGCGACCTTGTCGCGGATGCGCTCCGCCGTCACCTCGCGCTCGAACTGGGCGAAGGACAGCAGGATGTTCAGCGTCAGCCGCCCCATCGACGTGGTGGTGTTGAACGACTGCGTCACCGAGACGAAGGTGACCCCGTTGCGGTCGAACACCTCGACCAGCTTGGCGAAATCCGCCAGCGAGCGGCTGAGGCGGTCGATCTTGTACACCACGACCACGTCGACCAGCCCGTCCTCGATGTCGTCCATCAGCCGCTGCAGCCCGGGGCGTTCCAGCGTCCCGCCCGAGATGCCCCCGTCGTCATACTGATCGCGGACCAGCACCCAGCCCTCGGACTTCTGGCTGGCGATGTAGGATTCGCAGGCCTCGCGCTGCGCATGCAAGCTGTTGAACTCCTGCTCCAGCCCTTCCTCGGAGGATTTACGGGTGTACACGGCGCAGCGCAGCTTACGAACGGGTTTCGATTTTTCGGGCGGCTTCGTCATTTCCGCCCCCTGTGGTTCTTGAGCCCGAAGAACACCCAGCCGTTCCAGCGCGTACCGGTGATGGCGCGGGCAATGGCGGAGAGTGACTTGTAGGGCCGCCCCTGCCACTCGAAGCCGTGGGCGGTGACGGTGACGATATGCTCCAAGCCCTGCCACTCGCGCAGGAGCCTCGTGCCGGTGATCGGGCGGTCACGGTCGGCGCGGATGCTGCGCTTGGACCGGTCACCGCCGTCCAGTTCCTCGCCGAGCCGTTCCAGCCGCCGGATGGTCTCGGGCTTCAACCCGCCGTAGGCGAGTTCCTGAATGCGGTAGGCCAGTCGGCTTTCAAGGTAGCGACGGTTGAACGGCGGCGGCTCGCTGTCGAAGAGGTCGCGCCACTGCCGCTTCAGCTCCGGCGTCGGCGTGGCCTTGAGCGCGGCCAGGCGTGCGGGGATGGGATCGGGCTTGTTCATGCATTTCTCCGGTGAGTTGGAGTTGCATGACGGCATCCGTCGGGCGGATAGTGTAGGTAACGTTCTCCAGTTTCGTCAAATACTTCGCCCCTTTCCCTCTCGCGCATCCGCAACCGGACCAGCCCGAGCGCCAGCAGGCCGCAAAGCTGGGTGCGGCGTTCGGCCGGTGTCATCACGTCGGGGGGCAGAGGATTGGGGCGTTTCATGTCGTGGGCAGCCGTGATCGGTGGTGTCGTTACCGATCAAAAGCCACCCGGCAGCGCGAGATGGGACATGCGAACAGGTGAGGAACATCACCTCTTGCCCATCGAAGTTTTGTTCACGATTATCGCAAGTTGAATCGGTCACGAGAAAATGTTCGTTGAGGTGGTTTCATGGCGCGCAAAGCAATCCCGACCAGCCCCCCTGTCCTGGCACTGATCGAGAATGCGCGCATGAACACCGCCTCAGCGGCTCTTCCTGTCCGGGAGCGAGGCGATATTACCCGTAGCCCCCAAGGTCGACATCGCAATGTCAAGCTTCGAGCTCGGCACCACGCTCGCGATCAGTAGCGCAAGTCAGCATTTCCGGAGAATTCCATGGTACGCGCCCCAGCCAAGACTTGCCCTAATCTTTCGCGGCTATTCGATGACGCCGAACCGAAGCTGCTGTCCGCATTTCTCGATAGCAAAGCCTTCGAGCGGTTGAACTGGATTGCCCCCTACAAGTTCGACCCGGACGTCCCCGATGGTCCGTCAGTTGCCCGCAACATGCTGCCGCAGGAGAAAAAGGACCGACTGGGTCCGCTCGACGCTGAAGCAGCCCGGATCGTCACAATCGCGAGCGACCGAGGCGAGTATGTCCTGGAAGGTCTGGCTACCACCACGCTCGAACCCGATCGCAGTAAGGAACTTCTCAACCAGCGAGACAAGTTGGCACGCAGCCTGTGGGCCTTCGTCAATGAACACGGGCTGTTCGAAGCGGCAGAGAACAGCCTGCACCTGCGTCTCTATCGACGCTATGACAAGCACTACCAGACCTTTATGGCCGAGCCTTCGGTCGACGGGGGACCGGACGCCGGCAGCGCATTGCTCGACGAGCTTCTGATTGATCTCAACAAGCGTCTCGATCGCGGCGACGGCTACAGCATCGACAAGTTCGACATCCCCGAGGACGGCGATGAACCGGCGGCGGAGATGTACCTGCTGTTCCATCCCGATCCCCCCACAAGCGTTCGGGAGATCGATGACGATGGCAATCGGTCG
>Ga0065721_10050836_pt1 | contig 17602 bp, 15 predicted proteins | sample Mesricmetagenome_FD_59108 | JGI IMG/M metagenome (GOLD analysis project Ga0065721, IMG submission 59108) | Mesophilic microbial community from rice straw/compost enrichment Sample: eDNA_1 v2 (version 2) | ecosystem: Engineered > Solid waste > Grass > Composting > Bioreactor | place: USA: Davis... | reverse complement strand
GAGCCTATGGAAAGCCTCGGCGAGCGGCTCGCCCTGCCGCCCTTCCTGGAGCCCCGGCGGGTCGAGATCGAGGCCGGATTGAAACCGCTCTGATGATCAAAGCCTCGGACGGGCGTTGAGCGCCTGCCCGAGGCTTCGAGCGTCCGGGATCGAGCATCTTTCCGCGCAAAACCGGTGCCCACTTTTGCGCTCGATGCTCTAGCGCCGCCAGTTGACCACGGCGACGCCGATGAGAGCCATGGCCCCGCCGACCGCGCCGAGCGCGGTCGGCACCTCTCCGAGCCAGAGGAAGCCCAGCAGGGTGGCGACCGGCGGCACGCAATACATGAAGTTCGAGGCGCGGCTCGCCGGCAGCCGCGACAGGGCGATGGCCCAGGTGCCGTAGGCGACGAGGCTCGGCACGAGTCCGAGATAGATCACGGCCCACAGGCCCTGTGGGGAGGCGGCCGAGAGCTCGGCGGAGGCCGGGACCAGCCAGGGGCTGAGAACGAGGGCGCCGAGCGCCATGTTCCAGGCCGAGACGGCGAGGGGCCGGTGGCGGGTGAAGAGCGGCTTCTGCACCACGGTGGTGACGGAGGTGCACAGGGCCGCCCCGAGGATCAGCAGCGCGCCCGTATCGATGCTGAGGCCTCCGCCTTCGCCAAGCGCAATCAGGCCGATCCCGAGGAACGACAGGGCCGTGCCGGCCCAGGCGCGGGCCCCGAAACGCTCGCCCAGCACCATCATGGCGAGCCCCGCCGTGATGATCGGGTTGGTGTTGATGATGAAGCTCGCAGCACCCGCCGAGACGGTTTTCTCGCCCATGTTGAGGAGCGCCGTATAGAGCGCCACGAACAGCACTCCGCCCGTGGCGAGCCGCAGGAAATCCGGCAGCGACGGCCAGCCCGGCCGGGTCAGGAGCAGGAAGACCGCGGCCGGAACCCCCGCAATGGCGAAGCGCAGGGCGCCGAGCTCCACGGGTCCGAAATCGTGCAGGCCCGCCCGGATGGCCGGGAAGGCCGAGGCCCAGGAGAGGATCGTCACGACGACGGCCGTGGCCGTCACCATGTCGAGGGATGTCCGTTCGGGCCGGCAGGCGGCGGCGGTGCTCATGGGGTCTGTCTCGCGGCAATTCGATGGGCGCGACCATCGGGGAGCGGCGGCTTGTTGACAAGCGAACAATTCGACGATGAGCTGTGCGCATGGATCACATCTCGCTTCCGCTCCCGCCCCTGGACGCCCTGCGCGCCTTCGAGGCTGCGGCGCGCCTGGGGAGCTTCTCGGCGGCGGCGGCCTCTCTCAACATCACCCACGGCGCCGTGAGCCGTCAGGTGGCCAAGCTCGAGCATTGGCTGGGGCAGAGGCTCTTCGACCGGCAGGCCCGCGGGGTCGTCCTGACGCCCCATGGGCAGCGCCTTCACCTGCGCACGAGCGAGGCCTTCGCGCTCATCGCCGACAGTTCCGACCGCTGGATCGAGCGCCGGGGCGCCGGGATCGTGCGCCTGACCTCGATTCCGTCCGTGAGCAGCCTCTGGCTGATGCCGCGCCTCCGGGCCTTCGAGGACGGCGACCCGGCCCTGCGGATCGAATTCGTCGTCGAACACCGCGCCATCGACCTGGAGGCGGAGGGCATCGATCTGGCGATCCGCTGCGGCCGCGGCACCCTGCCGGGCCGCCTGTCCGTGCGCCTGTTCGAGGAGCATTGCCACCCCGTCGCCTGCCGGGCCATCGCGGAGCGGCTCCCGCCGGGGCCGCCGGAGCGCCTGCTGGCCCATCCCCTGGTGCACGATTCCGACACCTCCGGCTGGCGGGCCTGGTTCGCCGCGCAGGGGATCGACTACCGCCCGCGGCCGCAGGACCGGCGTTTCGAGGATTACAACCTCGTCCTCGATGCCGCCGCCCACGGGCTCGGCCTGGCGCTCGCCCGGCCGCCCCTGGCCGGGGAAGCGCTGGCCTCGGGCCGGCTGGTCTCCGTCGATCCCAGGACCGTGCTCAACCCCGTCTCCTACTGGCTCGACCGTCCCCAGGGACGCCTGCGGCCCATGGCGGCGGAACTCGCGCGCCGGATCATGGGAGCCGCGGGCCTCGATGCGGCAGCCGCGGCGGCGTTCCTGAAGGCCTGAACGGCCCGGACGAAGGCCGGAAGAGTTTCCTGTCTCGGGAGCCTTCATCATTGAACCGCCGGGGCAAGTCTGCCACCATCGCGCCGCTTTCTGCCAAGCTGCGATCTGTGGGAGTGTCGGGATGTCGGTCATTCGAGGCTTGCGGGCTGCCTTGTCCGCGGCAGCCATCGTCGCGGCGAGCGCGGTCGCGGTGCCGTCCTGGGCACAGCCAGCGCCTGATGCGCAGATGCCCGACGCGCAGACCCTGCGGACGCGGATCGACGGGCTGATCCCCGCCTTCGAGGCCTATTTCCAGGAAGGGATGAAGAGCTTCCAGGTGCCGGGCGCCGCCATCGGCATCGTCCTGGACGACAGGCTGATCTACGCCAAGGGTTTCGGCGTCAAGGAGCAGGGCAAGCCTGACCCCGTCCGGCCCGAGACGATCTTCCAGATCGGCTCCACTACCAAGGCATTCTTGAGCGCGACGCTGGCGCAGGCCGTGGATGCGGGGCGTCTCGCCTGGAGCGACCGGGTTTCCGACCTGATGCCCGAATTCCAGCTCAGCGATCCCTGGATCGGGCGCGAGTTCCGCGTGCTCGACCTCTCGGCCCAGCGCAGCGGCCTCACGCCTTACGTGAACGACAGCCTCGCCATGCTGGGCTACGACAGGGCGAGCCTCATCCGGTCCTTGCGGACGGCGCCCGTCACCCTGTCGTTCCGGTCCGACTTCACCTACACCAACATCACCCATCTGGCGGCAGGCGAGATTTTGGCGCGCAAGGCGGGCCTGGGCTCCTGGTCGGATGTGGTCAAGGCCGGCATCCTCGATCCGCTGGGCATGGCGGCCACGACCGCGACCGCCGAGGCCATCACGCAGGCGCCCGACCATGCCATGGGCCACCGGGTCGACAAGGACGCCGTCGTCCCGGTGCCGTTCCACCCGGCCTTTCCCTATGCGGTCGGCGCGGCCGGCAACCTCAACTCCAACATCCCCGACATGGCGAAATGGCTTCGCCTGCAGCTCGGGCGCGGGCAGTTCGAGGAACACGTCATCGTCTCGGAGAAGAACCTCGATGAGACCTGGACGCCCCGCGTCGCGCTTACTGAGCGCCTCTCCTATGCGCTCGGCTGGATCGTGAGCGCGACGCCGAACGGGCGCGTCATCTGGCACAATGGCGGCACATTGGGCTTCGGCGCCCATGCGGGCTTCCTTCCTGATCGCGGGGTCGGCATCGTCATCCTCACCAATACCCAGAACAGGGGCTTTCCGGACGCGGCCGCGCAATGGCTCTACGACCGGATCCTGGGGAATCCGACCGTCGACAACGTAGCGCTCGCGCTCACGGCGGCCCGCGAGAAGGAGGCGGAGGAGCAAGCCAAGGCCTCGCAAGGGAAGGCCGATGCGGCACAGGATCTCGCATCGCTCGCCGGAACCTACGGGTCCCAGGTCCTGGGCGACGTCTCGGCGAGCATCGAGGGCAAGACGCTCAGGCTCAGGCTCGAGGAGACGGAGGCTGTCCTGGCCCTCACGCCCGTCGACCGGGATATGTTTGCTGCCCGCTTGATGCCGGAAGGCGCCTTCGCGCCCGTGGCCCGGATGGTGGGCGATGAAGTCCTGACGCGGATCCGCTTCGAGCGGGACGAGGGCGGACAGGTCCGTCGCATGCGCTGGCTCGAGCCGAGCCTCCCTCAGGTTCTGGAGCGGCAATGATAGCCGACGGGAGCACCGCCATGATCCGGAAACATCTTGCACTCCCGCTCGCCCTCGCGACGGCCCTTGCGTTGACGGGCGGCGCTGCCGCGCTCCCGCGCACCGCACCCATGCCCACCGAGGGGGTGGTCCGGCCGGCACAGTTGAGCGGCATCCTGGACCTGTTCGCGGATGACGACGATTACGTCCATGACCGTCATTACGACTGGGAGCAGTACCGCAACTCCACGAGCCGCAAGGAGCGGATCCGGGACTATTACCGGATGCAGAAAGAGGCCGAGAAGGATTACTGGCGGGCCCAGAAGCAGATGCAGAAGGACATGATCAAGCGCCAGCGCGGCTGGTGAGATCAGGCGCGAAGGATTCCCTCGACGATGTCCACGACGGCCGCGGCCTCCCGGAAGGTCGCAAGCCGGTTCGGTTGTCCGGCGATGAGCTTCCCGAATTCCGCGACCTGATAGGCGTCGGCGCGGGCAGGCGCGATCTCCTCGTCGCCGTATTGCAGCCGGTACCATTCGCTCAGCACGGCCTTACCCTTCGGACCCGAGATCTCGAACCGATTGAAATCGTCGATCTCGCCTTCCACGGCGCCATCGATGGTCATGCGGCAGGTCGCAAACCTAAGGGTTGCGCGGATACGGGTCTCGGTGCCGGCCGGCCCCCGTTCCACCTCCCGCGCCTCCAGCCGCCCCGGTCCGAAGAGCCGCAGAGCCAGGAAGACCGCATGGGAGACCACCTCGCGGGTGAAGCCGCCCTGTTCCGGGCCCGCGAGCCAGCCGGCGGCCCCGTGCTGCCACCCGCGCGGCCATGTCCTGAAGCGCAAGGTCAGATGGGCCGAGAGCTCGTCGCCAAGGGCTCCGCCCGTCACGATCTCCTGCAGCCGGAGGGTGGCAGGAGCGGTCGCGAACGGGAAATTGACGGCGGCCCGCACGCCTGCGCGCTCGACCGCATCGATGCAGGCCCGGGCCTCTTCGGGCGTCGCGGCCAGGGGCTTCTCGCAGAGAATCGTCTTACCTGCCCGGGCTGCCGCCGCAACCAGCGTCGCGTGGGTCGCCGGCGGGGATGCGATATAGAGGCCCTCGATGGCGGGGTCGCCGAGGAGCGCCTCGATGCTTTCGGCGCGGGGCACGGCGGCCTCGACCGGAGCAGGGTCGTAGCCGGCCACGATCCTGAAATCCGGGTTCGCCGCGAAGCTCTCGATCATCCTGCGGCCCATGATGCCGAGCCCCATCACGCCGATGCCGTATGCCATGCCGTCCTCCCCCTGGTCCGGGACCCTATAGAGGCTCCGGTCGCGCAGGGCGAGAGCCCGTTTACGGGCTCTTAACCCTCCCGCGAGATGCGCCGCGGCCGAAAGGGAGTGTCAAGAAAGCGCCCGTAGAGCTGTTTCCCGCCGGACACACGGAGGCAGGGAAACGCCCGGGCGGGTCCTTTGCGGTCGGATGCCGGTCGATTCCGCGCCTGCCCCATGGTAAGGCTTCGCCGCCCGACATCGCTCGACCGCCCTCGGCTCCAGGTCGGAGCGGTGTCCCCCGCAATTTCAGGAAGCCTCATGCGCCTGTCGACTTCTCTTGCTCTCGTGTCCCTCCTGGCCGCCGGCTCCCTGGCGGCTCCGGCGCAGGCGGCGGATCTGTTCTCTCCGGTGCCGTTCGTGCCCGAGGGCTGGATCGTGACGCTGAAAGGCAACCTCAAGGTCGGTCCGTCCTATCCGGGCGCGGACGATTTCAGCGTCATCGGCTTTCCGTCCCTGAGCTTCCGCCGCGCCGGAACGCCCGAGCGCTTCAGCGCGCCGGATGACGGGCTGAGCTTCTCGCTCCTGGAGGAATCGGCCGTGCGGGTCGGCGTCGTCGGACGCTTCCAGGGCGGGCGCTATCTCAAGGACGACCGGCGCCTGTTCGGCCTCGACAAGATCGACTGGGCGGTCGAGCCCGGCGTCTTCGTGGAATACTGGCCGCTCTCGTTCCTGCGCGCCCGCGCCGAGATCCGGCACGGCATCAACGGCCATCACGGCTTCGTGGCCGATCTCGGCCTCGATCTAGTGCAGAGCTACGGGGCCCTGACCTTCTCGGTCGGTCCGCGCCTTGCCCTGGGCGATTCCAGCTTCGCCCGGACCTATTTCGGCGTCACGCCTCTGGAGGCGGCCCTCAACGGGCAGGTGACGCCCTACAGGCCTTCCGGCGGCCTCACGTCGGTCGGCGCGACCGCGGGCGTGAGCTACACCTGGTCCGAGCAATGGTCGACCACCGCCTATGTCACCTACAAGCGTCTCGTGGGCGATGCGGCCGACAGCCCGATCGTGAAGCGCTTCGGCTCCGAGAACCAGTTCGGCTTCGGCCTGACGGCGTCCTATTCGTTCGGCACGGGCCGCTGATCGCGCCCGATGTCCTTTAAGCCGGGTGGGAAGCCACCCGGCACCATGGCGGGCTTTCAGCGGGAATAGATCGCCGAATTGCCGCTGTGCTCCTTCACCTCGACGCTCTCCAGCCATACCCGGCCGCCGGTCTCCCGCTGGGCGAAATCCGCCACGTGGTCGAAGACGTGCCTGGCCGTGGCCTCGCAGCCGACCGAGGGCAGGATCCGCAGGTCGATGAGGCCGTCCCGGTGCATCTCCTCGAAGCGGGCGAGCTCGGGATCGTCCTCGGCCACCAGCATGGTGTGGTCGAACATGTGCTTGAGCCAGGCCTTCACGGGCTTCAGCCCGCCGAAATCGAGGCACCAGTTGCGCTCATCGAGTTCGTGCGTCGCGAACACGAACCGGAAGGCCAGGGCATAGCCGTGGATCAGCCGGCAATGGGAATGGGTGGCCCGCCATTGCCGAAAACAGCAGGACAGGCCCTCGTTGTGGTCGTAGGTCTTCGTGGAGCGGTAGATCTCCCGGGCCGCAGGATGGCTGCCGGGGCTGAGGCTGGTCAACGGGACGGATAGGGTCATGGGGCCGATCTCCGAGGTCTGACGTCCGGCAGTGGCATCGATCCCAAAAGTGGATTTGCCCTTTTGGGATCGACGCGAGCTTTAGTCCGCCTGTTCCCGATCGAGAATGGCGCATTCGTCGATGAATTCGCGCTTAAAGTCCGCATTCGCCGACAGGTCCCCCCAGTAATAGGTGTTGACCATGCGGCTGCGCCGGCTCGCCCGGACGCCCCGCTGCGTCTTGCACATGTGGACCGCGCTGATGCGGACCGCGAGACCGCGCGGCTTCGTCATGTCCACGATATACTGGCCGATCTGCTTGACCATCTCCTCCTGGATCTGAAGCCTGGAGGCGAAATACTCGACGATCCGGTCGTATTTCGACAGGCCGATGATCTTCCCGTCGGCCGCCGGCAGGATGCCGATATAGGCCTGCCCATAGATGGGCATGAGATGGTGCGCGCACATGGAGCGCACCTCGATGGGACCCGTGACGATCAGCTGGTCGTAGGCCTGCACGTTGTCGAATTCGGTGATGCGCGGCGGGGCCGTATAGCGGCCCTCCAGGATCTCCTCGACGAACATCCGGGCCACCCGCATGGGGGTCTCGCGGGTGTTGTGGTCGTTCCGGTGGTCGATCCGGAGGATGTCGAACAGCTCCTCCACCTTCCGGGCCGCCGCGGCGATCATGGCGGCCCGCCCGGCCTCGTCGAGGGGCTCGCCCAGAGCCTCGTTGGACAGGCGTGGCGGGGGCATCTCGCGCGGGTGAAAATTCATGGTTCGCCTATAGTTGTATCGATCTTCAAGTCGCCGCCCAATCTCCCAACGTAGCATGCAATATTACGCAGCTGATATTAAGGCGTCCGGTGCTAGCTATAACCGGCTTTTGTTGCTATCAAAATTGTTATCGAAGCTTTATTTCAGTTTTACGCCAAATTACAGGGTTGCGTATCCGGTCGTCGACTGGAAACGGGGGGTAAGATGTCGATCGCCAAGATGAAACAAAGTATCTTTTCGGCGCTCTTCGGTTTCCTGGCCATGGTCGCGGTGGCCGGTCCGGCGGCCGCGGACCCGCTGCCCGCCCCGACCGAGAAGCCGATCCTGACCATCTCGGGCAAGATCGGCACCACCAACAAGAACGGCGAGGCCCAGTTCGACCGGCCGATGCTCGAGGCGCTCGGCCTCGTCACGGTGGAGACGAGCACGCCCTGGTACAATGGCCCGGTCAAGTTCGAGGGCGTTTCCCTCGACAAGCTGATGAAGCTGGTAGGTGCCTCCGGCGAGCGCGCCGTCGTGGTCGCGCTCAACGATTACAGCAGCGAGATCCCGATCGCCGATTTCGCCAAGTACAACGTCATCCTGGCGCTCAAGCGGAACGGCGAGTACATGCCCGTGAAGGACAAGGGCCCGCTCTTCGTGATCTATCCCTTCGACAGCATGCCGGAGCTGAAGAGCCAGACCTATTATGGACGGGCCGTCTGGCAGGTGGCAAAGATCGTCATCAAATAACCGCGGAGGCGAGCGCTCCCGATGAGTTTTGAAGGACCGTCCGTGTCCCTGCGAATCATCAAGACGGTGCTCGCCATCGTGATCGCCTGCTTTCTCCTGTCGGCGGCCTATATCTCGAGCCTGGTCGTCGAGCGGCAGGAGGCCCTGAAGCAGGTCTCCCGCTACAACACCTCGTGGCTCGCGAGTCAGGCGGTCTCGGAATTCACCCGGCTGGAGCAGCGGCTGAGCGCCTATGCGGCGCCGGGCGGCGGCGTCGATGCGGGCGAGGTAGAGCTGCGTTTCGACATCCTGGTCAACCGGGCCAAGCTCCTGGACAACGGCGAGTTCCAGGATTTCGTGAGCCGGGATCCGGAGCGCCTGGCGACGGTCGAGCTCCTGAACGGGGCGCTTGCGGCAATCCAGCCCCTGATCCAGAAGCTCGACGAGCCGGGCAACGCCCTGAAGGCGCTTACGATCCTCCAGCCGCTCGAGACCAAGGTGACGGCGCTGGCCTCCGCGGCGAACCATTACGGCGCGCAGCGGGTCACGGAGGATCAGCACGAGCTGATCCGCCTGCACTGGCTGTTCTCCAGCCTGGCGGGCGGCCTCATCGTGTGCGGCTTCATCCTGCTCGGCCTCCTCGGCTGGCACAATCGCCTGCTCACCCGGGCCCATCACGATCTGCGCTTCCTGGCCGAGAACCTGCAGCGGACCTCCGAGGAACTGAAGAAGGCGAACAAGGCCCTCGGCAACGCCTATGCGGAGCTTCAGCACCAGAACGGGGTGCTGCAGATCCAGGAGATCGAGCTGAGGACGCAGAACGAGCGTTTCAACGCGGCCCTCAACAACATGTCCCATGGCCTGTGCATGGTGGACGGCTCCGGCCACATCATCGTGTTCAACGCTCGCTTCGCGGACCTCTTCGACCTAGAGAGCGCGGTCCGCCCCGGGACGACTCTGAACGAGCTGATCGCCCATGCGGATGCCCGCGGGCGCGAGGGGGCTGCGGCCCTGCGGCAGATCTGCGTCGAGCAGCAGGAGCTGATCCGGAACCGGCGCAACGCCACCTTCGTCCAGGGGCAGCCGGGCGGACGCACCATCGCGGTCTCGCACCAGCCCATGAGCGACGGCGGCTGGGTCGCTACTTACGAGGACATTACGGAGCGGCGCCAGGCGGAGACGCAGATCGCCTACATGGCGCATCACGACGCCCTGACGGGCCTCGCCAACCGGGTGCTGTTCCGGGAGCAGATGCTGCGCGCTCTCGCCCAGGCCCAGCGCCAGGGCGCACACACCGCGGTGCTCTGCCTCGACCTCGACCGGTTCAAGGACGTCAACGATTCCCTCGGGCACGAGACTGGGGACGAGCTCCTGAAGGTGGTCGCCCAGCGTCTGCGGCACTGCGTGCGCGAGGAGGACGTCGTCGCCCGCCTCGGCGGCGACGAGTTCGCGGTGCTTCAGATCTCCGTTCACGGGCCGCACGACTGCGCCGTGCTCGCCATGCGCATCGTCGAGTCCCTCGGCGCGCCTTACGAGATCGCCGGCCAGGAGATCGTCATCGGCACCAGCATCGGCATCGCCCTGACGACGGAAGGCAGCCTGACGCCGGACCAGCTTCTCAAGCATGCGGATCTCGCCCTCTATCGGGCCAAGGCCGTTGGACGCGGCACGTTCCGGTTCTTCGAGCCCGAGATGGACGCGCAGCTCCAGGCGCGGCGGGTTCTCGAGGTCGACCTGCGCAAGGCGCTCGCCAATGGGGAGTTCGAGCTCTTCTACCAGCCGCAGGTGGACATCCGGAAAACGACGATCACGGGCTACGAGGCGCTGCTGCGCTGGCGCCATCCGGAACGCGGCATCGTCTCGCCGGCGGAGTTCATCCCGATCGCCGAGGATATCGGCCTGATCTCGCCCCTGGGCGAATGGGTCGTCCACGAGGCCTGCCGCGAGGCCGCCCGGTGGCCCGCCCACATGAAGGTCGCGGTCAACCTGTCGCCCGTGCAGTTCCGAAACCGCAACCTGGTGCAATGCGTCAGGCAGGCCCTCGAGAATTCGGGCCTCAGCCCCAGCCGCCTGGAACTCGAGATCACCGAGTCGGTGCTGCTGCAGGACAACGACACGACCCTCGCGACCCTTCACCAGCTGCGCAAGCTCGGCCTGCGCATCGCCATGGACGATTTCGGCACCGGCTACTCGTCCCTGAGCTACCTTCGCAGCTTCCCGTTCGACAAGATCAAGATCGACCAGTCCTTCGTTCAGGGCCTGTCCTCCCGCGCCGACTGCCTGGCCATCGTGCAATCCATCGCGGGCCTCGGCACCAGCCTCGGCATGAGCACGGTGGCGGAAGGCGTCGAGACGGAGGACCAGCTCGTGCAGCTGCGGGCGGCGGGCTGCACGGAGGCTCAGGGCTATTATTTCGGTCGGCCCAAGCCCGCCCGCGATCTCACGCACGCGCTCGAGGGCTTCGGCCCGACCAAGGCCGCAGGCTGAGACCCCGGCCGCCGCAGAGCCTCGCGCCCGGATCGGGCATTCCTGCCTGCATAAACCTGCCCCTACGGAACTTCCGTTCTTATCCGCTCCAGGCCGGGCGCCGGGGACGTTCTGCTGGTCGATGCGGCTGCCAAGTGTTTCACCAAAGGTATTAGTGAAACACTTGTTGCAAGGTCGCCGGTTCCGGCTAGACTGGCCCGATGTCAGATGCACCGATTGCCGAAAGGCTGCTCGCCATCTTCGATGATCTGCCGGCCCAGCACCGGGTCGCGGCCCGCTGGCTCCTCGACCATCCGGACGACGTCGCGCTCCTGTCCATGCGCGAGCAGGCCAAGCGCGTCGGCGTGCCGCCCGCGACCATGACGCGGCTGGCCCAGCGGCTGGGCTATGAAGGCTTCGACGAGCTGAAGGAGGTCTATGTCGCGTCCCTGCGCGGGCGCTCGGACCATTTCGCCGGCCGGACCGAGAAGCTGCTGCAGCGCCGTGCGCTCGACGGGGACGCTGCCTTCACGTCGGACCTGCTGGCCGGACTGGCCGGGCACCTGAAGCTCCTGTCCAGCCTCGATACTCTGACGGCGGTCGCGAAGGCCGCTGACATCGTCGTCGAGCGGGACCGGCTCTTCTGCATCGGTGCGCGGTCGAGCTTCTCCAGCGCCCATCTCGGGGCCTATCTCCTCTCGCTCATCGGCGAGCGGACGATCCTCGTCGACGGAGCCGGCGCGATCGGGCTCGACACTCTGCGCGACATCGGCCCCGGCGACGCGCTGCTTGCGCTCACCATCGCGCCGTATACGCGCGTCACCGTCGAGGCGGTCACATTCGCCCGGGAGCGCGGGGCGAGCATTATCGCGATCACCGACAGCACGGTCTCACCCATCGCCCGCCAGGCCACGGCGACGATCATCGTTCCGACGAGCACCCCTTCGTTCCTGCAGACGGTCGTGCCGGCACTGATCGTCGTCGAGTGCATCGCCGCCCTCGTTGCGGCCCGGCGCGGCAAGAAGGCCGTCTCGGCCATCGCGGCGGCCGAGGCTCACCTGGAGCGCTTCGGCTCCTACTACACGGACAAGAGCAGCAAAGGACAGACATCGTGACGAAAGACCGGCCCGACGGCGCAAGGACACGCATTCTGCACCGGCAGATCGCCGGGAGCGACCGGCTCCCCATCGCGGTCGGAGGGCGCGGCATCGAGATCGTCGACAGCACGGGCAAGACCTATATCGACGCCTCCGGCGGGGCGGCGGTGTCCTGTCTCGGGCACGGGCATCCGCGCATCAACGAGGCCCTCAAGGCCCAGATCGATCGTCTGGCCTATGCGCATACGTCGTTCTTCACGACCGAGGTCGCCGAGGAGCTTGCCGATCATCTGGTCGCTCATGCGCCGGCTGGTCTCGACCATGTCTATTACGTGTCGGGCGGATCGGAGGCTATGGAGGCCGCGCTCAAGATGGCGCGGCAATACTTCATCGAGAAGGGCGAGCCCGGCCGCGTCAACTTCATCGGCCGGCGGCAGAGCTACCACGGCAACACGCTCGGGGTCCTGGCGGTCGGCGGCAATCTCTGGCGCAGGCAGCAATTCGCGCCGCTCCTCTTCGACAGCCATCACGTCTCTCCACCCTATGCCTATCGCGACCGGCACGCCGACGAAACCGAGGAAGATTACGGCGAGCGGCTCGTCGCGGAATTCGACGCGAAACTGACGGCGCTCGGGCCCGAAACGGTGATCGCCTTCGTGGCCGAGACGGTCGGCGGCGCCACCCAAGGCTGCACCACCGCGCCGCCCGGCTATTTCAAACGCATCCGGGAGATCTGCGACCGCCACGGCATCCTGCTCATCCTCGACGAGGTGATGTGCGGAATGGGCCGCACCGGCACCTTGCATGCCTGCGAGCAGGAGGGGATCTCGCCCGACCTGATGGCGATCGCCAAGGGTCTCGGCGGCGGCTACCAGCCGATTGGGGCGGTTCTCCTGAGCGAGCGGATCTTCGCGGCGTTCCGGGACGGGAGCGGCTTCTTCCAGCACGGCCACACCTATCTTGCCCATCCGCTCGCCTGCGCGGCGGCCCTCGCGGTGCAGAAGACCATCCAGGAGGAGAACCTCCTCGCCAATGTCCGCCGGCAATCCGCCCATCTCGAACGCCGTCTCAAGGAGCGGTTCGGCAATCATCACCATGTGGGCGACATCCGCGGACGCGGCCTGTTCTGGGCCATCGAATACGTGACGGACCGGGGCACGAAGGCGCCCTTCGACCCGGCCCTCAAACTCAATGCCCGCGTCAAGCGCGAGGCCCTGGCGCGGGGACTGGCATGCTACGCCATGCCCGGAACGATCGACGGCAAGACCGGCGATCACAACATGCTGGCGCCGCCTTTCATCTGCACCGGCCAGGAGATCGACACCATCGTCGAGCGCCTGGGCGATGCCGTGGATGCGGCCATCCAGTCCATCGCCTAACCGGCGAAAACTGCATTCAACCAGAGGGGAAAAAACATGAATGCAAAACTTGCAGGCCTTCTTGCCCTGGGACTCTCTGTCGGGCTGTCCGTGCCCGCAGAGGCTCAGCAGAAATTCGCAACCATCGGCACCGGTGGCGTGACCGGCGTCTATTATGCGGTCGGTGGCTCCATCTGCCGGCTGCTCAACAAGGATCGCGCCAAGACTGGCATCCGCTGCTCGACGGAATCGACCGGCGGCTCAGTGTTCAACGTGAATGCCATCCGCTCGGGCGAGCAGGAATTCGGCATGACTCAGTCGGACGTGCAGTTCAATGCCGTCAACGGCCTTGCCCAGTTCAAGGATACGGGCGCCGACAAGGACCTGCGAGCGGTCTTCTCGGTCCATCCGGAACCGTTCACCGTGCTCGCGCGCAAGGAGGCGGGCGTCGAGAAGTTCGCGGACTTCAAGGGCAAGCGCTTCAATGTCGGCAATCCCGGCTCCGGGACGCTCGCCTCGATGGAGGAGCTTCTCAAGGAACTCGGCTGGACCAAGGCCGATTTCTCCCTGGCGGCGGAGCTGAAGGCGGACGAGCAGGGCACCGCGCTCTGCGACAACAAGATCGACGGATTCTTCTACGGCGTCGGCCACCCGTCCGCCGCGATCCAGGATCCGACGACCGCCTGCGGCGCGAAGCTCGTTTCCCTGGAGGGCCCGGCCGTCGACAAGCTGGTGAAGGAGAAGCCCTACTACGCCAAGGCGACCATCCCGGGCGGCATGTACGCCAACAACCCCAACCCCACCGTGACCTATGGCGTGGTGGCGACGCTCGTCTCCTCGGCGAAGGTCCCGGACGATACGGTCTATGCGCTTGTCAGATCGGTTTTCGAGAATTTCGACGAGTTCAAGAAGCTGCACCCCGCCTTCGCCAATCTCGACCCGAAGGCGATGGTGAAGAACGGCCTCTCGGCGCCGCTGCATCCGGGAGCCGTCAAGTACTACAAGGAAAAAGGCTGGATGTAAGGCCACGGCAAGGGGCGGACCGCGTGAGCGCGGCCCGCCTTTTCTTCTTCAAGGGGGAACTGCAATGACGCGCATGCAGGAAAGCGCCACGGCGACACGCGCCGAGCTGGAAGACATGGTGGCGGAGGCCGATACCGGGGGCCGCAAGCCGACAGGCACGACCCGGATCTTCATCTTCTGGACGGCCGTCGCATGGTCGCTGTTCCAGATCTGGTATGCGTCGCCCATCCCGTTCATCATCAGGGCCGGCGTCTTCAACGATTCCGAGGCCCGCGCCATCCACCTTGCCTTTGCGATGACGCTCGCGTTCCTGACCTTTCCGCGCGGGAAGGCGTCGCCGCGCTCCTATGTTCCTCTCTATGACTGGGTCCTGGCGGCGCTCGGCGCAGCCTCGGCACTTTATCTCTTCTTCTTCTACCGCGAACTCGCCCAGCGTCCCGGCCTTCCGACCACGCTCGACATCGTGGTCGCGGTCACGGGCATCCTCGTTCTGCTGGAGGCCGCAAGGCGCGCCGTCGGTCCTGCGCTCGCGGTCATCGCCGCCCTCATGCTGGCCTATATCTTCGCCGGCCCCTGGCTCGGCGGCCTCTTCGCCCATCGCGGCGCCTCCCTGGGGCGGGCCGCCTCCCAGATGTGGCTCACGTCGGAAGGCGTGTTCGGCGTCGCGATCGGCGTCTCGACCAGCTTCATCTTCCTTTACGTGCTGTTCGGCACGCTGCTCGAAAAGGCAGGCGCCGGCCATTACTTCATCCAGCTCGCCTATTCGCTGCTCGGCCATTATCGCGGCGGACCGGCCAAGGCCGGCGTCGTCGCCTCGGGCATGACCGGCATGATCTCCGGTTCGTCCATCGCCAACACGGTGACGACCGGAACCTTCACGATCCCGCTGATGAAACGGGTCGGCTATCCGGCCGTGAAAGCCGGCGCCATCGAGTGCGCGGCGGGCGTGAATGGCCAGCTCATGCCGCCCGTCATGGGCGCCGCCGCCTTCCTGATCGCCGAATATGTCGGCATCTCCTACGCCGAGGTGGTGAAGCACGCCTTCATCCCGGCGCTGCTGACCTACGGCGCCCTGTTCTACATCGTCGATATCGAGGCGATGAAGATGGGCCTCGTGGGGGGCACGCGCGTCCAGCGGCATCCTCTGTCGCAGCGCCTCGTCAAGGCACTCGCGACCTGGTGCGGCCTCATCATCCTGGCGGGGATCGTCTATTTCGCGCTCGGCGCCGTGAAGGCCGCCTTCGGCGCTGGAGCTCCCTGGGTGACGGGGATCGGGCTGGCGGCCGCCTATCTCGGGCTCCTCTGGAACAAGGCCCGTCATCCGGACCTGCCGGAGGATGACCCGAGCGCCGCCACGATGGCGGTGCCGGATTTCTACGAGACGGCCCGGACGGGCCTCCACTACATGATTCCGGTCGTGGTGTTGATCTGGTGCCTGCTCGTCGAGGAGATGTCTCCCGGACTCGCGGCCTTCTGGGGCACCATGACGCTGGTCTTCGTCATCCTGACCCAGCGGCCGATCGTCGTGTGGTTCCGGGGCCATGGCGATGTGGGCGAGGGGCTGCGTCGCGGCGTCCGCGAATGCATCGACGCGCTGGAAGCGGCGGCCCGCAACATGACGGGCGTCGGCATCGCGACTGCGGCCGCCGGCATCATCGTGGGCACCGTCGCGCTGACCGGCATCGGCCTCGTGATGACCGAGATCGTGGAGGCGCTCTCCGGCGGCAACCTGATCGTCATGCTGCTGCTGACGGCAGGCATCTGTCTGGTTCTCGGCATGGGCATGCCGACGACCGCGAGCTATGTGGTCGTCGCGACCTTGATGGCGCCGGTGCTGATCGAGGTCTCGGCCCAGAACGATCTCGCGGTGCCGCTCGTCGCGGTCCACCTCTTCGTCTTCTATTTCGGCCTGATGGCGGACGTGACGCCTCCCGTTGGCCTTGCGGCCTATGCGGCCGCGGCAATCTCGGGCGCGGATCCCGTGAAAACCGGCATCCAGGGTTTCAAATACGAGATCCGGACGGGCCTGCTGCCCTTCATCTTCATCTTCAACACGGAGATCCTCCTCATCGACATCAGGAGCTGGTGGCAGTTCACCCTCGTGCTCGTATGCGCGACCATCGGCATGGCCTGCTTCGTGGCTGCGAGCCAGAACTGGCTGCTCGTCCGCAACAGGCTGTGGGAGACGCTGGCGCTCATCCTCATCTGCTTCACGCTGTTCCGTCCGCATTTCTGGCTCAACCTGATTGAGCCCGCCTATGCGCCCAAGGGGCCGGACGCGGTGGCCGCTTATGTGGACACGATCCCGAAGGACGGCACGCTGCGCCTGCGCGTCCTCAGCCAGAGTCGCGCCGGCGACGATGTCGAGAAGCTGGTCCGACTCAGCCTGCGCAGCGAAGGGACGTCCGAGCAGCGGCTCGGCGAGGCGGGCCTCATCCTGGCCAGGCAGGGCGACGACATGATCGTGCGCTCCGCGAAGCTCGGCAGCGAGGCGGCCCAGTATGGGCTTCAACCCGGCGACACGGTCAAGTCCGTCCTCGTTCCCACCGAACGGCCGAGCCCCTACTGGGCGACCCTGCCGGCCCTGGCTCTGCTCGGCCTCATCATCGGCCTGCAGCGCGGTCGCCGCCGGAGGGCGGCCGCATGAGGATCGCGCTCATCCATGCGCTCCGGCACTCGCCGCCGCCGATCGAGGAGGCGTTCCGGCGGCTCTGGCCCGAGCCGACGCTCATGAACCTCCTCGACGACTCGCTGTCCGCGGATCTCGCACGGGACGGCGCGCTCACGCCGGCCATGACGGAGCGCTTCCTGCGGCTCGGGCGCTATGCGCGCGACACGGGCGCCGACGGGATCCTCTTCACCTGCTCGGCCTTCGGCCCGTGCATCGATGCCGTGAAGGAGGATCTGCCGGACATTCCCGTGCTCAAGCCGAACGAGGCCATGATCGAGGAGGCCTGCGCAGCCGGGTCCCGCATCGCGCTCATGGCCAGTTTCGCGCCGACGCTCGCCTCGATGCCGGCGGAGTTTCCCCCGGGCGTGACGCTTGTGCCGAGGCTGGTCGAAGGCGCGCTCGCGGCGCTCGATCGCGGCGACGGCCCTGCCCACGACCGCCTCGCGGCCGAAGAAGCCGCGAAGCTCGGTGATTGCGATGTGGTCGCGCTCGCCCAGTTCAGCCTAGCGCGCGCAGCCTATGCGGTCGCGGCGGCGTGCGGCCGGCCCGTGCTCACGACTCCCGACAGCGCGGTCCGCAAGCTGCGGGCACTTCTTGCGTGAAATCACGCCGATCCTCCGCCCAACGAAAAGGGCGCGCCGATGGCGCGCCCTCGTCAGATCAGACGATGTCAGGTCAGGCGACCGCTGGTCGGGATCAGTAGGTTCCGAACCGCCAGGTGAGGTTGCCCTTGACGGCATGTTCCTGCGCGCGCTCACCGATCTGCCCGGAATAGCTCACGCCCAAGCTGAGCGCCT